>Ga0115567_10001402_pt1 | contig 24166 bp, 34 predicted proteins | sample COGITO_mtgs_1204_2_FD_88679 | JGI IMG/M metagenome (GOLD analysis project Ga0115567, IMG submission 88679) | Pelagic marine microbial communities from North Sea - COGITO_mtgs_120412 | ecosystem: Environmental > Aquatic > Marine > Epipelagic | place: Germany:Helgoland, sampling site Kabeltonne... | reverse complement strand
TGCTGGTTTTTTATCATCTTTTGCCACAGGAGCTTTTGTTTCTTTTGCTTCTGTTGCTTCAGGTTTGATCTTTTCCATTTCAGCTGCAAGTTCTTCTTTTTCTTTCATGAATCGTTCAGGGTGATCTTCGTTATCTAGAGCAGATTTGCTTCTAAATGCAACGCTTGATTCTTCTTCAACGGTTACCATGTATGAAGGACTTGTAACAGCAGTACCATTTACACTTACGTGTCTGTGGACGATGAATTGTCTTGCTTGCTTTGGCGTTCGTGCTAGGCCTTTTTCAACAATTACAGATTGTAGTCTTCTTTTTGCAAGATCTTCGATACTAATTTCTAATACAGCATCATAGGATACTTCACCAGATAGTAGACCAAGTCTTTTTAGCCTTGCAAATAACTGTTCTGTTTCTTTTTTAGACTGCTCTGTTGTAGATGCAGAAAGTTCTTTAGCTTTACGCTTGAATTTTGATAATACAGATTTTACTTTCCAAATTTCAGCTTTGTTTCTAAAACCAAAATCTTTAGTTAATTCTTTTTCTTCTAGGATACGAACTTTTTGCCAAGGATGTGAAGGCGTTTCGTATTTTTTTCTAAATTTCTTAGGATGGCCCATTCTACTTCTTCCTCTTTACGCTAGCAACTTTGCCTTTGTTCTTTCTAAAGTTAGATTTAGTTCTTTGACCACGTACTGGTAGGCCCCATTGGTGTCTTAGACCAATGTATGACTTCATCTTCTTAAGAATCTTGATGTCTTCTTCACGGATGTAACGTACATCTGTTGTGGAAATGTGCTTATCTTCTCCGGTTTCAGGTTCATTTCTTCTATTAAGCATCCATACAGGAATTCCTGCTTTAACTGGGTCTTGTAGAAGCGTTTCAATCTTAGCTAAATTTTCATCGCCAAGATCTAGAGCCTTACCAAATTTGTCAAGTTTTAACACTTTACAAATTGCGTTGGAGAACATGATACCTACGCCCTTAATGCTTGTTAGTGCAGTAAGTACTTGCTTGTCACCGTCAATATCGGTATTAGCGATACGGATTAAATTTTCGATATATTTCTTTGCCATTTTAGTTATGTAGAACGCGCTTAGTTATTTAGTCCTCAAGCGCGCCCATGTTTGGACTCGGACTAATAGCTACTGAGAAAGGGGGGTCATTTATAAAGCTTATCGTCAAGCAATTTCGCGGTATACGCGCACAATAAGACTTGTAAGACCTTTTTTCGGATGTTTTTGTAGTTCACTTAAGGCCACAGGAAATGCTTCTTTTGGATCATTGTGATATCTTTCTAGAATTGCAGTATATTCCTTAAGATCAAGACGAAGCATAATATGATGCTCAACAAAATGAGAAAGAACGTGCTCTTCTCTTAGAACTGATGGTTCAAGTAATCTGTTCTCCGCATGAACTATATCACTTTGTATATGTGCATGCTTTATTTTATTTCGTTCATTTTCATGAATGAATCCAATTATCCCAAATTCTTCTCCTGTTGATTGTTTTCTAGCGATCCACATATTATTGTGATGCCAAACAAAGTAGATAGAACTGTTAGTTAATAATAACCATGAATCCCTCTTAGGTACTTCCGGTACGTCATTTTTATTTCTTCCAAATAAACCCATAAGAAAAAAATTTTTTTAGATTATATAAACTTTTGCAGAAACTAATCTTCTTCTTTTTTCTCGAAGGCAATGTTGAGTGCATGTTTAATCCATCCTTCAAGCATGTGATAATATTCGCCCATGACATCAATGTTAAATACATACTCTTCACCATCTACTTTTGTTGTCATAGCAACGTGGCGCCTAAATTCTTCAGATTTTGTATAAGATTGTCTTCTTACTTTTCGAAGGAAGAAGAATAATTCATATGCGTCTTGAAATTGTTCATCTTCTTCATAGATTTCTTGTACAAGTTTAACTTGATCAATTAGATTAGTAGGAATTTCATCAATCACACCTTTTTCTTTATTGAAATCAAGTAGAACAACTGCAGCCTCTTCTAAAGTGATTATAATTCTATCGATGAGGTTTCTAATTACATCTACAGTTCTTGTATATTTTAGACTTACGTAATAAGAATGCTCGGCTCTTCGTAGAGATCCACGCAATTCTTCAACTAGTTCTTCAAGATGTTCGTTCACGAGTTAAAAGGTAAGCTCCCTCCCTATAAATACTTTTGCCTTCTGGAAGTACCTTAAGGCTTCTTTTTCACTTATTTGCGTTGCATGATAGTGATCATCGAAAAATATGAGTTTGTCTTTTTTAGCTAGTTCCATCATGGCATTTTTTTGATCTTCCATGAGTAAGTGTAGCTCTTTTAGAGTATGAACATCGTCTCCGTATTCTTCTTTTGTTTGTAATTTGAGCAATTGTTGTTCAAAGGTTGGGGCTAGGTGTTCTATTTTTTGCCGCATAGCAGTGTAGCAGTGAGAGATAATTGGAAAAAGAAGTTTGGTATCTTTTGCAAATGTGTATACATAAAAAAATTGTGCTGCTATTTGCAGTTCATTCATCTTGCAGTTTTAGAATTGCTTCTGCAAGGTCGCCTGTTTCTTTTAGAGCAGCTCTTGCTTTGTCTTCACTAACATTAGTTTGAGAAATGATGGTTTGAACGTCGTCTTCAGATATTTCTATTTCAGAGGTTTTCTCTCTTTCATGAACTTCTCCAACTACTTGATATGTCTCTTGACCCATCATATTTACTTTAGAAACTTGAGGATTGGTAATTACTAATTCTTTATCAGCTGTTTTAATGATTACTTCAGTTGCATCTAATTCAACTTGGCGGATTCCCATCTGCTTCATCATCTGCTGCATTTTTTTAGGGTTCATTCCAGGTATCATTTTTACGCGAACATGTGCATTAGCACCATGAATACAATTACTGCAATGCATAAAAATACTACGTGCATAGGTTGCAGTTCTATTGAGGATTTATACTCATCGAAATATCTTACAAGACCACCAATACCAGAAGGCATGGATACTTTGTTGTCTTTTGCCATAGGGAAAAGAATGTGTATTTTCTATATAAAGTTATCCTATGGCAATTATTGATCGTTTTTAGGTAGGGAGATGTGTTTTTCTATGATATCTTTTATCTTTGGTCTGAAATAGTTAGGACCTTTGAGCACTTTTCCATCTTCCCTATAGACTGGTTTTCCATCTTCTCCAAGTTTACTCATATTTGAGGAATGTACTTCTGCAAATATTTCGTTTAATGGGAGTCCGTAGCTTACTGCTGTTCCATTGATGATATAAATCATGTCTGCTAGTGCATCTGCTATTCCTACAAGATCGTGAGCTTTTTCTGCTTCAACGTATTCTTGCCATTCTTCCTCTAGGAGATCAAAACGTAATTTTCTTACGTCTTCTTTTGGCAGTACTGGTTTGCTCTCTATGTGCGCGCCATAGGTATTGTGAAATTCTAGAACGTTGTGAAATTGTGTTGGGTTTTCCATAGTAGTTTGGAATAATTATTGCATATAAATATTGTGTAAGAGAAGCTATTAAGTGGATTCTACGGCAGTTTTATATACTCTGCTGACTACTCTTTTGATGTAAGAAGGGGATGTGACTCACGGTGTATTTCGCGCAAGCGAGGTGCAGTAATAACTTGTTATGACTGAGGCTCTTGAGCCACACTGAGGAAAGTCCGCCCACCGCTGAGTTGTCAATGACGAAAGTCATCAGGGAGTGATCCTTGGGCTCCTGAGCAGAAACGATACCTTTTCAGGTTAAAGATGATGGAGCAATCCTGATGTTTCCTGAAGTGAGGATGAAACGTGAGGTGATATTTCACCTTGTGCACGCAAGTGTAGCAGACCTGACCGGTGCAAGTCCATTATGGGCGCTTAGTAGAATGTCACAATACCACATAGGCTGGTAACAGAAGGTGGCTTACCCTCTTCTTACATTTTTTTTAATCTAATCAAGTTTACGAAGATCTGATATCGTAGCCTACAGTCGAAACTGTAGTAACATACGGTGATTGCGTTCTTCTTACATTTTTTTATAATATAGGAAAGTATAAATACATTCAATTGATTATTTGATTAATGAACATTAATTTCTCCATTGAAAAGAAGCACCTGTACATTCTTATACTTTTCATTGCATTATGTACAGCGATTTTAGGCGCAGTTGCATATAACTCAAATTCTGCACCAGCAGTCTTTGGACATTCAGGCGAAGAAATCGAAGTAGTAATTGATTCTGAGACAAAATTACTCAATGATGCGTTGAATGAAATTGATGATGAACTTGCAGAGGGATGGAGCATTTTGTTAAAAGGTTCAGAATATGTTGAAGAATCGAAAACAACCATTACTTCCACAGATATTGTTTATGAAACCGATCATTCTTATGGATCACAAGTAGGTGATTTTGCTCTATTTAATTGGCCATCGGAAAGCCCAAGCAAAATATTATTTCGTGTAAAAAGCTTTTCAGATGACTTTTGTCTCGGTGGAGATGGAAATGGAGATTTTGAAGCGGGAGCTAATAGAAATTCTAAATGTGTAAGGCAAAACCAACAAGGTAACACAAAATCAAAAGCAGAGACCGAACAAAGCGATTGGATTCAAATGTATATCAATGGTGTAAAGCAAATTGGTTGTACTGATGAATTGGAAAGAACAGGAACTGCATCACATTCTGGGAAATACGGTCATGTTGGAGCTTTTACGACATCCTGCACATATGATGTAAATGATGATTTAACTCAATTAATAGTAGAAACCGCAGATTGGTCAGGGGGCTACGGTCATTGGGAATGGGAACTTTGGTATAAATAACTGCGTATTTTTACAACCGCTTATAATCATATTTTTTGAGGCGTTCTTCTATATCTGCATACATTTTACCACAGATCATTCCGCCTGCTATAAATTCTTCATGCGTTACATCAGGTCCACAAAATTCAGGAGGGTTAAATGCATCTTTTTCCTCTAGTGATGTGAACTCAAAGTCAACAACTACAAGACCTTTCAGATCTCCTTGAAACACATCAATTTCTGCAGTTAGATTATTTATTTTATAGAGATATCTGATTTTGTGTACTTTTTTACCTTCTACTTTTGAGAGGGATTCAAATTCTTCTTTTGTTAAATGAATAGTTTCTTCCGTTTGGTGAGATGGATCGTTATCAATTGGCGTCTTTTTTGTTATTTCGTACTTTTCGCCATTCTTTCTTATTCTTAAATTAGGATGCCTTTCTTCTTCTGGTGTGTAGATATCAATAATTTCTTTAGAAGGACTACTCTCTATATCTTCAGGTAAATATTTTGCTAAGAATGTACGTTCAATTTCATTCATCTTGTTCTTCTTCTTTCAATTTTACAACTGCATTCTTGAATGCTTCAATTTGCTTGTCTGAAAGTGCCTTAAACTTAAGATATTTGATTTTAATGTCACGTAAGAACATACTTTTTTGATATAATTCGTCAGGAATATTGAACATTTTTTTCATTGCTGCATCTTCAATTTTTCCTTCCATTTCTGGTTTTTGACAGTCATAACAAATAGGAAATCTGTTTCGCGGTGTTGTAAGAACATACTTCTTTTTACATCTGAAACAAAGTTGTTTGTATTTTACCATCATATACTGCTAGATTTATCCTTTATAGTCTTTTCGATATCTGAGATAGTGGTTAAATTTTTATAGGCTGATTCACTCAGGATTACATGAGAATCATTTTAGCTTCACAGTCTGCATCGCGAAAGGTTGCAATGGATTTACTTGGTATTGATTATGAAGTAATCCCGAGTGGTTTTGATGAAAAAAGTATTAGAGATGACAATGCACATTTACTTGTAGAAAAGCTCTCCATTGCCAAAGCAAAACATGTTGGAGCTTCTGAGAAGGGACTTATTGTTTCTGGCGATTTATTCGTCGTTCATGAAGGGGAATTCATGGAAAAACCTGAATCAAAAGAAGAAGGGGTTGAAATGATTAGAAGACTTTCAGGAAAAACCTTTGAGATTGTTTCAGGTGTTTGCGTACACGATAGTGAAAAAGATGTTACAAGGTCTTCTGCCGAAGTGTGTAAAATTAAATTTCGCGATTTGAGTGAGGATGAAATTAAACGATATGTTGATGTATATCCCGTTACTGATTTTGCTGCTGCTTTTGAAGGTGATGCTATGCTTTTGTTTACTGAGTCTGTTGAAGGCAGCTATAATTTCAATGGGTTTACGGTGAGCAAGCTTGTTGTGTTCCTAAGAGAAATGGGCGTTAATGTTTAATTACTAAGATGTCACCATCAGTACCTTTACTTTTTCTTGACTTTTCAAAAATATCTTTCGTTATTTTTTCGTTTGCTTTTCCATTGGAATTGTGAAAATAAATGAACTCTCCATCATAGCCCGTGAGGACAATAAAGTGACCTTGCAATCCTTCTTTTTTAGAAATGATGTTCCAATCTACTAACACGATTAACGCATGTTTGTTATTTAGATGATATTCTATTTCTTCTAATGTTAAGATGTGTTCTTTTATTTCTACACCTACAATTTTTGCTTCAGCTTTTATTTCTTCGAATTCAACTCGAAGTTCAGCTTCAAAGGGCCTATAGTATTCTAGTTCAAATATTTCTTCACTTAGTTCTTCTGATTCAGTGTAAAATGTTGTTTTGAATCCAAATAGTTTTGAAGCAGTTGCAAGTGAGATAGTAGTAACTCCTACTTTTTCTCGAATCTTGAACTTGCTACTGATTTCAGAGAGAGCTATCTTTTTTCCTAGAAATTCAAATACCATCTGTAGAGATGCTGGACCACAACTTGAAGGAGTAGGTTGTTTATAGAACGGTATTGATAATTGCATGATGATTTCTGAATTAGAGGACTTATAATTATTACTACACTACTATGTAGTTTATCTTTAAATATGATTACCGGACTATTAAGAGGATGAAACACATTACATTAATTATATTTGCTCTCCTTGCTGGAGTTATTGGTGGTGTTGTGGCAAGTGCTTTTTTTTCTGTTCTAGAGCAGCCAGATGAGCTCACTACTGAAGATAGAATTGCAGAATTTTATGCCACTGAAACTGCTGTGTTAGTAAGTCCCCATCACCTTAGAAAAGGAATGGACAAAGGTGCTCAAGACTTTGTTCTTGTAGATGTTAGGAGTAATGAAGAGTATGTTGAGAATCATATCATCGGAGCTGTAAGTATTCCAGCATATGAGAATAGATACCATTCTGCCTATGATCAAGTAGAGAGAATAGTTTCTGGTTTTGAAAAGATCCAAGCTGAAAATCCAGGGAAAGATATCATTGTATACTGCTATAGTATCCCTTGTATGTCTGGAAGAAAAGTTGGTAAAATGCTTGCTGATCACGGCATCTATGTTAAGGAACTGGGTGTTGGATGGAATGAGTGGAGACATTTTTGGACGCTTTGGAATCACGAACATGAATGGGATGTAACTAATCCTGATGATTACATCATCAATGGAACAGAACCAGGATTTCCTCTTTTACAACTTAACAATACTGGCTGTAAAGTAGAGGGTGAATTTGGTTGCTAACCTTTTTTTTCTCTTTTCTTTCTTTTTTTCTTAAATATTTAAATAGAGTTCTTTGTTTGCTTACTGTATGACATTACAAGATATTCAAAGAGATGTTGATGAGTGGGTTATTTTGCACCAAGGGAAATGATGGCTCGCCTCGCCGAAGAAGCTGGTGAAGTTGCTCGCGAACTCAATCATTTGCATGGTCCTAAGAAGAAAAAAGATGATGAAAATACTGCTGGCCTTAGTAGCGAACTTGGAGACATTTTATTTACTATAGCTGCAATGGCAAATACGCATGACATTGATCTTGAAGTAGTTTGGAAAGGAGTTATGGATAAGTGCTACGGTAGAGATGCAAATCGTTGGGAAAAAAAGAATGATAAGAAGCTGAGTGAGTTTTAATTCTTTTTCTTTAACCAGATTATTTTGAATGTTCCTTTTCCTGATTGAATTTTAGCTTCTTTTTCGGTTGAGAAATATTTGTTATCCACGGTGATGTGCTGCTCAGTTAGGAGTATTGTTTGCTTTGCTATGAAATGCGCTTGATGGCAGAATTGGTAAAAATCCTTTTCATTTAACCTGGGTAAGAATGTTGCAATGAGATCAATTTCGTTTTCTTCGAACTTTTGATCAAGTTGTTCGATATTTGTTCGAGTAATGTCCAATCCTTTTATTGCAGAGATTTTTAGATTTTTCTTTAGTGCTGCTACGTTCTTGAATTCAGCACTTGTTGCATAAATGGGAGATTCTTGTTCTTTTTCTTCAATTTCTTCAAAGAAATCTTCAAAGTCAATGTCTTTGAAATGTTTACTTCGTGTAAATCTCATGTAATCCCAGTCAAAATATCTTGGAGATCTCCTCATTTGAAAATGAAGTGCTTCAATCGGGATAGTTCCGTCTTTTGCAAATGGATCCAGAAGGGATTTTTCTTTTGTATAGCCAATAGTTCTTAAGAAACTGTATGCAAATGTTCCTTTCATTGATTGCTGATTGGTAAATACTCTGTAATTTCGCTTTGGAAGTTCTCCAGTGTAGTCAATGTATGTTTTCCCATTAAATACATAAAATTGTACATCTGGATTCTTGAGATCAACTACATATTTGTTATCTTTATTTAATTCTGCACCTACATCATATTCTTCTTGTTTGTTTGGTGAACGTACGCAGAAGGTCATGCCATCCTCAAGCCATAGTTTTGGATCATCTTCCAAAAGTACTCTTATGGCTGCTTGAGAAAGATAACAGTAAGTGAATAGTTGTTCTTTTGAACATGAGAATTCAATTGCGCCTTCAAGGACTTTTGCATCTATGCCAAGTAATTCTTTTACTTCACTAGCTGCTCCCTTTTCTGCACCGATATGCACTATTGTAGTTATCACGAATGTTTAGGGACCTCTTCTTGCTTAAAAGACTTTTGTATGAAATATTTAAGAAATTATTTAGATGAAGTCTTCTTCTTCTTAAGTATCAGGAGCTTGCTCAGTTACCTTGGGAGATTCTTTTGCTGGTTCTTTAACAGCCTCAGGCTCTTCATTTACTGGCACTGGTTCTTCTGCATCATCAAGGTCTTTTTCCTCTTCTTGATCGTCGCTTGTTTTGTCTTCAGATTCTTCAGCATCATCTTCAGAGATAGGTTCATTTACATCAACAACTTCAGAGGTTGGTACTTCTTCTGCAATTGCAACTTCAATATCTTCTTCATCTACTTCTTCTTTTGGACATTTTGCAACTGCCATTACGTTATCGCCTTCTTTAAGGCGCATAACTTTCACACCCTGCGTATTTCTTCCAATGGTTGATACATTTGCTGCATTAACTCTTATTGCAACACCGTTCCTTGAGATGAGTAAGATGTCTTCATCTTCAGCGATGTGTTTTACTGCTACAACAGATCCGTTTTTCTCGGTTGTTTTGATGTTGATTACTCCAGAACCACCACGATTGATGAGTCTGTAGTCTTCTATGATTGTTTGTTTACCAAATCCTTTGTCAGTAATAGAGAGTAGCTTATTTTGATCGTTAGCTTTTACCATGCCAATTACTTCATCAGCTGCTCCTACTCTTATCCCACGAACACCTCGTGCTGATCTTCCCATTACTCTTAGATCTGTTTCTTTGAATTTAACTGCTCGTCCATTTTTGGTTGCAAGCATTATTTGCTGCTCTCCATCTGTTGGGACTACTGTGATTAATTGATCATTTTCTCCAAGAGATAGTGCTATGATTCCACCATTTCTTGGCCTAGCGAAGTTATCAAGAGATGTTCTTTTTGCTGTTCCGTTCTTTGTTGCAAAGACCAAGTATTTTCCTTTCTCAAAGTGCCTAATTGGAATTACTGTTGTGACTTTTTCATCAGGTGATGTTCTGATAAGATTTACAATAGGTGTTCCTTTTGCGGTCCTTGAACTTTCAGGAAGTTTGTATACTTTCTTCCAGTAAACTTTTCCTTTGTCTGTAAAAATAAGTAAGTATGCGTGCGTTGATGCTATGAAGAGTTCTTCAACAAAGTCTTCTTCTTTTGTTGTTGCTGCAATGATTCCTTTTCCACCCCTTCCTTGTGCTCTGTAGGTTGAGAGAGGTACACGTTTCACATATCCTGCATGTGTTAGAGTAACTACCATGGTTTCTTCTTTGATGAGATCTTCATCTTCAATTTCTTCCATTTCACCTTCTTCAAGATCAGTTCTTCTGCCATCACCATAGAGCTTTTTCATTTCAGCTGATTCTTCTTTGATGATTTTAAGGATTTCACTTTCGTTTGCAAGAATGAATTCCAGTGCTGTTATTTTTTTAGCTAAAATATCTTGTTCTCCACGTAGTTTTTGCTGTTCTAGTGATGAGAGCTTTTGCAGCCTCATTTCAAGGATTGCTTTAGCTTGTTTTTCTGAGAGTGTGTATTCGTGCTGTAACATTGATGATGCAGCTGCAGTATTTTGGGACTTTTTAATTTTAGCAATTATTTCATCAATGTGATTTAATGCCTTTACAAGACCCGCTAGAATATGTTCTCTTTCTTGAGCAATTCTTAGTTCGTAAGCAGTTCTTCTTGTCACAACAATTTTTCTGTGTTTTAAGAATTCAGAGAGTATTTCTTTTATACCGAGTACTTTTGGTTCTTTGTCGACAATTGAGAGCATGATCATCCCAATAGTTTCTTGTAATCTTGAGTGTTTGAATAATTGATTTAGCACCACTCCTTCGTTAGCACTTTGTTTTAGTTCGATAACAATTCGCATACCTTCTCTATCGGATTCATCTCGAAGGTCTGAGATCCCATCGATTCTTTTTTCTCGTACATTCAGAGCGATTTGTTGTAGTAAATTAGATTTATTGACCATGTATGGGATTTCGTGAACAATAATTCGTCTTCTTCCATTTAATTCTTCCATGCTTGTTCTTGCTTTAACAATTACTTTTCCTCGTCCTTTTGCATATGCGCTTTTGATACCCATGGTCCCAGTAATTATTCCACCTGTTGGGAAATCTGGACCTTTTATGTGCTCCATGAGATCTTCGTATGTACACTCAGGATTATCAATGAGTACATCCATTGCATCACATACTTCTGAGAGATTGTGAGGTGGTATGTTTGTTGCCATACCTACTGCAATTCCAGTGCTTCCATTGATGAGTAAATTGGGAACTTTACAAGGCAGGTATGCTGGTTCTTTTAGAGATCCATCAAAATTTTCTACAAAGTCAACTGTATCTTTGTCAAGATCTTTTAGAATTTCCTCTGCAAGCTTTTGTAGTCTTGCTTCAGTGTAACGCATTGCAGCTGCTCTGTCACCATCTACACTACCAAAGTTACCTTGGCCGTTGATTAAAGGATATCTAAGAGAGAATTCCTGGGCCATACGAACCATAGAATCATATACTGCTGTGTCGCCGTGAGGGTGGTACTTACCTAAAACTTCACCTACAATACGTGCGGATTTTTTGAATGCCTTATTGTGAAACATGCCAAGTTCAGACATGGCAAAGAGAATTCTTCTGTGAACTGGTTTTAGTCCATCTCGAATGTCAGGAAGGGCTCTTCCGATGATAACACTCATCGAATAGGCAAGATATGACTTCTTCATTTCTTCTTCAATTTCTTGAGGAATTATGTCAGTTGTTTCGGTCATTTTTTGTTCTTCTTCCATGCTCTTCAAAACGATGAGGGATTTATAAGTATTATGGCTCAGATCTTTTTATGGATTGAGTTTAATATGAGAAATGATTTACCACAGTAAACACAGGCTTTTCTTTTCCCTGCAAGCGTACCAACAGGATTACATTTTTGGTTATTTCCACACTTAGGACATTTGGCGAGAATCATTCTTTAAACTGAGAAAGCTGTTTATTTTCTTTCTTTGCTTCTAATACTTGTTGTTGCTGCTTTTCTAATTCTTTTTCCTGAAGACGTATTTCTTCAGCTTTATCTTCTGCTACAGTAATTGATTTTGCAAGGTCTTCAAATTCAGAGAATACTTCTTTTATTTTATCCTTAGGCAGATCGAAATATTCAAAAAACTTTGGCGTTAGTTTTAATTTATAACTTCGTCCAAATCTTTCTTTAATTACATAACCCATCTCAGAGAGTGCTTTGATGTGTTCATATGCCCCGCCACCTCGTTGATGGATGACGTCTGACTGTAGTATTGGATAATTAAATGCTATTACTCCCAGAGTTTCTAATGTTGGCCTGTCGAGTTCTGTTTTTGTAACGATGTTTTTTACTAGTTCAAGATATTGATCTTTAACAGTTAATTTCCATTGATTATTTTGCTGAACGAGTTGGAGTGATGTTTCTTTTTCAACATAGCTTTCCTGTAATGAAGCTAGTTGTGATTTAAGTTTTTTCGAGGTGAGGCCCAATATTTGCTGTAGTTCCTCCCCAGATACCCATCTACCGTAGGCAAACAATATGGCTTCGGTTTGTAGCAGGTCAGGTTTCACTGCGTGTATTTTTCTCCATCCTTCTTAATCATACCATCTTTTTCCATTGCAGCAAGGACATCGCCTATTTGTTCTGCAGGAATTCCAACTATTTTTCCAATTTCTTCACTAGTTTTTGGTTTTTCAACTGCGAGTACAACGAAATTTGCAAGAAGCCTATTTGTATTGCGGTGAAGGATTTTAACTTTTGCGTTTGCATTTTTCAAATGCATGTCGAGCTTATGAATTGTTGCAAGCATGTCATTTAGAGCACTACTAAAATCTTCTTGCTCCATTTCAAGCTTGGATGGTTCTAAAACGTCAATTGATGATGGCATAAAATCAAAACAGAATTCATATACTTGAATAAGACTCTTAAAACCCATTTCAATTTCAGCAAATGTAGAGAATAATTCCTTTTCTTCTGTTACTGGAGCAATTTCTACTTCATAGATCTCAAATTTTGATTTTTTGAGTTCCTCCATTACTACATTCATCGTTTTTTCAACGTGTTCCTTAGGAGATCCTGCTATTTCCATTATTGTTCTTGCTTTGATCATCTCCTATTCAAGAGATATTCGATTTAAAAAGTTTTGTGGTGTATTTGGCCGTTTTTTTCAAAACTGTAGGAAAATAACCACTGGGCAATAATACCAAAAGTTTAAGAAGGGAAAAGAGGATTACTTTTCGGGGGTTACGAACATGAGACTATTTAAACGAAAAGAACAAGCACTACCAATTCCACCACCACCAACCTTAGAGCTAGATGAGCTGCCAAAAGCAGAACATATTATGCCACCTATTCCTGAAATTCCACCAATTAGCGTTCCTGATGATATGGCAGTAGAACTTCCACAAGAACCTATGATGAGTCATTCTGATCCAGTAGCCATTGCACCTTCTGCGCCAATTGTAGAAAAGAAAGAACCTACTGAGAAATATGTTGAAAAAAATGATTATGAAGTAGTTGCTTCTGATTTGTCCACCATGGAAGGAACAATTCGAAGATCACAGAGTATCATGGATGACTTAATTACACTCAAGAGTGATGCAGATCACTCATTAGAAGAATGGAGGGCAACACTTGAAGATGTAGAGCGAAAACTACTTTATGTTGACAAAGTGTTGTTTGAAAGCAATGAATAAGATGCCAGTTTTTATTAAAGTAGATCAGTATGAGGATGTGTTAGACCTTCTTGAAATGGTTCAACAAAAAATCGATACTGCAAAGAATACACTATCACACATCCAAGAGTTGAAATTACAAGAAGATGCAAAGTTGCAAGAATGGGCTTCTCATTTACAAGAAGTTGAACATAAGCTATCATCTGTTAATACAAGGCTTGGAGAACCTAATCAATGAGTCAAGATTATTTTGTAGGCATTGAACAACCTATTGAAGTACGGCGAAATATTCTTGAATCTTCTCGAAGTGTGCTTAAAGGACTTCAGGCATATGAAGATCTTGCTGAAATTAGATCAAATAAAATAAAGATCACACTTCTTTTTCAAAGTCAGTTAAAAGATGTTCAGTCAAGCATTCGAAAAGTTCGATCAGCTCTTCCAAAGATACAAGCCAGCACTAGTTCAGTGAAAAGTAAAGCTAGCGTAACTCCAAAAGCGGTTAAGGCTATTGAGAGCGAACTTGAGAGTATCGAGAAAGAACTTTCCATCTTAAACGAGTAATTTTTTATAAGCAGCGATTTTCTTAAAACATATTTTATTTGCGCAGTTTCCAGAGTGGTCAAATGGGATGGACTCAAAATCCATTAGCTTAGTGCTTTCGCAGGTTCGAATCCTGCACTGTGCATTTTTTCTCCTGCAAGAAGATTTAAATAGATACCCCCAGTCATTAAATGATGATAGAGATTAGAGCAATAGGCGGCTACGAAGAAATTGGTCGAAACATGACTGCCGTTAATGTTGGCGGAGAGGTAATTATCCTTGATATGGGTCTTGAATTAGAGTCATACATTAATATTTCTGAGGATGATGACATTGTTGATGTTGATACTGCAGTTTTAGAGAAAGCCGGAGCTATTCCTAAGATTAGTGCTTTGAAAGATTGGAAAGAAAAAGTGATCGCCATTGTTCCAAGTCATGCACATCTTGATCATATTGGCGCTATTCCTTTTTTATTAAAAGAGTTTGATGCTCCGCTTATCTGTACACCTTTCACTTCTGCAGTTATTCAAAAGATCTTGGAAGATGAAAAGATCAAAGTGAAAAATCAATTTCGAACACTCTACGCTAATTCAAGTGTTAAACTTAGTGATAAGATTACTCTTGAGTTTATTCACGTTACCCATTCTACTCCACAAGCAGTGATTGTTGCACTTCACACGAAATATGGAACTATTTTGTATGCTAATGATTTTAAATTTGATCTATACCCTGTTCTTGGGAAGAAACCTAACTTCAAACGACTTGAGGAACTTGGAAAAAACAAATCCGTACTTGCACTAGTTACTGAATCTACCTATGCTGATGATTTTAGGAAAATGCCATCCGAGAGCGTTGCACGTCAGATGCTCAAAGACATCATGATTGGAAGTTACTCTCAGGGTAAAGCAATTATCATCACCACATTTGCATCTCATTTAGCACGACTCAAAAGCATTATTGACTTTTCTAAAAAGCTTAATCGTAAGCCAATATTTTTAGGAAGGAGCTTTGCAAAATATATTTCTGCAGGGGAAGAAACAGGCATTATTGATTTTTCTAAAGATAGTGAAGTGATTAAATATAGGACCCATATTAATCGAACGCTAAAGAAAGTTCTTGCTGACGGTAAGGAGAAGTATGTTCTTATTGTTTCAGGTCACCAGGGCGAACCCAAGGCTGCGCTATCACGAATGGCAAGAGGTGAAACACCGTTTGTTTTTGATGGGGAAGATCACATTATTTTTTCCTCACCAGTGATTCCAAATCCACTTAATCAACAACGTAGAAAAGAACTTGAAGCCATGCTTTCTCACCACCATGTACGGATATTTAGGGACATTCATGTTTCAGGTCATGCTGCAAGAGAAGACCTTCGCGATTTACTTTTAATGGTTAAACCTGAACACATAATCCCAACACATGGAGAACATGAGCATAAAGGAGCATTTTTAGAGCTTGCAAAGGAAATGGGTTTGAATATTGAAAAAGTACACATCCTGAAGAATGGTGAAGGCATCCAATTAGACTGATTTTAAGCGCGATTATAAGTTCAAATTTACATTACAATAATGTTTATAAACTACATCTCGTTTTAGAAAGCAGGGGATTAACATGAAATTAACACTCGCAGAACCAAAATACTTGAAAGAAAGCATCAACATTATTTCTGAACTCGTTACAGAAGGACGATTTAAAATCACAGCTAATGGCATTGAGCTTGTTGCTATGGACCCAGCTAATGTAGCAATGGTCATTTACAAACTACTATCTAGTTGCTTTGTAGAGTATAATATTGAAGGCGAGAGTGAACTGTGTGTTAACCTAAATAATTTAAAGCAAATTCTTAGACGTGCTAAATCAAATGATACACTTACTCTAGAAGTTGGTGTTGATAATAAACTTCACGTTATCATGAAATCTAATACAACTCGTAAATTCTCTCTTCCAATTATTGAAATGGAAGATAAAGAACAAAAAGTTCCTGAACTTACCTTCCCAGTGATTATTGAAACAGATACCGCTCTGATTACCGATGCTATTGAAGATGTAAGCGTTGTTTCCGAAAGTATGTCACTTGTTTGTGAGCCTACTAAACTCACCATTAAAGGTGAAGGTGATATTTCTAAAGCACAAGTTGAAATTCCTGGCGATGAAACTACTGTTATCACTAATGACGATTCTGATCCTGTTAAGTCAAAGTATTCTGTTGAGTACTTGAAGAAAATGATGATGGGTTCTAAGCTTACTGACAAAGTGAAATTATTATTCGATAAGGATTATCCTTTGAAGATTGACTTTACTGAAGTTGATAAAGTGCAGCTGAGTTTTATTCTTGCTCCAAGAGTTGAGAATAATTAACTTACATCGGGTTGTTTTATGATTATTGGATTTTCTACAGGGTGTGCTTATCACCACATAGATCCCGCATCACAAGAAATAGTTAATATCATTAGATATCTTGGATGCAATGCTATTGAAGTTCACCTGTCAACTATTGAGAGATTGCAACGAGCAAGTGGGACACTTGACCTTCACGGTTTTACTTACAAATCAATTCATGCTCCAAAAATTGTGGGAAGTGATGAACAATCAAGACTAGCATTAGATTTAATTAAAGAGCTACATGAAAAACACCAATTTGATGCAGTTACGATTCACCCAGATACCATAGAAGATTTTTCTATTTTTTCAGATTATGATTTGCCATTTGCATTTGAGAATATGGATGATCTTAAAAAATAACATCAAACGGTTGTAGAAATGAAAGAACTACTTCTTGAAAAAAAGTATGGTTTTGTTTTTGATATTCAACATGCATATATGAATGACCACTCTATGGAACTTGCTGAAGAATTTGTAAAAGAACTTTCATCTAGGATTTCACACATCCACTTATCTGGATTTAAAAAACATAAGGACAATCAACCACACAGCTTACTTTTGCAAACACAAAGAGAGCTAATTCTTAATCACGTACCCACTAATGTGCCAATTATTATTGAAAGTGCTCTTCAAGAACACGAATCCTTAGAAGACCTAGGAAAAGAGTTAGATTATATAAAAAGGCATTTGCTATAGCTCAACATTTATCTCTTCTTTTTGCTTCAATTCTTATTGCAGAGAGATATGCAATTATCAACGCTAGAAAGTAGGTCAGAAGAAATCCAGATACACTATACCCCAAATTCTTAGTTGTTGCAAGAATTACTATTGAATACCAAGATACAACAGACAAGCTTCCAAAAAATGCTGCAGATTGCATAGCGATGGTTGATAGGTGTTTTTTCTTTACTTCCTTTTGAACTTCAGGGAAAATGTATTTGTGTAATATAAACCCGTTAATTGTAACGACTAATACTAAACCAGTTTTTACCAAAAATAGAGGATTTCCAAGCACTTGCGGTTTTATCATTACAAGTAGAATACCTGTTATGTAAATTGCTGTTAGCGCTACCCAGATTAGGCGAGAGAGATATGGGAATACGAACATTAGGCGCCTATCTAATTTTGGATCTGAGATCCCCAAGAGATGAAGCTAATCTGTAACCGTCACAGTACCTACACCAACCATTACAGCAGCTACATGGGCTATCAATATGAGTACGAAAAAGGTTGCGAGCATATTATTGATGTAAACTTCTCGTATAAAAATGTATCAGTTACTTGAAATAAAAAAATACTCTGTTCACTAGAGTTAGCTTTTTGAATTCTCCATCTTTCCCCTAAGTATGAATCATGATCTTTTGCTTGAAAAATCCACTGCAGTCATTGACTATTGTAGAAAGGGAGTTATTCACCTATCTACTATGGAATCATGTACAGGCGGAGGAATTGCCCACTGGCTTACAAATGTTTCTGGAGCAAGCGACGTTGTTAAGGGGTGTTGCGTCACATATTCTAATCAGGCAAAGATTGAACAGGGTGTCCCAAAAAAAATCATTGAGAAATATACAGTGTATTCACCTAACGTAGCTCGCGAGATGGCACTTCGTGCATATTTTAATCCCTCATCTCAGATTCCCATGGTAGGAATTGGCATTACTGGATCGCTTGGAAGAGTTGACCTTGCAAATAAAAAAAATTCAATTCCAGGCACTGCTCACATTAATTTTTATAATGTGATGTGGTTCGATCCACACACCATTGTGACACCTGAAGAAGATAGAATTTTAGGCAAGGAAGATTACATTTTGCAGACGCTAGATCACCTACTTTCTTACCTTCCTGAAGCGTGGAGCTGGCATCGAAGTACTACTCTTCAGTAGTTCAAGTAGTTAACTTTATAAACTAGGCTTCTAATAAGAGAATTTATAGGCACGCAAGGGGTAAAAACTATAGTATTCACTACATTTATATACCGTGAAACCTCATACTAAGGGTTAAATAATGGCGATAAAGAAGGCACCAACAAAGAAACTCATCGTAAACACCGTTAGCGAAGCGGTTGGAGAAGATGCTCTAGATATCGTATTTTACCTCCAAGGGAAGAAAGATATTTCTGAATTCACCATTGCTGAAGACCTAGACATTGAAATTCACCAAATTAGAAATATTCTCTATAGACTCAATAATGAGCACTTGGTAACCTATCGAAGAAAAAAAGATAGAGAGAAAGGGTGGTACATTAGTTACTGGACATTCAATAATCCAAGAGTGCGAGAACTTCATTTGATCCTCAAGGTGAAAAAACTTGAGAAATTCCAAGATCGACTTGATAATGAAGAAAAAAACAAAGGTAATTACTTTCTCTGTCCAAATGCGTGTGTACGTATGGACTTTCCAACAGCAACTGAACACGACTTCAGATGCCCTGAATGCGGCACTATTCTCAACCAACAGGACAATACACGAACTATTGAAATGCTTCGTGAAAAGACCGATGAATTAATTTCAGATATTAAAAAATTAAAAGCATAAATTTTCTACACAAATCGTTTTAAATCAATACACAGCAATTCACTCATGGGAAGCTTATTCGAACTCACAGGTCATTATTCCTACAATGCAGCACCTAATGGGAAGGGAGATCTTACTGGCCTTATTCAAATTGAACCCGATGGTTCTTTTGAATGTGAAATTACAGATCATGCATCTAGATCACCCAACCAATTTCTTAGGGGTCAGGCATTTGATTTAAATGGGATGAGACAGCTTGCATTTCTAAAATTTCCAGACAATGCACGCCTAGCAAATCTTGCATATCTTCTTTCTAAATCAAACGGAACTGGAATTGAAGGAGCATATAGCGGAGAATGGGCTGCACTTCCATACAAACTAGAATATCAACTAGACAATGGTCTTTTCTTGGCAAGTATTGACATGAGCGTTGCACACCTTAAAGATTCTTCAGAAATTACTCTGAAATATATTGCTTAAATCTGATTTGTAAAAATGAGAGAGTAAAATTAAAGAAAAATAATAAAATTAAGAAATAATTTATTCGTCGCCGTTTCCATTGAAATTTGGAATAGCTGAGCGTGAAATAATAACAATGTCGCCGATACTTCGTACTAGGTTATGAGGTACAAGAACACCTTTAGCACCACCTAAAACAGAGCTTAGAAATGAGTTCTTCGTTGCACGAATTCTCCACATACTTACTTTTGTTTTGGTTAATACAAGTTCCTCTACATCACCGAAGTATTCACCACCATCTGTGTAAACCTTCATATCATATACACCTGAAATTCGTTTGAGCTTTAACATAATAATCCTCCAGGTTTTACTTGGTGTTTGTCGTTATTTAAATGTTTTGCAAGCCCAACATAGGTTTTTAAAGTGTAAGATAGTTCTAGAAACTATGGTAGCTGAAAATCTTACAATTATTGGTAGTTCACACATTTCTCCTGAATCAGTTAAGGAAATTCAAGGGGTTCTAGAAGGCGAGGTAGATATTGTATGTCTTGAACTAGACAAAGGTAGATTCCACTCACTACTACATCCTAGCGATCAAAAAATCAGGATTTCCGATATTAGACGTATTGGGTTTAAGGGATGGCTATTTGCAATCATTGCCAAATGGGGCGAAGAAAAACTTGGGAAGATGGTTGGAACTAAGCCAGGTGTTGAAATGCTTGAGGCAATTAAGATTGCTCAGCGAAAGCAAATAAGAATCGGTCTTATTGATCAAGAAATTCAGATCACACTTAAGCGACTTTCAAAAGCAATTACTTGGAGAGAGAAGTTTAGATTCGTTCGAGAAATCTTTAGATTTAAAAAAACTATTCCCTTTGATATTCGAACTGTTCCAACTGAGCAAGTAATTGAAACACTTGTTGAAGAGATGAGGAAAAAATTCCCTTCCGTATACACAGTCCTTGTTGAAGAGAGAAATGTTGTTATGGCTAGGCGCTTGAACAAATTAGTTGAGGACCATCCAGATGAACACATCGTTGCCATTATTGGGGCAGGACATGTGAAAGGATTGAAAGCACTTCTTGATTAATAGAAGAATAGATTTAAATAGCTGTTTTCTGTAAAAAACGTAATGAAGCGCATAATTGAAAGAGCATTCTCATATACGAGTACTGAACTTCTTTTTATGTTAGCGACTTCATTTGTTTCAGGTATTCTCATTAGCTTTCGAAAATGGGGCGGAGATAGTTTTGATATTAATCTTGGAATTGAAAATTTAGTTATCAGTGTTATCTTTTCCTACATTGCATTATTCATCTTAGTTTCGGGGCAGAAATTCTACGCTTCAAAAAAAGGATTTACTCATGAATATAGAATCAATCACTATGGGCTGGTTATTGGTCTTTTCCTAGCAGTATTTTTAGATGGGATTATCTATTTTTTAGCTCCAGGCTATGTGCTCTTTATTCAACAAGATAAACCTCGAGTAGGTAAATGGAGATTCAGACCTTATTTTCACGAGTATGGGTATGCTGTTCAACATGGTCTATATTCACTACTTATTGCTGCAGGAATCTTTGCAGCGATTCCTCACGACTTGGCTAGAGAACTTGCACGAGTGTGCTTACTTTTCGCAGTATTTAGTGTGCTGCCATTTCCTCTTTGGAGCGGGATGCAACTATTCATCGGATCAATCTACCAGTACGCATTCGTAACTAGCTTTGTAGTAGGGTTTAGTTTGATATTGATGTTCGTATCTTTTTGGTGGGCTCTTCTTTTTGGTCTAGTTCTTGGAACCATAGCTTTCTTTTTAGGATGGAGACATGCTGAGAAAAAAGGTGGTATGGGTGGACTGTTTTATGATTAAAGTAGTATTAAGCAACTAAGCTTGCAATACCTTTCTGTAGCAAATAGATGGCTGGAACAAAATCAAACAGGGATGCAAACCCTAAGAAGATTACTAAACTATAGAGACCGCATGCACCATCAATATATGATTGTGCATTTTCATGAAACATTACTAGTTTTATTACTGCATACAGGATGATAAGCGCTGGTATTTTCCACCATGATGCTCCAAAATGAAGTGCTACTATTCCAAGTGCTGCAAGAATATCTAGGGCACCCATAACTTTTACGATCATAGGACTTTGATTGAACAAAAGTATATAAAGCTTGGGCTAGGAGTATTTCCATGCTCAAAAATTTATCACCACGGCTCTACCAGCAAACTATTTTAGGCACGTGTGCGCAGAAAAATTCTCTTGTTGTTCTTCCAACAGGAATGGGAAAGTCAATTATTTTCATCATGCTAATTGCTCTTCGTTTGAAGGAGTATCCTGGTTCGAAAGTGTTAATTCTTGTACCAACTAAACCACTTGCTGAGCAGCATCTGAAAAGTATTGAGAAATTTTTAGATGTTACTTGCGCATTATTTACTGGAGCTGTTAAGGCTGAAAAAAGAGCTGCTCTCTTTCTTGAAAAACAAGTAATTGTTTCAACACCACAAGGTCTTGAAAATGATATTGTTGCTGGGAGAATTTCCTTTGCAGATGTTTCTTTGCTTGTGTTTGATGAATGTCATAGGGCAACTGGCGATTACTCCTATGTTTGGCTTGCTAAGCATTATATGCAATATGCTAACCATTCAAGGATCCTTGGCCTTACTGCAAGTCCTGGATCTAATCTTGAAGGGATTAAGGAAGTATGCCATAATTTGTTTGTTGAGGGAATCGAAGTTCGTACTAAAGATGATCCTGATGTTAAGCCCTATATACAGGATGTGAAAACGGAATTTGTTGAGGTTACGCTTGATGATAGATTTAGAAGAATTATAGATCATTTGAACTTACTGATTAAAGACAGATATGGTTTGTTACTTACGCTTGGAACGGTAAAAGAGAAAAAGACGTATTTGAGTAGGCGAGATATTCTCACTCTGCAAGGGGATCTGCGTTCTCAACTTGGCAAAGGTGAGAAAAAATTTGATGTACTCAAATCACTTTCCATTGCTGCTGAGATTATGAAAGTTCAGCATGCTGTTGAACTCATTGAAACCCAGGGACTTTTTGCTTTGAAGCAATATTTTGACAAGATGATTAAAGACAGTGTGAAAACTGCAACTAAAGCTGTTCAACGCATTGTTGCAGACATACATTTTCGTTCTGCTAAAATCCTTTGTGATAGTATGATTGAAGAGAACATTGAACATCCTAAATTTTCTGCACTTATTGATCTTGTGAAAAAACATTCTGGTGAAAAAATCATTGTGTTTAACCAATACCGGGATAATGCATCACGAATTGTTTCCCGTTTAAATGAGATTGATAATGTTCATGCTAAATTATTTGTAGGGCAAACTAAGAAAAATGGAACTGGCCTTTCACAAAAAGAACAAAAAGAAATGATTGAAGGATTTAGTAATGAAGAATTTAATGTTATTGTTATGACTTCTGTTGGTGAAGAGGGATTGGACATTCCTAATGTTGGCCTTGTTGTTTTCTTTGAACCTGTTCCTTCTGCAATTCGAAGCATTCAGCGAAGCGGTAGAACTGGAAGACTTGCTGGCGGGAAAGTGCTTGTTCTTGTTGCTAAAGGTACCCGAGATGAGGCTCATCGCTGGAGTGCTAAGCACAAGGAACGGAAAATGTATACCGTACTTAAAGATCTTAAGAAAGATATTGGATTTATCAAAGAAGTACAAGAGCAGCAAACACTTACTGGTTTAATTGCTAAGAAGGAGGAGTGCAATATTGTTATTCATGCAGACCATCGTGAAAAAACAAGCAAAGCAATTAAGGCTCTTCTTGAGAAAGGTGTTAAGATTGAACTTGCACAACTTGATGTTGCGGACTACATTTTATCCGATGAGGTTGGTGTTGAGTTGAAGACTCTTCCTGATTTTGTGAATAGTCTTGTTGATGGTCGTTTGCTCTCCCAGATGAAAGATTTGAAGTATAATTTCAAGAAACCAATTCTTATCTTAGAAGGTGAGGAAGATATTTTCTCTCTTCGCAATATTCACCCAAATTCAATTCGTGGTATGATCGCAAGCATTGCTGTTGCATTTGGGATTCCCATCATCCCTACTCGTAATTATACTGATACTGCTGAGATGCTCCATACTATTGCAAAAAGAGAACAAGAAGATGGTGAGAAATCATTTTCTCCAAACCCTACAAAGAGAGGAATTAGTTTAGAAGATCAGCAGGTTCATTTTATAGGTGGTCTTCCTGAGATTGGAGAAAAACTTGCTAAAGAATTGCTCGATGTTTTTGGCAGTCCTTCATCGATTGTTAATGCAAGTGAGAAAGAGCTGCAGGCGGCTGAGAAAATAGGTAAAGTCAAGGCTAAGAAATTACGCGAGTTGTTTGATCATAATAGAGAAAGTTAGATGTGTTTCATACTTCTTAATTTTTTTACTCGCTCACTTGTAGGAGGATGTGTTGAGAACCATTTCATCATACTTTTTCCCTTTAGTGGATTTACTATGAAGAGTGATGCAGTTGATTCATTACCCATTTTTATCTTTGTATGATTGTGTTCTAGTTTTTCAAGTGCACTTGCGAGGCTATGTGGATCTTTGGTAAATGAAGCACCAGTTTTATCTGCAAAGAATTCTCTTGTTCTTGAAATAGAAAGTTGAAGTATTGATGCGATAAGCGGCGTTAGGATTATGAGAAATAAAAGTCTTAAGAG
>Ga0115567_10001401_pt1 | contig 24176 bp, 18 predicted proteins | sample COGITO_mtgs_1204_2_FD_88679 | JGI IMG/M metagenome (GOLD analysis project Ga0115567, IMG submission 88679) | Pelagic marine microbial communities from North Sea - COGITO_mtgs_120412 | ecosystem: Environmental > Aquatic > Marine > Epipelagic | place: Germany:Helgoland, sampling site Kabeltonne... | reverse complement strand
TTCTGTCAAATTTTCTTTTAAAACGCTTTAGCGCTCTATCGATATTCTCTCCGTCTTTAACTGGTATAATTAACATAGTATCACCTCCTTTCGTTAGAAATTTTAAAGTGCAAATATAGATTATTTCATCTATACCACAACCTTAAATCAATATTTTAATTTATTTTTTTCTTTACCAACCTAACCTACTTATCTACAGGTTAATCTGTCTTTAAACCGATTACCATTTTCGCAAAAAAGCTAATCAATCTAATTCGCCGCTGGTTTGTATTCTTTCTTATCGATTACCATTTTTGCATGAAAATGAAACCATTTTCGCAAAATAGCTAATCAACCTAATTCGCCGCTGGTTTGTATTCTTTCTTATCGATTACCATTTTTGCGATAATCTCTCTTAAGATTTCAGAAGTACCACCACCTATTGGACCTAATCTACTATCTCTTAACATACGTGCCAATGGGTAATCTTCTATATAACCATATCCACCTAAAAGTTGAAGACAGTTATAAATAACTTCATCTGCAATTTTCGTAGAAAGAAGTTTAGACATACTAGCCTCTTTAACTACATACACTCCACCAATCATTCTTTTAACAATAGAATAATTAAATTCTTTACACATTTCAACTTCACTAGCCATTTGTGCAACAGAGTGTCTTAATGCCTGAAACTTATCGATGGTCTTACCAAATGCAGATCGTTCAGACATATAATTAATTGCATACTCTAAGGCGTGCTCTGCGCGCGCATGGGCATTTACACCCATAATTAATCGTTCTAAAGCAAAGTGTTGCATGATATAAGAAAATCCAAGATTCTCCTCACCCATTAAATTTCCCTCCGGAATTTCAACATTATCAAAAGCGATCTCTGCAGTATCTGAAGCTCTCCAACCCAATTTATCCAATTTAGTGGCAGAAATTCCAGGAGTATCTCTATCTACTACAAAAATGCTCATTCCTTTCCCTCCTTTTTCAGGATCTGTTTTAGCAGCAACTACTAAATAATCTGAATAAACTCCATTGGTAATAAACGTTTTAGATCCGTTCAAGATATATTTATCTCCTTTTTTTACTGCTGTACTTTTCATTCCAGCAACATCTGAGCCTCCAAAAGGTTCTGTTATACAAAGACAACCAATCATCTTACCTTCGATACTTGGCTCTAAATATTTCTTTTTAACCTCTTCACTACCTTCAGCAAGTAAATGCGTCATAGCTAGGTAAGAATGTGCCCACATTGCTGCCGCAAATCCTCCAGAGTTAACTTTTTGTAATTCTTCAAGAAATATAACGGTATAGAAAAGATCCAAATTTAATCCACCATATTGCTCTGGGTAGGTTAATCCAAAATATCCCATCTCACCAAATTTTTCCCAAATAAAGCGATCGATGGTTCCAGATTTCTCCCATTTGTCGATATGAGGTACCACTTCTTTTTTCAAGAATTCTTGAAAACTTTTCCTAAAAAGTTCATGTTCCTCTGTAAAATACATACTATCCATATAAAATAATTCTTTTTAAAAATGATTTCAAATTAATCTCAATACGTGCAATTTCTGCAGCTATACTATCTAAAGATCGAGATATATTGAGAATTAATTGAGTAGAGCTTTTTTCAAATATTCCGATATTTTAATCTACGCTCAAATATAACGCAATTCTATCTATCTTTTCGGAAGGAAAGTCCTTTATTTTTGCTAATTCTTCAAAATTATGAATTGTTTCATGTAGCTGTTTGTAGTTAACTATTTCCCTTGCCAGTTCATAATCAAGATACGGCAGTTCACTTAATTGTAAAACAGTTGCTTTGTTAATATTCAGAACTTTAAAATTTGGCGAGGGCTTAACCGTATAAGATTTGAGTATTTCTTTTCTGACTTCTCCAGACAAGCCATAAACATCCTTAAGCTGAACATCCCCAACAAAACCTCCAATTTTATTTCGATATTTCACAATTCTTACTGCTAGCACTTCTCCAATCCCATGTATTTTTTTTAGCTCTTCAGCGCTTGCTAAATTAAGATCTGGACGTGTTACATTCGAAATAGTCAACTTTGAATCACTTTGTTGTACATTTCTTTTTGATGCCTTTACCCAATTCGGAAATTTAAAATATGGAGTCATCGTTTTTAAAAGAGAATCTGAAACTCCCGTTACTTCTTGAAATTCTTCAGTAGAATTTACCCATTGATTATTCTTTCGATGCGCTAAAAGTTGATCAATTTCTGCTGTAGACATTCCTAAAATATATCCTTTATAATCGGTTAAATAATTCGGATTGAAGGGAAACAATTTAATGGAACCAGTCTCTTGCTGCTTTAATTTTAAAGAATCTATGGTATGCTGAACGCTTACAAGATTTTCTGGACTTGTATTATACGTTTCAGAAGAAGAATTGAAATCTTCAAAGTGATAGATAAGTTGAAGAACCACTATGATTAATACCAATAAAAAAATCCCATTTTGTTGACTTCTATTGAAAACAAAATGGGATCTAAAATTTTTCATTTTAACTATATCATTAGCTAACCGGCTCTTTTCTTAATAATTCGCCAGTTTTAAGTTTTTTCATATAATCTCTAAGATCATTTCTAACTTCACCAGACATAATGTACAGTCCGATAATGTTAGGAAAAGACATAGATAAGATCATCATATCTGAGAAGTCTAATACAGCTCCTAAACTTACAGAAGCCCCAACTACAACAAACACAAGGAATAATACTTTATATACAATTTCACTCTTTTTGCTTTTTCCAAAAAGGTACGTCCAAGCTCTCATTCCGTAATAAGACCAAGAGATCATTGTAGAGAATGCAAATAAGAATACCGCAGCCGCCAATACATAAGGGAACCATGACACTACACTTCTAAATGCTCTAGAAGTAAGCTCTGCTCCTGCTACTCCAGAAACTTCGTGCATTCCTGTAAAGATCAATACCAAAGAAGTAAGTGTACAAACTACAACCGTATCTATAAATGGTTCTAAAAGAGAAACAAATCCTTCAGATGGTGGGTGATTAGTTTTTGCCGCACTGTGTGCAATGGCAGCAGATCCAACTCCGGCTTCGTTAGAAAACGCAGCTCTTTGGAATCCAACTATTAATACTCCAATTACACCCCCTTTAAGTGCACTAGGGCTAAATGCTCCATCCCAAATAGCTTGAAATGCAAGCCCGATATTTTCAATATTATAACCAATAACCACTAAAGCTCCTAAAATATAAACTCCTGCCATTACCGGCACAACTTTCTCTGTTACTTTAGCAATACTATTAATACCTCCAATAATAACAACTCCTACTAGAACTGCTACAATTAGTCCAAACCAAAATCCGTTACCTACTAATGCAGGAAATTCTCCCGCTAAGGTTACAAAAGATTGATTTGCTTGGAACATGTTTCCACCTCCAAAAGAAGCTCCTACGGCCAAAATTGCGAAGAAACCAGCTAATATTTTACCTAATCCTTTTTTATTTCTTTTTTCAAGACCATATCTTAAATAATGCATTGGTCCACCAAAAACACGTCCATCTGCAGTAATATGTCTATATTTTACTCCAAGAGTACATTCAACAAATTTTGAAGACATTCCAAGAAGTCCAGCAACAATCATCCAAAGTGTTGCTCCAGCTCCTCCTAAAGAAACCGCAACGGCAACCCCTGCAATGTTACCTAATCCAACAGTACCAGAAACTGCTGTTGCTAATGCTTGGAAGTGTGTAACTTGCCCCGGCGCATTTGGATCGTCATATTTTCCACTTGCAAGTTGGAATGCATGTTTAAATCCTCTAATATTTATAAATCCTAATCTAACTGTAAAAAACGCTGCACCTAATAATAACCAAACAACGATAAATGGAATATTCTTTTCCTGAGGATCTCCGTTTGGATGCGTTAATGGTATTGGCTCATCGTAAGATATAGAAGCTAGATATTGAGCTCCTTGCTCAATAACATGTTCTTTATTCTCTGAATTATAAATTACTCCACCTTCCTGAACAAGATATTTTAAAGTACCATCTGCATTTGCAAAGGCATCTACATCTTCTCCATCTCTAGAAACTGTTGCAATTTTATCGCCTTTTTTAACTTTAGCACCTTCCGGCATTGTCCAGCTTTTAAGTACGAATTTTGCATCTAAACTTGGAGTCCAACCCGGAGCTGCAACTCTCTTCATATCTGCATACACTACAGGGTCGTAGATTCCTAAAGCAGAAAATGGATCCCAAAATAAGATCGCACCCATTTTTTCTACAATTGGAGCAAAAGAACTATTAAAAATTTCTGTAATTGCTTCAGCCTTTACCTTGTAAGTACGAGTAGTAGAGTTTCCCGCAGCATCTGTAATAATTACAGAGTAAGGTAAACCTTCAATTAATCCGCTAGCTCTGGCAGACGTTAATGGTGTAGATTGATTATTCCACCTGTAAGTATAAGGAGGAGTTCCTCCAGTTACTTGAAGATCTATAAAACCATCATTAATTACATTAGATGGATTTCCAATATCTGCTTTTACCTCTAAGTCTTGAGCGAATAATGAAATTAATGAAAATGAAAAGAACAATGAAAGTAAGTACTTTCTCATAAGCTTTTGTAAAAATTAATTAGGAGTATTTTTCAGCGAAGCAAGATGCTAAAAAATTAACCCTTTTCAAATTTTTAGTAGTTAAAATGTAAATGATTTGTTAAATAAAAAATTGAGTCAATTAGAAATAACACTATCTAATGAGAATATATTTATATACTGCCTAAATTATTAAATATTATAAAATGCTTACTTACAGCAACATATCAACTTAAAGATCGAAGACTGAGGTTCTTTTGGTATATATCAAATCTTTTATTTTTAGCCAAAACGCCAAAGTAAGATAAAGTCCAAACCCTACCCCTAAAGTGGCAAAAGAAAGATAAATAAAGAATAATCGAATGCTTTTAGCTCGCATTCCAATCTTATCTGCAAGTCTGGAAGACACATAGAAGCCATTGCGTTCAAAAAAATGGCGTATGGAATAGATAATTTGTAGCATGTTACAAAGATACCTATTATTGTATAATTCCACTTATCAATTTATTTCCAAGCCTACAATCTAAGCAGGCATTTTTATCGCAATAAGATCTTTTTAAATGCAACATTGCCTGAGATTGCATGGCATTAGTAATGGTTTTATGGTTTAATCTATTAAATCCTTCGGTAATGTTATTCTTTTCTAAAGGAAGCATTGCCATTATGTCTAAAAGATCTTCTACATCTAATTTTCCAGTAGACCGGTAGAAGCAAAATTTTAGCGGAATGATAGTATTTATAACAAGTAGCTCAATAAAATTACGAGTTAAACCCTTGTTCTTTTCAGTATGTGCTTTTTCAAATGAATAATGAGAATGCCAGTATGTGGAAGTATTTATTTTGAATAAATCATAAATTTGATCCACATTCTTCATTTCCATAATTTCTGAAAATAAATGATTAGAATGAGAATATAAATACGCCAATTGTGCTAGCCGAATATTTGGAAAATTATCTGGTCTTAATCTGAAGTATTTTGCCCTTTCCACCAGTGCATTACTCAAATTAAATTTGATATTTAAATACTTATATTCCTTCGAAAGTTCAAGAAAATAAGGATCTTCAGAACTCTTTTCCAACAAGCCAGATTGTCCAAAAAGTAAGGCTTCCAATTGTAATTGCGAATGCCTTACTTTCTGAATCACACTAAAATCAATACTATTTGCTAGGCTTAGAAAAGAACTTCCATTTACATTTAAACCAAAATTCTTCGCTAGGAGCTTGAATAAAACAGCTTCCCAATTATTTTCTGAAACATTTAGGAGCTCCAAAATTAGATCAGATTTCGAGTGCAATCTTTCAAGGTAAAGAGACTCTTGAAAACTTTTAATGTCAAAATCTTCAAATTTTGAAAAATCTGCCTCGCAATTGATCCATTTCTCATTTGGCGCAAGCAATAATTCTCGATAGTTATTTAATGTTTCTTGCTGGATAAATTCTTTCAGCTGAAGAGTTGGAATAATAGAATTATCTTTTCTATATACGGCAACATCATCTTCCCAAACCACATGTAATATCACATTATCGTAATTTGAGTCTTTCTCATGAGCATGTAAATACCAATCTGAAGATTTAATATGGATCTCTACATTGCCCGCCCAAGTTTGATTTCCTAAAGTTATTTTAGCATTGAAAAAATCTGGACCAGCATTAAAATTAGGAGTTCCTACCTTATGTACGGTTAAAGGAATATCGTCAACGGTTTTGGCATTTCCAAAATCGAATTTTCTAAATTTCCAGACATAATGTAGAAAGTGTTCCTGCATTACATAAATATAATTTAATTTACATAACGCACTATAAATAAGATCATTAAAAAATTATTTATTTGAATTTAGATCTATTTTAGCAGCTACTTCATCTATAAATTCTTCTACCCAAAGCGTATACATTTTTCCACTTGGATGCAAGCCATCTCCTGCAACTAAAGAGAGGTCATTTTTAGCCTTTCTAGAAATTGGTGTGATGTTATAATAAGATAGTTGATACTCTTCTGAAACCTTTTTAAGCACAGCATTAAATTCATCTATTTTTCTACCGATATTCTCTGCATTAAAAGCTCCAGCAGGGGTAGCTCCATAATCTGGAGTACTTACTACAAACACTCCATCCTTACCGTTTACAGAATGCGCAATGGCCTTTTTAAAAATTGTATTGAGGTCCTTTTCATATTCTTCTAAAGACCTGCCTTGATATTGATTATTTACACCAATTAAAACCGATACTAAATCATACTTTATGTTAGGTAAGTCTGAATTGATGGCTGAAAGTAAATTGCCTGTAGTCCATCCTGTTTTTGCAATTATTTTTGCATCTGCCGTGGGATAATCTCTTTCTTTTAATCTTTTAACTAACTGAACTGGCCATCTTTCAGAAGTGCTTACGCTTTCACCAATTGTGTATGAATCTCCAAGTGCTAAGTAGGTATAATCAGAATTATCGGGCTCTTGGATAGAAGATTCATCTGAATTTGAGCTACAAGAAGCTATTACTAATCCTAAGCAAAGGATCCAGATCATTCTAGTTACATTATTTATTTTCATAAGATTAAGTATTTGAGATCTGTATTCTTTTAGAAAAAAATACAGAATTTTAAATATAAAAAAACTCTTCCGTAGAAGGGAAGAGTTTTAGAAAACTTAAACATATATATTATTAGGCGTCTCGAAATTTTGGATTGATAAACAATTCACCCTTATTCAGCTTTCTCCAATACACCTTCATATCGCCTCTAACTTCAGAAGACATTATATACAAACCGATTATATTAGGGAAAGACATTGCGAGAATCATCATATCTGAAAAGCTGAGCACTGCTCCTAAACTTGCCGAAGCACCTAATACTACAAATATTAGGAATAGCACTTTATAAATTACTTCAGACCTTTTGCTTTGACCAAATAGATACGTCCAAGATCTCATTCCGTAATAAGACCATGAAACCATGGTAGAGAATGCGAATAAAAATACTGCTATAGCTAGCACCACAGGAAACCAAGAAATCACACTTCCAAAAGCATCTGAGGTTAATTCAACCCCTTTCATTCCACCGCCAACTTCATGCATTCCTGTAAAAATAAGCACCAAAGCAGTCATGGTACAAACCACCATTGTATCTATAAAAGGTTCCACTAAAGAAGTAAAACCATCTGCAATTGGGTTGTTTGTTTTAGTAGCACTATGCGCAATAGCTGCAGAGCCAACACCAGCTTCACTAGAAAACGCAGCTCTTTGAAGTCCTATAATTAAAACTCCAATAAAACCACCTTTTAAAGCACTCGCAGAAAACGCTCCATTGTAAATAGCTGAGAACGCAGCACCAATATTCTCGATATTTACCGCAATAACTACAGCACATCCTAGAATATAGATAATGGCCATTACAGGCACAACTTTTCCTGTAACTCTAGCAATACTATTAATTCCTCCCAGAATAACAGCTCCTACAAGCACAGCAAAACCAACCCCAAAGAAAAAACCATGTCCTTCTAAAAACGGAAGCTGTTCAGAAACTATTTTAAAAGCTTGATTAGATTGTATCATGTTACCACCTCCAAAGGAAGCTCCAACTCCCAGAACTGCAAAAAGTGCAGCTAGAAATTTACCAAGGCCTTTCATATTTCTCTTTTCAAGTCCGTAACGAAGGTAATTCATGGGTCCACCAAAAATTCTTCCATCTTCATTGATCTCTCTATATTTTACACCAAGAGTACACTCCGTAAATTTTAGAGACATCGCAAAGAAACCGGCACAAAACATCCAGAAAGTAGCTCCAGCTCCACCTAGGGAGATAGCTACTGCTACACCGGCAATATTCCCTAGGCCAACGGTTGCTGAAACAGCAGTTGCCATTGCCTGAAAGTGAGTAATTCTTCCTGGAGCATCAGGATCGTCAAATTTTCCTTTTGCAAGCTGTATAGAATGTTTAAATCCACGAATATTGACAAAACCAAGTCTAAAAGTGAAGAAAATACTTCCTAGAATTAACCAGATCACAATAAATGGGATAGAGTTGGTTCTTACATTTCCATTTGGATGAAGTAAAGGTTGTGGGTCATTAAAGGTTATCTTTGCAATCATGTGAGCATTCTGCTCTATCACATCTCCTTTATCTTCTGGGTTGAAAATTTCACCTCCTTCTGCAACCAGATAATTTACGGTACCATCAATATCAGAATATACCGTAATCTGTTCTCCAGCATCATCTTCTACAATTGCTATTTTATCGCCATCTTGAACAGAAGCTCCTTCGGGCACCAACCAACTTTTTAGATGATAAACAGTATTACTCGTTGCGGTCCAACCCGGAACTGGAATTTCTTTATCGGTAGTATACACCACTGGATCATAAATTCCAACTGCTGCAAAAGGATCCCAAAATAGGATGCCTCCCAAAAAGTCTACCGCAGGTTGCACCTTGCTATTTACAATTTCTGTAATTGCGGTAGCAGGTATTTTAAATCTTTTAACAGCACTTTTTCCATTGGCATCTGTCACTTTTACCGAATGGTCCAAACCTTCAGTTAAACCAGTAGATTCTTTAGAATCTAGCGCAGTGTTTTGCTTACTCCATTTATACGTAAACGGAGCTACGCCTCCTATAACTTCTAATTGTGCAACACCATCATTAATCTCCTTGGTTGGATTGATTAATTTTAAAGAAATCTCAAGATCTGAATCTTTCTCTACATCACTTTGTGCATTTGTAATGAGCGTAATAATTAAGAATAAACTGGTTAGTAACCACGAATTCTTTATCATATCATTTGTTTTTTTGAATTATTATAAAAATTGAAATTTTATTATTTAATCAAGATACCCCATTTTTTTCATCCATTCATCATTATACATTTTCCCAACATATCTACTTCCATGGTCATGAAATAGCACTACTACAACATCCTCTTTTTTAAAGTTTTCCTTAAGCTGAAGCAATCCTTTTATTGCTGCTCCTGCGCTATTCCCTAAAAACATGCCTTCTTCTTTAGCTAGTCTTCTTGTGTAAATAGCAGCATCTTTATCTGTAACTTTAGTAAAACCATCAATAATCTCAAAGTCCACATTCTTTGGTAAAATATCTTCACCAATACCTTCGGTTACATAAGGATATATCTCTTTCTCATCAAAAATTCCGGTTTCATGATATTTTTTAAAAACAGAACCATAGGTATCTATTCCCCAAATTTTGACATTTGGATTCTTTTCTTTTAGGTACTTCCCTACTCCAGAAATAGTTCCTCCGGTTCCTACACCTACTACAAAATGAGTTACTTTCCCATCTGTTTGTTCCCATATTTCCGGTCCTGTACTTTCATAATGTGCCTGAGCATTTGCAGGATTATCATATTGATTTACATACCAAGAATTAGGCGTTTCTTCTGCCAAACGCTTAGAAGTAGAATAATAAGATCTTGGATCTTCCGGTTCTACATCTGTTGGACAAACCACCACTTTGCTTCCAACAGCACGAAGTATATCCATTTTTTCCTTACTCTGTTTGTCACTAAGCACACAAATCATCTTATAACCCTTAATGATTGCTACTAGTGCTAACCCCATTCCTGTATTACCTGAAGTACCTTCAATAATAGTTCCTCCCGGTTTTAATCTTCCATCTGCCTCCGCTGCCTCAATCATTTTAACAGCCATTCTATCTTTTACAGAATTACCCGGATTGAAGGTTTCATATTTAGCTAAAACCAGAGCATCTATCTCTTTGGTAAGTGTATTCATCTTTACCATAGGAGTATTTCCAATGGTTCCTAAAATATTTTCAGCGTAAGTCATAGTTTATTTTTAAAAGTGCAAAGGTACTTTTATCTTAAATTGTATCCAAAAAAATGGGTTTTTGAATATAAACTATAAGTTTATTCAAATTTCATTGCCTTTACAGGAGAAATTTTTGCAATGATTATTGAAGGGATCAATAACATAAGTAAACACAAAACAAGCGTTCCAACATTTACCGCAATTATATATTGCCAACCTATATAAACAGGCACTTCTGTTACATAGTATGTTTCCGGATTTAATGGGAAGATTTTAAAATATTTCTGAATAAACAGCAACCCTAAGCCTATTAGATTCCCCCAAAACAAGCCAAGAATAATTAAATAAGAAGCATTATAAAGGAATATCTTTCTGATGCTCCAATTGCTATTTCCTAGCGCTTTTAAGATTCCAATCATCTGAGTTCTTTCCAAAATAAGAACAAGAAGCGCGGTGATCATGTTAATACCGGCTACTAAAATCATAATAGCGATGATAAGGGCTATATTGAAATCGAACAACGAGAGCCACTCAAAAATGGAGTAATATTTTTGTTTGATGGTTTGAACATCCAAGAAAGAATCGGTATTATCATATACTTCTCCACCTTTTTGATCTAATTGATCAAAATCATCTATAAAAACTTCAAACCCACCAACTTCATCTTTTTTCCAATCGTTTAATCGCTGGATATGCCTAATATCAGCTAAAATATAGAGCTCGTCAAATTCTTGAAATCCTGAGTTATAAATACCTTTTATTTTGAAGACCCTTAAAAGCGGACTCTTATCAAAACCTTCTCTTGGGAAATAGGTTATTACTTTATCTCCAACACTAAAACCCAGTCTTTTGGCTAGATAATCTGATATAAGCAGCTCGTCGTTCAAATTATTTGAAAAATCTGGCAACTCTCCTGCAACAAGAAAATCTTTAAAATGATCCCATTCAAAATCTGCTCCTACTCCTTTTACAATAACACCTTCAAAATCGGTTTCTGTTCTTATAATTGCAGCTTTAGTGGCTACCGCTTGAACGTGAGCAATACCATCTATATTTTTAAATTCAGGATAAAATTCTTGATGTAAAGAAACCGGTTTTAGCGAAACCTGAGAACTATTATTATCGTAACTTTCAATTAAGATATGTCCATTAAAAGCGGCAATTTTTTCACGAATCTTTTTCTGCAGGCCTAAACCGGTAGCAAAAGAAACCAACATCATGATCACCCCAATTGCAATGGCTGCAATGGCTATTTTTATAATTGGTGCCGAAATGCTACTTTTATACTTTTTAGTACTTATTAGCCTTTTGGCGATAAAAAATTCGAAATTCAAGACGTTTGCTATGGTTAAAATATTATTCAAAAATACATTTTTATTCCTTCTTATAACTTTAGTTTCCTGCGGAAGAAGTTCTGGGCAAAATAAAGAGGTAGCTCAAACAACTCCAGACACTTCCTCAAACATTATTGTAGGAGCTAACAGAACTTCTGATTATTTACCACTTTTAAAAGATAAAAAAGTAGGAATAGTAGGCAATCAAAGTTCTGTAATTTTTAATTCTGAAATTACTGAAGGAGAGAATGCAACCTATACTCATTTGGTAGATTCTCTAGTATCATTAAAAGTGAACGTAAAAAAAGTATTCGCTCCTGAACACGGATTTAGAGGAAATGCTGATGCCGGAGAACACGTAAAAGATGGTAAAGATCCTAAAACTGGACTCCATGTAATTTCTCTTTATGGCGATAATAAAAAGCCGAAACCTGAGCAACTAAAAGACCTTGATGTTTTAATTTTTGACATTCAAGATGTGGGAGCACGCTTTTACACCTATATTTCTTCATTGCATTATGTGATGGAAGCTTGTGCAGAAAATAATGTAAAACTGATCATTTTAGATAGGCCCAACCCAAATGGCCATTATGTAGACGGTCCAATTTTAGATACAGCATTTCAAAGTTTTGTAGGAATGCATCCCATTCCGGTAGTTCACGGACTTACTATGGGAGAATATGCCAAAATGATCAATGGTGAAAAATGGTTAAAAGATGGCGTTCAGTGTGATCTGACTGTTATTAGCTTACAGAATTATTCGCATCAATCAGCATACAGTTTACCAATTAAACCTTCACCTAATTTACCGAATGATAAAGCTATTAACCTCTACCCGAGTTTATGCTTTTTTGAAGGAACTAATGTAAATGCCGGAAGAGGAACCGATAAGCAATTTCAAGTATTTGGATCTCCTTCTTTAAGCAACACATATTTTGATTACTCCTATATACCAGAATCTAAAGAAGGAGCTAAAAGCCCTAAACATTTAGGTGAAAAATGCTACGGAAGAGATCTTACATCAACATCTAGATTAGATCAAATCAATCTATCTTGGCTTATAGAAGCTTATAACAACACCAACAGTAAAGCCGGATTTTTTAATAACTTTTTCAGCAAATTAGCAGGAAGCAATGAGCTACAAAGTCAGATAGAAAGCGGACTTTCAGAAAAAGAGATAAGAGCTACTTGGGCACCAGGTTTAGAAAAGTTCAAAGCGATTAGAGCACAATATTTGCTATACAAATAGCGATCTATTCTAAAAACAGTTCAGATTTTTTAAGATAAGCTCCGGAATGATCTACACTTACAAGTTGTTTTTTCCAAGTATCAATAGCCTTATTATCATGACTTTTAAGCGATATACAATAATTTAGATATGTATATAATATCTTGTTACCTTTAGATAAATTAGAAAGCTCGAAATCTTTTTCGAGCTTTTTTTCTACTCTATTAGTTTTGTCTTGATACAGATCTATTTGAATCTCCATTAACTCAATCTTATCTTTCATATTATGGTAATTACCTTGCTTTTTATCAAGTAATTTTTCACCATTTTTCAAATAATTACTTGCCAAGCCTAAGAATTCAGCTTGAATGTCTTCCTGCAAATATTGGCTGTAATCGATATATTTTTGAGCTAACCTAAGACCGGTAGCGTAATTTTGATTTTTATAATAATTTAAATTCTCTTTACGCATGAACTTAGTACTCACTGCGTATTTTTTCATGACTTTACTCAACTGGTTTTTATTCATATAACCAAGTTGTTTGTAAACTAATTCTCCACTAGCATCTATCACTAAGAGCAGTGGAATAGCATTTACACCATAACGCATGGCTAATGCTGTTCTTTTGTCTAGATCTATTTTTAAAGGAACATAGCCCTGAGACATTTTCCCTATTTCTATATCACTCCAAGATTCGCTTTCCATTTTCTTGCAAGGTCCACACCATGTAGCCCAAAAATCTACAAGAATTAGTCTATCTGTTGCAATAGCAAGCTTCTGTGCATCTTCAAAAGATTTTGTCCAACCAACTTGTGAATAAGAAGTAATACTAATTAGGAAAAGTAAAAAAGTAAAGAATTTGTGCATAATTATGATTTTCAATCGGAAAAATATAATTATCCTTAACATATTCCAAATTTCCTTAAACTTTTATTCGTTTTTTCATTTCTTCAACAATGTTATAAGCCGCAGGACAGATAAAAGTATTTTTAATGTTGATGTTGGAGATCTTGTGAAAATCTTTCCTGTCGGTATGAGGATATTCTCTGCAAGCCTTTGGCCTTACATCATAAATAGAACAATAATTATCTGCTCCTAAAAATGTACATGGCACTTGTTGCAGCACATGATCATTATCCTCATCTACCCTTAAATAAGTATCTATAAATTGAGATGGCTTTTGCCTAAAATGCTTGGCAATACGCTCAATATCTTTATTGGTGAATAATGGGCCCGTTGTTTTACAACAGTTGGCACATGTTAAGCAGTCGGTTCTTTCAAATTCTTCTTCATGCATTTCCTGCATTTGAGAATCTAAATTCTTGGGCGGCTTTTTACGCAACTTTGCAAAGAACTTTTTATTTTCCTTATGCTTATCTTTGGCCTTTTGGGGGAGATCTTTTAAAATTTCTTCCATGATGCAAAGATATGAAGAAGCAAGACAAAAATCAGCAAGATATAGATGTGTTTGGAAAGGCTATTACCGCCTACTTTCATAAACAAGATGAAACAGACATCATTGTTCATTCTCCAGATTTTGATGATGACATCATACCGGTACCTTTATTATTCAGAAGCTATAAAGATATGCCTGCACTAGAAAAAGAAGCGCTTAAAAATGCTTACGGAAAGGTATTGGATGTAGGTTGCGGAGCAGGAAGTCATACGTTATATCTTCAGCAAGAAAAAAAGTTAGAAGTTACAGGAATCGACATTTCTGAAGGAGCTATTGAAATATGTAAGTTAAGAGGTTGTGAAGATGTAAAAGTTCAAGACTACTTTCAACTTGAAAATGAACACTACGATACGCTTCTATTTTTAATGAATGGAACCGGAATTATTGAAAAACTATCGAATTTAGATCACTTCTTTGAGCATTCAAGAAAACTATTGAATAAGGGCGGACAGCTTTTAATAGATTCTTCAGACCTAAGTTATTTATTAGATCCTGATGAAGATGGAGGCATATGGGTAGATCCGGAACAAGGATATTATGGCGAATTGCAATTTAGTATTAGTTACAAAGGAGAAACTTCATTACCTTTTAATTGGCTATATCTTGATTTTTCTTCTTTGGAATTGGCTGCAGCAAAAAATAGTTTTTCATGCGAATTGATCAAAAAAGGCAAGCATTACGACTATTTAGCCGCGCTTAAACCACTATAAATCTTAATTTTAAAAGAAAGCAATATAAGTTTCTGAGGATATCTTTATATTTATCACTTTAAAATTGCCACAACAAATTGAATATAATGAAGTTTCAAAAAATTGCATCGGTTGTCTTTCTCTTCTTATTTCTTATTGGATGTTCCAACGATAATTCTGACTTAGATCCCAACGGGGAACCAAAAATTGATAAAAGTGCCAATTTAAAGGCTTTAGGAAGCTCTGCAAATGATCTTCTAAGCGATGTAACCTTCACTTCAATTCATGTTGAAATTGTTTACGTAACTGGATTTGCTCCAACCTCAGGAACCATTCAAAATATCAAAGATTTTTTACAAAGAAGAACTTTTAAGCCAGATGGCGTAACCATTGCTACAAGAGCCGTAGCTTCTTCTGGAAACGCTCCTTTCACTATAGAAGAGATAGGAACAATAGAATCTAAAACAAGAACATCTTATAATGTTGGAGATGAAATTTCTGTATACGTATATATTGCAGATGGTAGTAAAGAGGGCGATGATAATACCAAAGTGGTCTTAGGCTCTGCGTTTAGAAATACTTCGATCGTCATCTTCGGAAAAACAGTTCAGATGATTTCAGATAGAACAAACGCGCCAGATAAGACAACTGTAGAAAGCACCACTTTTGTACATGAATTTGGTCATCTTTTTGGATTAGTAGATAAAGGAAGTCCAATGCAAATAGATCATGAAGATGCTACTAATGAAGCTCACTGTAGCACATCTGGATGTTTAATGAGTGCAAATGCACAATTTGGTGGTTCTTTAACCGATTTTATTGAAGGAAATAATATCCCAAGACTTGATGATCTTTGTGTTCAGGATTTGATAGCCAACGGCGGTAGATAATAAACGAATTATAAAAGGGTTCCAAAATTCGGAACCCTTTTTGTTTTTTAGTAAAAAATTTTAATCAATAAACTTTTACGCCATTTACATAAGTTTGTAACACTTCAATAGTAGGAATTTCATCTGCAGTAACCTTCATAATATCTTTATCTAAAATAATGAAATCTGCAAATTTTCCCACTTCAATACTTCCTTTTTCATCTTCTTCAAAATTACTATAAGCTGCCCAAATTGTCATTCCTTTAAGGGTTTCTTCTCGAGATAAAGCTTCGTCTGCCATATACCCATTTTCAGGATAATGCTCTAGATCTTTTCTAGCAACAGCTGCATAGAATGTATAGAAAGGACTTACTTCTTCGATAGGAAAATCTGTACCCAATGCTACTAATCCAGCAATATCTAACATCTTTTTATACGCATAAGCACTTTGAATTCTTTTTGCTCCTAATCTGTCTTCAGCCCAATACATATCGCTGGTAGCATGTGTAGGTTGTACAGATGGAATAATATTCTTGCTAAAATATTTAAAATCTGAAGCGTCTATTACTTGTGCATGTTCTACTCTCCATCTTCTATTTGACGTTGGTTTCAATAAAGAATCATAGGTTTTTAACACTAAACTGTTTGCAGAATCACCAATAGCATGCGTATTCATTTGATAGTTTGAATTTGCAATTCTAATTGCTGTTTCTTTAAAATCTTTAACTGGAGATAACAAAGCTCCAAAATGTCCATGTTTATCTGAATATTCTTCTTTTAATGCAGCACCTCTAGAACCTAATGCCCCGTCTCCATAAAATTTTATAGATCGCACGTTCAGTCTATCTGTTTTCAAAAACTCTTTATCCAGATAATAATCCAGATTTTCAGGAGTGTTTGAGATCATGGCATAGATCCTCATTTTTAAATCTCCTGCTTGCTGAAGACTGTCTATAAGTTCTATGGTACCTCTATCCAATCCAGCATCATCTACTGTAGTAAGACCATAACTAAAACAGATCTTTTGAGCTTCTAATAAAGCATCTATATTTTCTTTAGTAGAAGGTTCTTCTTGAGCTTTCTCGATCAATTCCATAGGATTGTCTATAACAATCCCCGTAAGTTTTCCATTTAAAGTTTCTATCGCTCCTCCAGACGCTTTGGTATTGGAAGTAATTCCAGCCTTATCTAATGCAGCTTGATTTGCGAGCAAAGCATGACCATCTATTCTTGTAATTGCAATTGGAGTATTCGGGAACAATTGATCTAAAGTATCTTTTGAAGGAAATTCTTTTACTTCCCAATCATTTTGATCCCAACCTCTACCGGTTATATAATCAAGATTTCTTTCTTTCTGAAAATCTACAATCTTCTGTACAACTTCAGCAAAACTAGTTGTCCCTGTAAGATCTACTTTTTGCTGCTGCAAGCCAAGTCTATAAAAATGGGTGTGAGCATCTATAAATCCCGGGAATATAGCTTTTCCATTAGCATCTAATTCTTGTGTAAACTTATATGCTTCTTTTAAATCTTCAGCAGTACCAATTTCTAAAAATTTACCGTCTTTAATTGCAAATGCAGTTGCAGAACTAAACGTGGAATCTACAGTGTATACATCGGCATTGAATACCAAAAGATCTGCAGCGCCTTTTTTGGAAGAATTACAAGATAAAATCAGCATTAATAATCCAAAAAGCAGCAGTTTTTTATTGATCATAAAGTTTAAGTTTTTATAAAAATAGAAAATGCGCCTGTAAACAACAGGCGCATTTTATAATAATTTATAATTAAAGACTGAATTATAATCCTACGTAATCTAAAATTGCAGTTCTAATACTAGGATTAGCTGCGGCTGCAAGTGCTATAGAAACTATAAGACCAATCATAGCATACGCAAAATCTTTAAAGATCATTCTACCTGCTTTTTTACGATGTTTCTTACCTTTCTTATTTCTAGCCAAACTTATTGCGATCTCTCTACCTCCAATAATCCCCAAGAATACCCAAGTTGTACTCATAGGTACAGTACTTATAAATAATTTGTAGATAAGAAGTATTACATAAGTTAGATCTACCAACGTTGCTGCTCGAATATCTGATATTCTGGTTTTATCACTTACAACTTTTTGAATTTTATCACCTCTTAAATAAAATAATAATCCAAGTCCTAAAAAGATAACCAAAGCAAAGATTATAAATTGAAATAGGCTTTGTTGTCTAGGTAAGAAAACTGCAATATTTGCACCATCTTGCATAACCCAAACACCCCATAAAGTACCACTCACTAACCATTGAACAACCGTCCAACTGTTATGAAATTTTCTACTTTTAAAGAACTTTCTAATTACATTATATGATAGATACCATACTAAAAAGGAAAGTATAAAGGCCAAAATATAACCCGTCCAACTCTTCCAAATTACAGAAGTAATACCAGAAGTATCTGCACTAAATACACTTAATATTAAGAATGTGGTAGACACCGGCATTCTTAATCTTGTAAGTATTAACAACACCAATGGAGCTATAATCTGAAAGAAACTAAAGTTTTGAGGATGTGGATAGTTGGTTGTTCCATCTGCCTTGAGCAACCTCTGGTAAGTAACGTCACCATCAAAATAATACCAACTCCAGGCTACCGTTACCAAAAATATACCTCCTATATAAAGCCATAAGATCCACCAATTCTGGTTTTTATTGCTTTCAATAAAGGTTCCTAAAGATTGAATACTATCATTGGCTACAGTAGCATATGCTGCGAAGAAAAAACCAAGCCACATTGCTGCTTGACTATTTCCGGTGAAGATCCCTGCTAAGACTATTCCGACTATTACAATTGCTAAGAAGGTTTTCTCCTTAACCATAAAGTCCAGAATATTAAGATAGGGCTTAGATCTGTCACTGCGTTTAAATTTTGCCATTTACTAAGTTATAAAGCGAATTGGGTTAAAATATTATTTACAATATCACAATTAAATACAATTTGCAATAATAATGCATATTCAAGATTAATTAATTGTTTTGCATGTTGTGTTATTGTTAAGAAAAAAAGCGAAATTTCAGACTATAAGGACCTGATATAAAAAGATTTACCCACAATTACACGCAACAATATTAAATAAAATTAAAGATAGAATTAAGTTAAATCCAAAAAAAAAGGCTGTCTTTGCAGACAGCCTTTCTTATTAATACTATTATTTTTAATTCCAATCGAACTTATAAGTAGCTCCCGCAAGCACTTGAATTCCTTGAACTGGAAAATTAGACCATTTCTCATAGTTATCACCTAAAAGATTATTCCCCTTTGCGAAAATTGATAATTGATCATTAAATCTATAACCTAAATTAGCATTTAAATCTACATATGGATCTAAGGTTACTGTTCTAAAATTCCCTCCATCTGCTGGGGCAAAATATAGTTCCCTATCTTTTCTCTCTCCAACAAAAAACATATTAGCACCTGCAAACCACTTTTTAGTGATTTGATAATCGGCTAAAATATTAGCCTTATACTCAGGTAGATTCCAAGGTTCTGCTTCAAATTCATTGTTATAGCTAAAGTAAGTAGCATTCAAACCTAATTTAAAACTCGAGTTTACATCTACACTAATTTCACCATAGGCAGAAAGCGTTTTTAAATCATCATATACCACTCCAAAAGAATTTCCATTAGCATACCCTTCTGTATTTGTGGTAGGCTGATAATTGTTTAAGTATAAGGCTCTATTGATCTCTGACACATAACTTCCCTTAATATTATAAGAAATACTATTAGAAAGCTTACCCTTAGCACCAACATAACCATCATAAGGCTTATCTGTTGGCAAAATATCTAACGTTGGAGAAACGTAGGAATTTTGTTGAGCAAAATTATAATAAGTGTTCTGACTCAATCCTCCCTCTAAACCTGCATAGGCTATAAACATATCTCCTGCTACTCTATAACTTGCAGTAACTTGAGGATAAATATAAATACTGCTATTGCTATTTTCTGTATCTAATCCATACACAAAAGACGCTCCTAAATTAAGTGTAAGATCATCTCTTAAGATTAAAAGGCTTGGAGTAATTCCAAAATTCATCCACGTATAATCTTTAGAATTTAGATCTGAATATCCATTTTTAAAACTTCCATTTAAAACATCTGCAGAAAGCTTGGTATTAATTAATTCATCTGCAATATTTACTTCAAAATTAGCATCTGCTTTAAAATTATGTTCTGTAGAATTAAACGCATCTCCAAAATATCGATAATTAGCACTCCCCTTTTTCAAAAAAGAATCATATAACTGTAGATCTCCTCCCACACTCGCAGCATAATAATTTTGCTGAGGATCTATCGTTCTAATTTGATCATTTGTAAGGTTTAGAGATTCCGGAACGCCATACCAGTTAAACAGCTGGTGTTGTAGATCTAATTCTGTATTCCAAGAACTTTTTCTATTTCTGGAGTTATAATTAAGATTCAAATTGGTGTTGTAGAATTTATCTTCTAATACCACATCTTCAATTCCACCTTGAGAGGAATTATGAGTAAGAAAAATTCCAAAATTGTCGCTTTTACTTACCTCAAAATTTGAATAAAATTCAGCTAATGCATTGGAATACGTTCCAAAACCAAGAGTTACATAATTATCATAAAGCTTTACTCGTTTTGCTTTTTCAACTTGAGTAGCTCTTCCTTTAGAAGGTGTAAATGTGGAGGCAACAGGCACAGAAAATATGCTGTACTTAACTGGTTTTTTATCCAACTTTACAGAATCGCCTTGCTTTGGAGATTCTTTAATCTTGAACGCATCATTTACAGATGGGGTATATGGTTTTACTACAATTACGGTCTCGCTTCCAAGAGGTTTATCTTGGGCAAATAATGCACCACCACATAAAATTGAAAGTAAAATCAGGCTTCTTTTAAATGAAAGAATTTGCATAGAGATTTTCTTATTTATTAAGTTGAAATATTATTGATTTTTGGTTTCTACTGAAGCATTTGTTTTAGCTTCAGCCATCTTGATTCTATTCAATTCTGTCTGAGCTTCTTTAACTACTTCTGGGTAATCTTTAAAGTTCTTAATCACATTATCTAAGATATACGTGGCCTGATATGAATCTTTTAAAGCATAAAAATTCTTAGCCATGATCACCAATCCTTTAGCTCCATAATATTTATACCCTGAATAATCTTTAGCCAATTTTTGAACTGAATCATTGGATCCTTTAAAGTTTCCATCCTTATTCTTGAAATATGCATCATAATAAAGAGCTTCTGCAGCCAATTCTCCAGATGCAATTTTTAATACTTCAGCATAAGCAGACTTTGCTTTACTTTCATTACCAGTTTGCATTGCAGAACGCGCAATAATCACGTGTGCATCACTTTTTACATTATTTTCTGTAGTTGCATTTGCCAATACCTTTTCAGCATAAGTAACCGCTTGGTTGTAATCTTTTAACTCATAATAAGATTTCATCAAGTTAGACTTAGCGTAGATCTCATTTTGCGCAAAATCTGCTTCCGTTTCTAAACGTTTAAGCAATGGTAATGCTTGCTTATAATCTCTCTTTTCTAAATAGATCTGAGATAATCTTGCTAAGGCTTGTTCAGAAAATTCACTTCTAGGCTTTTCTACCACAAACTTATATTTAGGCATCGCCTTTTCTTTTTGATCATCTCTAAAATAAAGCTGCCCTAAGTAGAAATTACTTTTAAGTGAATTCAACCCATTAGGGAAACTTGCTAAATATTTCTCGAACCCGGTTTTAGCAGCTGCGGTGTTGTTGTTCAAGTATTGCTTTTCTGCTGCTTCAAAAGTAGTATTATCAAGATCTGCATCAGACACCTCTACAAAATCTACATTTTTCACCCAATTAGCATACTCATCGGTTCTACCAAGATCAATATAAATCAATCTAGCTGTAGAAACTGCTTGCATAGACTCTGGAGTATTTGGATAATCGGAAACAACTTTCTTAAAACGCTCCAAGGCTTTATTAGATTGATCTGAATTGTAATAAATCAAACCTTGCTTCAACATAGCTTGTGGAACAAAAGCACTTCCAGGAACATCTCTTATCAATCTACTATAAGCCTCGATTGCCTGAGAAGTATTATCCATAGCAACATAGGTATTACCTAACTCATATAAAGCATCATCTCTATAAGATGAACGAGGATATTTATTCATAAATCCGCTTAGATCTTGAATTTTACTATCGTTTCTATTTACAAATCCGTAGCTAATTGCTTTTTGGTAGGCGGCATAATCTTGGTTTCCAATATTCATTTCCATAGCAGCATTGTAAGCATCCATTGCTGGCCAATATTTACTGGTTACAAAATAAGTATCACCCAATCTTGTTAGCGCGTCGTTTTTTCTAGCTTTATCTGCTGAAGAGGAATTAGAGAAACGTTTAAAATATTCTATAGCACTATCATATTCTTTCTGTTTGAAGTAACTGTAAGCAATATTATAATCGATATTTTCCATTTCTGGAGTTCCCTTTGCAGCACTCATTCCTGCAAATTCTTTATAACCAACTAAGGCTTCTCTCATTCGGTTCAGATTAAAATCTGATTCTGCTTTCCAGAATGTTGCTTTTGCTGTAATAACTGCATCTCTTCTCTCCGCCAAAGATTTATCGAAATTCTTACTAGCTTCTTCAAACTTGCCATTTTCGTATAATTCAAGTCCGTAGTAATAGGCTACTTTTTGGTAAGCAACTTTATCGGTAAAGTTTCTATTATTTTCTAATAGACTCATTGCCTCTTCATAATTTTTTGAAGTGATAAATGAATCGATTAATAAAGTCTCCATCTGATCTTTTACTGGAGAATTTGGATATTTTTCTAAATAGGTAAGCAATACTTTAGACGGACTCTCATAACTGTTCCCTATCTCATAACTCAATTTAGCATAATTCAAAAATGCATCTTCTTGAATTTTTGCGTCAAAATCCATTTCACTGGCATTTTTAAAGGCATTTAAAGCTTGTTGTTTTTGATCAAGATTTAGATAAGACTGCGCTAAATGATAATATGCATTTTGAGCGATGGAATTATTCCCGTCTATAATCTTATTAAATTCTGAAATAGCACTTTCAAAATCTCCTTGCTTATAATAAGCATATCCTAACTGATAGTAATCTGTATTGGTCCATTTTCCTCTAAGACCTTTATATTCTTTTAAATAAGGAATCGCTTTTTCATATTCTCCTAAATTGAAATAACTTTCTCCAATGATCTTGTTCAATTGAGAGATCTCATTTCTATTGGCTGTTGGCAATTGCTCCAACCCAAGATCTACTGCTTTCTGAAAATTCCCAAGTTTAAAGTTCATATCACTTTGGAAATATGAAAGATTTTCAGAATAACGATCATTATCTTTTACTTCTTCAAAAAGCTCATTGGCCTGCTCGTAATCATCGCCCTCATACGCCATATATCCTAAATAATATTTGGCCTGAGATCCATATTCTTTAGAATCGCGTACTTTTTGTAGATAAGGTTGCGCTTCCTCAAACTGCTTAGATTGAAAATAAGCGTATCCATTATTAAAGTAATAACGCTCCTTCTCTTTTCTGCTCATTCCTTTTTCATCAACCTTATCATACCATTTTCTGGCAAGAGAATATTTTCCGGTCTCGAAATAATAATCGGCTACATCTAAAAATGCAGAGTTTCTTTTGGTACTGGTAGGATATCTTTCTACAAATTCTTGCATAAGATCGTCTGCACCAGGTTGTCCTAATCTTACCGCAGCATTTGCAATATAGTAAGCACAATCAGATTTTATTTTTTCATCTTCAGTATCGTCTTTAACCTCATCAAAAATAGTTTGAGCGGCTAAATACTGCTGATTATTATACAATTCTAAAGCACGATTATACTCCACCAAGTTGTTGGTGTAAATTGCTGTTTGCTGTGCAAAAATAGATGAGATTGAAAGTAGAAAAACAACTAATAGAGAAGCTTTACGTTGTGTCATTAATTTATTTTTAGGTTGATGAATCAAAGATAATTAAACACTCATTTTATAACGCAACTATACTGTGATAATTATGTTAATCTAAAAAAAAGTGAAAAGACTTTAAATTTGAAGATCTAAAGTCTTTAGAAAGAAGATGCAAAGCAATTGGTATACCATTTATAAAAAGAAATATTAAAAACTGCGGAAAACTGTATATTTACCCATAATTTTAACCTTCAAAATCTGAAACCTACTTTTTATGTCACAAACAGTTCTGGAATTAAATAATGCTG
>Ga0115567_10001397_pt1 | contig 24199 bp, 26 predicted proteins | sample COGITO_mtgs_1204_2_FD_88679 | JGI IMG/M metagenome (GOLD analysis project Ga0115567, IMG submission 88679) | Pelagic marine microbial communities from North Sea - COGITO_mtgs_120412 | ecosystem: Environmental > Aquatic > Marine > Epipelagic | place: Germany:Helgoland, sampling site Kabeltonne... | reverse complement strand
CTCGTAAACATCAAAATACACATTAAATATACGGCGAAAATGATAAAAAATACTCAGCAGAAGCAGAAAAATTAAAAAAACTATTTAAAGTTCATAAAATGAATAATGTTGGTCACCGCGTGCCCTTTGAAGGCGTAGATCAGTTTAAGTCAAAAATAAACGAAATATGTGGTGTCACTTAGTGAGTTTCATTAAAAACTATTTTTTGCCATTGTTTTTTGCCAGTAGGCCTAAGACTCTTGTTGCGGGGCTCTGTCCGATTGTAGTCGGAGCATCTTACGCTTTTTATTTTGTGGGCAAGCTGGATATTTTTTACCTTACAACTCTTGTTGTGAGTTCAGTCAGCATTCAAATTGCCACAAATTTTTTTAATGATGCCTTGGACTCTGACAAAGGACGAGATGGGTCCAAGCGGTTAGGACCCAAAAGGGCCGCTGCAACTGGTGCACTGACTTCATCTTTTTTAAAAAGAGCAGCTTGTGTTTTATTAGTTTTAGCTTTTGCACTTGGATTTGTTTTAGCTTTAAAAGCAGGTTTTTGGATTTTTTTAATAGGTCTGCCAGCCTTAGCGCTTGCATATTTGTACACAGGCTCAAAACATGCACTCTCAACTTCGGGAACGGCGGATCTTTTTGTTGTGCTTTATTTTGGAATCATTCCGGTCTGGGCAACAACCTACATTCTTTCTGATGTGAGCTCTTTTGATGCGTTCTGGTCAGGTTTGCAGATGGGGCTTTTTGCCAATGTTCTTCTTTTAATTAACAATTTAAGAGATTTTGATGAAGACCTAGAAAATAATAAAAAAACTTTAGTCGTCCGTTTTGGGAGAGGCTTTGGCCTGTGGTTTTTAGCATTTTGTAGCTTGTCGCCCTATGCGGTTCATTTATTGATTGATCCTATTTTTTTTAGAGCAGGTTTGTGGTCACTTCCTTTAATAGTGGTGTCGTTGTTTATTCTTTTTAAGGTGTATAAGAACAGTCCCTCTGCCAGGTACAACGCTTACCTTGGGATGACGGCACTCAACCTCCTCTTTTTCACTTATTTTGTTTCACTAGGTGTGATCTCTTCATGAAAACTTTTTATTCAATCTACAGGTTAGAGACTCAAAAAACTTTTTCAGGTGTTCACAAAGAAAGTGACGGACTTCTTATAAAATTTGTCGATGATCAGAAGGAAGATTCATTTTCTCTTTACCACCCCATACTGTCTTTAGGTGATCTTGATTTAGACGGCTTTTTTAAATCTGAAAAAGACAGAGAGCATTTGTTAAACAAAGCGCAAAAACTTACTATCAACTCAAACGAAAAACTTAAAGGGAGACCTGAATCCTATTACTCAGCATCTTCATTTAAGGACCTGCTTCAAAATGTTGATAAACTAACAGAAGAAGGCTTTGAGGTCGTCAAATTGAAGTACGGCAATTTATCAGAGATAGATTTCAAAAGCCTTGAAGATTTACCCTTCGAATACATCTTTGATTTTAACGGTAGAGAGAGATCGAAGTCTTTCAAAACTTTAAGTTTAAAGTGCAAATCTTTTTTAAATGAAAGACTTAGGTACATTGAGGATCCTTATCAAGAAAAAGAAAAACTAAGTTTTAATTTAGCTAGTGATTTTATAGAATATGGGGAGATCTCAGATTTTAATGTGATCAAGCCAACAGGTTTTAACCACTCAAAACCTGAGCGTAATTGGGTGGGGTCTAAACTTGTTGTGACAAGTTATTTAGACCATCCAATAGGTCAGCTGCTTTCTGCTAAATGGGCTGTTGAAAATGAAGTTTCTAACCTCTGTGGTCTTTGGACACATTCTCTTTACAAAAGAAATGCTTATTCTGAACTCTTTACTGAACCAGGCATCATCAATCTTGAACTTAAAGATGATTTTATTGGCTTGCTGAGCAAAGAAGACTGGAAAGAATTGTAGATGGGTTCACCAATGACTTTTTTAGATTTTCAAAAAACGGTAGATCAAAATAAGATTCATTTTGTTTCTGGCAAATCAGTTCGAATAAAAGGCTATGGAGTTGCTTTTGAACCAGCTTACGCTTTAGAAAGTTCAGGATCACGTAACTCTAAGGTTTTTATTCACTGTTTATCCTCTATTGAGAAGGCCTGTGAGGCTTTTTTTAAAACTTTCAAAATGGATGGTAAGGACCGCTGGGGGCTCTGTCTATCGACTGCACACGTAGCGGGTTTTTCTGTTTTAACCAGAAGCTATTTTGGTAAGCTCAAGGAGCCCCATGTTTTTTCTTGGTCTAAAGAGTTTTTGATTTCTGAAATTGAAAAAAATAATGTAAGTATTTTGTCGCTAGTTCCCACCCAAATATTTGATTTGGTTAAGATGAGACTGCAACCGCCAAAATGTTTAAGAATGGTTTTTGTAGGCGGAGCCAAGCTTTCAAGTGAGTTAAGAGAAGAGGCTTCAAAGTTGGGCTGGCCACTTGTAGACTGTTATGGTTCTACTGAGACCTTTGCTCAGATGTCTTACTCGCTTGATGGCAAAGCCCTTAGGGCTTTTGATGGATGGTCACTTAAGCTTTTGGAGGATGGGGAGCTTTCTATTTTGGGCCCGGGCCTTTTTATAGGTCAAATCAGAGAAGGTGTTTATAGATCCAGAACAGGTGAATGGTTTAAAACGGGGGATCTTGCAGAGGTAAATGAAGATAAATTTTTAATCCGAGGGAAAAAAGCAGGGCTGGTAAAAATTAAAGGTTCTTACTTTGATTTTAATAAACTAAAATTAGATTTTCAAAATTTTTTGATAAAGAAAAGCATAGACCCTTCTAGATGTTTTCTTGCGTGCTTGGCTGAGAAAAGAGACGGTGTAGGAATTTACATCATTTCAACATCAAGTCATTTAGACAGTACAATCATCGAATCTTTTTCAGAAATTAGAGGTGTGTTTTATTTAGAATCGGTTGAGCGTTCTGCTTTGGGGAAAATTAAGCTGTCTAGTCTATCAAATGTTTTGCAAAAGACTGTGCTATCTCTTTAGGAACTTCAGTTTTTGTTCTCTTGTTGAAATCAACAAAGCAGTGCGTGACATCTGTATAAGCATGACATTTTGATTTGTCTCCTTCGCTATCCCTCACTTCAAATCTAAAAGTCACCGATGTTGAGCCTATTTTTTTAACTCCCAATCTGGCGGTGTAGGATGTTCCAAATTTTAGTGGATGATCATACTGGACACTTGCTCCTCGGACTGGAGCGCCTGTGGTGCCCATGAACCAAGTGTCCCAGTCTACACCTAATTGAGGCAGATTCTCTTCTAAAAACATGTGATAAATCTCAAAAAACGAACCGAAAAACATAATTCTGGCTGGATCACAGAGATGAAAAGGGACTCTTAAACTTTTTGTCACCATAACTAGACTCCTTTGCCTTAAGTTTACGGCGAATGAAGACTGGGGACAAGATCTTGACTTAAAAAAGCCAGCAGGTTTACTTAAGAGGTATGATTTTAGATCAAGATCTTGTTCCTAATGATATTCCTGACTATTTACCAAAGATGAAGTCTATGTACGAAGACCTTTTCTCTGGTGGGAAGGGTTATAGAGGAGCGCTGGTTGGTGCCATCTCCAAAGATCTTGGACTGCATGATGAGTATGCGGCATTGCTCTCAAGATGCATTGAATACATTCACAACTCTTCATTGCTTCACGATGATTTTGTTGATGGCTCTGAACTTAGACGGGGCAAAACTGCTGCTTGGAAAAAATACAGCGGTGGTTACGCCATACTTGGTGGTGATTATCTTTTGGCAAAAGTGATTAAGAACCTTGCTGATTGCGACTCTATAGAGCTTATAAGTTACACAAGTCAGTCTATTCTTGATTTGGTTGAAGGTGAGTGGCTGCAAGACGCCTGTCACGAACGAGTTGATGTGACAAAATCTGAGATGGAAAAGGTTCACAGTTTAAAAACCTCGTCACTTTTTGCCTGGTGCTTTAAAGCCCCAGCTCTTTTAGCGCCGAATACAACTAAAGAGCAGTTAGAAAGCCTGTTTACTATTGGTGAGGATTTAGGTGCGCTTCTACAAAGAAGTGATGATCTTCTTGATTATGACATTAGAAATTTTGAAAAAAAAGATTATTTCAGAGATCTGCCTTCGGGATATTTTAACCTTTTTACAATTCATTTATTAGAGGGTAGAGATGAGGCTCTTAAGAAAAAAGCTTTTAAAATTAAAAACTTAGAAACTTTTTTAGAAACTTTTGAAATAGATCTAAAAAACAAATTAGAAGCTTTTGATAATGAAAGCAAAATCATTTTAAACAGGGTTAAAAAAAATATTGAAAAATTTGATCTTTTCTCAGATGACTTCAAACGGTCACTCTTAGAAGCTGCCTATACAATATATTGGAGAAAATCCTCTTGAGGGTAGATCTTTGCGAAAGTCTCAAGACGCATCCACTTTTTTCTGAAATTGAAAAAAGCATCAAAAACTTTTATCAAACTGAAGACTCCGCGACTAGTGCAAGGCTCATCTGCGAAAATCAAATCTTGAAGCTGGAGTCTGATCTTTTCTCTACAGTTTTGTGTGACTTCACAAATAAGTCTTTCATAAAAGAGGTCAGGCAAAGCTATGGCCGCTCAGAAGGGGTTTACTCTTTTACTAAACCTATGGCTAAAAGTGGTGAGATTAAGATTTGCGATATGACTGTAGGGATGGGCAAAGATTTTTTTAAGTTTATTTTAGCAGGCTATAATGTTGTTGGTTTCGAGCGCAATCCTGTTTTTTACCACCTTGTTAAAGATGGTCTTGAAAGGTTTATGATTTCACCTGAATCAGAAGTTTTAAAAGAGCAATTTCGAGTTTCAAATTTCTGCGCTGAATTAAAATTCGGAGAAGCAAAATTCAATAATCAATCTGAATTTGATTTGATTTATTATGACCCGATGTACGAGGACAAATCAAAGAAAGCAGCTCCAAAAAAAGGAGTGCAAGCTTTGAAGCATCTCAACCAGCCATCAGCTGAAGGCGAGAAACTTAAGTACTTAGGCGAAGCCATTAAGGCTGGACCTAGAAGTCTCATTTTTAAATGTGCAGGCGTTCCAAAAGACTTTCCTTTTACAGTTAAGAAAGAACATAAGGGCAAAGGCTTTTCATATCTCTATTTATAATCGTTTTAAGATGTATCTACCCCTCCCTATGTACTTTTGTTAGAGTGAAGAATGTTTAAACCTGATGACTTAAGTCAATTTCCAAATTTTTCTAGTGAAGCTGCTTTAAAGCTTTTTAAGAGAAGCCTTCAGGATGCTCACGCAGGTGAACTTGCCGCGGCATACGCTTACACCGGTCACGGTCTTTCTTTATTTGTACAAGGCAAAAAGGAAAAACAAGAGATTTTGAAAATCCGAGATGAGGAGCTTCACCATAGAATGCGCATTAGGGAGATGATGATTGAAGTGGGAACTACTCCACGTGGAACGCGTGAGCTGTTAATGGGTGTTCTTGGTTTGAGTATCGGATTCCTTTGTCTCTTTGGAGGTTGGTTCATTCCTATGTACGGAGCAGGTAGGTTGGAAAGCTCTAATATTTTTGAATATGAAGTGGCTGCCAGGCTTGCCTATCTTTGTGGTTTTTTTGAATTCGTGAATGAATTTATAGAGTTTGGCGAGTTGGAATGGATCACGAGCTCTATTTTAGAAAAAAAACCAGCAGTCACTTTTTAAGCCGCTGGATTCCTTTGTGGTCTTCTCCTAAATCAAAAGAAGACATTCGCTCGGACTACTCTCAGTGGCAACGGACACTCAAACTACAATTAATGTTCATGTAAATGAGGGCCTGTCACTTATTTACAAAAGTTTTTAAGCGAAAACTTTAGCACTTCATTTCCGCTGTGGCAGTTTACTTCTGGTGACTTTATACCTTCGCCAATGTCATCGTAATATTTGTTGATGTTAGCAGACTTTACTAGCATTGCTAAAGCGGTGCCTTTATCATTTTGAACAATTGATTCTGGTTTCATATTGCATACTGAATAAGAATCTTTAACTTCAAGTTTTGTAAAATCTGCTGCTTCGCCAGTGCAGCTGACACGGGTTTCAATCAGAAATCTTTGTCCCAAGACGTGGCCGTTGTTTCTAGCGGAAAGATAAACATATTGCCCCTCGCCCACTTTAACAGTTTTAAGCAACCGGACTTCATGGTCCTGGTTTCTAATAAGTTCAGTGCTGTCTGATGCATAAGAGCTGCTGAAAATTGATAAAGCTATTAACGTAAATATTATTTTTTTCATAATTTGTTACCCCGCACACAATGGAAAAGAAAGGTGGATATGATCATTGTGTAATGTGCTTCCACCAAGTTTAGATTTTTTGTGACCTATAGAACCTTTGTATTCAGATTGTCCACTTCTACAGCTACTAGGCATAGAATTTCTCCAACAGTCTCTAAAGTTGTCATAAAATTTAGCCTGTTTACCCGAGTAGTCTCTTAAGAGTGTGCTGACCTTTGAAACTCTTCCTCGACTATCAACTAAGTTAAAATGTTTAATGTCCAAAGCTCTTGCGTACGCGTGGTTGCTTTTTCTTCTTGAATTTCTAGCGTTGCGGTCATTGTAACTTCCGAGGTGGTTGATGAAAACTTTTTGAGTTTTATCATAGCCGGCGCGGTCTGCAGCATTAAACACACATTTGTAAAACTGTGCGTTTAAATTTTTACTAAACTTTCCATGGAGGTAAGCTCTGCCGCATCGCTTGTCACTGTTGTAACCGCCAACAGATCTGTAGCCGCTTTCACAGCCATCCCATCTTTTTGCTTTGCCGTTTGCTAAATTGAAGTCTTGTCTCTCAATGTAAAATGTATTGATTAAAGAGTCCGGTGTTCTGTCGCCGTCTTCAATAGGAGGCTTGGGCTCAACAGGTTTTTTAGTTTCATCTCCAATTTCGAAAGGGCAGTCGCTTCCAAAACTCACGTATTTTTGAGAAACATAAACCCAGTTTTGATCACATTTAGGGGTGGTGATTTTAATGAACCCATCTTTATGACCTTCAAGGGCTATTGATAGTGAGGTTTTAGTTTCGAGTTTGGCACAAATTGTTGAGTTGGTACTTGAATTTGTCCTTACATTTAAATTTCCAGATCGTGTGTTTACAAAACCGCTACAAGTGTTTTTTTGAACTTTTGTTTCGTCTTCAGGGGCTTCAAAGTCAGAATCAATTTCTTGTTCATTGAAGTCATCAGTAGAGCCAAGGTTCTCTAAAGCAAGGTTTTCATTCATGCAACCGGTAAACAAACCAACTAGGCCAAAAAGAATAAGTGTATTTTTTAATTTTCTCATACTTAACTAACGGTGAGTCTGGTTGAGTAGTTGAATCAGTTTTATTATGTCGAAATTTTTTCCAGGACCTGTTTTGTGATGATTCGAGCTTTGGAAAGTAGTTCAACAATTTGCAGTAAAAAATATGGTTTTTACGATTAAAAATTGAAGTTGAAAAAGAACAAAAACGACGTTTTAGTTTACGCCCAAACACTCTTCATATTTTGTGTCTAAAGGATAGACACTAACCCCAGCTTTAAAGCTGCTGAACTGTCTTAACTTGGCACTTTATTTGCAAATATCTCCTTAGATAACAAAAACTCAGGGGTGGGCTATAAAAATATTTAAAACTTTAATAATGATGCCCCTCATACTTCTGGTGACCGCTTTATGGTCTCAGTACGCCTTTTCAAATTCATGTTCAGATTTACTAGGAAGGTCACAAGCAGTTAGAGCTCAACACAATGGTGTTGATAGACTGAATTTCCGTCTTGTAGATCCAAACTACAAGGTGCTTGTTTTAGCAAGACATGGCAAAGCTATGCCCAGAAATAAATTCTCTACTGAGGTTGTAAGAAATAACCCGAAAAAAGCGAGGCTTGATAAAAAAAGACCACTTCTTAAAAGAGGAAAAGAATCAGCAATGCGGCTATCTCATGTATTAGGTCAGCTTTCTTTTCAGAATGTAGGCTTTTGGGGTTCTGATGCAAAAAGAGTTAAAAGCACTGCTAAGCCTACAAAAAAAATGCTTGGAAACCGCTTAGTATTTAAAAGTTTCGAGAAAGATCTTTATTACGCTGATGTACCTACAGAAATGCATACAAGGCTGACCTCTGATACCGGAGAAAGTATTTCGCACGCTTTTTTTTGGGGACATGGTGATACTACAGTTCAGCTTGTCAAAGAGCTTACAGGAGCAAACTTTGGTTTTCTCCCTACTGGAGGGGTAATGATTATAGCCGTTAAAGCTGATACTTGGGAACAGGCTTTTCAAGCCGCTCATGGTGACACTGAAATATACACATGGTCGCCGAATGGGACTCACTATATTCAAAGCCTCGACACTAAACCTATTGAGAAGTTTGAACTCGTCCACGATTCCGAGTAGTGGCTTTGATCAAGCAAAAAAAACCTCTCAAAAGAGAAGGCTTTGTAAAATTATGCAACGCATCCCAGTTCAGGGCCTGTCACCTTTTAGCAATCGTAATAAAGATTAAATTCAAAGGGTGTTGGACGAAGCTGCATCTCTCGAACTTCGTCTTTCCATTTTAGATTTAGCCAGCCCTGAATTAAGTCATCATCAAAAACCAAACCTTTCTTTAAAAAGTCGTTGTCTTCTTCAAGAGCGCGAAGAGCCTCGTCTAAACTTGCGGGTACTGATTTTATTCCTTTGGCAATTTTAGCTGGAAGCCCATAGATGTCTTTATCGAGTGGCTCGCCGGGTTCAATCTTGTTTTCGATTCCGTCAATTCCAGCCATCAAAAGTGCGGCAAAAGCTAAGTAGACGTTTGCGCTTGCGTCGGGAGTTCTAAATTCAATACGTTTTGCACTTGGGTTGTCGCCAGAGTTTGGAATTCTAATCGCGGCGGATCTGTTTTTGTAAGAGTAGGCAAGTTTAATAGGAGCTTCATAACCGGGAACCAAGCGTTTGTAAGAATTTGTTGTCGGGTTAGTGAAGGCGCAAAGTGCTTCTGCGTGTTTGATGATTCCGCCTATAAAATAAAGAGCTTCCTTTGAAAGTCCAGCATACTGATCGCCGGCAAAAAGAGTTTTGCCGGCTTTCCATAAAGAAATGTGCGTGTGCATCCCTGAGCCGTTGTCACCAAAAATGGGCTTGGGCATGAACGTCGCAGACTTTCCGTTTCTGTTCGCAACATTTTTTACGATATGCTTGAACCACATCATTTTATCCGCCATGGGAGCCATCTTATCAAATTTAATATTTATTTCGCCTTGAGCCGGAGCTACTTCGTGATGGTGTCTTTCAACTTCCATTCCACACTCTTCAAGCTCTAAACAAATTTCAGTCCTTAAATCATGCTGCGAATCTACTGGTGAAACAGGGAAGTACCCGCCTTTGCCCCGTGGCTTATGTCCAAGGTTTGCTCCGCCTTCATCTCGGCCAGAATTCCAATGAGCCTCGTCAGAATCTAGCGCGTAAAAAGCAGAACTTTGAGTTTGTTCAAACCTGACGTCATCAAAAATAAAGAACTCAGCTTCGGGTCCAAAATAAACTTCGTCTGCAATACCTGTTGATTTTAAATAGGCCAAAGCTTTTTTGATCACCTGTCTAGGGTCTCTGTTGTAAGGCTCAAGTGTGTCTGGATTAACAATGTCACAGGTTAGTGACAAAGTAGGAACTTCTGTAAAGGGGTCCATCATCGCTGAGGCCAAATCCGGAAGCATTTTCATATCTGAATCAGCAATTGATTTCCAGCCTCTTATAGAGCTGCCGTCAAAGTTAAAGCCTTCAGCTAGTGAGTCTTCATTGACCTGAGACATAGGGATAGTCAGATGCTGCCATGCACCGGGAAGATCTACAAATTTTAGATCGACCATCAAGACTTCGTTGTCTGCTGCGAATTTTAAAAGTTCACTGGCTTTCATTATGAGTTTTCCTTTGTTGGAGGGATTAGTATATTGATTTTAAAAAGACTGTTGATTGATGAGCAAAGCAAAGAGCTAAATTGCTTTTTCATTTTCTTCGCCTGTGCGGATGCGGATAGCACGTTCAATTGTAGAAACAAAGATTTTACCATCACCGACAGTGTTGGTTTTGGCTGATGTGAGGATGGCCTCGATTGCTGAATCTAATAAAGACGCTGGCAAAACGAGCTCTAATTTCACTTTTGGTAAAAAGTCGACTACATATTCGGCTTCTTGATAGATTTCGGTGCGGCCTTTTTGTTTACCAAACCCACGAACCTCAGATACAGTAACGCCTTCAACGCCAACTTCAGACAAAGCGTCAATGACATCGTCTAGTTTATAGGGCTTTATAATGGCTTCTATTTTCTTCATCAGCATTCTTCGTTTAAAGTTGAATAAACAGGTAGCATATATGGAATTGAAGTCAAAAAAAAAGCCCAAAAAAGTATCTAGTCACAACCGCTTAAATATTGTTCTGATTGAACCTGAAATACCCAATAACACAGGAAACATTGGAAGAACCTGTGTCGCGCTCGAGGCGGCGCTGCATTTAGTAGGTCCAATGGGGTTTAACCTCGAAGAAAAGCGTCTAAGAAGAGCAGGTCTGGACTATTGGCCAGACCTGGAGCTTCACCAGTATGGTTCTCAGGAAGAATTTTTCTCAAAACTACCCAAAGAGGCCAGAAAAGCATTTTTTACAACAAAAGCAACCAGATTTCACTACGACTGTGACTTCAAAGACAGCACAGGCCAAGGCCATTGGCTTATCTTTGGCAAAGAGACCAAAGGTCTTTCGCCGGAGGTTTTGTCAGCTTATCCGGATGATCTCTACAAAATCCCCATGCCCGGCCCGACTAGAAGTCTTAATTTGGCTAACTCTGTGGCAATAGGCCTTTACGAGGCATTTCGACAGACCCAAGGTCGTTAAGCTTTGTGGTGAGCCTAGCACTTTGCACAATTAAAGTTTAAAGTGCTTCTATGAAATTACTTACTAAAATATTCGGCACTCAACATGACCGAGAAATGAAAAAACTGCGTCCTGCCATTTCACATATTAATGATTTGGAGCCTAAATTCACTAAATTTACCGATGACGAACTCAAAAGGCAAACTCAAGCTTTCCAAGAACGTTTAGAAAGAGGGGAGTCGGTAGACTCCATCATGCCAGAGGCTTTTGCCACTTGCCGTGAAGCCTCAAAAAGAGTGATGGGAATGCGTCACTACGATGTTCAGCTTATTGGTGGAATGATTTTGAACCGTGGCTCAATTGCTGAGATGAGAACGGGTGAAGGTAAAACCTTAATGGCGACACTTCCTGTTTACACCAATGCGCTCTCTAAAAAGGGAACTCACGTTGTTACTGTAAACGACTATCTAGCTTCGCGTGATGCTGAGTGGATGGGGCAGATTTACAACTGGTTGGGTCTTTCTGTGGGAACTGTTGTTCATGACATCAGTGATCAAGATAGAAAAGCGGCTTATGGCGCGGACATCACTTACGGAACAAACAATGAGTTTGGTTTTGATTATTTGAGAGACAATATGAAGTTTGATCCTGCAAACTTTGTTCAGCGCGAACTCAATTATGCCATAGTTGACGAGTGCGATTCAATTTTAATTGATGAAGCTAGAACACCTTTAATCATTTCGGGTCCGGCAGAAGACTCAGTTGAAGTTTACAAAGAGATCGATAAAATTGTTCCTCATTTAAAAAGGGACGTTCACTTTACGATGGAAGAAAAGTCTAAAACTGTTTCGATCACTGATGAAGGCAACACGCAGGTCGAAAAATTCTTAGGCGTTGAAAATGTTTATGACATTCAACACATTGGTAAGCTTCATTATATTTACCAAGCTTTAAAAGCTCATTATCTTTTCAAAAAAGATGTGGACTACATGATCGTGGAAGGCGAAATTGTCATCATTGATGAATTCACCGGAAGACTTATGGCGGGGAGACGCTGGAGTGATGGTTTACACCAGGCGGTTGAGGCTAAAGAAGGCGTTGAAGTTAGAAAAGAAAATCAAACGTTGGCAACAATTACTTTTCAGAATTATTTTAGAATGTACAACAAGCTCTCAGGCATGACAGGTACCGCTGTTACAGAGGCTGTAGAATTTGATAAAATCTACAGTTTGGATGTCGTTGTGATTCCTACAAACAAACCAATTGCGAGAATTGATTCGAACGACATAATTTATCAAACTGAAACTGCAAAATTTAAAGCTATCGCGAAAGACGTTAAAGAAAGAGCCAAAACCGGCCAGCCTACATTGATTGGTACTGTAAGTATTGAGCGCTCTGAGCGATTAAGTGATATGCTTTCTAAAGAGGGTGTAAAGCACAATGTTTTAAACGCAAAACAACATGAAAAAGAAGCTGAGTATGTTGCACAGGCTGGAGCAAAAGGCTCCATCACGATTGCAACAAACATGGCCGGTCGAGGGACCGACATTATGCTTGGTGGAAACCCTGAGTTTTTAGCTAAAAACGAAACAGGCGAGACTGGCGGCGATGCTTTTGAGGCGACACTTAAAAAATATGAAGCTAAATGTGCGGCTGAAAAAGAAGAGGTTAAAGATGCGGGTGGCCTCTATATAATTGGTACAGAGAGACATGAAGCAAGACGGGTCGACAACCAGCTACGAGGCCGTTCAGGCAGACAGGGTGATCCTGGGGAGTCAAGATTTTATCTTTCACTAGAAGATGACCTTATGAGAATTTTCAACGGTGAGCGCATGAAGAGTCTTATGAAAACTTTAAAAGTTGATGAAGATGAACCATTAGAAGCGCGTATGGTTTCTAAAGCGATCGAAAACTCTCAGAAAAAAGTTGAGGGTCACAACTTCGATATTCGTAAACATTTGTTGGATTTTGATGACGTTATGAACCAGCAAAGAGGAATGGTCTACAAACTTAGACGTGAGGTTCTACAAGACATAGATGTCGAGCGTAAAATCTTAGATATGATGGGAGACAGAACATCTGATCTTTTAGAGGCTTTTATTCCCGATGAAATCAAAAAAGAAACTTGGGACTTAGAAGGTTTGAACACGGCCCTTCAAAAACAATTTGGTATTGAGCTTAACCTTTCAGAGCAGAGCTCTTCCGCTGAAATCACAAACCAAGTGAGTGCCGCAGTTAAGGCCGCGTTTGAAGATCAAAAAGACAACCTTAAAGAACTCTTCCCGCGTATTAGAAAAATCATTTTTCTTCAAACGATAGACACGCAGTGGAAAGATCATTTGAAAACTGTGGACCAGTTAAAAGAAGGCATAAACTTGAGAGCCTTTGCCCAAAAAGATCCGTTGGTTGAATACAAAAAAGAAGCTTTCATGGCTTTTGAAGAGATGAACCGACAAGTGCAAGAAGAGACCATTGAAAAAATCTTTAAAGTCAGCGTTGTGGCCCCTGAAGATATGGAAGATGTTTTTGACGAAGAAGACGGTGATTATGAGTATGAGGGGTCTGAAAACAGCGGCTCTTTATCGAACGATATGAGCTCTGGTATGATCCCAGGGATGTCTGGAAAAAATGTTATGGAGGATGGGGCGAATTACCGAGCCCGCTCTCAAGGCGAAGGCATGTCTAGGGCTCAGCGCAGAAGTCAAAAGAAGAAAAAAGGAAAAATCAAAATTTGAATCCTCTTTGCCCCAATTGCGAGACAGAACTTACAGATGACTTTGGTTTAGTAGACTGCAAATCCTGCGGGGCTGTTTGCTCTATTGATTTAGAGGACAAGGTCACTGTTCAAGGCAATGAGCCTCTTGAGCGTGAAGAAGGCGATAATGAAATTATCGCTGAGGATGCAGTTGAGGAAGAAAGTGATGAAGGCTCTTATGGGTCCGAAGAAGAAGTAGAAGAAGAAGACGATAATGATTCAGATTCCTCTGACGAAACTTCAGATGGCAATAATGATGATGAAGATGATTCAACAGAAGATGACATCTTTGAAGAGCGTTCAAAAAACAATTACGTGTCAGCTTCTACTTTGAGTGGTGAGGACTTTTTAAAAGATCTTGAGGTCTTTTCTGAAGAAGCCACAGCAGATGGTGGACATATATACTACGACTTTCATGTGACAGGCATCGAAGGTGGTCAAGATAGAGAAAACTTTATTGAGACACTCGCAGACTCAAGACTTGAGATATCAGAAGATGCCATTCGTGAAATATTAGGTGACGCCTCAATCTTTACTTTGCCTCAGATCAGTTTTTTGAGACTGACAGTTATTTATAAACGTCTTTTGTCTTTGGGTTTGGAAATGTCCTGGTCTTTGAGCGAACTCCAAGAACCGGTTTCGTATCTTTCAGAAGAAATTGAAGAGGTGGATCTTTATGGCGATGAAGAAAGTGTCGTTTATGAAAATGAAGATGCGAGCGAAGACTATTAGCTGACGAGTTTGTGAATTAGTTTTTGTTGTAAAAGCCTTCAAGCTCTTTGCTGGTAAAGGTTCTCTTAAACTTGCTATCAATCATTATGCCTTCTTTAAAAACAAGTATATGGCTGTAAACAATGGGTTCGTTCCGGTGCTTAGACCTTTTTTGAGTTTCATAAACCCAGTGGTCCTTGCCATCAGTTCTGTATTTTTCAACAGGCTCCCCAAATTTTGAGAGAGCTTGTCGTTTAAACAAACCAAGTCTTGCACTTCGAAGTTTTGAATGGAGTGAGCTGCAGCTGCAAAGAAAAAAAATGAGCATTATTACAGCAGATTTGATACTGAAGTTCATAACCTTTACCCTCTCACTACGATGAATTAGTTCTTGTTTAAAGACTTGAAAGCACTAATATAAGTAAACTATATCCTCTAAAACTTTGCATGTTAATGCTTCAGGGTGTAGGACCTAACTAAAGTGTAAAATTAACATACAAAACTTCTTAAGCGAGGAGATTTATGAACACAAACGATCCGTATAACAAATCAGGGCTTTTGATCTTTCTCATTTCGATGGTGGGGTCGATTGTATTTTTCATCTACATTGCTTACGTCCACCCTGGAGTGAAAAGTTTAGACAAAATCATTGAGCCGGCTCCCGCTGGAGCACCGAAGATTAAGAAGGCAAAATTGATCAACCCTGATGATGTTGATCAGCCGTGGGTTTCAAGTGCGGCTATGATTGCTGCGGGCGAAAAAGCTTACGGAACCTACACATGCGCAACTTGCCACGGAAAAACGGGTTTGGCTGACGGTGTGGCTGCCAACGCTCAGACTAGAAATCTTGTGACTGGTGATTGGAAAGCCGGCAACGGTTCAGCTCAGCATCTTTTTACTGTTTTGCAAAAAGGTTTAGAAGGAACTGGAATGGTTTCTTTTAGAGAAAGCGTCTCTGTAAACAACAGGTGGGCCATAGTTCATTATGTAAGATCAATCACTAAAAACAAAGCTGATGATGATCCTACAAAGCTGGAGGCTTTCGCGCAGAACGCCAACTAGGTTTTAATGCAAAATATATGACTAAATCACTTTCTGCACTACTCATTCTACTTTTCAGCACAACTGCTTGGGCGATTGATCCAGCTGACTCGGCTCTTTTGCCAGAAGAGATGCAGGATGTTGGGATTGATCAGTCAGTTTTAGGAACCCAGCTAGGTGTAGACACTCAATTTGTTGATGAAGAGGATACCGTCGGGAAACTTTCGGACTTTATGTTGAAGGACCGCCCGACAATCATGTCTGTCGTTTATTATAACTGTCCTGGACTGTGCAGTCTGCATATGAATGGTGCTGCAACGGTTTTCGAAGAGCTTAAACTTACAGCAGGAAAAGACTTTAATTGGGTTCTAATCACTATGGATGCTTCAGAGACTCCTGACTTGGCTTTAAAAAAGAAAATTTCTTATTTAGACAAATACAGCGTCAAAGGTGCTGAAGAAGGCTGGAAGTTTTTAACCACAAGCCCAGAGAACACTGAAAAAATCACTGAAGAGCTGGGTTTCTCTTATAAATGGGATGAAAAAACCAAACAGTTTGCTCACTCTGCAGCTTTCTACATGCTGACTCCAGAGGGTGTGATCTCTCAAATCATTCCAGGTGTTGGCTTTGAAGAAAGAACTGTCCGACTGGCACTTGTTCAGGCGGCAAAAGGCTCCATAGGAACAGTTGTTGATCAGCTGCTCTTAATTTGTTTTCAATTTGATCCTACTAAAAATAAGTTTACACTGTACGCATTCAACTTAATGAGAGTGGCTGGTGTTTTCATGGTTTTAGTGTTGGGCTTAATTTTAATTCCAGTTTGGAAAAAAGAAAAAAATAGAGGTGTGAATTCATGAAAAAACTAATCCCGTTTTTTACAACTTTATTCTCCAGCGTTGTGGCTTATGCAGATTATGCAATGCCTATTCAAGGGAATAAGTATGCAGCTGAAGTGGACAGCCTTTATGGTTTTCTTTTAAATGTCAGCTTATTCTCTTTTGTTTTGGTTATTGGCGGAATGATTTTCTTCGTACTCAAATACAAAAGAAAAACTGACAATGATGGCACTCCATATATTTCGCATAATAACACATTAGAATTTCTTTGGAGTTTTATTCCATTTTTAATTTTTATGTTTGTTTTTGCATGGGGCTGGAAGCTTTACTATCAAGCCAAAGCGTATCCAGAGAACGCTTTTGAAGTGCATGCATTTGGCAGACAATGGGCATGGGACTTTCAGTATAAGAGTGGGAGAATGTCGACAGGTGAAATGGTAGTTCCGGTAGGAAAACCAATTAAACTGATTATGACTTCCTCGGATGTCTTGCACTCATTTTTTATTCCTGCTTTTAGAATCAAACAGGATGTAATCCCTGGAGCCTACACAGCTTTGTGGTTTGAAGCTGATAAAGAAGGTGAGTACCAGGTTTTCTGCGCAGAGTACTGCGGTAAAAGCCATTCTACTATGTATGCTAAAGTCAAAGTTGTTTCTCAAGAGGAATTTGAAACATGGTTGGCTGCAGATCCAATGAAAGCCTATGATGGGCTTAATCTGGCTGATCGAGGTCTTAAAGCCATGAAAACCAAAGGTTGCAACGCTTGTCATTATTTAGAAAAAGATCAGGCTTTAGTTGGTCCATCTTTATATGGACAGTTTGGGGCTAAGAGAAACTTTGTCGATGGAAGCTCGGGTGTTGTTGATGAAGCTTACATCAGAGAAAGTATCAAGATGCCAAACGCAAAGAAATCTGTGGATTACGAAAACGGTATAATGAATCTTATTCCTGTTAATGAAAAAGAAATCTCATGGATCATCGAGTACATTAAATCAACGAGCAAGAAGTAAGAAAAACTATTAAGAGGAGCATTAGAATATGTCTCAACCAGGTCAAAATTATTTAAATCATGAAAAAGGTCTGTGGTCTTGGCTTACCACCTTAGATCACAAAAGAATTGGAATCATGTATATGATTTCGGTTTTCACATTTTTCTTTATCGGTGGTGTTTTTGCCATGCTGATGAGGCTAGAGCTTTTTAATCCCGAGCCACTGTTTGCGGCGCAGACATACAATCAAATGATGACTTACCACGGGGCTATTATGACCTTTATGGTGATCATTCCTGGAGTGCCGGCCTTTATTGGAAACTTTATACTTCCGCTGTTGATTGGCGCTAAGGATGTGGCTTTTCCAAGAGTGAATCTTCTGTCTTGGTACTGCCTGATGGTTGGTGCAGCAATCTCTTTTGCTACACTCTTTTTTGCTGGAGTAGATACGGGTTGGACTTTTTACACTCCTTACTCCATTCAAACTAACGGTACAGTTTTGATGGTTCTAGGAGCTTTCGTAATGGGGTTTTCATCAATCCTTACGGGCCTTAACTTTATTGTGACCATTCATAAACTTAGAGCGCCTGGCATGGATTTTTTCAAAATGCCACTCATGGTTTGGGCGCTTTATTCAACAGCAATCATTCAGGTTTTAGCAACCCCAGTCTTGGCCATTACGCTTTTACTTCTGGCTGCAGAGAAACTAATGGGAGTTGGAATTTTTGATCCAGCACTTGGTGGTGATCCAGTGATGTTCCAGCATTTTTTCTGGTTCTACTCCCACCCGGCTGTGTACATTATGATTTTGCCGGCAATGGGAATTGTATCTGAGTTGATTACAACTTTTTCCAAAAAAACAATTTTTGGTTACCGAGCGATTGCATTTTCAAGCATAGGAATTGCGGCAGTGAGTTTCTTTGTTTGGGGTCACCATATGTTTGTAAGCGGGCAATCTCAGTTAGCAGCCGTGATATTCTCTTTTATCACCATGCTTGTGGGAGTTCCAACTGCAATCAAAACGTTCAACTGGGTGGCCACGTTATACAGAGGTTCAATAGAGTTTAGATCTCCGATGCTTTATGCTCTAGGTTTTTTGTTCTTATTCACAATTGGTGGAGTGACAGGAATTATGCTTGCAGTTATAGCTGCGGATGTTCATTTCCATGACACATATTTTGTTGTGGCTCACTTTCACTATGTGATGGTTGGCGGTACGCTTATGGCTATTATGGGTGGAGTCTATTACTGGCTTCCTAAAATGTTTGGCAAAATGTACAATGAGCTTGGCGCGCAGATTTCATTTCTATTTATCTTTTGCGGTTTCAACATCACGTTTTTCCCACAATTTTTATTAGGCTCATACGGGATGCCAAGAAGGTATCATCAGTACTTGCCAGAATTCACATCGTTGAATCAGATTTCAAGTGTGGGCTCGTGGACTATTGGAGTGGGTTTTTTGATCGGTCTTGGAGTGATTGTCCACTGTATAAAATGGGGACCAAAGGCCCCTAAAAACCCTTGGGGTGGTAAAACACTTGAGTGGACAACTGATTCTCCTCCAATTCATGAGAACTTTGAAACAACACCTGTGGTCACTGAGGGCCCTTACGAGTACGGAAAGTAGGAGATAAAAATGTCTAAACATCATCACGCACATCACTTTGACAGTGCTGAAGCAGAATTCGAAGCCAGTAAATTTGGCGTTTGGGTTTTCTTGTGTACAGAGATCCTAATGTTCGGTGGCCTGTTCGTAGGCTACATTCTCTATGCCGGCAAATATCCAGAAGTTTTTGAAGCGGGCTCACAGTTTCTTGATTGGAAACTTGGAGCGATCAACACGGCTGTTCTACTTTTAAGTTCATATACGATAGCTATTTCAATTAGAAACATCCAAACGGGTGAAACTAAAAAAGCAATCAACAATATGATCATCACTCTGCTTTGTGGTTTCGCCTTTATGGGTATCAAAGGTTACGAGTACAATCATAAATTTCATTTAGGATTGTATCCGGGTAAGTATTTTTCTTACGATGCAAAAGCGCATCACGGAGATGTTAAAGACACAGCTCCGGGGGATCACAATAAGCCTGAGTTGATGGATAATCTGCCTGAGAATATTCCAATGTACTTTTCATTCTATTTTTTAATGACTGGTATTCACGGAACTCACGTTTTAATCGGTATGGGACTTATATTTTGGTGTCTGATGAGAACCCGAAGAGGTGACTTCAGCCCTGACTATTACACTGGTTTAGAGGGCGCTGCACTTTTTTGGCATTTGGTCGATCTGGTTTGGATTTACTTATTCCCACTTTTGTATCTGGTTTAAAAGGTAAGGAGAAATATTATGAGCGCAAACGAACATCACATCATGCCAATGAAAACCTACAACGTAGTTTTTATCACGTTACTTATTTTAACAGCTTTCACGGTTCTGATAGCACAATTTGATTTCGGAGCTATGAACACTTTAATTGCCATGCTTGTGGCAACGGTTAAAGCCACTTTGGTTGGAATGTACTTCATGCATTTAAAGTACGAAGACAAAACCTATGCCGTTTGTCTTTTGTCGGGTGTTTTCTTTTTGATCATCATGTTTGCTTTTATCGCAGTAGATGTCGGATCTAGAGTTATAGAAACGAACACACTTTAAAGCTTCAATGAAAACCCTCTCATCATTATACAAATCTTACCAATCTCTGACCAAATCAGGGATTGTTTTGTTTGTGCTGGTGGTTGGTCTTTGCGGATATGCATTGGGCATGCCTGCTGGCCGAGGTGCAGATTTTGATGCGGTCCTTATATTTCTTTTTGGTCTTTACTGTTTGAGTGCTGGTAGTCTGGCACTTAACCAGGTTCAAGAAGTTGGTTTAGATAAAAAAATGGACCGCACGAAGAAAAGGCCTGTCGTTTCGGGAGTTTTTTCAAAATTTCAAGCGAGCATACTTTCTGTAGCACTGATTTTAATTGGTCTTCTTTTTCTTTTGGTTTTAAATTGGCGTTCGGCTGCTGCGGGATTGCTAACTGTAGTTCTTTATAATGTTGTTTACACATACTTTTGGAAACGTAAATGGGCCTTTGGAGCTGTTCCAGGGGCTGTTCCTGGAGCATTGCCGCCAGCGATTGGCTACTTAGCTCACGAAGGGGCAGCCGTTTCCGATCCGCAACTGTTTTACCTATTTGGAGTTTTGTTTTTATGGCAGATGCCACATTTTTGGATTTTGGCTATAAAGCTAAAAAAAGATTATGCTAAAGGCGGCGTTCCCGTTCTTCCATTAGCTGTGGGAGATGTTCAAACCAGATTTCATATGGGCTTGTATCTTTTTGCTTACTTAGGGTTGGCTGTTGCGGCACCTTTGTATGTTTCGTCGGGTTTTATCTCTGCCGGGATCATTTGGGTTTTTGCACTCCTGGTTCTTGCAACTTTTTTCAGATATTTAAAAAATACAGACAAATGGTTGCTGTTTTTTTTAACTCTAAACATTTCGATCTTGGTTTTTAGTTTGGTGCCTGCTGTGAGCGTTGTTAGGTACTATTTGTAAGGCGCTATGAAGTGCCAGGTAACATATTGCAGTTTGGACTAAAGTCTTGGTTGCTGACCAAAGATCTATTTAAAGTCCCACTTTTAACACAGATTATATGACAATAGGCCTTTCTCTTATATACTTTTAAAGAACTTAGAAACTTTAAATTTTTGTGAGGCTCTATTGAAAATTTTAATACTATTTTTAACCTTAAATTTCTCAATTAATGCATATGCTATGTCACCTAGATCTAGAGTGTCCACACCAAATAAAACGCGTCAATCAGATAACTCTGAATACAGTGGAATTGTCACTCAGCTAGATGCCTTAAGTAGAGCAAGATCAGTTTCTTGTAACATGAGCTACCGCAGTTCGGCTCACGCCCTTGTTTGTAACTGTGCTAACGAAGCTGGAAATCAAAGTTTGGAGGGAATGACCGCCGTTTCAAGAGTTGTTTTTTCTAGAGCTAAAAGTCCTCATTACCCTCTTGATGTCCGAAAGGTGGTTTGCCAAAGGCATCAATTCTCATGGACCATCGGTGGTTGGGATGAAAACTGCAAAAGAACTAAAGGAAACCCAACCTACTTTAATAGCCGCGAAGTGAGTGGTGTTATGTTGGCAAAATGTGTTAGTAGCTCCAAAAAAGCTGCACGGTTAGAGTTGATAGAAAAACCCACCAAACTTTATGCGCTTAACTACTGCAGCACAAATCCGAGAGCTTATAGAAACTCAATTCCTAGTTGGTGTAGAAGTTTAATAAATACTTCTCAAGTTCGAGTTGGAGGCCATGTGTTTGGTTTTGCCGAGGGAGGCCAGCGGCGCCCAGTTCCAGCTAGAGGGTCTACTCCAGGTTCAATCTCTCTTTTTAATTTTTTTAAAAAACTAAGTTTCTCTATTAATAGTGCCTACGCTGTTGAAAATGATGATTTAAAGATTATAAACACTAGAGCCGACAAAAAAACTTATTATGGTGATAGAATCAATAAAATTTTAAAGACTAAATATAAGAAATTTTCACCCTACACTTTTGAGGACTACAGCAAATCGGTAAAAAATCTGATGGGCGAAACCAGAAATAACCTGCCAGGGTCTGCTATAGGAGATTACAACGGTGATGGTAAAAGAGATCTTGTTTTAATGGGCTCAATTGAAGATAAAAATGTGATACTTGCATTTTTATCAAAAGGGCGCGGCTTTCAAGATTATTTAGTTAGCTCTGAGCCCGCCTTTAAAAATCCGCTTGATGTCTATTTGGTGAACATTCAAAAAAGTAAAACTTTGTTTAACGATAAAAAAGCGAGAGATGCTTTTCAGGTTGAGGCCTTTGGTGGCGCAGCAATAGCCAAGTTGTTTGATGGCAAGAAGTTTGTGGATAACAATAAAAAAACAGGTTTTAAATTTAAATAGTATTATTCAAACGCAATCTTCAAATTCCCTGATTGGTCTTCTTTGTTTTTTGAAAACTCAGCTTCAATTGATGTGTAGCTTTGACCTTCGGACTCATCAAGTCTGATCGTCACAGAGACATAGTTGAAACCGTGTATTAGAGCCTGCTGTCCAGTCCAGGTCATAAAAGCTGCTTCAATCGGTGAAAACCCTTTGCTCACGGCTTGCTTAAAAACTGTAAAGTTGTCTGAATAACTGAACCACTGTCCGCTAATCTTTTTAACTTTATCAGTGTTAAAATGTGCGAGCATATCTCTAAACAGGATGTGACCTGATAGATTTGTGGACCTTTTTTCTTCATACCTTAGTATCGAGTCTATGTAGACTGAGCCTTCATCAATATATGATTTAAAGAAGAAAGGTTCGTTAACGTCTCCAAATCTATTTTGATGGTCTACAGCGTGGAACTCTAGAGAGTTTTTATTGAGTTTAACAGATGGGTTTTCTAGATAGCTTGGTTTAAGTAAATTGGCGCAAGTAAGGGTCTGGGCCTCAGTAAACTGCGATGCTAAAAAAAATAAAATGATTCCAAAAAACTTCATATTGCGAAAAAAATTGCAATAAATAGACCAGTAAAACGGCTTCTATAACGTAGTGACCGGCCTTAAAACCAACCAAAAAGGCCACATAGGTGACCTTTTTTGTCGCACTCATACTCATAAGAGTAGAATGAGGGCTAATCGATCTCTATTAAGTCTTCGTCAATCACGTCATCAACGGGCTTATCACAGGTCACTCCGGTGAGTTCAAGATGGTTACGTTCTGGATCGAAAGTGATGTACTCACAAATAAATTCATTGTCGGTATTTACATAACCGAGCTTGTAGATTTCAATATCACCTTCAATGTCATCTCTAACTTTAGTGACAAAAAGTGGGACCTCGTAATCTAGAATGAAATCAAAACTTTGATCAGTTTGTAAAACTTCAGAAATTTCAGCTTCGCTATTTTCAAACTCAGATTCTCGTCCAAGAGCTTTAGATGTTGGTTCAGAACATTTAAGACCTGTGAATAAAAAATCACTCTCTGAAGTGTCATAGACGATGTATTCACAGTCTTTATGACTTCCAATAATTTCATTGATGTCCTGTCCATCGTGATTGTAGCTGCCATCGCCGTAAACGTCATATGTGTAAGTTAGTTTGTAAGTTTCTTGTCTACTTACATTCACTCCAATAAACTCAAGTTCGTGGTAGGCTGCGATGTCACCATAGTAAACGCTTTTGTCTAAAATATTTATCACATCTTGTTGGTGTCTACCGGTGCTAGCAAATGATGCTGAAACAAAAGCAAAAAATAAAATCACTAATTTCATGTGTGGCTCCTAAGTTGTTTGGGCCATAATTATCTTACTTTTAATCTTTGGGCGAATCAGGTTGCTGGTCGGGATGTGCTTTTGTAAAAGATTCAAGTGCAAGGCAGTTTTTTTCGATTTCAGTTAGACGATTTAGTTTAGTCATATCAACTTCAAAGCGGTGTGCATTGTAGAGTTGTGGAATCAAGAACATATCAGCTGCTGTCGGCTCATCACCCATGCAGAACGGACCTTCTGCAGTTAGCTTAGCTTGGAATGCAGTCAGGCCAGAAAATATGAAGTCACGTATCCATTTAAGTTTTTGTTCTTCAGTGGCTCCAAGCTCGCCCTTGATTTTTTTGAGTACAGTAAGGTTTTGTAAGGGCTGGATTCCACTGTTGATGATCTCAACCAGTTCAACGCATTTTTCGAATGTGGGCATCTCTTTTGGAAAAAGTGGGGGGCCTATGCTGACTCGGTCCAAGTAAAAGAAAATCGCCGTACTTTGAGAAAGAGTAATGTTATTGTCCACAAGCGTGGGCACTTCCATTTTGGGGTTAAGTGCCGAGTAGGCAGGTTTGAGCTGCTCACCACCATCCTGAACGAGGTGAACGGGGATGTATTCGTAGGGTATATTCTTATGATTTAGAGCGATTCTGACTCTGTAAGAGCATGAGCTTCGAAAATAGCCGTAAAGTTTCATAATTTGTCCTTTTTTAAGATGTTTGATACACCACATATATAGCAAATTCAAAGAGGAGACGGGTATGAAATTAG
>Ga0115567_10001395_pt1 | contig 24208 bp, 20 predicted proteins | sample COGITO_mtgs_1204_2_FD_88679 | JGI IMG/M metagenome (GOLD analysis project Ga0115567, IMG submission 88679) | Pelagic marine microbial communities from North Sea - COGITO_mtgs_120412 | ecosystem: Environmental > Aquatic > Marine > Epipelagic | place: Germany:Helgoland, sampling site Kabeltonne... | reverse complement strand
TTTTGTTCGAGGCAATTTAGATGCTGGAAGATTAAGCTGGTTATTTGGACGCGAAGTCTTGCCTGTTGATGATCCATTCGATCCATGTGACTATGAAGCTAGGATGAGGATTGATCTTGGTAAAACTATGGTTAGTTTCTCAAAAATTTTTACTGAAGAATATGAATAATTACCTAATTGCATAATTTGGTATTTTATTAAAAGTATAGGATGAATAAGTTTAAATGTCATATCAGACCATATACAAAGCTGCAAAATCAAACCCAGAAAAGTTTTGGATGGAAGCTGCAAACCAAGTTGATTGGATAACGCCACCCACTAAAGCACTTTTTGAAGATAATGCACCGTTTTATGAATGGTTTAGTGATGCTGAAGTCAATACATGTTATAACGCAGTTGATCGACATGTTTTGGCAGGCAATGGTGAGCAAACAGCCATTATCTATGACAGCCCGATAACTGGAAATAAAAGTAAAACATCTTTTTTAAAACTCCAAAACCAAACTTCAAAATTAGGTGGCTTACTAAAAAGCCAAGGAGTTGAAAAAGGTGATAGGGTCATAATCTACATGCCCATGATACCTGAAGCGATTGTTGCAATGCTTGCATGTGCAAGAATTGGTGCCGTTCATTCAGTAGTATTTGGTGGTTTTGCTGCAAATGAATTAGCGACTAGAATTGATGATTGTACACCAAAAGTCATATTGGCGGGATCCTGTGGCGTTGAGCCATCTGGAATTATTGCATATAAACCGTTGATTGATGCAGCGATTAATATAGCAAAGCACAAACCAGAAAAATGTATCATTTATCAACGTGAAATTTTACAGGCAGAACTGATAGAAGGACGAGATTTAGATTGGGTTGAGGCTCAGCAGGGCATAAATCCAGCTGAATGTGAGAAGATGAGTGGGTCAGATCCTGCGTATATTCTTTATACGTCAGGAACTACTGGGCAACCCAAAGGCGTTTTAAGGCCAATTGCAGGTCATATCGTAGCACTAACTTGGACCATGAAAAATGTTTATGATGTTGACCCTGGTGAGGTTTTTTGGGCGGCATCAGATGTTGGCTGGATAGTTGGACATTCTTATATTTGTTATGCCCCATTATTTAATGGCAATACTACTGTTGTGTTTGAGGGTAAACCAATTGGCACTCCAGACCCTGGTACTTTTTGGCGAATTATTGAAGAATATAATATAAAAGTATTATTTACGGCGCCAACAGCATTTCGTGCAATTAAACGAGTTGATCCTCAGGGAGAATACATAAAAAAATATAATTTGAGTTCTCTTGAGAGTTTATTTCTTGCTGGTGAGCGTGCTGATCCAGATACTATTGAGTGGGCAAAGCATCATTTAAAGATACCGGTAATAGACCATTGGTGGCAAACGGAGACAGGCTATGCAATTGCCTCAAACCCCTGGGGTATTGAAAAATTACCTATTAAGCTGGGATCTCCTACTGTTGCAATGCCAGGCTATGATATCCAGATACTTGATGAATTTGGCAAAGAGCTTCCAAATGGAAATCTAGGTTCAATTGCCATAAAATTGCCACTCCCACCTGGAACTTTAAGCACTATCTGGAACGCTGATCACCGATATAACAAATCATACCTAGACACATTTCCTGGTTACTATGAAACAGGCGACGCAGGTTATAAGGATGAAGATAATTATCTCTACATTATGGCTCGTACAGATGATGTAATGAATGTTGCTGGCCATAGATTGTCTTCTGGCCAAATGGAAGAGGTTTTAGCAAGTCATCCAGATGTTGCTGAATGTGCGGTAATAGGTGCCGCTGACGCGCTGAAAGGTCAATTGCCTATTGGTCTACTGTGTACAAACGTAGGCACTAAAAAATCAGATGAAGAAATTATAAATGAATGTATTCAATTAGTTAGAGAAAAGATTGGACCAGTCGCAGCCTTTAAAAAAGGTATAATAGTAGAACGACTTCCCAAAACACGTTCAGGTAAAATTTTAAGAGGTATAATCGTTAAAATTGCAGATGGTGATGCTTATAAAGCACCTGCTACAATTGATGATCCAAAAATACTTGATGAAATTACTTTGGCTTTAAATAATATCGGATATCCAACAGTTTAGTCGGTGATTTAATTCAATAAAATTTTGATACATTGTGTATCCTTAAAATAATCCCTAGTTTATTTATAACTACAAATTAATTTTTACCTTATTTGCTTTATTGCCTGAGGCGTTTCATGGATGATAACCCTGATATTGAAAATGAACTACCTGAGCGTGCCTATGAAATGGACGTTACTTTAGTTGATAACGTTCTATCATTTATTGAAACTCAAGATAAAATCGGGCTAGTAACATTATTTGATCAATATCATGCTGCTGATATTGCAGATCTGTTCGAACAAATCGATCCAACTAGCCGTTCTGCCCTTATCCAACTTTGGGGAAAAGAAATAGATGGTGAGGTCTTCGCCGAAATGGATGAAGGTCTCTCCGGTGAATTGATTGAAGAAATGTCTGATGAATTAGTCTCTCAAGTTTTGAAGGATTTAGAGACAGATGATGTTGTTGATTTAGTTGAAGATCTAGAAAAATCTGAACAAAACCGTGTTATTGAAGTATTAGATACTACTGATCAAATTGCTGTTTTAAATTCATTAAAATACCCAGAGGGGACAGCAGGGCGATTAATGGCTAGAGAGTTGGTTATGGCGCCAACCCACTGGAGCGTTGGGCAAGCAATAGACAATTTAAGAAAAAGTAAAACTTTACCCCAGCAGTTTTATGATATTATTGTCATCGATCCAATGTCAAAACCAATTGGAAAGATTGCTTTGTCAACTTTGTTACGTGCTCAAAGGTCCACTCAGTTAGTAGAATTGATTGATGAAGAATTTAGGACAATTCCAGTTTTGCAATCTCAAGAGGATGTAGCTTACGCATTTAATCAATATAATATGGTGTCTGCCCCTGTTGTAGATGAAGAAAATAGGCTGGTAGGTGTCATAACAATGGACGACGCTATGGAAGTCTTAGGGGATGAAGCAGATGAAGATATTAAGCTGCTAGCTGGTGTAGGTGATGAAAGCTTAACTGATACTATACTTGTTACAGTCCGGCAAAGGTTCCCTTGGCTTGGACTAAATTTGATCACATCAATTTTTGCGTCAATTGTAATTGCTCAATTCTCATCAACTATCGAAGCTATTGTGGCACTTGCTGTTTTAATGCCAATTGTGGCTTCTATGGGAGGAAACGCTGGAACACAAACTTTAACAGTTGCTGTGCGAGCTCTGGCAACTAAAGATTTAACATCCGCAAATGCTTTGCGTGTTATTAGACGAGAAGCGTTGGTTGGACTTCTTAATGGTTTGATTTTTGCTATTATTATCGGATTTATTGGGTATTATTGGTATGGATTTCCAATGTTGGGGATTGTACTGGCAGTGGCCATGATTTTAAATTTGTTAATGGCTGGATTGGCAGGAATATTAGTGCCCTTAGTCCTTGATAAATTCAATTTAGATCCCGCTCTGGGCTCCAGCGCCTTGGTAACGACATTTACTGACGTAATTGGTTTCTTTGCGTTCCTTGGATTGGCAGCTGCAATTTTATTGTAGATATTTAATTAAGTATTTTGATGGTTTCTGATTGGTTGTCTTTTTTAACTTTTATACTTTTTGGGTTTATTTCTAATATTTTCCAGCCATCTATTTCTTGGTCAATTTTTGCAGACTGGTAAATTCCATTATTTTTCCTAAATAATGCACATTTCTGTTCAATTGAACCAAATGTACTGATTAAGGTGTATAAATCAGTGTCAAATCTATTAATAAAATTAAATTTTTGATTGTCATTTTCCAAAAATAAATCAACCTTATCGATATTTTGTCTGCTGGATTCATTAAATGATATATTACTATTCATTAATTCAGAAATTTTAGCTTGCTTTACTAACGCATCGAAATTTTTTGGCTTCGTTGGAGGGATGATGTAATTTTCAACTGAATTATTAATCAAAGTTATTTTTTTTGCTGATAAATTCACTGGTCGTAATTTTGGTTCATAATTTTCTATATTTTCAGAGAATGCATTTTTCAAAATTATATTTTCTTGAATAATTGCAGAAAATACTTTGCTTGGGGTACATAAAATAAAAATTAATAAAGAAATATTTGAAAATAATTTAAAAATAAATTTTCTGTTTAAATATGAAAATTGTATTTTCATTTTATTAGCTCATTAGTAAATTTAATTAAGGTTATTTGATTAAAAATTTATTCACAAGTAGTGACTTAATTAAGTAACCTCATTGAGCAATGAAATGTAAAATAATATTCAAGATGATAAATTTTACTTTGGTTTCGTGGCATATAACGCAACTGCAGCAGCGTTTGAAACATTAAGTGAACCAAAAGCCGCGGCGTATTTTATTTTTACCAGTTCATCGCATGTTTCTTTAGTCAATTCTCTTAAACCTGGTCCTTCAGCTCCAAGCACTATAGCTAAAGGCTTGTTGATATTGAGTTCCACGATATCATCAATGCTATTTTCAGCTGTACCATCTAGACCTACTACATAGTAACCCATTTCTTTTAATGATTTAATCGAGGTGGCAAGATTTCTAACTCGCAAATATGGTTGACGTTCGAGAGCCCCTGATGCTGTTTTTGCTAATGCACCAGTTTCAGGTGCTGAATTCCTTGCTGTGGCGATTACAGCTCTAGCACCAAATACTTCTGCTGATCGCAATATTGCGCCTACGTTATGTGGATCAGTTACTCTATCTAGAATAACTAATCTTGCATTTTTATCATTTCGGGGTGCGCAAACTGTTGACATATTTCCCCAATCTAATGGCTTAACCTCAAGTGCGGCGCCTTGGTGAACTGATTGAGGGTCAATAGGTGGATTGAATTTTCTTGGATCAATGACCTCGGCATTAATTCCAGATTTTAGTATTGAGTCAGATAATTTATCGCTCGCATTTTTAGTCACCATAAGGCGAATGCGTTCCCGCATGGGATTCTCTAAGGCATCACGCACTGCGTGTAGCCCAAATAACCAAACAGTTTCGGCATTCCCTGCACTTCTTTGGCGTTCTTTTTCAACGATCCAAAGTGGTTTTTTCTTTGATCTTGGTGCCATTTGAGATGTCCTTATCAATTTATTACTCTTTGCACTGCTTAAGCTTGCACTGCAAGTTCACTTTGTTGTTTTTTGATGTTGACGAACGTGTTCACTCCGCCTATTCAGTCCTTCGTTGGATATGCTTACATATCTAAGGGCGACAGGCCGCAAGGTGTGGCAGGGGACTGTAACTCCCTCGCGGAGACGCACGCCTGGTTCGATTCCAGGGTCGCCCACCACTTACACCCAGAAGGTTTAATTTTGATAGTACTTTGAATTTGCTTTGGTATGGTACCAAAGAGATTGCTTATTTAGCTAAGATTAAAAAAGGTGCCATTCTTTGGCTTATAAAGTTGCTTGTGATTTTTTAGACACTCCCAACTTGGAGAATAAATTTTTAAAGTTAAGCTTATGATACATTTTCTATTTTTAAGATTGATAATGAGTGGCAAGCCAAAGTTGAAAGTCACGAATTGTTCCTTCAAAATTGTCCTCTGCTAAAGGTCCTGAACTTGCGTGATTGGAGCTTAGTGCAACCTGCATTCGTTCAAGTTTTTCACGATCTTCTCGGTTCACTTTTTCCCAGAGAGCAATCCTATTAGCAATTGTTTTTTTATCAAGGTCGTTATCATATGTTGAAAGAGTCCATTTAACTTTGATTTGCCCTGCGTTGAGTGGGAAAATGCTTAATGAGACTAGAAGGCTAGCCGCTTGACTAGCAACCTGAGTGGGAAAAATCGAAAATAAAGTTGAACGAAGTCTTTCATCTTCTGTTAGATTAGGGGCGCCAAGCCCGCGTAGTGGAATGGTTTTTGGATAATTTGCTGCATAAGAAGTAAAGCCAGGCCCAGTCAAAAGTTTGCGAGCGAGGCCAGTAGGCGTGTAAGCATGAAGTGTTTCAGGATGCACAACTGATAGATGGTATCCTTCCATAAAATTCTCAACGAGGCATTTCCAATTGGTATTCCATACTTCCTCTGCAACATGTGCAAGTTTAAATTTTTCAGTTTCATAATTTTTCAATAAACCATTAAGAACAGGGTATTCAAAAGATGTGATCCCTGAATTAAGATTGACATAAATAAAGCCATTCCAAATTTGACTATTATGCTTATGGAGCCGACAGTTTTTTGGATCAAAGCCACCATTTTTCATTCTGGGTGCACGTAAAAGTATTCCATCTAAATCGTATGTCCAAGCATGATAAGAACAAACGAAACGTTTTGTACTGCCTGTACCTTCCGCTAAAAGCATACCACGATGGCGGCAAACATTCGCTAGCACTATTATTTTGCCATCACTTTGACGTACAACAAGCAAAGGTTCATTTAAAAGTTGTGCCGTAAAAAAATCTCCTGAATGAGGGATTTCATCTACACGGCCAAGACAATGCCAACCGTGTCGCAAGATTGCTTCTACTTCATCATGGAAAAAATCTTCACTTGTATATAATGATCCTGGTAAGCCCATTGGACTATCAGCAGGTTGGGATGCAATATCACCAAGAATGTTGGAAAGTGGTGGCATCGCTAATCCTCCTTAATAAAATCTGGTTCAAATGAAGAATCCATCCGGCTCATTAAATATTGTGCAAAATCATAATTTGGGCGTTCAAGATGAGATAAATGACCCGGTGCGGCACCATCTGATGAAAGACCACGATAAACCTTTTCTGTGCATCCTTTATCTTCAATATTTACTCTGTCTAGTAACGATTTTAAGCCATCCAAATTTTTTTTAGCTTCTTTATCGTCAATATAATCGTTAGACATTCCACCGCCAAATCGTATGTGAACCTTGGAAGGTCCCTTTGGGTGGAGGCTAAGGTACCAAAAATATCCAGGTGTAAGTGTAATTAATAAACTAGGATATATTGCCAGAAGATATGTTGTTCGGCGCTCTTCGCCTATAAGGCGGTTATTGTCCGGGTGTGCCATTGCAATACTTAAAGACTCGTCTTTTAAGATTGTATGATAATTAAATGCCTTACGTCCAGGTGGACAAACCATCTCATCAAGCTTTGACAAACCGCCAATAGTGCCTGCATGACAAACCGGCAAATGATAACTTTCCATAAAATTCTCTGCTAAGATTTTCCAGTTGGTATCCCATATATGTTCTTCAAAAAAAGTCTCAGTATAGTTAGTCATATCGTAACCCTTGATTAACTCTTGGACTTCAGTGAGTTCTTCTGAAACTGGCTTTGCATCTGGATTTAGATTAATAAACACCCAACCTAGCCATTCTTCGCAAGCAATAGCTGGTAATTTGTATTGATTTCTACAATATGCTTTATTTGCATTCATCGCGGGTGCTCCACGTAAGCTTCCATCCAAATTATATGTCCACGCATGGTATGGACAAACGATAACTTTAGTTGATCCACTTCCATTGAGTAATGTTGACATACGATGCCGACAGACATTCGACATAGCACGAAGTGTATTGTTTTGATCGCGAAGGACAATCACAGGCTGTTCTGCAAGCTCACAAGTGACATAATCACCTGGGTTTGCAAGAACGTTTGCTCTGCCAACACAAAACCAATCTTTCTTAAAGATCTGCTCAAGCTCTGCTTGATTAAATTCACTTGAAGTATAGACTTGAGGTGGCATAGCTCGGGCTTCTTCAAATGAGGCAGATACATTTGTACGTAATGCATCAATTGAAACTTGTGCTGGATGTTCAATATTCATTTTATTTATTCCTTTGTCACAAAGTTACTGGACATTAATCACAATAATTACGCTGAATTTCTATTTGGCTTATATGATTGATAGGTGTGTTGGATTGCAATTTGGTCGCAAATAAACTTTGCGTCATGCCAAACACCCCAGATAAAGGACGAACCTCGGCGTGATTGCCAAGGTAATCCGAGAAAATATATTCCTGGTTCTTGGGATACTCCACGCTGATGTACTGGTTTGCCATGTTCATCAAAAGTATTTACGTCAAGCCAATCATAATCAACCGTATAGCCAGTTGCCCACAAAACAGTTGTGACACCCGCATTTGACAAATTAAGCTTTCGTATTGGATTGGTCAAACAATCAGGATCAGGCCAGCGTTTTCGTTCTTCGAGATCTATGGGTAAATCAAGATTGTGATCTTTGACATAGGCGTCTGCCTCATCAAGTAATCCCAAATGATTTATGTCCCCTTTTCTTATATTCTCTGCTAAGTCATCAGCAAAATAAAAGGTATTATTTTCATATTTTTCTGCCATTCCAACAAGATGGATTCCACCAAATGCAAAACGTCTGAAATCAACAGTTTTACCGCCGTCCGCACCACTCACAGCAATTGTAACATGCTCTGAACCTAAGGCAGGAGTTTGCATATCCCATTTGCCAAGAACACCTAGCCACCATACAAAGTCACGTCCACGGTATCTGCGAGGCGGGCGATCATGTGCGCCAACTGAAAGGTACACTTTACGCCCTGAATTCATTAGTTCCTCAGCAATTTGTGACCCTGAAGATCCTGCACCAATTACCAACACTGCGCCCTCAGGTAGCTGTTCAGGGTTTCGATATTCATTTGAGTGCATTTGGTGAATAGGTGCACAGTTTGGTAATAATGGCGGAATGACTGGGTCTTGAAAAGCTCCTGTTGCAGCTATGACATGACGTGCTTCAAATTTACCAGCGCTTGTTGTAACATTAAACCCGGCCCCACCTGGTATTCGTGTCACCTGCTCAACATTGACGCCACAGCGTACTGGTGCTTTGATTTGCTTGACATAGTCATTAAAGTAACTTGCAACATCTTCTTTTGAAATAAAAGCATCATGGTTGGGATCGTCAAAATTCCGACTTGGAAAGCGATCATGCCATGCAGGTCCGTTTGAAACTAATGAATCCCACCGTGCTGAAATCCATTTTTCAGCAATACGGTCACGTTCCAGGACAACATGCTGAATACCATGGTTGGACAGGTGTTCGCTTGCTGCGATTCCAGCTTGACCAGCTCCGACCACAAGCGTGTCTACCTTTTCGATTACCATGATTTCATCCTTTTTATCCTTTATCATTTGAATAAGAATAGGTGACGAATTTTAAATGCGAAAACAGTAATTCATTCAGCACTGCTTAGGCTCAACCTAAAGTATCCATTTAAATTCAATATTACTTTAGACTTAGGTAAATCCTAATCAGAAGTGAGGAAGTCAGTTCTTTTTGAATATCCAATTTCTAATATGGATATTCTTAAGGCTTTTCAAAGTGGCAAAAAAATCTGCGCTGTTTTCATCAACGCACAAAGGAATTAACATGGTCCATACCCGCATTCGTAAATTCAATACATCAGACACTTATCCTGAACAACAGCTCAACAACGATCTTTGCCAAGCCGTAGTCACATCTGGAGGCAAAACCGTTTGGTTGCGAGGTCAATGTCCACAGAATCTTGACGATGCAGTGAATCTGACCAGCCATGACCCTGTTGCTCAGACACACAAAGTTATGCAAAATATTAGTCAATTGATTGGAGAGGCTGGTGGTGAGATGAAGCATTTGGTCAAGATTGTAGTTTACATCACTGATGTGCGGCACCGCGAGGCTGTTTACCGAACTATGGGAGAATATATAAAAGGAGTACATCCTGTTTCTACAGGCCTTGTAGTGCAAGCATTAGCGCGTCCCGAGTGGCTTGTCGAAATTGATGCCACTGCGGTGATACCAGAATGACCTTTTCACTTGTTTCACGCTGCCCAGATACTGGAATGTTTGGCGTAGCGATTTCATCTTCTTCTCCAGCAGTGGCAGCACGGTGTTCCTACACACGCGCTGGAGTTGGCGCCGTTGCTTCGCAGAATATCACTGACCCTACATTGGGTCCACTTGCGCTCGATTTAATGGCACAAGGTTTGAACGCCGAAAAAGTCATCGCGCTCGTTCGTGAACAAGGAAAATTTATCGAGTATCGACAGGTGCTTGTGGTTGATTATGAAGGCCGAACTGCAATTCATTCAGGCCCAAATTCGTTAGGTATTTGGACGCAGGCTCAGGCTAAAAACGTGGCCTCGGGTGGCAATCTTTTGGCAAATGACACTGTGCCACAAGCAATCGTTGATGGCTATACATCCGCTAAAGGGCATATTGGTGATCGTTTGATAGTAGCTATGCGTGCAGGACTTGCTGCAGGAGGTGAGGCGGGTCCGCTGCATTCAGCCGGCATGCAGATTGTAGATAAGGATAGTTGGCCTATCGCTGATTTGCGCTGTGATTGGACAGAGGATTGTCCCATTGAAAATATTGCAATGGCTTGGAAAATCTATAAACCGCAGATGCAGGCTTATATCCAACGCGCACATGATCCTCGCCAGGCGCCTTCTTATGGTGTCCCAGGTGACGAAGATTGAAAGGAGATACTATGCTCGACAATACACATCAGGACTGGAAAGCTCGTGCAGATGGCTTAATCTTACGTAACCAGGCATTCATTGACGGCAGGTTTGTTGATGCGATTTCTGGTAAGACATTTGATAGCATAAACCCTGCGAATGGTGCAGTGCTTACTTCAATTGCCGAATGTGACACTGAAGATGTAGACTTAGCTGTGGCTGCAGGACGACGTGCATTTAATGCGGGTTATTGGTCGCGGATGGCACCAGGTGATCGTAAAACTATAATGCTAAAATTGGCTGATCTTATCCGCGATAATCTTGAAGAAATGGCGCTTCTAGATAGTCTCGATATGGGAAAACTTATAACAGACGCAGTCACTGTTGACGCACCGGGATCCGCACATTTTTTCCAATGGTATGCAGAATCTATTGATAAAATTTATGATGAAGTCGCTCCCAATGGTCCTGGGGATCTTGCCCTTGTAAGGCGCGTACCACTTGGTGTTGTTGGCGCTGTAACGCCATGGAATTTCCCGCTTGATATGGCCACATGGAAAGCTGCTGCGGCCCTTGCAGCAGGAAATTCTGTGGTACTGAAGCCTGCTGAACAATCACCACTTTCTGCAATTCGACTCGCTGAGCTCGCTGCAGAGGCGGGCATACCAGATGGGGTATTTAATGTTGTGCCAGGGTATGGTCAGACGGCTGGACGTGCACTTGGATTGAATATGGATGTGGACTGTTTAGCGTTTACTGGATCAACGGCTATTGGTAAAATGTTCATGCAATACTCAGGCAAATCCAATCTGAAACAAGTCTGGCCTGAAACTGGTGGCAAGAGCCCTAACATCGTCTTTGCAGATAGCGAGAATTTAGAGCAAGCAGCTGATATGGCAGCTTTTGGTATCTTCTTTAACCAAGGAGAAGTTTGTTCTGCCAACTCACGCCTTTATGTTGAAAGATCCATCAAAGAAGAGTTCGTTGCTCTTCTAAAGGTGCGGGCTGAAATGATGCAACCTGGTGATCCACTTGATCCCAAATCAAAAATGGGTGCTATAGTTGATGAAAAACAGACAACTGGCATAATGCGATTTGTAGATGCTGGTAAGCAAACAGCAAATCTTGTGACAGGTGGAGAAAGAACTTTTGTAAATGGCAAGGGGTGCTTTGTTCAACCAACAATTTTTGATGATGTTACGCAGGAAAATCCGCTTGCACGTGATGAGATATTTGGCCCCGTTTTGTCGGTAATTTCTTTTGATACTGAAGAAGATGCAGTACGTATGGCAAACGATTCTATTTATGGCCTTGCCGCTTCTGTTTGGACCGATAATTTAAGTCGAGCATGTCGTGTTGCGGATAATTTGCATGTGGGTACCGTTTCGGTCAACACAGTGGATGCACTTTCAGCCCAGACACCCTTTGGTGGAATGAAGCAATCGGGTTTTGGGCGTGACCTGTCACTCCATTCACTTGACAAATACACTGCGTTCAAGACTACTTGGATCAAGTATCAATCCTGATCTAAAGGACAACAGCCATGTTAAGGTTCACATTGCGCCAATTGGAATACTTTATTGCTGTTGGCGAAATGGGCAGCATTGCTTTAGCTGCGGAGAAGGTAAATGTTTCTTCTCCATCAATTTCAGCGGCGATAACCCAGCTTGAACAGGAATATGGCCTGCCCCTTTTTGTGCGTCAACATGCTCAAGGATTATCACTCACGCTTGCAGGGCGCGAGATGTACAAGCAGGCTAAAATTGCTTTAGATGAAGCTGAAAGACTTGTAGACCTTGCAGGTGATATCTCTGGTAAAGTGCAGGGTCCATTATCAATTGGTGGGCTACTTACTTTTGCTCAGGTCGTTCTGCCTGCACTAAGAGCAAGTTTTGAAAAATTGTTCCCAGATGTCAGAGTAACACAGCTTGAACTTGATCAGGCACAAATTTTCAGCAAATTACGACGTAGCGAAATTGATGTCGCAATTACATATGATCTTGATGTACCGAATGATTTGAGTTTCGAACCGATCGCTACACTTCCGCCATATGCAATGTTCTATGATAATCATCCCCTTGCAAATCGTGCGAGTGTAACAGTCAAGGATCTTTTGCCTCACCGGATGGTCTTGCTTGATTTGCCATTCAGTTCAGAGTATTTTCTCTCATTTTTTGGCTCTACAGGAGAAAAGCCAAATATTGCAGAGCGCACTCGTGATGTGGCCGTCATGCGCAGTCTTGTTGCAAATGGTTTTGGATTTTCAATAGCTAATATACGACCTTTAAACGACTTATCTCCTGATGGAAAACCGTTGCATTTTGTCCCCTTGGATGGAAACGCAAGACCAATGAAAATGGGACTTCTATCGTCACGTGATGCAGGTAACGTCAATACAATCAGGACATTTATTGGACATTGCAAGGCAGAATACCAAAGTGGACTTATCCCTGGGTTGAACCTCGATTGACCGTTAAAACCTATATTTGCCTTAGCTGTTTCCTAATCAGAGGTTTTGCATCATTGTCTGTTAGTTACACGATGCTCGCGTTATCTTTGTTCAAACTCAAGGACCAGGAGCTGCACTGATGCGCGATTTAATACGTGACCCACGCTATGATGTATTATTTGAGCCTATGGACATTGGTCCTGTCACATCTAAAAATAGGTTCTATCAGGTACCCCATTGTAACGGGGGCGGGTACAGAGATCCGTCGGCAGCTGCTGAGATGCGTGGAGTCAAGGCGCAAGGGGGCTGGGGAGTAATTTTCACTGAACAATGTGAGATACACCATACTTCTGAGATTACACCTTTCATAGAACTTCGTCTTTGGGAAGATAAAGATATCCCGATGCTGCGCAAGATGTCAGGAAAAATGAAAGAGCACGGAGCCTTGGCTGGAATTCAACTGGCTTATTCGGGGATCAATGGTCCAAACCTTTATTCAAAAGAAGTTCCACTGGCTGTTTCAGCTGCACCTATTCGCACGTTTACAAACGACCCCTTGCAGGCACGTTCGCTTGATAAGACTGATATTCGTGATTTACGGCGATGGTTTATAAATGCCGCTAAGCGTTCTAAAGAGGCTGGGTTTGATCTGATCTGTCTTTATGGAGCCCACGGTTTTGGAATTTTTCAACACTTCCTTAGCCGAGCAACAAATCATCGCACTGACGAATATGGAGGTAGCCTTGAGAACCGAGCACGTTTTGTTAATGAAGTGATTTCTGATATGAAGGAAGCCGTTGGTGACAAGATGGGCATCACCTTGCGGGTATCACTAGATGAAACCATTGGCGAACTAGGATTTTCCAATTCAGAAGTGCGCGACTTCATTGAGATGAACCGCGATTTACCCGACCTTTGGGACTTGGCTCAGGGTACATGGGAAGATTGTTCAGGCCCATCGCGCTTCAAAGAAGAGGGAGCTCAAGAACAGTTAGTGCGTGGTATCCATGAGTTAACTGACAAACCTATTGTTGGCGTGGGACGTTTCACTTCGCCTGATGTGATGACTAAAATGATCCGCTCTGGCACACTTGATTTTATAGGTTGTGCGAGACCTTCCATTGCTGATCCATTCTTGCCCAAGAAAATTGAAGAAGGGCGGGTTGAGGACATTCGTGAATGCATTGGTTGTAATATTTGCATTACGGGCGATATGACTATGTCTATAAGTCGATGCACGCAAAATCCTACTTTTATGGAGGAGTGGCGTAAAGGCTGGCACCCCGAGCAGATGAATGTGAAAGGTAAAAGTGAAAACGTTCTTGTTGTTGGTTCTGGTCCGGCTGGTCTCGAAGCAGCACGTGCATTAGCTGAACGTGGATACGATGTAGCAATAGCCGAAGCAGACACTATTATTGGTGGGCGTGTAACGGTTGAGCGTAAATTACCTGGCCTGTCTGCATGGGGCCGAGTTGTAGATTACCGAGAATACCAGATTAGCCAAAAGCCAAATGTTGAGACTTACTTTGATAGCAAGCTGGACTCTGATAATATCCTTGAATTTGGCTTTCAGAATGTTTGTATTGCCACCGGTGCAAAATGGCGATTGGATGGTGTGAGCAGGCAGCATGTTGTCCCAATGCCAATGGATAGTGCAATGCCAATTTATACACCTGATGATATTATGTCCGGCAGAAAGTTATCTGGAAAAGTGGTGATTTATGATGACGATCACTACTATATGGGTGGTGTTCTGGTCGAACTACTTATTTCTGAAGGTTGTGAAGTTACGATAATAACGCCTTCGGCTTATTTGTCTGATTGGACTGTGAATACGCTAGAGCAACATGCGATTCACAAAAAATTGGCTGAAATGGGTGCGAAAATTGTTCTCAACCGTGGTGTTACACAGATTGCTTTGGGCCATGTCGTATCTAATTGTGTTTATACAGGCATGATACAGAACTATGAGTGTGACGCTGTTGTGGTAGTTGCCTCAAAGCAGGAAAACAATGGTGTTTACAACAAACTCAAAGCGCGCAAGATCGAATGGTCTGATGCAGGTATAAAATCAGTCAAATTGATTGGTGATGCAAATGCACCTGGTCCAATTGCTTGGGCAACTTACGCAGGACATCGTTATGCACGTGAGCTGGATGGTGAAGATATTGCTGACGACTTGCCATTCCGTAGAGAGATTACACAACTGGCAGTGGATTGAGCCTATGGCACTGACACTTGAGATTTTAGAGCGATTGGTCGGCTTTGACACAGTAAGTGCAAAACCAAATGCAGAAATTATAACATTTATTCAGAACTTTCTGGAAATGCGTGGTGCCCGATGTACACCCTTGCCATCCAAGCAAAATGGAAAGCTTGGATTATATGCAGAGATTGGGCCGCAATCGTCTGGTGGTATCTTGCTTTCTGGTCATACCGATGTTGTTGCCGTAAAAGGGCAACACTGGACACAAAATCCTTTTTCTCTAAATCATAAATCGGACCGTCTCTATGGTCGCGGCACTACGGACATGAAAGGCTATGTCGCTTGCATGTTGCGGTCAGCTGATTTGGCAAGCCGGAGGCAAATGAAAGAACCGCTCAAATTAGTTTTTTCCTATGATGAAGAAATTGGTTGTGTAGGCATTCAGGAAATGATGGGTGGTTTGTCTCAAATTATAGGAACCCCGAGGGCTTGCTTTGTTGGAGAGCCGACAGAGATGCAGGTGGCTATTGGACACAAAGGAAAAGTAGAACTTGAAGCTGTATGTTTTGGTCAGGCTGGGCATTCGGCGCTTGCGCCAAAATTTGTTAGTGCTTTGCATATAGCGGCTGACTTTATCGCAGGCTTAAAGGATATGCAGCAATGGTATATAGATAATGGCGAGCAGGATATTGCCTATGATATTTCTTATAACACTCTGCATGTTGGAAAGATGTCGGGTGGTGGTGCCCTGAACATGATTCCAGAAAGTGCAATGATGACCTTTGAATACCGCCACCTCGCTGCAGAATCTCCAGCCTTAATCATGGACCGGTTAAGGGCAATGTCGAAAGAAATTCTTATACCCTACCGTGCTGTTTTTGCGGATTCCAACATAGAGATTAATCAAATAAATGCCTACCCTGGCCTTGATGTTTCTGCCTCTTCTAATGCATCCATGTTGGCACAGAAACTCCTTGAAGTGGAAAAAACAACAAAAGTTGCTTTCGGAACTGAAGCTGGTTTTTTTGACAAGCTTGGTATTTCTACAGTTGTTTGTGGTCCTGGGTCCATGGCAAGGCAGGGGCATAAAGCAGACGAATACATTAAGCACAGTCAGCTTATTTCATGTGATCGGATGTTGGCTGGAGTAATTGAAGAGCTAGTTGTATAATGTTCAATAATAATGGACTGGGTTAAGAAATGTCTGTTTTTCTGCGAGTTTATTGATTTGTGACATAGGACAAAATCTTTTGGCAATTTCATTGAGCATTAGATTAGTTGTTCGTCGATTTAATGTAATAAATCTATATTATCAAAAGCCCTTGGTATAAAAAAACAAGGTTTTTGTGGATGATATTGGACTTTAGATAAGTCAATGAAGGCACACTTAAACAATAAGAAGGAGAGACTAAAAAGGTTTGCATGCAAGCAAGATTTAATCTTAGCTTTTGCCTAATATAGACTGAGGAAAACAATTCTTAACCCAATTGAATCGTAACCTTATGCTAAAAAAAAGAGTTAAAAATACATACATTTAACAATGCAGTATTAGCTTTAAAGGAACAAAGTGCCTGATGAACAACAACGTCGCAGTTGATATTCAAAATGTCACCAAAATGTATGGTGCATTCGCAGCGTTAAAAAATGTTAATCTCGACATCCGAGACAATGAGTTCTTCACGCTACTTGGTCCATCAGGCTGTGGTAAAACCACGTTGCTACGTACGATTGCTGGTTTTGAAGATATTACCAATGGCGCGATTGTTCTCTATGGGCAAAACATTGCTGATTTGCTGCCAAACGAGCGACCAGTCAATACAGTTTTCCAGCAATACGCATTATTTCCGCACATGAATGTTACTCAAAATATTATGTTTGGATTGCTCCGCCTAGGACACGATAAAATTACCGCCAAAATCCGTGTGGGTGAAGTTCTCGAACTTGTTCAACTCTCAGCCTTTGCAGACCGCATGCCAAATCAGCTGTCTGGAGGTCAACAGCAACGTGTAGCACTTGCACGTGCTATTGCACCTAGTCCGAAGGTGCTGTTGCTTGATGAACCGTTGTCGGCTCTAGATCTAAAGCTGCGACAAGCGGTACGATTAGAGTTGCAACAAATACAACACCAAACAGGAATCACATTTATTTTCGTCACACACGATCAAGAAGAAGCGCTGACCATGTCAGATCGCATTGCAGTGATTGAAGGTGGACAAGTGCAGCAAGTAGGAAGTGCGCGTGACATATACGAAGCACCAAAAAACAAGTTCGTAGCTGATTTCATAGGTGAAACCAATTTACTTGAAGTGACCGTCACTGATCTTTCAGAAGGTATGGGCTCTTGCATTCTGCCTGGTGGTGCAAAAATTACTTGCCCCGCCGCAGATGGAGCACATGCAGGCCCAGGCCATTTGTCCGTGCGTCCGGAACGCATTGCTATTAACACATCGGACGGCGGCCTTGTTCAGGGTAATGCAACACGCCACATTTATCTTGGTACAGATGTGCACGTCGAAGTGACCTTGACCCGCGGTGAAAAAGTTACCGTTCGCATGCAAAACTCTGCACAAATTCAGATACCCGAAGTTGGCCAAGCTGTTGGCCTTGAGTTTGAAGCAGACGCCGCTCGTCTGTTGGTGGACTGATGGCAGCAGGACCACAGCCCACGCCAAACTCAATCACCAGCACCTATGCTGGATTTGGGGTGCCTCTGATCCTACCAGCTTGGGTCATAATTGGATTTTTTCTGGTGCTGCCTGTTGGCATAATGATGGTTTATTCTTTTCTGACCAAAGAATTTCGCGGTGGTGTGATTTGGGAATTTTCATTGAGCGCTTATGACCAGTTTTTCTTTTACCGTGGTCTTTTTGGGGACGAAGCGCCTACAATTGAATGGACCTATATAATTATTTTCTGGCGTTCCATCTGGCAAGCGGCGGTTGCTACATTGTTCTGCCTTTTCATCGGCTTCCCTACAGCATGGTTCATTGCCACCCGCACGGGTCGCAACCGTTCCATCTGGTTGTTTCTAATTACCATTCCCTATTGGGTGAACTTACTAATACGGACGATTTCGATGAAATTTCTGATCCGTGACAATGGCCCAATGAATGAACTTTTAATCAACAGTGGTCTGATCTCGGAGCCAATTCATATCATCAATACCAATCTTGCTGTCCAACTAGGCTTATTCTATTCTTACTTGCCGTTCATGGTGTTGCCAATTTATGCAGCAGTTGAACGCTATAATTTTGCGTTGTCAGAGGCGGCAGCTGACCTTTATGCCTCCCGAACTGTGATTTTGACACAAATCATCCTTCCTACCGTAAAGCCAGGAATTATTGCAGGATGCATTCTTGTATTTGTACCAAGTCTTGGGGCCTTTCTTGCACCTGATCTATTGGGTGGAGCAAAGAACTTCATGATTGGCTCTCTGATCGAAGAGCAATTTAAAGGCGCTGCTGGCAATTGGCCCTTTGGTGCTGCTGCCTCGATGATCTTATTATCGATGGTACTTGTTGTTCTTACACTTTACGCCCGCCAACAAACAAGGGAGCAGGGATAATGGCTTCTAAAAATATTGATTTACGCCGCTTTCCTGGTTTCTTACCTCTAACATATTTGTGCTTATTTCTGCTTTACACACCCTTAATTATTGTGATGATTTATTCTTTCAATGACAGTGCTTCAATTACCCGATGGGACAGCTTATCCCTGAGGTGGTATCGAGAAGTATTTTTTGGTGTTGAAGCACCAAAATTTAGAACAGCCACTTACAATTCGGTCACAATTGCTTTGCTTGCTGCAACTTCTGCCACCATTATCGCGACCATGGCTGCCACTGCTATGCTTCGTTCTGGGAAGTTTCGTGGGAAATCTGCCAGTTTTGGGCTGATCAATCTGCCTCTAATGGTGCCAGAAATTGTGACTGCCGTCGCCACGCTTATCTTCTTCTCGGCTATTGGATTTACTGCTGGCTACCTCACGATTGTGCTAGCACATATTGTTTTTTGTATCCCTTTTGCCTACTTGCCTATCGCGGCGCGGATGCAAGGGATTGAAGAAACATTCGAGCAAGCTGCCCAAGATCTGTATGCCACGCGATTTCAAACATTCCGATTAATACTTCTTCCTCTAATGTATCCAGGAATTCTGTCTGGATTTTTATTGGCATTTATAATTTCGCTTGATGACTTTATCATCACTAATTTTGTCAAAGGTGCAGGTGTCGAAACCTTGCCAACTGCAATTTATGGTGCCGTGAGACAAGGTATCAAACCCAATATTATGGCAATTTCTACGTTACTACTCGTAGTATCTGTAGTCTTTGTCACCCTGTCCTATTTCGTCGGGCGGATGGGGGACAAGAAACAATGACGACGACATAACCAAGGGAGACTTAAATTGAAAAAACTACTTAAACTTGGCGCATCTGCGCTAGTTCTGACACTCGCTGCAAATACAGCCAGTGCGGAAGGTAAACTTGTGATTTATAACTGGTTCGAATATCTACCCCAAGATCTGATTGATAAATTTGTGTCAGAAACTGGTGTTGAAGTTACAATGGATACATTCGATTCCAACGAAGCTATGTTGGCATCTCTTAAGGCTGGTAAAATGGGGACTTACGATGTCGCCGTTCCATCAGATTATATGGTAGACATCATGGGTGGCGAAGGCATGCTCGACACATTCACGCAAGATGAGATGCCAAACTTTGGTAATATCATGGATCAACAAATGAACCTCAGCTTTGATCCTGAGCGCAAAAGTTCAGTTCCTTATCAGTGGGGATCTACAAGTTTTGCTGTAAACCGAGATGACTACAAAGGTGATATAAATACACTTGCGATGGTTTTTGATCCGCCAAAGGAAGTTCAAGGCAAGATCAACGTGCTAGATAGTCAAGGCGAACTTCTTGCGCTTGGTTCAATGTATTTGGGCATTCCTCAATGTTCTTCAGATCGTGAACAACTTAAAGCGTTGAATGACCTGTTAGTCTCTGCAAAACCACATTGGGCTAGCTTTGGTTCTGATGTTGCCAAAGATGTGCTTGTCTCAGGAGACGCTTCTGTTGGGATGATATGGTCTGGCTTCTCTGCCAAGGCCCGCGAAGAAGGCGCTAATGTAGAATATGCGTTCCCTAAAGAAGGATATGTGGTCTGGATGGATAACATTGTTCTTTTGAAAGATGCTCCAAACCGTGCCAACGCACTCAAGTTCATGAACTTCATGTTGGAACCTGAAAATGCTGCTGCATTGACCAACTATGCAGCTTATACCGCAGGTGTAAATGGCACTGAACCTTTTTTATCTGATGCTGTGAAAAACTCCCCAGAATCCAATCCACCTGCTTCGCCTGTGGGTCAGTTAGTGGAAGCTTGCTCGCAAGATGTTCAGGCTGTCTATGACACAATCTGGACCAACCTCAAAAAGTAACCAAAAAAATCAGAGAACGGATTATTCCGTTCTCTGTTCTAAAATGAAGGTCAGTTTATGAAAACGTTCTATTCAGAAAAACACAAACTCCGTGATGCCAAAACCGAACTGTTTGGCGGCCAATTGGTGCAGCCCTTTGAACGCCCTTCGCGTGCGCAATATATATATGACCGTATTTCTGAAGTTGGACTTGGCCCCATTGTGGCTCCTGAAGATCATGGCATGGATCCGATCCTCGCAATTCATGATGCTAAATTTGTGCAATTTCTCCAAAACGCTTGGGGCCTTTGGGAAGCAGAAGGATTCAAAGGAGAAGCGCTACCAACTTGCTGGCCTGCAAGGCGTATGTCCGATAAAAAACCAAACTTCATAGAAGGTCAACTCGGATACTATGCGCTCGCTTCTGAAACATCGTTTACCAAAGGCACATGGGAGGCTGCTTATTCTAGTGCCCAAGTTGCCCTTAGCGCAGCACAAAATGTCTTGTCTGGAGATCACACTTTTGCTTTGTGCCGCCCACCTGGACATCACGCCGCATATGATATGTATGGCGGATATTGCTTCTTAAATAACGCGGCTATTGCTGCTCAATCACTGCTTGACAGTGGCATGGACCGCATTGCTATCGTTGATGTGGATTTTCATCACGGCAATGGCACACAAGATATCTTTTACACTCGCGAAGACGTTCTTTTTCTCTCTTTGCACGGCGACCCAATGGATGCTTTTCCCCATTTTCTGGGCCATGCAGATGAGTTAGGTTCAGGTAAAGGCTTGGGATACAATCATAACTATCCAATGCCTCCTGGCACTTCGTTCCATACATGGCGTTCTATTCTGAGAGATGCTCTTGCCAAGGTCACCGCTTTTAAACCTAATGCGATTATCATCTCGTTGGGAGTTGATACGTTTGAAACCGATCCCATCAGCTTTTTCAAACTCAAATCCCCTGATTTCATAACAATTGGCTCGGATATTGCAGAACTTGATCTTCCAACTTTGTTTGTAATGGAAGGTGGTTATGACATTGCAGAAATCGGATTAAATACTGTCAACGTTTTAATGGGCTTTGAGAGCGTATAACTCTACTATTTCAATGAAAGGAGCGGGAATGATACTTGCAGCATACCAAGGCCCATCTCCTAAGGGTGATATGGTCCAAGCGTTTAAAAAAATAAATGAAATTCTGGCCCAAGCCGCCAAACAAGGTGCAAAAATGGTTGTGTTTCCAGAACTCTACCTACTGGGATATAACCAAATGCACAGTCACAAAGAGCTGGCTCAACCCATCGGTGGAGATTGGGAAATTCAATGTGCGAAACTTGCCCAGAAACACCAATGTGGACTGACAATCGGCTGGGCTGAACGAGATGGAAAAACTTTTTACAACAGCGCTAGCACTTTTGATAGTAGTGGAATCAAACTTGGCCACTATCGTAAAATTCAACTCTGGGGACCAGTCGAAAAATCGATTTTTGCGTTCGGAGACAGCTACTGTACATTCACACTTGAGGGCGTGAAAACTGCAATCCTCATCTGTTATGATGTCGAATTTGCTCAACACTGCTACGCCCTTGCATCTATGGGAGTCAAACGCATTTTTGTACCAACCGCTAATCCTGCAGATTTCAGCCTCGTGTGTAACACAATCGTCCCGTCCCGTGCGGCTGAAAACAACCTGACTATTATCTATGCGAACTATTGTGGTGTAGACAACGGCCTTTCGTTTTGTGGTCAATCTGTCATTGCTGGCCCCGCTGAAACAATCTTAATTCAAGCCACTATGAGCGAAGAAACTCTTCTCATCACTAATTTGGCCGAAACAGATAAAATCGAACCGTCACTGCTTTCTACACAGCATACAGATTATAGAAAGGTAAAATATTGACGCTTGGTATCTCCACCCGCACTGATGACATTTTATCATCTGACAGCCACCTGATTCAATCCTTCGCCAATCTGCATGGCCTCAAACAACAAGATGCTCGGACGGCTATCGTTGGTGCAAAAGGCCCTTATGTAACTGACAGCGAAGGCAACGAGTTGATTGATGGCATTGGAGGTCTCTGGTGTGTAAATGTTGGCCATGGCCGTACTGAGATCATTGACGCAATTTCAGAACAGCTAAAAATGTTGGATTATTATTCTACCTTCTATAATTTTACTCATCCTGCAGCAGCTGAATTAGCAAAAAAAGTAACGTCACTGGCCCCCGATGGCTTAAATCACGTTTATTTCGCTAACTCTGGATCAGTTGCCAACGATACTGCGGTACGGATGCTACACCACTATAACAACTTAAAGGGTCGTCCAAACAAAAAGAAACTGTTGTCTCGTATAGGCGCGTATCATGGATCAACACATATGGCGATGGCCCTAACTACACCTGCATATTCCAATGGTTGGGACACTGCGGCTGAGGGTCTAGTTCACCACCTACGTTCGCCTTATCAGTACCGTGAAGGTGAGGAAGGTATGACCGATGCAGAGTTTCTTGAAGTGCTCGCAAAAGATATGGAAGATACAATAGAAGAAATCGGTGCAGATAACATCGCTGGGTTCTTCGCGGAACCAATCATGGGTGCAGGAGGTGTGCTTGTTGCGCCTGATGGCTACCATAAGCGGATGCGTAAAATCACATCTAGCTATGACATAATGTATGTAGCGGATGAGGTTGTAACTGCGTGGGGTCGTCTTGGTGAAATGTTCGCCTCTGAAGACATCTATGGAATGCTACCTGACATCATATGTACCGCCAAAGGTATCACTTCAGGTTACCAACCTTTATCCGCAACGATTATCTCAGATGAAATTTACGAGGTGATTTCTGGTCCTGATGCAATGTTCTCTCACGGAATGACCTATTCTGGCCACCCAGCCGCTTGTGCTGCTGGACTAGCTAATATCGAGATTTTAGAGAAAGAAGACATTCCTAGACGTGTTAAAACCACAGGAAAAATCTTTGAAAATGCACTGCGTGGGTTGGATGATTTGGATGTTGTTGGCGAGGTGCGCGGTAGTCACTTTATGATGGGAATTGAATTTGTTGCGGACAAAACCACAAAAGAAACATTTTCAGCGGAAACAAATTTTAGCTTGCAACTTGCACAATCTGCTCAAAATCGTGGTTTAATTGCGCGACCGCTATCAAATATTCTAATTTTATCACCGACATTGATTATGGATGAACCAATGATCATGAACATTGAAGGTATATTGCGTGAGAGTATCATAGAAACTACTAAAAAGGTAAGGGCATGAGATCTTGGCAATTTAATTATAAGTAGGGCTTATTTTTTAGTAAATCAATATTTAAGAATTTTGTCAGACTAAATTGACACTTTATTAGATGTCTAATGTTTTATTTCACTGCTGATTAGAGTAATTAATACCGTATCTGACTTGTTTTATAACACCTGCACTACCACTCTTCCCATAATTTTCAATGTTGTTATATATATGCTAAAATTTATGGGTATTTTAAAGATGCATAATCTGATTACAAACGAACATGTGGAAAGTTTCCAAAGAGATGGTGTTGTTCTGGTAAAAGGACTTTTTGCTGATTATGTTGATATAATACGATCAGGAATAGAATATAATATGTCAAATCCTGGCCCTTATGCTGCTGAAAATTTAAAAGA
>Ga0115567_10001391_pt1 | contig 24291 bp, 20 predicted proteins | sample COGITO_mtgs_1204_2_FD_88679 | JGI IMG/M metagenome (GOLD analysis project Ga0115567, IMG submission 88679) | Pelagic marine microbial communities from North Sea - COGITO_mtgs_120412 | ecosystem: Environmental > Aquatic > Marine > Epipelagic | place: Germany:Helgoland, sampling site Kabeltonne... | reverse complement strand
TGGCTAATTCTAAGATACTTTTTCTAGTAATGCCATCTAGAATTCTATCGCTCGTAGGCCCCGTAATTAAGGTGTCGTTTATGCGTACAAAAATATTCATTGCACCAGCTTCCTCAATATACTCATGTTCCGTATCGTCTGTCCAAATTACTTGATTATAGCCTCTTTCTATAGCTAATTGTGTAGGGTAAAATTGAGCAGCATAATTACCGCCTGCCTTTGCAAAACCCACCCCGCCGTTAGCAGATCTAGAATATTTTTGTTCAATAAGTACTTTTACTTTTCCAGAAAAATAAGCACCAGATGGTGCACAGGCAATTATGAATTTATAAGCATCTGCTGGTGATGCATGAAAACCATTACCAGAGGCGAACATAAAAGGTCTAATATACAATGAGGCACCCTCTTTTTGCGGTATAAAGGCACTGTCTGTTTGTAATAGCGCCGTTAAACCTTCCATGAAATATGCTTCTGGAATTTCTGGAATACATAACCTTTTTGCAGAGCTATTAAAGCGCTTATGATTCTCTAAAGGTCTAAATAAAAACATGTCACCTGTAGTATCCTTATAAGCTTTCATTCCCTCAAAAATTGACTGCCCATAGTGAAATATCTTAGAAGAAGGATCTAAAACAATAGGTTGGTAGGGTACAATTTTAGGCGTTTCCCAGCTGCCATTTTTATAATCACAAACCAACATATGATCTGTGAAAACAGATCCGAAATCAAGGTTGTCAAAATCTATTTGATCAATCTTAGAGGTTTTCACCTTTTCTATGCTAATATCTTTTCTGCTAAAACTCATCACGCAACTAATTTGGAAGAATAAATTTAATCAAATATCTCAAAAGTATCCTCCTTTTTTAACACAAAAAGTGACGAAACTCGATAAGAAAACTAAATTTCTATACATTTGGTATCTAACTTGCTAACCTAAATTAATTTTAAAAATTTCTTTCTGGAACGAAATATAATAATTACAGGGGATGGATCTAAAACTTTACAGATCACAGAATGGGATGAACAATACCATTCAAAACATGGGGCAGTACAAGAGGCGTATCATGTTTTCATAGCACATGGTTTGCGTTTATTTAAGGACAAACATATTGCTATACTAGAAATAGGATTTGGTACAGGGCTAAATGCCATTATTACAGCGTTAGAGATTGAAAAACAGGGCAGTATCGTGCAGTATACTGGTGTAGAGAAATATCCTTTAAAACCAGTAGAAGTAGCGCAGTTAGATTATATGACAGCGCTAAAAAGGGGTGATATGCAATCAAAGTTTAATCTTATGCACAGCGCAGATTGGGAGCAAGACATACAAGTGTCTCCTAATTTCACCCTTCTAAAACAGCAAAAAGATTTTAGTGCCATTACAGATAAAGAGTTGTATAACCTTATTTATTTTGATGCTTTTGGTGCAAGAGTGCAGCCAGAGTTATGGACTGTTACAGTTTTTGAGTCGATGTTTAAGGCGTTAAAAAAAGATGGATACTTGGTAACATATTGTGCTAAAGGCAGTGTGAGGAGGGCAATGTTGGCCGTAGGTTTTCTAGTGGAGCGTTTGCCTGGACCTCCTGGCAAAAGAGAGATGCTAAGGGCTAAAAAACCATAGTCGTTTTTAATTATAGTATTTGCTGTAAGAAGGATTGTTTTCTAATTAAAGGCTGCTAAAAGTGTTCCTAAGCTTTGTTAAATCCACATTAAATTTTAGGGTGCTAGGGTTTAAAGGTTATATATTTATAAAATGAGAATTTTGATAACAGGAGCTACAGGTCTCGTAGGGCAAGAAATTGTGGCGCAATGTCATAGGAAGGGATATAATGTATCTTTTCTTACCACTAGAAAAGAAAAGATAGCTACCCAAGATAATTACAAAGGTTTTTACTGGAATCCAGCAAAAGGCATTATAGACGAAAACTGCCTAGAGGGCGTTGTTACAATAATTAATTTGGCAGGTGCTAGTATTTCTAAAAGGTGGACTACAGCATACAAGAAAGAGATTATAGATAGTAGGGTACAGTCTTTAGAAACTCTTTACAGGTGCGTGCAAGAATCTAAGAGTCATACTATTGAAAAAATCATATCTGCTTCTGCAATTGGTATATACCCTAGTTCTTTAAGTAGATTATACAATGAAGAGGAGGTTGCAGTAGATCAAAGCTTCTTAGGCGAAGTTGTAGACATTTGGGAAACAAAGATTGCTGCTTTTAAAAAATTAGATCTTAAAGTTAGTGCTGTAAGAATAGGATTGGTCATGTCTGAAGATGGCGGTGCTTTGCCAGAGATAGCTAAACCTATAAAGAATTATGTTGGTGCAGCTTTTGGTTCTGGAGCACAATGGCAATCTTGGATCCATATTAAAGATTTAGCTAGGATGTTTTTATACGTTGGTGATGCTAATCTAACAGGAGTTTTTAATGGGGTGGCAAGAAATCCTATTACAAATACAAGGTTGGTAAAAGAAATTGCAAAGGTTTTAGAAAAACCGCTTATTCTTCCCAATATTCCAGAATTTATAATGCAATTTATTTTAGGAGATATGTCTTATATTCTATTCGCAAGCCAAAGAGTGAGTAGTAAAAAAATAGAGGACGCAGGTTTTAGTTTCTATTATTCCAATATTGGAAATGCGTTAGAGGCTATATATAGTGGTAAAGAAATGAATATATCTGAAATGAGTGCTAGTGTATAACTACGCTCTTTAAAAACGGAAGTTAAAATCACCCTAAGGGTGATTTTTTTTTGTGACATTTTGGCATCTTAAACCCTTTGGCAGTACTTTTGCCAATGATAAAAAGTATTAATTTTAGAATAGTTTTATAGATTATGAGCGATAAAGATAACACCGAAGAATTAGACGATACACTGTTAAACGATAATGAAGCCGATAAAGCTGAAGCGCAAATAGGTAACGCAGAAGATGAAGCCCCAGAATTAAGTGCGGAGCAAATATTGCAGGATGATTTAGCCAAAGAAAAGGATAAATTTTTAAGACTTTTTGCAGAGTTTGAGAATTATAAAAAAAGAACTTCCAAAGAGCGCATGGAGCTTTTTAAAACAGCAGGTCAGGAAGTAATAGTTTCGCTATTACCCGTAATAGATGATTTTGATAGAGCTTTACTAGAGTTATCTAAGTCTGATGATAAGGAAACAACAAAAGGAATTCAGTTAATTAGCGGAAAATTGATGGATACTTTAAAGTCAAAAGGATTAGAAGAGTTAGAAGTGCGTGCTGGCGATACTTTTAATGCAGATTTTCATGAGGCAATTACACAGATACCGGCACCCTCCGAGGAAATGAAAGGTAAAATTATAGATGTTATAGAAAAAGGTTTCAAACTAGGAGACAAAATTATACGACACCCTAAAGTAGTAGTCGGAAATTAAGATAAGGGTATGAAAGAAGATTATTATAACATATTAGGCATTACCAAAAGTGCATCTGCGGCAGAGATAAAGAAAGCGTATAGAAAAAAAGCAATAGAATATCATCCAGATAAAAATCAAGGAGATACAGCTGCAGAAGAAAAATTTAAGAAGGCAGCGGAAGCTTATGAAATTTTAAGCGACGCTAATAAGAAAGCTAAATACGATCAATTTGGTCATAGCGCTTTTGAAGCTGGCGGCGGCGGTGGTTTTGGTGGTGGTATGAATATGGATGACATATTTAATCAATTTGGCGATATTTTTAGCGGCGGCGGCGGTTTTGGTGGCGGTGGCGGTGGTCAACGTAGAGTCAAAGGGAGCAACCTTCGTATAAGAGTAAAATTAAAATTGGAAGAAATTGCGAACGGAGTTGAGAAGAAAGTAAAAGTTAAGAGAAAGGTACAAGCAGCAGGGGTAACCTATAAAACTTGTGGTACTTGTGGTGGTAGAGGACAGGTTACTAAAATACAGAACACTATTTTAGGTAGAATGCAAACGGCAGCTGTCTGTGGTGTTTGTAGTGGAAGCGGTCAAATATTAGATGGTAAGCCTAATGATACAGATGCGCAAGGATTACGTGTTACAGAAGAAACCGTTTCTGTAAATATTCCGGCGGGGGTAGAAGAGGGTATGCAACTAAAGGTGCCAGGTAAAGGAAACGATGCGCCAGGTAATGGTGTGCCAGGAGATTTATTGGTTGCTATTGAAACCGAGGAGCATGAAACTTTAAAGAGAGAGGGAGATAATTTACATTATGATTTATATATCAGTATATCGGAAGCTGTTTTAGGTACTTCTAAAGAGATAGATGCGGTAATTGGTAAAGTGAGAATTAAATTAGAATCTGGAATACAGTCTGGTAAAATTTTAAGGCTAAGAGGTAAAGGTATCTCTAGTCTTAATGGCTATGGCAGCGGAGATTTATTGGTTCATGTAAATGTATGGACACCCAAAGAGTTAAACAAAGAGCAGAGAGAATTCTTTGAGCGGATGCAGGGCAATGATAATTTTGAACCACGACCAGAGAAATCTGATAAATCATTTTTTGAAAAAGTAAAAGATATGTTCTCTTAAAAACGGAATTGGTAGTTTTAAATAAAAATGTATCTTTGAAGTAATGTTAGGAGACTAATGTTAATTTTCTTTTTCATAGCAATTTTTTTCCCATCCTTATTTATTTAAGGGTGGGTTTTATTTTTATACCCACATTGGACTAAATTTATAAGAAGTATTAACAGTAAAATTATAGCTTTTTAGTGTGTTTCCATCTAGCGCTATACAAAATAAATAAGCACTTAATAAAGTGTATAAATGTTTGTAATTATTTATTAATGAGCGTATTATGGTTTTTACGTAGTCTGATTGTTGAAGTGTTTATTTGGTAATTAGTAATAATTCTTATATCGTTTTATAGCTAATCAAAAAAAGAGAATAAATAGATATTTTAGAAATAGAGCTACCAAACAATTCAATATCTTTGATAAAATTACTTACATGAATAATATTTTGGTTACTGACCAAGTTACCAAACGGTATGGAAAAAATATCGCATTAAATAAGGTATCCTTAGAAATTCCTGAAAATACGATTTACGGTTTATTAGGTCCAAATGGAGCAGGGAAGACGACCCTCATTCGTATTATTAACCAAATCACTTATCCAGATTCTGGAACCGTTTTGTTTAACGGGGCGCCTTTAAGTCAAAAACATATTCATCAAATTGGTTATATGCCCGAAGAGCGTGGGTTGTATAAAAATATGAAAGTAGGGGAGCAGGCTTTATATCTTGCCCAGCTAAAAGGCTTATCTAGAAAGGATGCCCATACAAAACTCAAATTCTGGTTCGAAAAATTAGGAATAGGAGACTGGTGGGGGAAAAAAATTCAAGAGCTTTCTAAAGGTATGGCTCAGAAAATACAGTTTATAGTTACCGTTTTACACGAGCCAAAGCTTTTAATTTTCGATGAACCCTTTAGCGGTTTTGATCCAATTAATGCAAACATAATCAAGGACGAAATTCTGCAGTTGAAAAAAAATGGAACGTCCATTATATTTTCAACGCATAGGATGGAGTCTGTGGCAGAGTTGTGTGATCATATTGCACTTATTCATGAGTCGGAAAAAATATTGGACGGCAGACTTTCTGATATAAAAAGAACCTTTAAGAATAATATTTTTGAATTAGCTGTTGAGGTTCAAGAACCGAAACAGTTTTTAGCGGAACTTAAAAGTAACTTTACAGTGTTAACTACTAGATATGATGAGAGAGAGCAGCAACTGTTTTTCGCTGTTCAGTTAATTTCCAAAGACTCTAAAACTTTGTTACACTACGTATCTACCAGAGCAAACATATGTAGCTTTGTAGAAAGGATACCCTCTACTAATGAAATTTTTATAAGAACTATTCAAAACAAGCAGCGAAGCAAATGAATAAGTTGCCACTGATTATTAAAAGAGAGTATTTAGCTAAAGTGCGCAATAAATCTTTTATTGTAATGACTTTTTTGAGTCCAATACTAATTGTGGGTATTGCGCTATTAATTAGTTATTTAACCCAGTTAAATAATAGTGAGAAGAAGGTGATTGCAGTATTAAATGATAGCAGTTATTTTTCTGATGATTTTGTTACTTCGAGTGAAACTACTTTTGTTATGTTTAAAAACATGACGTTAGATGAGGCAAAGGTAGCCACCAAAAATTTAGATCATTATGGACTTTTATATATACCAAATGATACAACGCTACAACTAATTTCAGAAAATGCCTATTTCTATAGTAAAGAATCTCCTGGTGCGCTTACTTTGAGGGGTGTCGAGAATATATTTGAAAATCAAGTACGCAAGCAAAAACTGTTGAATTTCGGAATATCGCCAAGTAATTTTGAAGAAATAAACAGTACTTATCAAATTAAACTATCCACCTTTGATGGAGAAGAAAATGTTCTTGGTATAGGTGAAATTAAGGCAATAATTGGGGGAGCATTTGGGTATTTAATTATGATGTATATTGTTATCTATGGTGGGTTTGTTATGCGAAGCGTTATAGAGGAAAAGCCAAGTCGAATTGTAGAAATTATAATTTCTTCTGTAAAGCCTTTCGAATTAATGATGGGGAAGATAATAGGCACTTCATTAGCAGGAATTACGCAGTTTGCTATTTGGATTGGAGCTAGTGCTATTTTATTTTTAATTTTCATGTTAATTTTCGATTTGGATACCTCTGTATTTATTGATGGTGGTTTGGGAGAAGTAATGGAACAAGGGACAGATTTATCCTTAGATCAAAAAAATGTACTACAATTATATACCAAAGAGATTTTTGATATTCCTTGGTTTCTATTAATAAGCTTCTTTCTAGTTTATTTCATTCTAGGCTATTTTATTTATAGTTCTATCTACGCTGCCATAGGGGCATCTGTAGATAATGAGACAGATACGCAGCAGTTTATATTTCCCATAATTTTACCGCTAATGTTGGCTATGTACGTTGGGTTTTTCTCTGTATTAAGTAATCCACATGGTCCCATTGCTGTAGGTTTTTCGTTATTTCCATTAACATCACCTATTGTTATGATGATGAGGTTGCCAGGGGGCATAGGTGATGGTGGTGTTGCTTACTGGCAATTATTTTTGTCGATCATAATTCTCTTGCTAACATTTATGAGTATCGTTTGGTTAGCGGCAAAAATTTATAGAGTCGGTATTTTAATGTATGGTAAAAAACCTACCTATAAAGATCTTTTCAAATGGCTTAAGTATTAAGTATGGTGCAAGAAGGAGTAGAAGCAATCAAAGAAATTATAGAACAAGATGTGTGGGGTTCTATAAAACAATTTTTAAATCTAGGGTTTCATTACGGTCAAGGTGCTAAGCGTATAGATGTTACTATAGGGTTATTGCTCTTGCTTACTTTGTCCTTTATAATAACAAGTTTTTTTCTAAAATGGGTAAGAACATTTTTTACCCGAAAAATGGAAACCGAGGACAAACTTAAGTTTGTTAGCATTTTTAAATTTATAAAATATGTAGTTTATATTGTGGTAATACTCTTTACAATGAGTACCGCTGGTATAGATATAACAATATTAATTACCGCCTCGGCGGCACTTTTTGTTGGTTTAGGGCTTGCTTTACAGGAGTTATTTCAAGATATTATAGGAGGTATTTTTATAATTATGGATAAATCTTTAATGGTAGGAGATGTTATTGAAATTGATAATAGGGTAGCCAAAGTTTTTGAGATAAAATTAAGAACTACTAGAGCTATAACAAGAGATGACAAGATTGTCATAATTCCAAATCATCATTTTATAAGTGACATTGTATATAACTATACACAAAATCATAAAACTACACGAGAGGCTGTAAGGATAGGCGTTGCCTATGGCAGTAATGTGCAGCTAGTAACTAGCTTGCTAGAAAATGTCTTGTCAAACCAGCGCGGTGTTTTAAAATCTCCAAAACCATTTGTTATGTTTGACGACTTTGGTGATTCTGCCTTGTTGTTTTCCATTCATTTCTTTGTGGGAGATAGTTTTACTGATCCAAGGATAAAAAGCGAAATTCGCTACGGCATAGATGCTGCGTTTAGAGAAAATAATATCACAATACCCTTTCCACAAAGAGACGTGCATATTTACCAACAGACACCTTTTAAGCATAATGCCATTAGTAACAACAGTAATTCATGAGATTAGCTGTTTTAATCTCACTTCTACTTCTGTGTATTTTTTCTTTAACATACGGGCAGACACCAGATGTTTTTAGATTGGAGTACATGTTAATGCCTAGAAACGACTCCGGCGCTAAATTGGCTAGGTTTAAAGTGGTTGCAAACATTCCTCTGAAAGTAAAGGATTCTAGTCTGTTTGTAGTTGGTGGTGAGTACAATCGGTTAGCGTATGATTTACAGAGAAAGGATATAACTTTGGGGCAAGAAGGACTTAATTACTTTCATATAGTAGATCTAAACCTAGCGTACGTACATCACTATAGCAAAAACTGGAGATTTATTGGTGTGCTAACTCCAAGGCTTTCCTCTACATTAACAAACCCATTAGAAAATGGAGATTTTTTAGTTAATGTGACTGTGGGTGCATTTAGAGATAGGCAAGATATTTCTAAACCTACCCGCTTAGTAATGGGTTTAGCGTATAATTCAGCAATAGCGCTTCACATACCCTTACCTTTTTTATATTTTGAAAAGCGTTTTCATCCTAATTGGACGTATGTTGTTGGAGTGCCTAAGACTGGCTTGAAAAGGCATTTTAAAAATGGACATATTATACAAACAGAATTTATACTAGACGGGTATTTTGTTAATTTACAGAATGACACTGCGCTTGCAGATGCTAGCTTTGCATCTTCTATATCTTCCTCTGCTGCCGTAATTACATTGGGGTATTCTTATAATATAACCAAAGAGATGTCGTTCTATGCTTTTGCAGGGCATACCGTCTTTCAGTCTGGTGTGCTAAGAGATATTGATAGAAATGATATTTTTACGTTGAATGATGATCCAAGTTTTTATTTTCGAACTGGTTTTAGAATAGGACTTTAAAAGAGAAATATGCCAAAAATTTTAGTAATAGAAGATGAAGCCGCAATAAGAAGAGTTTTAGTAAAAATTCTTTCCGAGGAGAATGACACTTACTTTTTAGAAGAGGCAGCAGATGGTTTAAAAGGATTAGAACTCATAAAGGATACCGATTATGATCTGGTTTTATGTGATATAAAAATGCCAAAAATGGATGGTCTAGAGGTTTTAGAAGCCACAAGGAAGATAAAACCAGAAATCCCTTTTGTAATGATTTCTGGCCATGGAGATTTAGATACTGCTGTAACTACAATGCGTTTGGGAGCTTTTGATTATATATCCAAACCGCCAGATTTAAATAGGTTGCTTACTTCTGTTAGAAATGCGCTAGATCGTAAAAGTTTAATAACTGAAAATAAAGGACTTAAGAAAAGGGTAAGTAAGAATTATGAAATGATAGGTATTAGCAAGGAGCTTTTCGCCATTCAAGAAATCATAGAAAAAGTTGCACCTACAGAGGCGCGCGTTCTTATTACAGGAGCTAATGGTACCGGTAAAGAACTTGTGGCTCATTGGTTACATGAAAAAAGCGAGCGAAGCGCAAATACGTTTATAGAAGTAAATTGCGCGGCAATACCATCTGAGCTTATTGAAAGTGAATTGTTCGGACATGTTAAAGGAGCATTTACATCTGCGATTAAAGATAGAGCTGGTAAATTTGAGGCGGCTAATAAGGGTACTATATTTTTAGATGAAATAGGCGATATGAGCCTTTCTGCACAAGCCAAGGTTTTGCGAGTTTTACAAGAGAGTAAGATCTCTAGAGTTGGCACAGATAAAGACATTAAGGTAGATGTACGGGTTTTAGCGGCAACTAATAAAAACTTGAAAAAGGAGATAGCTGCAGGTAATTTTAGAGAAGATCTATACCACAGGTTAGCAGTAATTTTAATTAAAGTTCCTTCTTTAAATGATCGGAGAGGTGATATACCTTCTTTAATAAATCACTTTTCTAAGAAAATAACTAAAGAGCAAGGTACTCCACAAAAAATTTTTACAGATGAGGCTGTTAGTTTACTTAAGGAGTATGATTGGACCGGGAATATAAGAGAGTTGCGTAATGTTGTAGAAAGGCTAATTATATTGGGGGGTACTAAAGTTTCTAAAGAAGATGTAATGTTATTTGCTAGTAAGTAGCAAAGAGTTTAGGATTAGTCTAGAATTCAGCAACCTTATAAAGATCATAATCTAATTGAGTACTTAGATTCTTCTTAACCCGCTTTTACTACTTAGCACAGTGTCCTATCTGTTGAAGTGCATCATCTGTAATCTCCTTCATCTTTAGATTATAATATTTTTTACCGTCAGATAGGTTTTCTTTTAATAATTCTTCATTACAATGGTCAGCAATATCTCTAGCAAATATTTTAGCTTCTTCGCAAGTAACAAAAGATACTATTTTGTCTAAAGACGCTTTGTACTTTTCCAAGGAGATAGCTATTTTTTGATTTGTAGATCTTCTAACTTCACGTACACCGGCAATAGAGTCATGCTTCATTTCTGTGATACATTCCCCCTGGGCGGTCATAAAATCATCTGTATTATGCAAATGATGTTTCTTTAAAGCATCAAGACTATTTTGTGTGTATTCTAAAGACTTTGCTAATAACAATTGTGCCGCATGAAGGGAGGTTGCCTTAGTAGCTAATTTAAGGTTTCTTAAGCCCTCCTCAATATTTTTACCAGCTAGTTCGCAACCGCAATTGGTTAATTGCTTTTTAGATTTTTCAAAGGCGTTTAACGCTTTGTAGGTAAAATACTTCGCTTTATTAATATCCTTATCATTCAATGCCTTTTCTGCCTGTACCTTTGCATAAGCTATATTAGAACCAGCATACTCGCATTCCATGCTTTTCCCAAAAGAGGAAAGGGAGGTGAATATAAAAATAGAAAGAAGAAGATATAGTTTATTCATTATACAGTAGATTTTGATGAAATTTGGGGAATCTCAATACTGTAAATGTAGTCGCTATCTTGTGCGTTACACACATCTATTCGATATAGTGAAACAAAGATCTGTTAATACGTTGTACGGTATAAATATTCAGATTTATAGCTTCTTTTTATGGGAGAAATATGTTTTTCATCGAGATTTATAATATATTTCAGCATGGAGTATATAAGTGCAAAACATTACCAAGCTACTAAGAACGTTGTTTTAACAGAATTAAAAACATACGAAGACTTTAACAAAACAGCTAAACAATTAAAGGAGGACTTAAAACAGGTAAGAAAATCACTAGGAGATTTCCAAGAAAAGTTGCTAGCATGTAAGAAGTATAGCGTGCTAATTTGTCTGCAAGGCATGGATACTTCTGGTAAAGACAGCCTAATTAGAGAGGTTTTTAAAAATCTTAATGTTAGTGGTGTTACGGTACATAGTTTTAAAGTACCTACCGCATTAGAACTAGGGCATGATTTTTTATGGAGACATTATATTGCGCTACCCACCCGTGGTGAAATTGGCATATTTAATAGGACACATTACGAGAATGTATTGGTTACCCGTGTACACCCTTCTTATATTTTGGGGGAGCAGCTACCTCAAATTAATAATGTATCTCAAATAGATACTACATTTTGGCAGAAGCGTTTTGATCAGATCAATAATTTTGAAAAGCATTTAGCTGAAAATGGAACCATTATCTTCAAATTTTTTCTTCATCTCTCTAAAGAAGAGCAGCGCAAAAGACTTTTAAGGCGACTACAATTAGAAGAAAAACAGTGGAAATTTTCAGCGGGAGATTTAGCAGAACGCAAACTTTGGGATTCCTATCAAACGTGTTATCAAGAAGCTATTAGAAATACTACAACAAAGCATGCCCCTTGGCACATAATACCAGCTGACAATAAAAAAGCAGCAAGACTAACAGTGGCTACTATCTTAGAAGAGCAATTGGCTTGTTTTACAGATATAAGGAAGCCAGCGGTATCAAAAGATCTTTTAAATAATATAAACTGTTATAAAGAAGCGCTCACTAATGAAGCATTATAGTCTACTATTATTATTTATAATGCTTGGGTATAATTATAGTTATAGCCAAAGTGCTGACGTATTGCAATTAAAAAAATCATATGAAATAGCACTCACAGATAATACTACGTATGATTGGTTGCGACACCTTAGTAACCAAATTGGAGGTCGCTTGTCTGGATCTCTCCAAATGCAGCGGGCGGTAACTTATACGAAAAGTTCTTTGGATCATTTAGGCTTAGATAAGGTTTGGTTGCAACCTGTGCTCGTTTCTAAATGGGTACGAGGAGCAGACGCATTTTCATATTTTGAAACCACTCCTGGGGTAACCACCAATTTACCCATTGTTGCCTTGGGTGGATCTGTTGCTACGGCACTCAATGGCGTAAAAGCGGCGCTCATAGAAATACAGAGTTCAGAAGATCTTGAGAAATTAGGTTCTATTGGTATTAAAGGTAAAATTGTGTTTTTTAATATTAGATTGAATCCGTTAGTAATTCATCCTATGGAAGGGTATACAGATTATCAAGACGCCCTAGAATCTTGTATACAGAAGGCCGGACTTTATGGAGCTGTAGGTATTATAGCCACTTCTCCAACTTTTAGTTTAGACGATTTAACTCATACAGGATATATATCTTACGATAATGTGCTTGCGTCTTTAAGAATTCCTGTAGCGGCAGTTAGCACAAATTCAGCGGCATTATTAAGTGCATCCTTAGCTTTAAATCCTGATATAAACTTTTATTTTAAGCAAAACTGTAAGCAACTAAATGCTATTATTTCTCATAATGTTATTGGTGAAATACGGGGCACTAAATATCCTAAGGAAATAGTAGTACTAACAAGTCATCTAGATTCTTGGGATTTAGGAGATGGTGCTTTGGGTAGTGGAGCTGGTTGCGCTCAAAGCATAGAAGCCCTACGCTTATTGCTAGCAACAGAGTACAAGCCAAAACGAACAGTAAGGGTTGTTTTATTTGCGGATGGTGAAATGGGATTACACAGTGTAAAAAAATATTTAAAAGGAGCTGCTGAAGCCGGTGAGAACCATGTACTGTCTCTAAATGCAAGCTTAGGCGGACTACAGCCTATCGGTTTTCATTTGGTTGGGGGTAAAGCGGAAATAAAAAGTATGGAATCTTGGAAACCTTTATTGGAGCCTTACGGTATTTTTGAACTTTCCAGTGGAAGTGACTTATTGTATGGTCAGATTAAGATAGACAACACACCTATAAGTGCAGGCTTAACAACAAACGCTCAACAGTATTTTGATTATCACCACTCAGAAAATGATAGGTTTAAAAATGTAAATAAAAGATCACTCGCATTTGGATCGGCATCGCTTGCTAGTTTTATCTATTTATTTGATAAATATGATGTGCCAATTAACTTCCATAAAATGTAAGATTTGATGAACCTAGTTCTGTGTTTGCACTTTAGCTTATTAACAATTTTCCATACCTTCGTACTTCATTAAAAATCACAGAATGAAAGACGGATTATTTGCTAAGTTTAATACAGATAAAGGGGCTATAGTTATAGCACTTACCTATGATAAAACACCAGGAACAGTTGGTAATTTTGTAGCACTAGCAGAGGGAAAAAAAGAAAATGATAGTAAAGCAAAAGGGGTGCCATATTATGATGGTTTAACCTTTCATAGAGTAATACCAGATTTTATGATTCAGGGTGGTTGCCCTTTAGGAACTGGAACTGGAGATGCCGGATATAAATTTGATGATGAGTTCCACCCAGAACTTAAACATGATAAGCCAGGCGTTTTTTCCATGGCCAATTCGGGTCCTAGCACCAATGGGAGTCAATTTTACATAACCCATGTACCTACACCTTGGTTAGATAATAAACATACTATTTTTGGACAGGTAGTAGAAGGGCAAGACGTAGTAGATGCCATAGCGCAAGGGGATCTTTTGAGTGCTGTAGAGATTATTAGAGTAGGAAAAGAAGCAGAGGCTTGGGATGCTGTTAAGGCTTTTGAAACATTTAATGCATCTGGTGAGGAGCGTTTGGCTGCTGCCGGTGCATTACAAGCTGCTGAGTTAGATAAGTTGGCTGCTGGTTTTGAGAAAACCTCTACAGGGTTGCGTTATAAGATGATACAAAAAGGGGAGGGTGCTACTGCTGAAAAAGGCAAGAAAGTATCCGTTCATTATGAAGGTTCCTTAACAGACGGTCAGGTTTTTGACTCCTCTTATAAGCGTAGCGAGCCTATAGAATTTGAATTAGGAGTAGGACAAGTAATTGCGGGCTGGGATGAAGGTATCTCCCTTTTAAAAGTAGGCGATAAAGCAAGGTTTGTAATACCATCTAATCTAGGTTATGGTAGTGCAGGGGCTGGCGGTGTAATACCACCAGATGCTACATTAATATTTGATGTTGAATTAATGGGTGTAGGATAGTGTAATACACTACAAACTAAATATTATTAAAAGCATCTTATCATAATACTATGGTAAGATGCTTTTTTAGTTTTTAAAATAAGAAATACATTTCTTATTTTAAGGTGGCTTACCTCCTAGCATTAAGGTTTTCTAGAAGTTCTATGGTAGCGCGGGGGAGATCAATTTTCAGCTGATAATGAACTCGAAAAGATTTCTAGAATAATGTTGGTCTGAATTTTTTTTGGACGCTTAGGCGAGATGGTGTATCTGCCACTTGTAGGTATTTATAATAACCATTAATTTTTTATACATCTTACTTGGTAAAGGCGGTAAATATTTAAATAGAAAAGAAAAACAGTACGGATATATATAGCGTTTCGGTAATTTATGTGGTTGATTAGCAGAATGTAACTAGGTCCACGGCAAATTTAATAGGTAAGATATAAACGAAAAAACCCAAATCTTTCGATTTGGGTTCAATACTATAAAAAAGTGTAATTTTTACTTAGTCAATTACTTTCACATTAACTGCGTTTAATCCTTTTTTACCTTGTTGTAATTCAAATTCTACAACATCACCTTCACGAACTTCATCGATTAAACCAGAAATGTGTACGAAATGATCTTCGTTTGAACCATCTTCAGTGATAAAACCATATCCTTTAGAATCATTGAAGAATTTTACTGTTCCTTTACTCATAATAGAAAAATTATATAATTAATTAAAGTATAAATATACGCTTTTATTTTGCAATAATCACAAATATCCAAAGTTAACTTAAGGTTAAGTCTTAAGTATTGCAAAAAAAACTAAAATTTACTTAGTTGGGTCTGGCGTCATTCTTAAATAAGGCTTTACTTCCGTTACACCTTTTTTAAATAATTCTTTAGCATCGCTTGTAGAAATAGCAGGACTTACAACTACGTCTTGTCCACTTTCCCAATTTGCTGGGGTAGCTACCTTATGGTAAGCAGTTAATTGTAAGGAGTCTATTACCCTTAACAATTCATGAAAATTTCGTCCGGTAGAGGCGGGGTAAGTAAGAATTAATTTTACACTTTTATCTGGTGCAATAATAAACACAGAGCGAACTGTTAAATTATTATCAGCCTTTGGGTGTATCATGTCATAAAGTGTAGATACATTTTTATCCTCGTCTGCTATTATTGGAAAATTTACAGAGGTTTCTTGAACTTCATCAATATCCTTAATCCATGCAGCGTGCGAGACGGCATCATCTACACTTAAGGCAAGCATTTTTACATTCCGCTTGTCAAACTCAGGCTTAAATTTAGAGGCAGTTCCTAACTCCGTAGTACATACAGGTGTAAAATCTGCAGGATGAGAAAATAATATCCCCCAACCATCTCCTAAATATTCGTATAAATCTATAGTTCCCATAGAACTATCTGCTGTAAAATTAGGGGCTTTATCTCCCAGTCTTATTGTTGCCATAATTATATATCAATTAAATTCAATTGTAAATTAATAAACTTCAAATTTCTAGAAACATCAGCGAGGTTAAAACAAAACTAAATGATTCGGCTTATATTTTTTCTTTCGCTAAAAATTAACTGAAATTTTTATATTTCTCAACTACCCACAAATAGTTAAAAAGTTTTAAATGAATGGTTTAATTTATAAGAATCTAAACCGTAGGTGCCCATTTAATATTACACCCAATACTTGGTTTTTGTATTTGCACAATTTCGCCTGTGTTTAAATGAGTATCCATAGCGTTTCTTAAATCGTAACCGGTAACGGGCTTATCGTTATTGGGTCTGGAATCATCTAATTGTCCACGGTAAATTAATTTTAAATCACCATCAAAAAAATAAAAATCTGGTGTGCATGCTGCCTTATAGTCTTTTGCAACTTTTTGTGTAGCGTCATGTAGGTAGGGGAAAGTATAGCCTAGTTCAGCTGCTTTCAACTTCATAATATCTGGTCCGTCTTGAGGGTAATCCTTTACGTAATTACTAGAAATAGCTATGAATCCTATTCCTTTAGATTGGTATAAATTAGCAAGTCTAACAAGCTCCTCGTTAACATGAATTACAAAGGGGCAATGATTGCAAATAAACATAATTACCGTTCCCTCATCTCCCTTTAGCGTTTGAAGATTGATAGTTTTTTCAGTTACAGTATCAAATAAACTAAACTCTGGAGCGATAGTGCCTAATGCAAGCATAGTGCTTTCGGTTCGTGACATGGTATAATTTTTAGTAATAAAGTTACACTTATTCTATTGTCCGCCGTCATGATAATACTTATTTTTAGAAAAGTATAACTTATATTAAGGTTCTAAAATGAAAGCGGAAATTAACTGGGCAGATTTTGAAAAATTAGATATTAGGGTAGGTACCATTTTAGAGGTGAACAATTTTCCGAAGGCGAGAAATCCTTCTTATCAAATTTTAGTAGATTTTGGAGCTACAATTGGCAAAAAAAAGACGTCAGCCCAAATTACGACAAAATATACGCCAGAGAATTTGGTAGGAAAGCAGGTAATTGCTGTAATTAATTTCCCAAAAAAGCAGATTGCAAATTTTATGAGCGAATGTTTAATTCTTGGTGCGGTAGACGGGAAAGATGTAACCTTATTACAGCCGCAGACAGCTGTTTTGAACGGACTTGGTATATCTTAGTTATTCTGTGATTATTATCCGATGCTTTAGATCATCATCGTTGGCTAGATACTAGTTGCTATTTATTATGAAAAGGTTGTCATGAAAATTTTTAAAGATCTTAGTCTAGTAAGGTTGTAAAACCATAGAAACCAATGTTGCAAAAGATAGTGTACACAGCACTTCAACTAAGTATAAAAGTGTTAGTGTATGGTTATTACCAGAAAGTACTAGTAAAAGGCTTAGGTACTATTCCAAAGAAAGTACCTATACTATTTTTACCAAATCATCAGAATGCTTTACTAGATGTGTTATTATTAGGTGTTACCTGTGGTAGAAAACCCTATTTCTTAGCAAGATCAGATGTTTTTTCAAACCCTTTGTTATCTAAGATCTTTCGGTTTATTAAAATGATTCCCATTTATAGAATTAGAGACGGTCGTGATACGCTAAAGAAAAATGAAGATATTTTTGAGACCTGCGCCAAGAAGCTTCATGCGCTAGAGTCGGTTGTGCTATTTCCTGAAGGGAGTCATAATTTAAAAAGGCGTGTAAGACCCTTAAGTAAAGGATTTATAAGAATAGTGTCTAAGAGTTTAAGTATAAACCCAAAATTAGATTTTTATATAGTACCCGTAGGTTTTAACTATAAATGTGCTACTTATTTTCCAGACCAAGTAGCTATCTATTATGGCGAGCCTTTATCTATTAAATCATTTGTAGAAAATGGAAAAATAGCAAAGCCATTAGAATTAAAAGAAGCGGTTGCAAATACTTTGAAACTACTTACAACACATATTGAAGATGAGGAGCATTATGGGATAAGGATAAATCAATTGCATAACAAACAATTAAATTTCTTAAACCCTAATGAGGTGAACACATTCCTAAAGCAGCCTTGTTCTACAGAGAAAATTGAAAAAATAGATGATTCAAATTCAATTTGGTATTACCTATTCTTGGTCATTAATTTTCCAGTAATTCTTTTATGGCGTATGGTAATTAAACCTAAGATAAAGGAAATAGAATTTTTAAGTACATTTCGTTTTGCAACTGCTATTCTGGGTGGTATAGTATATTATACATTATTGCTATTGTTAGGATTGTACTGGAATAGCTTACCAAATGCTTTGATTATACTGAGTCTCCTGATGTTTTACAATATTCTTTATATTAAATGTATGCAGGCTTAATAGATTTGATCTGCGTAATATTTTGGAAGTTGGAATAAATCTTTACCCTGTACTTGTCATATTATAATAAAGATTTCCACAGGTCTGGGTAGGTAAGTGCGCCCAGAAAATAGATTTTTTAGATATAAATTAGGCTTAGATGATTAGATAAGTGGTATAAACATTTTTTTTGCTAAGCGCTTTGAAGCCTCCATACTTTAAAAGTTAATAAATAAAGCTATTGTGTTAAAGTTTAATTAAAATTTGTATCTTTTGTCAAAGCTATTCCACTATTTTTGTAGATATATTTTGATTTTGGTGTGATGAAGGCATTTATTCGTAGTGTAGGTAAGATGAATTGTCTATTGCTTTTAGTGGTGGTTTCTATAATTATTACTTCAGAATATTTGTTTCTTAGTGGAGAAAAATTAGATGCTATTTTCATAGCTTTTTGGGCTCCCACTATATTGGGTTTTATGAATTATCTTAAGATAAAAAAATAATGGATTTTATACTTTACTATTCCATTTTTGTAGCAGCCATATTTATAGTGTGGTTCGTATTTGTGATGCGTATGTATCGCAAATTAAAAGATTAAGTATGTACTACTTTACCTAAAGTTACAATCAATGACGATGTCGGGTTTTTAACTAGATAAGATTGTACAATGCGCTGGCTCTCTAGTGTATTTTTTTGTGGTTTTATAAAATGCTCCATACTTTCTATTCCCATAAATTGCTCTGAAATTGGGACGTATCCGAAACCAGTGTAGTAACCATTTTCTACAAGAACTAAGGTTAACTCTTCCTCATTTCTTCCTTTACCTTTAATTAGTAAGGATTCTTGTTTTTGCTTCATTTTAGAAATCGCTTTTTTTACCATCTTATTATAGATAAGTACATAGCTTAAATCTGAGCAAATGCCCACGCACTGCTTAATTCTAAAATGAGAACAAACAACAACATTTTCTTGCAAATGGCAGTACTTAGCACAAAGCGAAAATTCTGAACATATATTTTCAAGATATGCCCTACAATCAGTAATGCTATAAAATGTTTTTAATGGGTTAGGGGCACTTCTTATTTTATTAATAGCTAAGTGGATAATACCATTTCTATCTTCATAGTTAAAAATAGCATATTGTTGTAAGCTCTTTTTTTGCGCCTTATTGTAGCTAGGGTAGTGCTGTTTTATTTCAGCAGATTCCGTTAATAATGCAATAAGTTCATTCCCTGTTTCTGCAAAATCTAAGTAAGCAGTGTCTTTACAAAGTGCTAATTCCTTGCTAGCTTTGCTATAAAAATGACTTAGTACGCGTTTTTTAATGTCAAGTGCTTTCCCAACATAAATGATTTTACCCTTACTGTCTTTAAAATAATAAATACCTGTTGTGTTGGGTAATTTATCAAACTCAGATTTTGGTAGAAGCGGAGGTAAGGTAGCTTCTTGAGATTTTGCATTTAAGAAGTTTTTAAAAACGCTAGTAGCATCTTGCGCTCTTAATAATTTATGAAAAAGAAGCATAGTTGCATAGGCATCTCCACGAGCCCTATGCCTATCGGTTAATGGGATTCCTAAGGAAGAACACAATTTTCCAAGACTATAAGATAAGTAGCCAGGGAATAATTTTCTAGAGAGCCTAACGGTACAGAGTTTTTTAGAGGAGAAGTCTACTCCTATATTTTTAAGTTCCTTTTTTATAATGTTATAATCAAAATTTACGTTGTGCGCTACAAAAATGGTTCCTTTCATAATGGTAATAATAGCATTGGCTACCTCTTTTAAAGTGGGAGCATTTCTTACCATAGCATCATCAATGCCTGTAAGGCCTGTAATAAAGTAAGGTATGGCGCATTCAGGATTTACAAGTGTTGTAAATTCATCTACTAGTTCATGACCGTCATATTTTAATATAGCTATTTCGGTAATTTTATTACCGTAAATTCCACTACCTGTCGTTTCTATATCAATTATGCAATACACATGCGCTCTTTTAATGACTAACTATATTTTTTTTATTTTGATTTTCCGCTCCGTGTGGTACATGCCTTTCTATGTGTACTACTACAGACTTACTAATGGGAGTATAGCTAAAATCTGCAAAATGATTGTAAGGAATAATCATATTGGTTTCAGGAAAATAGGCGGCAATGTTTCCTTTAGGAATATTGTAAGGCACAATTATAAATTGCGCTGCTCTCCTTTCTACGCCGTCATACGTAGAGACTAAATCTATGAGCGTTCCTTGTTTGTATTTATTACGCTCCATATCGTTTATATTCATAAAAACAACGCGTCGTTCATTATGAATACCCCTGTACCGATCATTTAATCCGTAGATAGTGGTGTTGAATTGATCGTGAGAACGTACGGTCATCAATAAAAATTGATGCGGTGCTATGTCATGTTTCGCTAGCGCACACTTACTAAATTGTGCTTTGCCATTAGGTAGTTTGTTAAAATCTAAATTTTTAACATTGTTAGGAAGATAAAACCCAGACCCTTTAGATTTTTTAGAAACATGCTCAAAACCATCAATAACTAAAGCAATTTTTTCCCGAATTAAGTTATAATTTTTTCCAAGAGTATCCCATTGTACAGGATGGCCATCGGTAAAAAAAGCATTAGCAATACCACCAATAATTTCAGGTTCACTCTTTAAATTAGCAGACTTGGGGTCCATTACGCCTTTTGTTCTGTGTACTTTTCCCATGCTATTTTCCACCGTTAAAAAACGCTGTTTTCCGCCTTGTATGTCTTTCTCAGAACGGCCAAGGGTTGGGAGAATTAGTGCTTTTTTTCCTGTGATTAAATGACTTCTGTTAAGCTTTGTGCTTATTTGTACTGTAAGATTGCATTGTTGCAATGCTTCAGCAACATAGGCGGTATCTGCTACGGCTGATGCGAAATTTCCACCTAAGGCTACAAAAACCTTTGCCTTACCCTCATGCATTGCCTTAATAGCACGTACTGTGTCTACACCTTCTTCCGTTGGAGGATCAAAATTAAACACTTTCTTTATAGCTGTATTTAGTTTGGCAGAAACGTAATGCATGATCCCTACTGTGCGGTCTCCTTGTACATTACTATGGCCTCTAACGGGGCAAGTTCCTGCGCCTGGTTTTCCTAAACTTCCTTTTAAAAGCAGGAGGTTTACGCATTCTTTAATATTTGCTACGCCGTTTTTATGTTGGGTAAGACCCATAGCCCAACATATGATAATCTTCTCCTTTTTAGCAAGAAGAGCTACCGTTTTATTTATTTCCACTTCTGGGACACCACATTGTTCTAGAAGATCAACTTCGTTATAAGTATTAAGATCGTTTAAGAAGTCTGAGAAACCGTTTGTGTATTCTTCTATAAAAGGGTGATCAAAAACAGTATTATCCGCTGCATCTAAGGCTGCTAATTTCTTCATTAGAAGCTTTAAAAGAGCTACATCTTGGTTAATCTTAACCTGTAAATGTATATCTGTAATTTGTGTTCCTCTTACAATACCTACAACATCTTGTGGATCTTTAAATTTAATCAGTCCAGCTTCTTCTAACGGATTTACACTAATAACCTTACCACCACTTTTCTTGCATTTCTCTAAAGCAGAAAGCATTCTTGGGTGATTGGTTCCAGGATTTTGACCCATAACTATAATCACCTCTGCTTTATGCAGGTCTTCTAACGTAACACTTCCTTTACCTATACCTAAAGTTTCTGTAAGTGCTACGCCGCTACTTTCATGACACATATTAGAGCAATCTGGCATATTATTTGTGCCAAATGCTCTAGCAAATAAACCGTAAAGAAATGCCGCTTCATTACTAGATCTCCCAGAAGTATAAAATATTCCTTCGTCTGGGTGGTTTAAATTTTTCAGTTCTTTAGCTACCAATTTAAATGCTTGTTCCCAAGAAATAGGTTCGTAGTGTAAAGAGTTTTCATTTAAAAACATTGGAGACATAAGCCTACCACTTTTTCCTATTTCATAATCAGACCAAGTAGAGATTTCTGTAACACTAAATTTTTTAAAGAAGTCTGCGTCTACTTTTTTTGTGGTAGCTTCTTCGGCTAGAGCCTTTGCACCATTCTCACAGTATTCACCAATTTTAGAAGGTTTTTCTGGATCTGGCCAGGCACAACCAGGACAGTCAAAACCATCTTTTTGATTCATATCTGCCAATGTAGAAAGCGATTTCAAAATCCCCATTTCCTTAAAAGTGTGTTCTAGAGTAACTTTTATAGCTGGTGCACCTGCTGCAAAGTTTTTAGGTGGTGTTACCTTGATACCTGTTAGTTTTATAGTACCTGTTAAAGAGATATTTCTATCGAAGGGTTTTGACATAATAAAATGAAGTGTGAATGTGATTGCACCTCTAAGTTATTACAAATGAGTGAGAAGTTACGCCTGTTCTACCTCTAATTTTGAAGAATTGTAGTGGTTTTATAGTGGCTCCTGAGTTTAGATTGAATCGGGGTAAAATAGGATCTGATTTTGTTAAAACACTAGCTGCCCTTTATTTAAAAGGCATGCCTATTTAAAAAATTTGTACTTAAGCGTACTGTATCCTTTAATTAAGGTATAGCCATATATCTTTGCGCAAAGATGTATTATGCCAGTTGATAATGAATCTATAATAAATAAGCACCTTGCCACCTCATAAGTAAGGTAGCAGGGTACTTTATTTTTATTAGCTAATTTCCTCTATTAAATTAGCGATAAGTGCCGTCCATCCCGTTTGGTGTGAAGCTCCTAAACCACGACCATTTTCTCCATGAAAATATTCATAGAATAATATATGATTATTGAAATTTGAGTCGCTATACTGCTTTTCGTGTAGCAAGTTAAACGGGCGATTGCCTTTATCATTTTTCTCAAAAATAGCAATTAAACATTTGCTTAATTCATTACTAATTTCGTGTAAATTCATCCTTTTTCCACTTCCAGTTGGATATTCAAAAGTAAGCTGGTCGCCAAAATAAACATAATGCTCCCTTAAAGATTTAATAAACAAATAATTCATGGGTAACCAAACAGGACCACGCCAGTTAGAGTTACCACCAAATAAGGAAACTGTAGACTCCGCAGGTTCATAATTAATAGAATAATTTACGCCTTCAATTTCTATCTGGTAGGGTTTTTCATGTATTTTAGAAAGTGAACGAATACCATATTTACTTAAAAATTCATTTTCGTCTAGAAGACTCTTAATCATGAGTTCAAAACGATCTGGTGGTACTAGAGAAAGTAATAAATCTTCTCCTTCTGCAAACTCTTGTATTATAGGATATTTCAAATTTTCCATCCGGTACTTTTTAAACCAAAGTACACTTGCTTCAAATTTAGGAAATTGTTCTAGCGTGCTTTTCTTAATGGTAAGCGCCGCAGTTATAGAGAGCATACCAGCAATAGAACGTATCTTAATTGGTGCAGAACGCCCATCTGGAAGAATAAGGCGGTCATAGAAAAATCCTTGATCTTCATCCCAAGTTCCTGCATTGTCTGCATCAATTTTGTTAAGCGCTTCAGCTATAAAAATAAAATGACCAAAGTATTTTGTTGCCATCTCTTCATAGGTCTCATCTACTTTAGCAATTTCAAGACTCATTTCTAGCATATTCAGACAGTAAAGTGCCATCCATGCGGTGCCATCTACTTGTTCTAGAATTCCATTACCAGGTATACCATGGCTTCGGTCAAAAACTCCAATATTATCTAAACCTAAAAAGCCTCCTTGAAAAACGTTGTTTTGATTTCTATCTAGCTGATTTACCCACCATGTAAAATTTAACGCTAGCTTATTAAACATGCGCTTTAGAAATTTCGCATCTGCTACCCCAGTTTTCTCCAAATCAGTTTTGTAAATCTGAAGCGCAGACCACGCCTGTACTGGCGGATTTACATCACTAAAATTCCACTCATACGCAGGTATTTGTCCGTTAGGAGCCATATACCATTCTTTGGTAAATAGCAGCAATTGTTCTTTAGCAAAATCTGCATCTATAAGTGCAAATGTTGCGCAATGGAAGGCAGAATCCCAAGCAGCGTACCAAGGGTATTCCCATGCATCTGGCATGGATAAAATGTCAT
>Ga0115567_10001389_pt1 | contig 24313 bp, 19 predicted proteins | sample COGITO_mtgs_1204_2_FD_88679 | JGI IMG/M metagenome (GOLD analysis project Ga0115567, IMG submission 88679) | Pelagic marine microbial communities from North Sea - COGITO_mtgs_120412 | ecosystem: Environmental > Aquatic > Marine > Epipelagic | place: Germany:Helgoland, sampling site Kabeltonne... | reverse complement strand
ACATCATAATCGGTTTTGTTGATCCAAACGAACAAGACGTAGCGCCTACTGCCACACACGTTGGTTCTGAATTATCTAAAGAAGAATTAGCAGAAGAAGATGGCGACGATGACGAAGATGAGGAAGAAGAAGACACTGGGCCAGATCCTGAATTAGCCCGAGAAAAATTCACCGCACTGCGTATTCAATACGAAAAAGCCCGTGATGTTATCGATGCAAAAGGCCGTTCACATAAAGAAGCTCGCGTTCAAATTTTTGAACTAAGCGAAGTATTTAAAGAATTTAGACTCACGCCTAAGCAATTTGACCGTATGGTTAAAAACATGCGCGGCATGATGAATAGAATTCGTGTGCAAGAACGCATAGTGATGAAACACTGTGTAGATACTGCAAATATGCCGAAGAAAGACTTTATCAAAGCGTTTTCTGGTAACGAAACATCTACTGTGTGGTTATTCAAAATACTTGATTCTGCCTTGCCTTATGCGGCAGAAATGCGCACTCATCAAGAAGAATTAGAACGTGCTATAGGCAAAATGAATGCGGTTGAAGAAGAAACCGGATTGATCATTGCTGATATCAAAGATATTAATCGCCGCATGTCGATTGGTGAAGCCAAAGCGCGCCGTGCGAAAAAAGAAATGGTTGAAGCCAACTTACGTTTGGTTATCTCCATTGCGAAAAAATACACTAACCGTGGTTTGCAGTTCTTGGATCTTATTCAGGAAGGTAATATCGGTCTAATGAAAGCGGTAGATAAGTTCGAATACCGTCGTGGTTATAAGTTCTCAACTTATGCAACTTGGTGGATACGTCAGGCGATTACTCGTTCGATTGCTGACCAAGCCCGCACTATCCGTATCCCTGTGCACATGATTGAAACGATTAATAAATTAAATCGTATCTCTCGTCAGATGCTTCAAGAAATGGGCCGCGAGCCCACACCTGAAGAATTGTCTGAACGTATGTTAATGCCAGAAGACAAAGTGCGTAAGGTATTAAAAATTGCCAAAGAACCTATCTCAATGGAAACTCCTATTGGTGATGACGAAGATTCACACTTAGGTGATTTCATCGAAGACAGCACTATAGTGCAGCCTTTAGATTCAGCTACCGGTGGCAGTTTAAAAGACGCGACTCAAGAAGTGTTAGCTGGATTGACTGCTCGTGAAGCAAAAGTCCTTAGAATGCGTTTTGGTATTGATATGAATACCGACCATACACTTGAAGAAGTAGGTAAGCAGTTTGATGTTACCCGTGAACGAATTCGTCAAATCGAGGCCAAAGCGTTGCGTAAATTACGCCACCCTAGCCGCTCTGAGCAACTGAAAAGTTTCTTAGACGAATAAACCATCATTACTAGTCGAGTATAAAGCCCTGATAATCGATATTATCGGGGCTTTTTTATTTGAATAGTAATAGAGTCAGTTTTTATATTATTATGAATTTGTGTTGTTTATGTCTTTCTTAAATTTTACATTTTTACACCCGCATTCTCTATCAAAACGCTTACTGACATTTAGTCTAATTCTGAGTTTATCGGCATGCAGTAGTATGGGGTTTCAAGACTTATTTTCAGATTATGCTGAGCAACTTAAAGACGCCAGAAATGCGCAGTTAAAGGGAGATTTTAAAGCCGCAGCAACAATGATTGTTGAACCCAAAACCAATCAAAATAACTATACTTTAAACCTACTTGAGAAGGCTCGTTTGCATTATTTAGCGAATGACTGGGCTCAAAGCCGCAAAGATTTTGCGTTAGTGTCCAATGTATTAGATGAAGAAGCGACTAAAGCCAAATTTAGAATCAGCAGTGGCGCTTCCAATATGGCTGCTTTAGTCAGTAGTGACAATGTGATTGCCTACCAAGTGCCAGCATATGAACAAACTATGCTACATAGTTACCAAGCATTAAATTACCTGTTTTTAGGGCAACTTGAAGGTGCATTAGTTGAGGTACGCCGCGCAAATTTAGTGCAAGAAAATGCCTTAAAGCAAAACCAGCAAGACTTAGCTAAAGAACCAGCAAACTTTGATAAAAAGTCTTTGAATCAAGCTTATCCTTCTATGTCAGCAATGATCGGTGATGTTAAAAATGGTTTTCAAAATGCTTACACCTTTTATTTATCCGGTTTATTGTATGAAGCCGCCTTACAGCCCAATGATGCCTATATAGATTACAAACGAGCTTTAGAAATCTATCCAAACAATCACTATTTACAACAAGATGTGCTACGTCTGGCCAAAAACCTTCAGATGACCGATGATCTGGCGTTATTTACCGCTAAATATGGGACACCCCAACCGACTAAAATTGCTGACGCTGGAGAATTGGTAATTTTAATCGAAAACGGCGCAATTAATCCCAAACAGGAAGTGTCAATTAACCTGCCAATTTTTAGTGGTGTTAATCAACCGCGACTGTTTAGTTTTGCCTTACCTGTTTATCAAGGTACGCTGACAAGATATCCTCCATTGAAAATCAATGTAGCTGGACAAACCTATACCTCTGAACAGATTGTTAGATTACAATCTCTCGCTTCTAAACAGTTACAGGAACAAATGCCTGGGTTAATAACACGCCAAGCGTTACGACTTGTGGCCAAAGAGAATCTACGTAAAACTATGAGTAAAGAAGGTGGCGATATAGGCAATATTCTGGCAGTTATTTACAATGCAGCCTCAGAACAGGCCGATACACGCAGTTGGTTAACCTTGCCCGATGAAGTACAAATATTACGGCTTTCTTTACCTCAAGGAAACCAATTAGTAGAGCTAAACCTTGGTGGTAAAACGGAAGTGATTGAGGTGAATATTCAAAGTGAGCGTATTAGCTTGTTGAATATAACAACTATTGGAAACTTTCAAGGTCATAAGCTTACCCAGTTATGACTGCAAGGAGATTAAACGCTTTAGGTTCACCTAAAATTAGCGGTTGAAAAACAAGCAATGACCTATATTACCATTGATATCAAACCTTACAGTGACCACATATATACACATAACAGGATAAATTATGAAAAAATTACTTTTAGTCAGTGCAATGGGCTTATCAATAAGTCTACTAGCGGGCTGTGCGAATAAGACAGTGGTAAGTTATGGAGATGCGGCGGCGGTTGAAACAACAGATATTAATTTTGGCTCTACAGATCTCCAAAAAATAGCCAATCAAATGACAGAATCACTCATACAATCACCAGTAGTCGGTACTATGACCGCCAATAAACGCCCCATAGTGTTTGTAGACACTGTTAAAAATAAAACCAGTGAACATATTGATACTGAGTCCCTCACTGATTCAATTTCAACCCAACTTTTACGCTCTGGAAAGTTTCGTTTTGTAGATATGGGTAAAGTGAGCGCTGTACGTGAGCAGCTTAATTATCAAAATGAAGGTGGATTAGTGAATCCAAATATGGCGATCCAATTTGGTAAACAAGTGGGCGCTGAGTATATGTTGTACGGCAATTTGGCCAGCATAGTCAAAACCAATTCAGATAAATCAGATGTGTATTATAAATTCACTATGCGTTTGTTGGACTTAGAAAGTGGCCTAGTTGAATGGGCAGATGAAACTGAAATACGTAAAACCAGTAACAAGAAATTAGTGGGTTGGTAAGTTAGAAAATTTATAAACTGAAGCCAATAATGAGGATAAGATCATGAAAGCACTGTTAGTTTGCGTCATTCTGTTGGCGGGGTATATGCCCCAAGTATCAGCTGATTATGAGCGTAATAAAGCAGTGCCGGTTGATAAAGTATTGTTTGGTAAAGTCACTTCGGTTCGCCAAATCACAGAAACAGAATTGATCCAAGATCGTAATCACGGCTGGAAGATGTTTGGTGGTGCGCTACTGGGTGGCAGCATAGGCAATCAATTTGGCAGTGGCAGCGGACGTGTCATCACCACAGTATTAGGTGCTATGTTAGGCGGCTCAATGGCTAATGATAGGCATGCTAGTGTCAAACAAATTACAATTCAGTTAGTTGAATTGTTGATCAGTATCGATAATGGTGATGAGTATATGGTGGTGCAAGATTTCGACCCAGATATGCTTTTTCACGCTCAAGACAAAATCCGCATGATTTATTTAGCTAATGGCTCTGTACGCATTGATAAACAGTTGTAATACCAATCCGTATAAAGAATTGCTCTCTCAAAAAGCCCCAGAAAAAACTGGGGCTTGTTGTTTTTAATGACATATCCTGATAATTTTATTCCCCTTTGCGATAAGGGATATCTTCTGAGAGCTGACTGATTTTCTGTGCCCGTTCATTAGGAGAGCTAGAATGTCTAGCAAGCAGATAATAGGCAGTAGGCACTATGTACAAGGTTAAAAAGGCGGATACCAACACCCCCGCAAAAATAACCATACCAATCACAGTCCTACTCTCTGAACCGGCTCCGCTGGCCATAACGAGTGGCAACGAACTGAAGACAGTGGTGAAACCAGTCATCACTATTGGCCTAAGGCGTTGCGATGCAGCTCGGCGCAACGCTTGTTCAAACTCTACACCTGCATCTCTTAACTGATTGGCAAACTCCACTATTAGGATCCCATTTTTGGCCGCTAACCCAATTAACATGACTAGCCCGATTTGGCTGTAAATATTTAAGGTCATGTCTGCAAAATATAACCCCACGAAAGCACCGACTAGCGCCAGAGGCACAGTTAGCATGATGACTAATGGATGGATCCAGCTTTCGAATTGGGCGGCTAAAATCAAGTAGGTTACAGCCAGCGCCAAGGCAAAGATAAATAAAATAGAACTACCCGACTCTTGATATAGCTGCGACTCGCCTTTGTAATCTATTGATACTTCCTCTGGAAGCTCAGTATCTACAATTGCGCGCAAATACTCTAGGGCTTCCCCCACTGTATAACCATCGGCTAAATTAGCACTGATGGTGATACTGCGCATCCGGTTATATCGGTTAAGTCTTGATGATGTAGCCTGCTCTCCCACTGATAACAAATTATCTAACGGGATCAATTGATTGCTTTGGCTTGAACGCACATAGATATTTTCAATGCTCGAAGGGCTTCGATAATCAGAATCCTCACCTTCCATAATCACATTGTACTCTTGCCCCTTATCCAAATAGGTAGAGACGCGCCTTTGACCTAACATAGTTTCCAAGGTACGGCCTATTTCACTGATAGAAACCCCTAAATCTGCCGCTCTATTTTTGTCAATGTTCACTAATAGCTGCGGCCATGTTTCTTTATAATCTGAATCTAGTCGGATCAAATTTTGATTGGTTCGCGCCTTAGCCAACACAATATCTCGCCATTTAACCAAGTCTTCGTAGGTGTTTCCTTGCAGTACAAACTGAACGGGCCTGCCTAATCCTCGCCCACCAATACTGCTGCGCATAATAGCAAAGGCTTGTACATCTGGAATATTAGTCAATTTGTCACTAACCTCTTCCATCAGTTCAAATGTGGATCGCACTCTATCTTCACCAATGGGCATGCCCACTATGCCAATACCAGCGCTGCCACCAAAGCCTGGCGTACGCACTAACACTCTTTCAACTTCACCTTTGTCGGCATACTCCAATAAGATTTTTTCAATCTTTTTCATATTAGCGGCGTTACTTTCAAAGCTAGCCCCCTCAACAGCTTGCACGCTAATAAAAAAATTACCTCTGTCTTCTTTGGGCACAAATTCACTGGGCAAAATCTGACTTAACTTAACTAAGGCAATAATACTGGCAAACACCAAAATGGCCATTAACCATGGTTGGTGTAAGGTTGTGCCCAAAGCATTATAATAGCGTTTTTCGATCAAATTAAACTTGGTGTCTACCCAATACGCAAAACCACTTTGTTTTTGGCGCTTTTTAAGTAAAAGTGAACACAACATAGGTGAAAGAGTCAGGGCGGTCACACTAGAAAAAGCCACTGCTGCGGCAATCGCTAGAGCAAATTCGGTAAATAACCTGCCGATGTTACCTTGTAAAAAAACCAAAGGAATAAACACTGCTATCAGCACTAAAGTGGTAGCAATAACTGCAAATCCTACTTCTCTTGCACCTCTGTAAGAGGCCAAAATAGGCGGCTCACCTAGCTCTATTCTTCTTGAAATATTTTCAAGCACCACTATCGCGTCATCAACCACTAACCCTATGGCAAGCACTAGGGCCAATAATGTTAACAAGTTAATTGAAAATCCTAAGGTATACATCACGATAAAGGCTGCGACCAAAGATACTGGTACCGTGATTGCCGGAATAATCGTTGCCCGAAAATTGCCTAAAAAGATATAAATAACTAACACCACCATCAACATGGCTATCGCTAGCGTTTCATAAACTTCATTGATTGAGGCTTCAATAAATATTGATGAGTCATAACTAGGTACGATGAAAATATTATCCGGTAGTGTCTGCTCAATTTGTTGAATGGCTTTTTTTGCCGCTCTGGCCACTTCAAGGGTATTGGCTTTTGATTGTTTAATAATCCCCAAACCAATCATGTTCACGCCGCCACCACGAAATTCAGTTTCGTCGTCTTCGGCACCCAGTTCAACTCGAGCTACTTCACTGAGCTTCACCAAATACCCATCGGCACTGGCTTTAACAGTTAAGTTGGCAAAATCTTCTGGCGTTAAAAAGCTTCTTGCTACGCGGACTTCAAAATCACGATTAATAGACTCCACTTCACCCGCTGGTAATTCAACATTCTCAGAGCGGATGACACTTTCAATATCACTCACTGTTATCTGACGAGCAGCCATAGCATTGCGATCGAGCCATACTTTCATGGCATAACTGCGGCCCCCACCAAGTTGCACGCGGGCCACTCCTTCTGCCACTGATAGCCGGTCAACAACAAATCGGTCTGCATAGTCGGTTAATTCCATAACCGACAAATTGTCACTGCGCAGGTTGTACCAAACAATCACATCTTCATCAGAGTTTGATTTGGACACTTCAGGCGGGTCAGCTTGATCGGGCAAGTTGTTAAGTGCACGACTAACACGCTCACGCACATCGTTTGACGCGGCGTCGATATCTCGAGACAAATTGAATTCAATGCTAATTGAAGACCGGCCATTACTGCTAGAAGAGGAGATATTCTTAATGCCTTCAATACCACTGATCCGATCTTCCAATAGCTGAGTAATGCGGCTTTCAACAATAGAAGCTGACGCTCCAGAATAGTTGGTGTTAATTGACACAATAGGTGGGTCAATATCAGGATATTCGCGAAGACTCAAAAAACTAATTGAAACAATACCAAATACCACTAAAAGCAAATTTACCACCGATGCAAATACTGGGCGCTTGACGGAAATATCCGATAAAAACATGGTCTATTCCCCGTTATTCGTAGTGTCAAAGGTTACTTTAGAACCGTTGCGTAACTTCAGCGTGCCTTCTGTTACAACCACATCACCTACTTGTAAGCCACTTAGTATTTGTACTATTCCAGGTTTGCGCAGACCCACTTTTACTTCAACCAAGGCGACTTGATTGTCTTTAACCAAAAATACAACCTGCTTGTCCTCAACGGGTACAAGAACAACTTCAGGCAACACCAAGGTTTTAAGTACCTGCTTTTGCAACACGATTTGCAGCAACATGCCTGGACGAAGTTTTAGATCCTGATTTTTTATATTGGCGCGAATTTGCACAGACCTAGTAGAGGGATTAACCCGAGATGCAATACTGCTGATTAGCCCTTCAAAAACCTTTCCAGGGTAGGCCACTGACGTCGCCCTTATCTGCTGGCCAAGTGCTACACTGGCCAAATGAGATTCAGCGATATCGAAATCGACTTTAATGATACTCAGGTCGTCTAAAGTAGTGACCACATCTCCTGGGGTCAAAAGTGCTCCGACGCTTATCTGCCTGACCCCTAATACCCCATCAAAAGGCGCTTTTATCAACAATTCGTTTAACTGCGTTTTAGCCACATCCATTTGTGCGTTTAGACTGTTTACTTTGGCTTGTTGTTCGTCTAACAATTGCTCGGACGCTACATTATTTTTGGCTAAATTACTGATCCGCTTCAACTGTCTGAGTGCTTCTTGCAGGTTGACATCTAACGCCGCAAGTCTGGCCTTTTCTTGAGCATTGTTAAGCTCTAGTAATAATTGATCTTGCTTGACTAGATCGCCATCATCAAAATGAATTTTCTGTACAATGTCTGACGTTTGAGCGGTGATAAAAACGGACTCATTTGCTTTGCCCGTACCTAAAGCTTCAACAACTACCTCAAATTCCTCTTCAGTGGTGCGATGCACTTTTACCAAAGTGGCATTATTCTGTTTAACTTGCTCAGACGCCTCATTTGGGAGGTACAAATAGACCACTAAACCAACACACAGAACAACGGCAATAAGTAACGGCGAAAATTTTAAGCCTTTAGACATGAGATAACCTATTTAAATTTAGAAGCAAATAAGACCTAGAACACAAATAACCAGTGCCAGTCTTGACAATTAATTAAGGACAACGAGAAAATTGATGCAATAATAACTCATACTCATATTGCTAGTGTACGAAAAGTTGTGCTGAATAGATTAATTATTACCTTAGTAGTTGTAACATTTTTTGTATTTTCATGTAGTAGAAACATCCCTGCTGATCCAATGTGCCGAACCAGTGCCCTTTACCCAGAATCGGAACCCTCACCAGCGGCCTGTCTGATAAAATCAAATGGTAAACTATTAGCAATCAAAAACCATGATGAGGATGTTTGGAATTTACCCCATCTTAAACAACAACAATCGATAAGCGCTCAATGCACTGCCCATATGGCTGTATGGAAAACGACGGGACTCAATGTTGAAGTAGGTCGCTTACTGTTCACTACACAAAACCAAACTCATTATTTTGCATGTAAGTTAACCGATGATTTTTCTAGTCAATTAAAGACATTTCCTGTGCCGTCCTGGGCTAAACGCAAAACCAGTGAGATTGCTTTAATTGACCCATTTAATACTCAGCAAGACCAGTGGGTAAGCGACATCAATTTAATTGATTTACGCGAAGTCTATAATCAATTGGAATGACTCTTGATTAAATTCGGCTATTGGTAAACGTCGGCTATTGGTAAACGTCGGCTAAAAGCAGCGAACATTCATAAAACAACTAACGCCATATCAACACCTTTAATAGTTATTACGTGACTTTTGGCACCTAAAACCAGCAAATAACGGTATAATCTCTACAATATTAGATTTTTAGAGATCAAAACTATGCCTCATTACACCGCCCCAATTAAAGACATACAATTTGTATTACATGACTGGTTAAATCTATCTGCCCATTATCAAAAACTAGGATTAGAGGATTATGATCAACAGCTGGTCAATGAAATTCTAAATCAAGGTGCAAAATTTGCTGAAGAAGTTATCGCTCCGCTCAATCGCGAGGGTGATGAGCAAGGGGCTAAACTCATTGATGGAAAAGTCACGACCCCCGATGGCTTTGCAGAGGCTTATAAAGAATACGTAGCTAACGGTTGGAATGCTATGTTAGGAAGCGCTGACTATGACGGGCAGGACCTGCCAAATAGCGTCGCAGTAGCAGTCCATGAAATGTTAAATTCAGCCAACTTGAGCTGGCGCTTAACAGGCATGCTTAACGAGAGTGCCATATTAGCGGTCACTAAACATGCAAACGATGAACTTAAGCGTACCTATTTAGCCAAACTCATTTCAGGTGAATGGACTGGCACCATGTGTTTAACAGAACCTCACGCAGGCACCGACTTAAGTTTATTGAGCACTAAAGCAATACCCAATGAAGACGGTAGTTTTAATATTACCGGAAGCAAAATATTTATTTCGTTTGGTGATCATGATTGGACCGACAATATTATCCATTTAGTTCTTGCAAGGCTTCCCGATGCACCTGCTGGAGTGAAAGGCATTAGCTTATTTTTAACCCCAAAATTTTTACCTCTTGAAGATGGGAGCATGGGTCAGAAAAACTCTCTCACTGTAGGTAGTATTGAGAAAAAAATGGGGCTTAAAGCTAGCCCTACTTGCGTGATGAATTTTGATGCTGCTCAAGGGTTTTTAGTGGGTGAGGCAAATAACGGCCTGGCCTGTATGTTTACCATGATGAATGACGCACGCTTTCAAGTTGGTCTGCAAGGTCTTGGCATTGTAGAAGCTTCTTATCAAGGATCACTGGCCTACGCCCGTGACCGTTTGCAATCCCGTGCCCCCCAGGGTGTGCAAGAGCAAAACAAAAAAGCCGACGCGATTATTCATCAGCCTGACGTGCGCAGAATGTTACTGACCCAAAAGGCCATAGGCGAAGGCTGCCGTGCTTTAGCCTTGTTGTATGCTCAGCAAATGGATATAGAACGATTTGGAGCTGCTCAAGAAAAAACTAAGGCAAAAAGCGTTATCTCTTTTTTAACCCCTATTGTTAAGGGATTTATGACAGATATGGGTACTGAGATGAGTAATCTAGGTATACAAGTGTATGGGGGTCATGGCTATATTCGCGAATGGGGAATGGAGCAACTGGTAAGAGATGCCAGAATTACACAACTGTATGAAGGTACTAATGGTATTCAGGCTCTGGATCTTATATCCAGAAAGCTTGCACGTGACAAAGGCACTATGCTGGAAGATACATTCGCATTGTTTAATAACAAAATACAACAAATGAAAAATGCAGATAAACAAGCACAGGCATCTGCATTGTTAACCGAGTGGTTTGACACCGCAACTGAACTTAAACAGCAAAATGCCGTTGATTTAGCGGGCAGCGCATACGATTTTATGCACTATAGTGCTTATTGTTTGTTAGGTGTGATTTGGTTGAGTATGGCGAATACCGCGGAACATTCAGATATCGCCAGTATAAAGTCGGGCAAAGCCAATACTTGTGCCTTTTATATGAAAAGATTGTTGCCTAGAAAAGACGGTTTTAAAGCAAACTTGTTGAATGGTGCTGATGATTTGATGGTGATGAGCAACGAAGAGTTTGATTATCAGTAGGTAACTTCTATTCTTACTAAAAATAAAAAGGCGGTTGATTTACATCAACCGCCTTTTTTAATTGTTTTTGGAATTAAGCTTTGCGGCGAAATCCAAATAAGGCTAATGCTGCCATGCCAAACAAGCCCAAAGTAGCTGGAGTAGAAACATCAACAGCGTCACTATCACTAGTGTCAACCTCTAACTCTGTTTGAAGAAAGGTGTCAGAGAACAATGTGTCGCTGAATGTAAATGAACTTGAACCTTCACCAACAGCGAGCAAATCAAAGCTTGCTAATAAAAAATCACCATTAACTGGGAAAAAATCAAAGAAACTCAAAGCCATTCCATCTGCTACTTGGTTCACTTCAAAAGCCAATCCAAAGCTCAAATCACTTATTAAAGATGAAGCATCATAGTTAAAAACTGATGTATCGAAATCAAAGTCAAAATCGAAAGTATCAAAGTCTTCAAAGCCTGTTGCTAGAAGACTTACAGACACAGTTTCACCAACAGATACATTGGTGTCGCTGACTTGAATTGAAATAACGCTGGCGTTAGCACTTATGCCAACAAATAAAGCAAATGCTGCAATTAATTTTTTCATGTTAAATATTCCTACTACTAATTAAATTAAGCCGCGCAACGAGTGCGCGTACAAAGGGCTGACATACCGCGAACATCTAGGATGTTTACGACACCGTCGTCATTAAAATCGAAGCTTAAATCTATGCTTTGTCCTAGCTGAATAGCTCTCATCAAGCCACGAATATCATTTACATCCACATCACCATCCATATCCCAATCACCCACTACGGCTGCGCTTTCTAACTGCAAAGCAATCACAACAGGATCATGGTCAGACATGCGGTATGCGTCATCTGCGTAATAATTAGTGATATTGACTTCAGCTTTAAATTCAACATTATAATCGAGTGAAATGGGCTCATCAGCGTTGATATGCCATTCAGTCACGTCAACCACTTTAGCCAAAGCTATGTCATTAGCTAATGCATGGTCTAAATAACCTAACAGGCCACTAAAGCTGTATGAATAAGCTTCCTCACCACCAAAATAATTCACTAAGTTGGTATAACCCCCTTGTTCTAAAGCATTGATTGGGTCTTCTTTGGCATAAGAATTTAAATCACCAATGATTAGGGTAGCAGCATCAGGGAACTGAGCATCTAGGAAGGCGCTTAGCGCTTGTGCAGCACGGGTACGAGTTAGATTACAGTTACCTTGACCGGTAGTTGTATCATCATCCCCTGCACCACAACCTGAACCTTTAGATTTTAAATGGTTAACACTAATCACTAGCGTTTCGCCATTTTCAAGCAACGCGAACTCTTGAATTAAAGAAGGGCGATTTTTGGTATCAACAAACAACGGACCATCTTCATCAGAGATAGAATTACTGCTATCTAAAATCTGCGCCGCACCGTTAAGCGATACCACACTTGGTTTATAAATAAACGCAACCGTAATGGCATCTGTACCTATTGGAGCGCCAGGATTAACAATAGAGTAAGTACCTTCACCCATAATGGCGTTAATTGCTGAAACCAAATCGTTAATAGCTGAACCTGCTGAGAAACCATTATTTTCGATTTCCATTAAGCCAACAACATCTGCGTTCATGGCAACAATTGCTGCAACTGTTTTCGCTTTTTGACGTTCAAATTCCAAATCGCTATCAGCACCTCGACAATCAGAGTTAGCACTAGGTCCACAAATATCTGGGCCTAAATCCACATTATTGAAGTAGTTAAGCACATTTAAGCTAGCTACTTTCAAATTGCCTAAGTCCAGATCAGGTTCAGCAGTGCGAGGATTAGTGGCTACAAATGTTGGATCTTGAGTGGGTATAACCCGGTAATCACCGAAGCTAAAATCAACCACACCTGTTAGAGCCGCAACTGTATCTCCTAAACGTAAAGTATTAGAGGCAGACAGACCACCCGTTGGGAACACAACAACCTCTGGATTCCCGGTGCTATCTCCGTCATCTAACAATATACGATTTAGTGCGTTAGTTGCTTCTAATTGAATCGCCGCATCTGAACCAGGGGCAAATACATTAGTCGGGGTGAACAAACGTTCAGTCGATAATGTGACTTGACCAAAACGTCCTAAAGTAAAGTTGTCCGTGACAACTAAAGCCTGAGACGTGGCCACTAACATGCCTTCCAAGGATTCAGCAGCTGCAGCATCTACAAAAGGGAGTGACAGAGAAAACACTAAAGCGCCCGCAGTGTCAGTCATAATTATTTCAGGGGCTTGCGTTGCAGTAAGTTGGGTGCGACCAAAACTCTCTGATACATCACCAATAACACTTACAAGAGTGCTAACAGCTGGTAGTTCACCAGAATAAGAAACAAAAATCCCTTCTGACGTTGCGGGATCCGCATCCATATCAGCACTTTCTTCTTGAACAAAGAAACCACCAAGATCTGCAAAGGAAGCACTCACAATACCTTCAATAAGCACCGTATCACCATTTAAAGGTGAAGCATCTCCATTTCCTTGAACATCATGAATTAGGGTGACTTCATCACAGCATTCGCCTGGTCCTTCACCGCCACCGCCGCTTCCACTGCCACTAAATGAGCCAGTAGGAAAAGGTGCTGAAGCTGAATCATTAGTCGCTTGACCGTCTAAAACGTTTATACCGCTAAATGTCCAATTATCTAAGATAAAGGTAGAACCATCGGGGCCTGTATTAGAAACCCGGTATGCCCAACCATCTAGATAATCCCAAGGCTGACCGCTGCCGTCGGTATTAATATCGCCAAACACATCAACCACAACACCATCTTTAAACAACTCAATAGCGTCATCACCGTTTATGCCTGCTGCGCCAGAAGTACCAGTTGGTGCAAAACCAAAGAAAACTTCAAAGTTTGCTGATTCAGACGCGATATAAATATAATCGCCTTTTTTTGCTGAGCCAACGAAAGTGAATTCTTGACCATCAGAACCGCCGCCATTGTTGGCAGAACCAAAACCAAACACACTTAGGTCTTCAATGTCTGTCACAGCATAAAACTCAATGGCTTTTGGTAGACCACCAGGTAAAGAAGCGTCTACCACACCCGTGATAATCAGCTTTTCATCAAAAAAGAAAGTACCTATTGGAAAAGCAGGGTCTGCTGACGCGTTGTCGCTTACTCCATCTAACGCATTAATGCCACTGAAAGCCCAGTTAGCCATAACAAAAGTACTACCATCAGGACCTGTATTGGCATTGCGATAAGCCCAACCATCAAGATAATCCCAAGCTTCACCGCTGCCATCGACATTAATATCGCCAAATGTATCGACCACTTCGTCTGCACAGAATAGTTCAATTGCATCATCGCCATTGATACCAGCCGCTCCAGATGTGTAATTAGGAGCAAAACCAAAGAAAGCACTGAAACCTGTTGTTTCAGAGGCTACATAGATAAAGTCACCGGCACTAGCTGAAACTGCATCAAAAGTGAATTCTTGACCGTCTGAACCGCCACCATTGTTAGCCGAACCTATACCACATACACTCAAATCATCGATGTCATTAACAACAAACAATTCAATAGCTTTTGGAATACCGCCGCTTAGTGGTCCATCAATCACCCCACTAATAATAATATCACTGCTGACACCATCTGGAGCTGGTTCTGGTTCTGGTTCTGGTTCACCACCTACATCTGAACAAGCTGCAGTCTGATACAATATATCAACCCATTCAGGGTGGTCTATATAGGGATTACGGTTGCCTTGATATTCGTAGATAGTGTTGTTACGTAACTGTTCCGTTGTTTCTACAGGATCAGCTTTATGCCATTCAATTAGTCGACATAAACGACCTAACTCTGTGGTTCCCGTAGAGGTTAATCTATCTACCAATTGCAGATCCGCAGTGATATCACTGCCACTACCTTCATAACGGGTATCCATGTAAAACATCATTCGCGCAACATCGCCTTTTACTTCATCGCGGGGTTCAAATGAATCACCGTCAATTCTGTTATTAGGTGATTCTGTCAACGCATTATCGCTATTATCAAAATCTAAATTTCCGCGATCCTGATTAACCGAAATATCGGTTGGACGTAAGTGATGAATATCAGTAAAGGCCTCTGCGCTTTCTTCCAAATCTTTAAAACCATGACTTTGCGGCCAGCTATGTTCGCGGTTCCAATTATCTGGATCCGTACTTTGTGAACCACTACCATTGAGGTTTTTCGCAATCGATGTGCCCTTATACCAAAGGATAACATTGTCATTATTAGCTGGGTCTTCATCTGTATGGGTCAAGGCTGTCCATACTTCTGAGTAGGATAGATCTTTATGATCGGTACTAATGATGCCGTTAATGGCGATTTTAATGATCGTGGCTGAAGAACCAGCATTCACTTCAGTGATGGCATTGGCATAATAGGTACTGTCATCAAATGTGCTCGCGTCAGCCACTTTTTCCAATTCAGGACAATTAAAACATGGAGCTGTTTCTTCAGGCTCTTCAGGCGTCTCACCACCGCCACTTATTTCTTCAGCATAGGCTTTTAAAGGAAAAACAGACGAAGCCGTAGCATTTGAAGTTTCGCCATCAAGGGCATTGGCGCCACTGAATGACCAACTGCTGAGTACAAATGTACTTGCATCGGGCCCGGTGTTAGCTGTGCGATATGCCCAGCCGTCTAAATATTCCCAAGGCTCACCGTTGCCATCAACATTGATGTCACCAAAAGTATCAATAACAGTGCCATTGCAGAACAATTCAATAGCGTCATCTCCATTGATAGACATGGCACTAGCGGTATCTGTCGGGGGAAAACCGAGGTATGCCTCAAAGTTAGAACTTTCGCTAGCAATATAAATATAACTGCCTGCAGTCGCAGCACCGCTATTGAACGAATATTCTTGACCATCCGAGCCACCGCCATTATTGGCAGATCCTAAACCACATGCAGATAAATCAGCAATATCGTTTAGAACAAAAATTTCTACTGCCTTTGGCGTTCCTCCCGATAAAGGCCCATCTATAACCCCAGTAATAACTAAATCATTTGCTTGTACTGCTGACGCGCAAAAAGCTGCCAGCAATGCCGGATACTTTAAATTCATGTTCTCTCCTGAAAATTGTGAGGGTCGGTTAGCCGACTTTTAATAATTATAATTTTTGGTGCGAGCGATGTTCTTAAACTTCTGTGACATCCGTATGACAGTGATTGGAATACATGCTTGTTCAACAGGCAAACTTGACCCATTGGTCTGGATTACTAGCAATAGTTGTACCTAATTTATTTTTGTATGCAAAACAAACAATTAGGAAATTGCAAAAAAACTTATACACCCAAAGTGATAAAAAACCTGACACTTCCCCCACAAATTCAACTGGTTAACCACTTAATAATTAAAATTCGATTCTTTTAAAAACTTACTTTTTTGTAAAAAAGTGCCATTAATCAAGACTTTCTTAAACAGTTTGCTTTTTTAACAAAACAATATAGACTTTATTTTAATATCAAAATGATATCACAATATATCGCAAAGGAATTTTTATGATTACTGAAAAAAAAGGGTTTTCGATTAACGGCTACTTGGCATTTTTTGTGGTGTTGCCGTTGCTGCAAGTTAGTTTTGGCATCATGCTCGCAAACAAAATATTGCTTCCTGTTAGTATTTTCTGCTCCATAATTGTGCTTGTGTGTTGGGCAGGCTTTTTTATGGTGCAACCTAATCAAGCCAAAGTGATGACCTTGTTTGGTAGTTATGTGGGCACTGAAAAACGCAACGGCTTACGTTGGACCATTCCGTTTTTTATGCGCAAAACGGTGTCATTGCGGATCCGTAACTTCGAATCGGCTAAAATAAAGGTCAATGATAATCTAGGTAACCCAATAGAAATTGCCACCATAGTAGTATGGTCTGTTACTGACTCGGCTGAAGCCATGTTTGAAGTGGATGACTATGAAAGTTATGTCACCATCCAAACTGAATCAGCACTGCGAAATATGGCCAGTAGTTACTGCTATGATCCACAAGACGATGATAGTGCTGATATTGCACTACGCAGCCACCCTCAACATATTTCTGAAATTCTTAAGCAAGAAATCCAAGAGCGTTTAGGCAAGGCTGGTCTAACCGTGCATGAGTCTAAAATCAGCCACTTGGCGTATTCACCAGAAATTGCCAGCGCCATGTTACAGCGCCAGCAAGCGACTGCCATTATTGCAGCCCGCAGTAAGATTGTTGAGGGTGCAGTTGGCATGGTTGAAATGGCACTGGATAGATTGAAATCGCAAGGTGTTGTAGAACTTGACGAAGAACGCAAGGCGATGATGGTAAGTAACTTGTTGGTAGTATTATGTGGCGATAAAAATGCTCAACCCATCATCAATAGCGGTAGTTTATATTAAAGAAGAGTATAAGGAGTGTGCTTGAATTACTGGGAATACAATGTCTAAAAAAGCTTTTCCACTTAGAATAAACGTCGACGTATTGGCTGCTATGCAACGCTGGGCAGATGATGATCTGCGCAGCGTCAATGCGCAAATTGAATATGTGCTTAGAGACGCCTTAATTAAACATGGCCGGGTCAAATTGGTTCAAAAAGTCACAACAGAAGTGGTTGATACCGACACTTCAAAAAACAGTTAAGCTGACTCTATACCAAAATAAAGTCAGCTTTTTAAATTCAATGATCCTAGCCTAATGATGCTTTCTGAACTGGCGAGTCATTAATATTACAGGTAATAACAACAATCCCCATAAACTCACACTGCCACCATGTTCACGCACAACTATAACTTGAGTAGCTTCATATTCTACGCTCTCAAGGGATAATAAATACAAATCGGCATCATCATTACCATCAAAAACCGCCACCAGTTCATCGGTATAAGCATCGTATAATTCAATCAGCACTTCATATTCAGCAGAAGGAAAACCATTTAACAATTCACTTTCTACGACAAAACTATCATTACTATTGTCAGAAAAAATACTGAAGGTAGAAGTGGTGTGATATTCCTTAAATATTTCATCTTTGCCTAAATATAACCTGGCATACACTTCTGCTGAGTTGTATTCGGTATCGGCGTCAAACTCCACCGAAAAGTGATTAAAATAGCCATCTCTATCGGTGTCGCTGAAAAACTCTACCCATGCATCAAAAATCCAAAACTCATGACTAAAGGACTTCAGCTCAGGCCTAACAGTTAATGTTTTAGCCAGTGCGTTTTTTCTATTATGAGCACTAGTTGCCGTTTTGGACTGGGCGCTGGGCGTCACAGACAGCACATTATCTTGCTCGTCCTTAAACGCTTGGTAAATAATCTCACTTGTCTGCTCAAATTGCTTTTCAGTTGACTGGGCACTCCAACTTTCATTTTCTGAGCTCATCGCAACGTTAGATAAGAATAAAAATTGACTACTTAAAATTAACAAACTTGAATTTTTCATTACACATTCCTTTTAAGATCTGCTGGTAGTGTGGAATGAAAAACATGAACAAAAACTGAAGATTTCCTTAATTAACCGCTGATTTCAGTATCTAACCTTTAGCTTTATAAATAATGGCACGACTACAACCAAACGCGCATGGCAATAAATATAACCACTATAACAATACCGGCTAAAACGCCTTGCCATTTATACTTGCGGATCAGTTGCTCAGTTTTGTCTCCAAAATAATAAACCAATAATGCAAGGCCAAAATATCGTATACATCGACTCAAGGTGACCGCTAACATATATAATAATAATGAAAACTTGGTCACGCCCGCAGCTAACATGGCAATTTGCAGAGGCACAGGTGTAATACCTGTGCTAAAAACAAACCAAAATCCATTGTTGCTCATTGACCTTTGGAATTTGCTAAATTGCGCTTCGCTCGTTAAATAGGTCATGATCCAATCACGTACCAAATCAAATAAAAAGTATCCGATTGAGTAACCGACTAACGCACCAATTAAACACCCTAATGTAGTGATAGTAGCGATTAACCATAACTGCTCACGCCTTTTTTGCATCAAGGGGATCAACAGTGCCTCCAGAGGGATTGGCACAATAGTCGACTCCAGAAAAGAGGCAAGGCCTATCCCAGCGAGCATGTGTTTGGAGTGTATTAGCTTTTTAACGCGCTGTTTAATTGACAAACTAGTTCACTCACTATATCAATATTTTTATTTGTGATCTTAGGTTTGGGTAGTTAACTTCGCCTGTTCAGATGCATTTATAAATAATGTAAAACAAGCTTCCAACTGAAGTAAATCGGAAGAATAAATCAATGAGTTCGATCTGAGTAATGGCCAACACTGGTTATTTAAAGCCGCGTTTTTCCTTGATCATTTCGTAAGCAGACTGTATATCCTGAGTTTTACTTTTAGCCATCTCTAGGGCTTGTTTAGGTAGGCCTTTTGAGACGAGCTTATCTGGGTGATGTTCACTCATTAATTTTCGGTAAGCTTTTTTGATGCTTTTGTCATCGTCGGATGTTGTTACACCGAGAATTTTATAGGCGTCATCCAAGGATTGTTGTGAAGAATATTTTTGTCCATTGGCATTTTGTTTACCACCAGTACCTTGTCTAAAGCGCATTTCTGCTTCAAATGCTGACATTAAATAGAGTAAATCGTGCTGGCTAAAGCCCAAATATTGAGACACTGTCTCTAAAATAACTTGTTCAGCCTTATCCAATTTGCCGTCAACATAAGCTGCTTGAATTAAGATTTCTAAATACACCTGCAAAATATCACGGCGACCATGGCAGGACTCTTTAAACTCTTGCACAGTTTGTTTCAAGGCAAAGTCCTCAGCTTTACCGTCTCTAAAAGCCTGCTGGGCTTCCTGGCGCATATCGCCTTCAAGGTTCATCTGATCCATCAAGGCGCTGGCCATGCGTATTTCCACATCACTCACTTTGCCATCAGCCTTGGCAATATGTCCCATCACTGAAAACAAGCAATGGAAAAAAATTGCCTGGGTTTTAAAGTCATCTTGGCTAGCAAAAAAACGGTTGAATCCACCCGTTTGATTAAAATTTTTGCTATAGCCTTTGTCGAACATATGGCCAACAAAAAAACCTAAAACCGCGCCTGGGATACGCCCAAACATAAAACCAAAAATGGTACCTAAAATTTTGCCTATCATCTGTTTCCGTTAACTTATTGAGTATTTAGTTCGTTTAATCGTTGGGGTGTGCCCACGTCTGTCCAATGCCCAGTAAAATGCTGCGCGCCAACCCTCTCTTGACTAATTGCTTTTCGCAGCACGGGAGCCAAAGGTTGAATGCCAGCATTTATCTGGGTAAAAAGGCTTTTTCGATACATGGCCAAGCCACTGAATGTCAGTTTACATCCCTGCTTAGGATGTAAATTTTGTCCCATAAAATAAAAATCTCCATCTGGATTATGACTGGGATTATTGACCATCACCAAATGTGCTTCAACCCCTTCAGATAAATATGAGGGCAAAGTGTCAAAATCAAAATCTGTAAAAATATCACCATTAACCACAGTAAATATTTCATCTTCAGAATTAGGACAAAGCAATGGCAAAGCATTAACGATGCCTCCGGCTGTTTCTAATGCTTGTGTTTCGCCAGAGTAGAGTATCTCAAGGCCAAAACGTTCACCTGCACCTAAGACACTTTCAATCTGGTGACCTAACCACGCATGGTTAACGACGACTCGCTGATACCCTGAACGTTTGAGTGCTTCAAGATGATATTCAATTAAGGGTTTACCATGGATTTTCAGCAACGGCTTGGGTGTAGTATCGGTTAAAGGCCGCATTCGCTCACCTCTTCCTGCGGCTAAGATCATAGCAGTCTTAAGTTTCATGCTTTTCTACCTGTAGTTTTTGTAAAACACTGGGCAACACACGCTCACGCACAAAACAAGTAAACTCAGAATATTCTGAGTTTTGACTGGCTTCATCAATCAAATAACCTAAAGTGTGGGGAATATCTGCCAAGAAGCTTGGTTTGTTGTCGCGAATACACAGTCGCGCAAAGATCCCTGCAATTTTGATATGTCGCTGCATGCCTACGCAGTCAAACCACATTTTAAAGGTAGGCCATGGATACTGAGCATAATATTCTGCGTGCCAATTTTGTAACCACTGCAGTACTTTTTCAGGTGGCCAATTTTGATAGCTATCTCTAAGCAGCGAAACAGCATCATAGGCAATAGGCCCTATTACTGCATCCTGAAAATCAATCACCCCTATTGCGTCATCGTTTAGTAACATCAAGTTGCGTGAGTGATAATCCCTGTGCATACCAACCTTAGGTTGGTTCAAACAAGCATTTTTAACTGCTTCAAAAACCTTACTTAGCATATTTTTTTCTGCAGGAGTGAGAGATAACTGCAGGTATTTATCCAATAACCATTCTGTAAAAATATGCAATTCTCTGTCGATAAATGCACCATCATAAGCTGGCAATGGGCCTTTTTCAGTAGATAAACAGCTCTGGATAACAGGAATATTGGCTAATGCCTTCGGATAAAGCTGGTCACAAGAGTCCACAGTCAAGAAATCACTGAACAAACGATTACCAAAATCTTCTTGAAGATAAAATCCTTGAACAAAATCACAAGCATATATCTGAGGAACCCTTAGCCCTTTTTCTCGATAACTCCGTGCCACGGCAATAAATTGACTAGCATCTTCATGATCTGGCGGCGCATCGACAGCAATTATCGACTGTCCTTGATAAACAAATCGAAAATAACGGCGAAAACTGGCATCCCCTGAAACTATTTCCAATACTTCACACTCGAAGTCGGTGTTTTGGTTAATCCAAGTGTGTAATTGCTGTTTTCGAAGTTGCTTGAAAGATAACGGTGATTTCAAGAGAGTCTCTTATTTTTGAACAATGATGCTTGCTGAATGAAAGTAAAGAATGGCGAAATATAGCTTTTTTTGCAAGTTTACTGGTAAATCCCATTGAAACCTTTAAAATTACCTATTAACTCGCTGCTTTAAATGCAACTTTAGGCCACTTTGTACTTGTCCAGTATACAAAACAAACAATTCTTTTTTATTAGTCTTCTACTGATGTCGATTGGGCTAGCCGATGCTCAAGAAGTCTGTTTTGTGCCTTTGCCTGGACCTAATCTCGAAAATTCATTGCTTGATGGGCAAATTCAAGTCAAGTCTGAAGATAGCGAAATCAATCAAGATACTTTTGCGCAATTCAAAGGCAAAGTAGAAATCGATAGTGTGCAAGTCAAAATCAAAGCGGATGAAGCGTTACTTAATCGCCAAACTCAGACACTAAATGCCACTGGTAATGTGAGTTTCCTAAATAACAACATCACTGTTTCCAGTGAAAATGTGCAGTTAAATAGGATTTCAAATCAATTACTCATTGAAAAATCTTTTTATCAGCTAAATAAGGTGCAAGGTCACGGTCAAGCAGAAAAAATCAGTATAGGTGAGAAAACAGGAATTAATCTTATAGAGTCTAGTTTTACCACTTGTCCAGTGGACGATGAAGTGTGGCGCATTCAAGCCAGTAATATAGAAATTACCCCTAACCAATCCAGAGGGGTAGTTAAACACGCACGGTTCTACATTAAAGATGTACCAGTGCTGTATTTACCGTACTTTTCATTCCCAATTAACGACGAAAGACAATCGGGTGTTTTATATCCTAGTATTGCCAGTAATAGTTCCACCGGCGTAAGTTTCGAACAACCTGTTTACTGGAATATTGCACCCAACTATGACTTAACCTTTAGCCCAAGGTTTATGACTGAACGGGGAGTGCAACTTAAAACCGAATTCCGCTATCTAACCGAGCAACATACTGGGCAAGCCAATATTGAATATTTGCCAGACGATCAAGATCTAATCGACGACACCGATCGTTATTTTTATCGATTCTTTCACAGTGGTCAAATTGGCAAAAATTGGCGCATCAATGCTGATATTAATGGTTTAAGCGACGACAACTATATTGTTGACTTAGGTTCTGATTATTTCAATCGAGCAGATACACATTTATATAAGACACTAGGTTTAAGTTACTTTTCCCAGAGCTTAGAAGTTACCGCGCAATTTAGAGACTTTGAAGTATTAGGTAATCATCCCGATAGTTATCGGGCGTTACCCGAAATCAGACTCAATTATTTAACGCCAATAGGTTTAGGCGCCGAGTTTCAAATGAATTCAGAGTTAGCCTATTTTGAAAATGGTGAACTTGATAATCCAACAGCAACACGTTTTCATATTGCCCCCACTGTGCGCTACCCATTTAAAAACCAATGGAGCGAGTTTCTAGCGGAGGCAACGGTTATGCATACTCGCTACATTCAGGAAAACATCCAAGATTCAGCCCTTGAAAAAAATATTTCTCGTACCTTAGGTCAAGTAAAGGTCTATGGCTCTCTGGCGTTTGAGAGGCCTGTCAGTTGGTTTGGTACTGAGGCAACACAAACCTTTGAACCCAAAGTCCAGTATTTGTATACCAGCTTTGAAGACCAAAACAACATTGGACTATACGACACCACACGACTATTTAAAGACTCTGCCGGGTTATTTAGAGGCCAGGAATTTACAGGGCTTGACCGTATCAGCGACAACAATCAAGTGACTCTAGGCATGACATCAAGGTTTGTCGATAATGATAATCAATAGCGATTTAAACTCAGCCTAGGGCAAATATTTTACTTAAAAGACAACCAAGTGATTAATACATCCAAAGACGATGACCGCTCGGCTTTAGCTGCAGAGCTTGACTGGCAAATTGGCAGTAAATGGTATGTGCATACCCAAGCTCAGGTTTCAACTACTACAGATAAGGTCGAACGCAGTAGTTTGTCATTGGAGTATCAACTTGCCGAAAATAAAATCATGCAAATAAACCACCGTTTCGTAAGGGACTTATCCTCTGAAGAAATTAATCAAGTGGGTATTACAGCAAGTTGGCCCCTAGCAAAAAATTGGCAATGGGTTGGCCGTTGGTATCATGACTTAGAACTGAATAGAACAGTAGAGAGTTATACTGGCGTGCAATATGAATCATGTTGCTGGACAGTCAGTTTTGTCGCCCAGCGTAACTTAAGTAACCGTTTTGGTGAAAATGGGGCACAAAGTACCAATGAATTTGAGTCAGGCTTTAATGTATACTTCACCACTCGAAACTTATTAAGAGAGGGTTTGTTTGGGTATAGACGCCCTTATCTATTGAATTAAAGAGAAGGTCGTTTGCATTTAGACGCTCTTACGTATTGAACTAAATAGAAGATTGTTTGCAGATAGACAATCTTACGTATTGAACTAAATAGAAGGTTGTTTGCAGATAGACAGTCTTACGTATTGAACTAAATAGAAGGTTGTTTGCAGATAGACAGTCTTACGTATT
>Ga0115567_10001385_pt1 | contig 24345 bp, 26 predicted proteins | sample COGITO_mtgs_1204_2_FD_88679 | JGI IMG/M metagenome (GOLD analysis project Ga0115567, IMG submission 88679) | Pelagic marine microbial communities from North Sea - COGITO_mtgs_120412 | ecosystem: Environmental > Aquatic > Marine > Epipelagic | place: Germany:Helgoland, sampling site Kabeltonne... | reverse complement strand
TGGAGTTCCTATTTTTTGTTGAGCAAAAGCGGGGTGAGGGCAGCCACACTCCTCCGGCATGGAAGCGCGGGCGTTGGGCGCGTTGCGGGTGGCAGCAGCTGCGCTGGTGCGGCAAAGCGCCGCTACTTCAACACTTAGACCTACCATGGCTTGGCAACGGCCGCTTCCGGGGGCTGGTCTGCGTCTCCTTGCATTCAACCGATCCCATGAGATGCCCCGGGCCCCTGTGGCGGGTTTTGGGCTCGATGGTATCGGGCGTCGGAGCATGTCTACCGCAGAGCAAGCAGCCTTTTCCTGGTGCCATTCATGGACCCATGTTCAACACCGTGCTTCTGCACTTGTGGCCTGGTCATAACGCGCGAACACGCGCGCCACGCTACCGCGAGCATCTTTCTTGAACTCGGCGGGTTGCTCTGGCAGGTCGGTGGTGCGTACGCCGAATGGGAACCTCCCTGTGTATCGCGAAATCCGTGAGTGTCCAAGATGACTTCCCCGCCGTAAGCCCATGGTCTTGAAACCAGCGGCGAGTGCTGCTGCTCGAGGCCGATAGCGTGTCTCGGGTCTGCGATGGCAAGCGCCCGATTCGCAGCGTTAGGCTAATGCACCTCGTCGGCCGGAAGGTAACCACAACACGCGGGAGCTGACGGTCATCCGCAAAGTGCTTGGAGACCTCGAGGCGCTGCGTCAGGCGATCATCGCGGAGTTCGAGGTGAAGCCGGAGCGCGTGTGGCTCAAGAATGGCCGTGTGGAGGTCAAGGGGCGCCACCGGCAGGAGATTGCGGAGTGGCTCGAGTCCAAGGGGTTCTGAGGAGCTCATGCGCCGCGCGTCGCACAGCTGTGTGCCGTGCTGGCCCGGCTGTGCATGCTGGCTGGTGGGGAAGGGTCGCCCAGGCGCTGCAGTTTCACAGACAAAATGAAGCCGGGCAAGTCGCCCATGCCTTCGCCCCAGCCTAAACACGTGCGCCCCCCCACCCCCCAGCACCCTACACGCCATGCATGCTGCGACAGCTTGTTGCCTCGTCACAGCTCCACTTTCTCACTGCTCGCTCCTCGCTCTGCACCCGGTCCCGAGCACGTACCCCCTTCCCCAGGCGGGGTAGTTCCACACTTTTCCTCCGCACCTGCCGCCCCCCCCCCACCCGGCGGCGCACATGTGCCCGGTGCAGCTGTTGCAGAGCATCCCTGCTGCTCGGCGGGGGAGCGCTTCAGGCGGCGCGGCTTCTTTCGCTTGGCCTCGTCGAACTTGGCAAACTTGGCGTCCAGTTCCGCCTTCTTGGCTTGTCGCGCCGCATCCTCCTCTGCCCTCTGCCTTGCGCGCGCCTCGGCCCCAGCATCCCGCCGCTTCGGCCCGGCCTCTTCCTGCTCCACGGGCGCTTCTTCCACCTGAGCTGAGACTGCACCGGCGCCCGCGACCGCGGCACGCGCGCTCGCGCGCTCGCGGTCTGCCGCGGCCTCCTCCGGCGAGCGCGACAGTGCCTCTTCCACCCGAAGCTTATCCGCCAGCTGTGCCGTGCCGCCCTCTTCTCAGCGCCCCGGCACGGGAGGGGGCGTGCGGGGATGCGTCGCGAACGGGTGGGGTGGGTGGTGCGCCTGGCGCGCCCACGTGAGCAGGATGCCGGCCTTGGTGTTCTGCACCGCGCTGCACCAGTGGACATTGTCTGGGTGGCAATCGAACCTGCCGGCGCGCGCGCGCGTTACTTACGCTGCGCAGCTGGGTGGCAGCGGGGCGGGGCGGGGCGGGGGCGACCTGTCGACAGCGATGCGGAATCCGTCGAGGGAGGGGATGCCGGCGGTGTCGAGCTCCTGGCGGCACTCCGCGTTGATGTGCGAGATGTTGCGGTTGTAGGGAGCGTGCCGCGGCTCGTTGAAGGAGTAGGGCTCCATCAACGACCAGACCAGCGCCGTGCGGGCCGCCGCCGCACCGCCGCGGTACAGCCACGCGCCGCGCTGCCGCGCGGCCTGCCAGGCCTTGTCGACCTCCGACACGACCGAGTGGAGGTGGTCCGTGACGTTGAGGAGAGGCACCGCCGGGCGCGCAGGGTCCGCTGTCGAGAAGGTCCGCACGTGCGGGATCGGGAGCCCGACGGTGACCACCATGCGCTCCGCCTTGCATGAGCCCTCGGCCTCGCACGCCGCCCGAGTCTCCATTCGGTGACGCAGCCGCGCGAGAGACTTGGCGCGGTCGTCTGTCTCTTCCAGGCGCAGGGTCACGGTGTCGTTGCACACGCGCGCGACGCCGTTGGTGACGCCCGCGCACTCAAGCTCGAAGCCGTGCGGCATCGCCGAGCCGCAGGACTCCTCGCGCCCCGGGGGGTACCAGTGCTCCTTGTTCGCCCGGCCGTAGAAGTGTGGGTGCGACGGGTTCGCGTATCCCCGAAGATTGACCCCTTTGAGGTACGCGAGTGTCGCCATGAAGTGATGGCGCATGCGTGTGTCCCCGACGAAGAGGAACTCGGTCCCTGCCAGCGCAGCACACGTCTCGTTTGGCTTCACGTGCCAGGTCTGCCCCTCGATCGCCAAATTCGCATTCCCGCAGCCCTGCGTGCAGTAGCGTGCCATCTTGCTTTTCTGCAAGTGGGGCTGCATGAAGGGAACTGTCGCATGCAGCGGCGTGAACCAGCGCCCGTGGCAGAGCTTTCGCATTTCGCTAGCCGGGTCCCAGCCCAAGTCGCGCGCGCCCTCGAGGAACGTCAGCGGCAGGTGCACCCGCGACTTGTTTCCAAGCTGCCCCGTTCGCTCGGTCCACACCCAATACGGCACGACGTCGGTGTCCGCCGTCGGAACCATGAGCGCATCGGCTGCTGGAGCTTCGCCGCCTTCCAGCAGAGGCGTCGCCGCCTGAGCCTTCCAGGCGACGCTGCGCGGGGGTGGCGCCACCCACGAGTGGTCGACGAACTCCGGGAGCGCCAGGGGAATGGGCGCCGAGACTTCGTCGGGGTCCGCAGTGAACACCTCGAACTCCGTTAGCACGGCGTTGTTGGCGGGCGAGTCCGCCGAATCAATCTTGAGGAGAACCGCGCGCGCGACGATTGGAGAGAACTTGAGCACTATCTCCTCCTCGCCGTTTGTGTAGATCCGATTGCCGACGACGACCGTGTCCATTGACGTTGGCTGCATGTCCATAATTGGGTGCCAGTGGTAGTGCGGGAACCAGTGCACCGACGGCGGGAGCATGTACCCTGTGGCGTTCGTGTACCAGATCTGGAATGCAGTGACATGGTGGTCCACAAACCTGGATACACGCAACACAACGTCAGTAGGTCAGAGGCATGACGGACCGGTACGCTCTGCAATCTGCATTGACGGTCCTTCAGTGGCTCTGTGCCTATCCCGTCTGTGGCAATGGTGGGGCAGATGGCGCAAGGACATTGCACCTTCCAATACCGGAGAGGACGCGGATGCGGGATACACGGTGTTCCTTTTTGAACTCAAACATGGCAATAGCCTTGTCCAACCGCCCGTGGAACGCCCATCCCTGCGAGCGTGGTCCCATACGTGAGCGCTGCCGCTTGAGTGTTCGGATCGGAGACAGGCGGGAGAATTGGGTCTTTGCATGAAAAGCACCTCTGTGCCTGTAGTCACGCCGTCGATCGCCTTCGCGATGTCGAAGCCGTCTTGGCTATAGCCTGCCTTGCACTTCCCACCATTGTGCTTCGCGGCCACGTTCAAGAACTTCGTATTGAGATACTTGCCGAAAGCTGTGGGCCGCGAGAGTGGCAGAGGTTTCCCCGTTTCTGGGTCCACCAGCGGCTCGTTTGGGTCCCAAGCAACCTGTACATCGCACCGTGCCGGTTAACACGCATTGATATCGCAGCAATGCCGGGTGGATCGTCTCTTCAGGATCAGAACGCCATCGTCAAAAAGCGTGACCAAGAAGCGCTGATTCATGGCGGAGGCCAAGCGGAACCGCTTTCTGGAGGCAGGTCAGCGACCTGGCCCGAGGTCAAGGAGATAGAAAGAGCAAGGATCAGGGAGATCCACAGCGAACCCCTCCCCATCGCTGCTCCTCGGCCCGGCCCGGCGCGCCTGTTGTGGGATGATGTGGAAAATGCCTGAGAAGACGGCTCCAACGCCAGGCAATGAAGAGCACCCGAAGCCAAGGCGGGAGCCGACAACACAGCGTGAGATGCAGCGCTGAATGAGTGCCGTGTTCACCTCTTCACTTGTCTGCACACATCTCGTAGTCACGCTCCTCTCTCTCACTGTCCCGCTTTCGTCAGACCCCGCTTGGTTAGGTTGCGGACTTTCGTGCGGCAAGGGGATCCTCAGTTCGTCGACACCACTTCTTGAGGGGAAAACTCCCCTGAGACAGACTGCACGCTTGAGGGGAGGGGCGTGGGAGTCCCCGCCCTTGAATGATCTTATTGACCCCCTCTTCGAGAAGTTGAGCTACAACCTGGAGGACCTAGATTCCGACGAGCCGATTCTCCAGAGTGCCGATGATCTATCGTCCGGGTACTACTCGTCGGACATCTCCGACATTGGTCAGGGCATTCTAAGCCGTTGGACCCCACATGTCAGACCCGCTCCTTCTGTGCGGCACAGCCTTGCGACCTTGTCCAGCCGTAAAGCATTGCGTGCGTCCACTTCAGCTCGTTCTTTGACCACACTCTAGCATAAATGCAGCCCGGGCCTTTCCGAGGAGCTGACCATCAGTTCGGCGACAGTGGAGCAAGTGGCGGCGGAGGATCCGTGCGGGGCTAGAGGAACTGGAGAGGCAAGAGGCGGAAGGGACCGCAGAAAAGGTGTTGCCGCCGTAGCCCGCAACTGTCCTCCAATCGGCCCCGCCCCACGAGATGCGTAGGTTGACGCGCAGCGTACCTGTTGCAGGATGATTCGTGGGGCCTGAACGGCGAATTCGACGACATCGACATGGACGAGGGCGCTGAAGCTACGGGCGGTCGGGCAGCCGTGCAGACAGTACCGGTCCTGTTCCGGGTCGCAGCGTCTCACGCGCGCCCGGGCGGGAGGGTGCCTCTGCGAGTCATTGTTTTCGGCTCGGTGCCAGAGCTCGGGGGTTGGAAGGTGCAGCAGGGGGTAGCGATGGAGACGGACGCGGGAGAGTTCCCGGTTTTCTCGGCGGAGGTGGCGCTGCCGGCGGGTGCGGAGGTTGAGTACTCGTACGCGGTGATGCGCGTGGGGCCGCGCGGCGGCATCGAGCACGTGCAGCCCGAGCGCGCCCGCCGCCGCCTCCTCGTCGAGCCCGATCCGCGCGTACGTGCCCCGCGCCCTGGGGAGGTGGCGCGCCCGCTGGGCCCGGGCGCTGCGGGGGACGGGGGGGGCGAGAAGGGCGGGGACAGGGAGGGGGTGGGGGACAGCGGGGGTGAGGACGCTGCGGGGCGAGGCCTGGCCCCGCCGGGAGCGGACGGAGAGACGGTGCTAAGCGAGAGAGGCGGACGCGGCGGGGGCATGGAAGAGCCCGGGGTACCGCGGCAGTTGGGGCCTTGGAGCGCGCCCGTGTTCGCCAACGTGGTGGTCGACGTGTTCGTCGAGGACCGGGCGTCGACGCCCCGCGCCTCAGACGAGCCCTTTCAGCTCTCGGGGGCTGAATGGGCACGCTACTTCAAGTGCCAGGGCATGGCATCTGCAATCTTGCCACCGGAATAGTGCCTCGTGGCAGGGGGGCTGGCAGTCACACCCTGCGAGGCAGCACGCGCCGCTGTCGAGTACAAATGCTCAGTGAACCCTCCCTTGGGGTGATGCTTAGTGGGCCAGCCTTCACTCTGGGCCATCCGGGAAGCTGCACTCTGAGGCATCATCTTGAGCAATTGTACTATTGAAGGCCCGGATGATTGCTTCCTTGCCCAAAATATATTGACTGCGCCTCATTCGCTGTGCAGTACATCAGACCCTGCCAACCCCGGTGAATCAGCGGACTTTGGGTTGCGCCGCGAGCCACCGCCACGCACGACGTGCACCGTCGGCGCGAGAACAGCGACTGGCAAGGATTCGCCGTCTTGTGGCGCGGCCTGCGGAGCGGGCCAAGGATTCTCCGCGCCCTCGCCACATTTGGCGCGGCCAGCTTCCGTGGCGAGTTGGCTCCCTTGCGAGCCCGCCAGGTCCGAGCCCGCCAGGCTCGGATCTTGCTCGAGCCCCGGCGCGCCACGTTCGATCGGCGCCCGCCATGACTCTTCTCGAGCATACGGGGAACCGGAAACGGGTTCAGGCGTCTCCTCAAGGCCCGCCGTCGCCTGCGCCTCATGACAACGCTCTGTCGCTGCCTCGCTGCTCTGCGAGCGCGCGGCGTCCGCACTCTCGACGCGCGCAACCTCGTGCGTCGCGCCCGGAGAGCCGTGTACAGCATCGCCCGGCGAGAAGGGAGAGGACGACGGGTCCTCAGGGGGCATGGGGGGCGTAAGGCTCCCGCAGCTGGCTGAAGAGGCGCGTTCGGTGTCCTGCAGCGACCCGCCTTGCAGGGGCAGGGGCGCCCCAGGCACAGCGCCCACAAAGGTGACGATCGGCGAGCGGGGCTCGAGTTTGGGTGGCGGCAGCACTCCAGGCGCCGTAGGGTTGTTACGCAGCGCGCCCATCGCCGCGAATATTCCACCATCTCCTGGATCAGCCGAATGCAGCTCCGCCAACGCCGCCTCCAACTGCATCCCACGAGCCTAGGTCAGCATGATTTTCAAATATGATTACAATGCCATAAGGGCGGTCGGTCATGCGCGGTGATACTTGCCTTTTCGTGCTTGTCGAGAATGTGGCGAGAGGGGCTGACGCCGAGGACGCACAGGGAGGGCTCGCCCGGTGCCGCTGCGAGGGAGCTTCCGGCGGCGGGAGTTGCCTCAAGCGGTGAGCGCTGCCCGCGGACCGCGTGAGTGCTGCCCGTGGGAGCTGCATGCAGGGCGCGGGCTCCTCTACGCGTGCCAAGGGATGCACTGCTCGGGCGCGTGACGGCGCGGCGCTGCAGCGCGAAACGAGGGCGCGCGAGGATGTCGGGAGAGTACTCTCCCGAAGCCCAAGGCCTTGGCCCAGGCGAGCTGGGGGGCTCCCCGTCGGCTGCGGCGGCATGCGCAGACCGCGGGCGCACGGTGGCGGCGGCAGGCGGGATGAAGGAAGCTGCCGACCGGAGCGTGTGTACCCCCGGTGCCTGGAACGGCAGCTCATCCCTCGCGCCCTCCCGTGACAGCCTAGGCGAGGGCCTCAGTGCCTTCGCTGGAAGATGGCGTCTCAGTATCAAGTTGCTGTGAAACAATGCAGAGTCGAAGCTCGGTATCTCCGGCGGCACGAGCCGCTCGATATCACGCTGCGAGGGGTCTTGATGCTCCCACAACCCGTGTCGCTCCGGCCCAGCCCACGACGTGTGTGCCAGCTCCCACGCCTGCACGTACGCACGCACCCATCAGCCGTCTCTCTGCGAGCAAAACGACACTATCGCGCGCACACCATCTCTCACCTCACCTCGTCAACAAATTGGGGCGACGCTTCTCTCAGGAGTTCAGGGGCGACTTGCCTGGCGGCGCGCACCGCTGGCTCCGCGATCACCTTCAAATGAGTAGTCTACACGGCTGAGTGCACTGGCCGGACGCAGAGGAGCTGTCAAAATCGCGCCACTTCCGATCACCGGTCCAAGTCTCCCGTACCCAGTCTTGGCGCTCCGATCTCGTCGGAACAGCCAGGGCGGTTCACCAGCAGATTCATCCCCTGAAGTTTCTGCTGCCGCATGGTGGCCAGGGAGCGGCCTTGCTTTCACCGGAGAGCGCGGCCGGCTTCTGTTTCTGGTGCTTGACCACGCAAGTGTTGGCGGAGGACATGGCGCTTCTTCAACACGGAACTCATGATGCTCAGGCGCGGGGATGTCGACGACTGGCATGTTCCCGCCGAGCCCCGCCACAGTTCTCCGCTGCCGTGTCTTCCACATAGCATAGGACGCACTGCCTTCCCCCCCTTGGACCTTTACTGTTGCCCGCTGAGGCGAACCGCTGCTGCCAGTGAAATTTGCGTCGCGGTGGGCAACACGCTGAGCCCCAAGCTGCGGCGAGTGCACTGGGTACCCCACGGCGGCATTGGAGACCACTGGGGCCCAGGCAGAGGGGTACTTGATATACGAGACGTTCTTACGCCCGCCATTCCCCCTCGATACAGACGTCAGCAACGCCGACATGCTCCTTCCCCTCCCCGCCCTCGCCTTCGCACCGGGAGACGGTCACGTCCGCCGAATTATTCCGTGAGGTTTGTGCCCGAAGGTTCAGAACTGTACTTCGGGCTCCCTTCCCTTCGGCGATTCTTCGCCCCTCGCGCGCCCTAAGCTTTTTTCAATGAACGCATCGTTCCCCTTTGTTGTGCCTCACTGATTCCCCCCCGCCCCCTCTCCCATCGCTTTTGCGGCTGCGTTCAGCAGTGAACGCTATCGTCGTAGTGTCCGTGCTCCTCTCGCGCGAAGTAGAAGGGGGTAAAGGTGCGCGTAGTAGGGAGTCGTCGAGACAAGGAGCGGATCCGTTGCGTGGATGCCGGTCGTGGTAGTCGTCGTAGTGTCCGAGTCCTCCCGGGTCGTGTGTTTTCAGCTGGGCCTCATCCATTTGTTACGCGGGGTGCGCTGAGTTCTACACCACCCCGATGCATGGAGTTTTGCAATGGCCAGCTGTGCTACGCTGCCGTCGACGACCAGCAATTTGTCGACGCACCCACCGCAAGCGTACTGGTGAAACAACATTGGAGCAACCAATCGCGGCAGCCAAAATGGTTTCGTGTTTGGTTGCTGCATTCGAACGCGCGCATTCGCTGGCAATTTGAATCGTGGACGAGCAAAGTGTGCAGGCCGCTGTGCTGACTAGCACGCTGGAAACGCGCGAGGGGTGCACGTTTGCACCGCAGCTTGTGTGCAAGCTACCGTCCGCTGACGAGTTCCGCTGGGCCGTGCATGTTCTGGGTATGCGGAGGCATCACAAGGCTTTGAGCAACGCGACCATGCGTGTGCTAGCTGAGACGTTACCTCCTGTACAGTTGAAGAAAACAAGCCGCATTTACGCACCCAGTTCACGTGACGAAACTGAAGGTGAACGTCAACAATGCCGTGGTGGAGTGTCAGATTCCAGTTTCACTGCCGCATTGCAACGCAGTGGACGGGTCGCAATCGTGCGAGCAGAGCAACGACGTGCGGGAAGCTATCAGCAACGCAGCAGCAGTCGCGCTGGCGCGCAGCGCAACCAGCAGTGCGCTGCTGGCTGCAAGTCCAAGCGCTGCCCCACCAAGCGCAGCCAGCATCGGCAGCGCTGTACTGCGCAATCTTGCCAGCACGTCTCGCTTTGTCGGAACGGACGTTCTTTCGCAGCTGCGCTGCGCGGAGATGTACGATTTGTTTCACATGGCCGACACGTTCTCGTGCAACGTGTGGCAGTTTACACTTCCACGTCCTCGCCCGAATGCAGCACAGGACACCATGCAGGCAGCTGCAATGGTGATCGAAGCAGCGCCCGCAGGAATAGAACTGGTCTCATCGCAGCAGTGATGAGACCAGCACTGCGACAGCACTGTCGCAGCACTGCTGTCGCAGTGCTGGGGGACTGGTCGTGGTCGACGGTGGAGGTTCTGGGGCGTCGTCGAGGCATGGTGCGTGTTTGGAGCGCTGGCAGCAGGGCCCCCTAGCGCGGACATTTGAAATCCATCTCCTTAGGTCAGCTACACGGCTCACTAGGAAGTACTGGGCTGCGCCCTATACCTCCTCACTGCTAGCGCGATCCCGCGCACGGGCCCGGTGTGGGCTCGGGGCTTTTGCCCCGGCTCCCGCCGCCCACGTGCTTGCGTCCCGTTAGTGGTGCGGGCCTGGGACCCTTTTGTTATGCGGCTTCTTTGCTGCGGTCTCCCGGCCCCCGCCCGCCGCCAGTTTTTCGCTCTGCGATTTGTGACTGTTTGACATTAAACGTATCTGCCTCTCTGTTTCGGTCTCTCCCCACAGGCTGCGCCTGAGGGGCGAGCGTAGACAACGATGCAATATTTACCTATCCCACATCACCTCGCAGACTAGGATTCGCCCATCTTACCTCTCAGCTGCTGGAGGTGCTAAAACACCGAGATCCCAATCTCGCCGCCCTCTCCCTCCTCATCTCCATCGCGCCGCTTCTTGCGCCCACGGCTCTGCGACCGCTCGCGCGATGCGGCGCGCGCGCCTGTTCCTCCACCAGAGCCCGTTCCCGCCCAGGTGTCACCATCGCCACCGGCAGCATGTGGCGGATCGTAGTTTTCGATGCCCGCGACGCACGAGTACGGAACTTCACGGGCGCGCACCATGTCGTACTCAACCTCTGGCTCGCGGTGTAGCAGCGGCTGCCAAAGCAACGTGACGATCCCAGCCGCCACCGCCAGCAGAAGGTAGGTCGGCGTGAGCAGCGGCGAGATTGGCCCAGTGCACATCGGTTCGGTGGGGCACGAGACTACGACGGTGTAGAAGTAGGGCGCCAGCGCCAGGTGCAGAAGTAAAGAGAGTGGCGCAACGTACACGGCCGCAACATTCGCCACCTCGTCGGAGAGATTCGCGGGCTTGCGGTACATGCGAAGCAAGTTGTACTTGTCGATCCAGAATGTTACAACGCAGAAGACGGTGATCAGCCAGTAGTTCAGCGGCATCGCGGACCCAAGCGCGAGCACGAGCGTAAAGTGCTTGAGAATCATCTGATACCGCATTCCCAAGGAGAGTTCCGGTGCCTGATACACGCAGTTCAGGCGCTTCTGCGTCATGCACTTGGGTCCCTGAAGGCGGCGTGGGAGCATAAGGTCGAAAGGTCTCAGGTACTCAATGACGTTCATGAGAACCGAGTCGCCAAGGATGACGTTGAGAAAGAAGAAGCCCCCATCCGCGAACCAGTGCGCCCAGTTCGTCTGTCCCGTCGTATTCTTGGACGAATCCCAGAACATGCCCGCGGCGATCATCGTATTGAGAACCTGAAGTCGACGGGATCAGCTGTGGACGCCAACGCGTGCATCTTGATGCGCGGGGGCATGCGGGAACAGACGGGGCAAGGTGAACCTGGAAGGCCCAGAGGCGGAGCATGATGTGCACCTCACGGGTAGAGTGGGTGACATGCGCCTCGTACTCGGAGAGGATCGGGACGATGACGAACATGGAGACGTTGGAAATGATGATGACGAGCACAGAAAAGACGTTCACGAGGCCGCCGAGCACGAATCCGATGTTGCCCAGAAAGAAGTGCTTGCCATTCACTGCTGCGATAAGACCAGTCGCGATGAGGAGTAACAACAGCGCGACAGCAGAGGTCCCCAGTGTGCGGAGCGCGCGAGACTTGGCGCCCACTTCGATGTTCCCCCAGATGATGTCAGAGGGCTGGGGCGCAACGCGCACGTGTAGATTGGTGGTGAGGCGGAAAAGGTCTGACTGCGGGCGCACAGTCGCCCACAGGCCGAAGAAACCCGTAGGTTTGAAGTCTCCAACGCACTTGCAAGCTGCCGACTCGAGCGTGAAGGTGACAAACGCGTGACCGCAGCATGTCGCATTTGCCTGTGCACGGCGTAAACGTGCAAGCTCTTGCGCGAGGCGATCAAGTAGCTTGACCGCCTCCGCGTGCGCCGCAGGCGCGTCGGGAAACTCTTCAGGGCTGCTCATCTGCATCTCGAACTGCTCTACATCCTCCTCCGCTTTGCCCTTAAGTTCCATAAGTCGCGCAATCGCCGAGTAACCGCGTGTACACAGTGTCACATTCTCGACCTCGCCGTACTTGGCAAAGTACTCGGCGACTTCGTCCTCGGTTGCATCTTCAGGAATGTGCGAAACCGCCACTGAATAGTCCGATGCAGTGATGTGCTTAGTCTCGATCTCTTTACGTGCAAGCAACTGCTGCCGTCGGAAGTACACAAGGAAGGCGAAGAATGAAAGGGTACAGACGAAGTCCATTACAGAGTGCAGGATCAACGGCTCGCTTTCTGGGTGGTTGCCCAGCGAGGAAGCCACTATGAGGTTTCGTGGGAAACTGATTTTTTCTGCTGGGTCAAATGCAATGGATCCATGAAGGTTGCTAATCAGCACTGGTAGTGTCACTATGGACATGAATGCCAGCGCATACCCGGCGTAGGTCACGAAGTGCAAGTAAAGTCCGACGCCGGTGCCCAAACTCCCTAATTGTGATATTGGCGTCGACAGCGGAAAGCGTTCCCCATTGACATCGCGTGCTACAGACTCTTCTGCCAGGCGCTCGGCCTCTGCGAAGTCAAGGTACTGGGCAGCGCCCTTGCCCTGCACCTCCCTGGGCGCAGGCTGCGGCGGGAGCAGCGGCACCGATTCTGGGTTCCCCATCTGTTGTAAGGGCGAGTTTCAGTAATTCTACGTGCAATCTGCACGAATATGCAGAGCCGTATCACGGATCACGCATACACGCAAACGACCAGGCACTCGCCAGGGCCTTGGAGCCTGGGTAAGGATCCGGCGGGTTGTAATACTTCGTCCTGATCACTTTCTTCTCCTTCGAAGGACCTGAGCTTCCAGGTCCTGCGTGAAACAAACGTGGCCAGCCTGATGTGCGCGCTGCGGTGCACAGCGCCAGATTCTCGTCAAAGTTCAACCCTCTTCCCGTGGCGGGATCCAGCCAAGGCAAAGAGCAGTGCTGGCCGTAGCAACACGTGACAGGTGTGTAAAGCTATCTGGAAACGGCGCAAGGATCGCAGACTTGAAGCGCGGTGCCCTCAGGCGACCCCGCCCCTGCTCACCTACGTCAAAGATCGAAACGATTTAGGAATTCCAAATTCGCAGATTTAGTGTGAGCTGGCCATACGCAAGACGCCTTCCCTAAACTTTAGCGAAAGGCCAACAGTGCTTGGGGGTAACAGGATGGTGCCACGGCGCGGAGCCGTCGCTCTGGGTCTGTTGGCATTTATTGCCGCAGTCGCAGTAGTATTTCTGTCGGGGCGTGCTGCGCAACCTTCTTCACTGCTCGTGTGGGGCCCGCCGACCATCAGGCCAGCACCGAAGGCTTCAAGGCTGCAGCGCACCCAGGCGCTGAGCGAACACAGCGATACTGCGCCCAGGGTGGGCACGGAAGGTAATGAGGCAGCTTTGAAGCAGAGTCCCGTTAATGTCGTCATCAAGCAGGATGGTAATTCGCGCTCTTCGATAGCACCGGTGGAAATCAATCTCTACGAGGAGCCCTCGGGAGCCTTCGGTTCGTCCGCCCCACAATGGAGAGAGCACCGCAATGTGGTGGAGAAGCGCGCCCACGCCACTACCAATGTTCTCCGGGAGCAGCACGCTTGGGATGCGCAGAATCGTATGGTGCAACTCCGGTCTCGTATCGTTCCTCGCACCACCCCCTCGTCGACAGGGCCGATTTTTGCAGAGCAACGTGCGTTCATGCAGCCCATTCAGGATTTGGCTCCCGAAATGGTGGAACTTATTTCCCCGCGCGTTAGTCGTGCATTTCATGTGCAACCTGCGATGCGGGTGCGTCCAGCGTCCATGTGGGGCACGGAGCAGCGAGCGGCGGCAGAGCACCCGCATCCCCACGTCATCTCCCAGGCTCGGACGGCGGAATGGATCGCAAAGGACCTGGCCAGACGGGAGCGGGACCCCTACACACGGCTGCCCGACTATGGCGCCTGGGCGCTGAAGAGGGCAGCAGAGCAGGAGGAGACAGCTGAACGCTCGAAGGCGGCTGAGGCTGGCGCAAAGGCTGTGGCCAGTGCCACCGCCAAGTCCCTGCAGGCGTTGGCGCAGATGGACGTCTCAGACGCTGCACTCGAGGCCATGCCGTACTCACAGCTGGCGGTGTTGAAGGGAGTCTTGCAGGCTCGAGCTCTGGCTGAAGAAACCGACGCGATCTCGGCGGTGGGCGCAGAGCGCGCGCAGACCTATGCCAACAAGGCGCGCACGGTTGGAGCCTTCCTCGCCAAGCTCCCCACAATTCTCCCGTCGCTCATTACCGAGGCCAAGACGGCCCGAGCCCAGAGTGCCGTGGCGGTCAAGGCCCTGGGGCCGAAGCTGGCGGCTGCTTCCGCGGCGCTTAAGAAGGCGGAGAAGGAGGCGGGTCCAAAGTCGGAGCGGGAGGCGGTAGAGCGTGTGCGCAAGCAATTGGAGCTGCAGCATGCCGCGGCCGTGGCACTCGCTGACATTGAGGGACGCCCCGCACCGGCCATGCTGCCACTTCCGGATTCGCACGGTAGCAGCGAGAAATTGCGAACCTTGCGTTCCCGCGTGGCACGAATCGAGAGGGAGCTGGCGTCGAACAAGGCGCAGGGCAATGAAGCACATGCGCGCATGCTGTCTTTGGAAGCTGACAAATTGGGCTTGCCTGGGACCAGTGCAAAATCAGTCGAGGGGAAGAAGACCATGCTTGCTGAAAGCGATGAGAGAGATGGAGAGCAAGAGGAAGAGGGGGACGGGCAGCTGGTCGTGGATGGGCACGCGGTTGTGAATCCAGCGGAGGAATACCTCTATCCGAAGGCGACCGGCTTCAAAACGTGGAACGGACAGAATGGTCGTCATGAGGAGGAGACTCCCGAGGCGTACAGAAAATTGAATGAGGAAGGGCCGCTTGTGGAGGGACCGCGCCTGCGTTGGTGCAAGTGGGCGACGCAGATGGTGCCATGTGCGCCTGGGCATGGAGGCGCGTGGCTCGAACATCACGTGAATGATCGCGGAATCTGGGAGCGGGAGGGAAAGAAGCCGCCGCGCCCTGAGCGTGATCCGGAGCATGTGCATGCGGGCGGCCGTTCGCAGTCGTATCTTGACGACCTCTTCTCGTACGGGAAGGCTGGTATCTTCGGCGCGCGCAAGCGCCCAGTACCCCGTGGCCGCCACCCGCGTGCCCCACGCAGCATGCTCGCCGCGGCAAAGAAAGAGGACGAATATGACCGCCTCGGGGTCCACGGGCTGGTCGACCCGAACCTCGCAGACGACATGCTCTCACGCGGTGCTCTCGAGGCGGCGGGGTTGCCGACGAGACACCCCGAAAACGACCCCCCCGGTGCCGTATTTGGCATTCAAGACCCGGCCGTTTTCGATGAGGCCATGAAGCCGAAGCCGGGCCTTGAATGGAAGGGGGACTATCGCGATGCTGCCGCGGTGTGGGGTATTCAGGACCCGGCGGTGTTCGACGAGGCAATCAAGGGGACGCCACCGAAGCCCAACGGCCCGGTCTTCCCGATGGCCAACGACATCGTGAACCCGGCGACCGTGGAAAACTTCCTTTTGCACGACCCTGACGCGTTCCAGGTGGACAGTCTGAGGGGCAGCCCCGTCGGCGAGGCCCTCGCCCACGACAGAGGGCACCAGCTTGCCACCCTCAACGCCCTCGCACACGTGTCGCTGCACTAGGGCACACGTACGGGCTGCAGAGAGCGGGCAGTCGCAGCATGCTGTACTGTAATTCATTGAATCCAGAAAGGGAACCTATACTATTTGCCATCACGCGCACGCTGCAGCGAAGCTCTGCCAAACGGGTGCACGCCCACTTGCCGCTCTCGGGGATGAAAGCTTTCAAAGCTGTATTAGGATCAACCTTACATGTAAATGCCTCATAGTCACGGAACGAATCACTGTGAGGGCCCGCCCATTCGGGGGGTCCAGCAGTCGTATTTCAGCGTCGGTGGGCAATCAGCAGTCGCGCGCGCAGCGTGCTCGCGCACACGCTGGGCCTTTAGGCCTTCGCGGCAGCCTCGTCGGCAGCCTTGCCCTTGTCGGGCTTCTGGGTCAGGAGTTGCGCGTGAATGTTGGGAATCACGCCGCCCGAAGCGATGGTGACGTGGCCAAGAAGGCGGTTGAGCTCCTCATCGTTTCGGATTGCGAGCTGGATGTGGCGCGGGATGATGCGGGTCTTCTTGTTGTCACGTGCAGCATTCCCTGCAAGCTCAAGAATCTCAGCAGTCAGGTACTCCATAACAGCCGCCATGTACACTGCAGCGCCACCCGCTATTCTCGAACCATGGCTCGCCCGCTTCAGAAACCTGCCTCCACGAGCAGTGTCAGCTCCCACCCTCATATGGCAAGATTTGGCATCCTCGCGCATGCGCAGCACCCTGCCTGTGCCATCTCTGCCAAGTCTCGCTCCCGTGCAGATGCGAGGGATAAGCGACGAGGCTCATGACCTATGGATGCGCCCGACGGGAAACTGGAGGCCTGCGCGGGACGAGCGTGTCTTGGAGGTCGAGCCCTTCTCGCGGCCCTTGAGGTTCGGGTTCCCCCTCTTCTTGACCACGCCGTCCTGCTCAGCGAGCACGCGTCTCTGTCAACTCGTAATTCTCCTGCCTACCGTGCTGTACCCGCACAGATTCCACGACTCCTATGTACAGACATGCGTGCAGTACAACACCCCGCGCCTTGGAACACGTTGGTGCGCCCTTCGAGAATGCTTTCATCCCAGCCCGGGTACCTCCCATGGGAGTCGGCAGCACAGCCCCGAGCGCACCCTCGAGCTATCCCCCTGGATTCCACAACGCACAGACAGGTGTCCGCCAGCTTTTTGTCCCACCCGTGGCACGCACTCAGTCCCTGACTACAGCAGCGCCAGTTGCATCCACGCCTCGTCCTTTCCCGCCCTGCCGTAACTAAGCAGGGCAACACACGTCGCCAGACAGACCACATCCGAGCATTCTATATGTCACAGTTTCTGCTGCGGACGGGCAAAGGGTTTCGCGCAACGCAACGTCGTCGAGCCGCGCGCGGGCGTGTACCTTCACGGCATCGGCGCCGCCGCGAAGCGGCACAAGTGGATCGAGGGATGAGCTCTTAAGCGAATTGCGCGACGCGAAACTGAATTTACGCAGAGCAGTCGGACGAGATGATGCAGCTGCATCCGCAGGAGCGCCGAACACGCACAAGCTCACGAGAATCCCCGCCAACACAGCGACGGGACCCGAAAACACCCGCCGGCGCGACATCGCCGGCATTATAACTCCAGACTCCCTTGGCGCTGCCCTGTTCGTGGGGCAGGTAGGCCTTCGTAGAAGGCCTCAACAGAAGGCCAAATCTATCAGCGGCGGCGCGCGCACAGGGCCAGGGTCTCCGTCTGGTCGAGGGGTCCCCCTTCCTTTGGGGACCGTGAGCAATCAGTCAACCTTGTTGCGAAACTGTTTGATGACGATAAAAGTTTATCACTGGAAGTCAACGGGGTTTTTGAGGTTGGGTCAAACCAAGGTCTCATGCGCTGCGGCTTGGGTGGACAGCTCTGCTCTGCCCTTGTTTCGGTTGCCTTCTTTTCATTGCTGTCGACTGCTGATTCGTGGTCCATGGCTGTATCGGGTGGCGTGAAGCACGATACCAGCAGTTTTGCGCGACTGAAGGACTGCCCACGGGTCGGGTTGGGCCTCGCTGCGATCGGCAGGCCGGGGTATATAAACCTCGGTCGCGACAAGGAGGTCGGGCCTGGCGAGACTCGATCCAAAGAGAGCTTCAAGGAGAATGCTTTTAAGGTGATGGACGCGGCGTGGTCATCAGGCGTCCGGTACTTCGATGCAGCACGCTCCTACGGCCTCGCAGAGCAGTTCTTGTCTGAGTGGCTTGCGAGCCGTAATATCGACCCCTCTGCAGTAGCGGTGGGGTCTAAGTGGGGGTATCGCTACACGGCAGATTGGCGCATCGACATGGGCGGGGAGCCGCATGAGGTCAAGGATCACTCTGCAGAACACCTGCGCTCGCAAAGCGCAGAGTCGCTTGCGCTGCTACAGAAGCACCTGCGTCTCTACCAGATCCACAGCGCGACACTCGAAAGTGGCGTCCTGAGCAACGCGATTGTTTTGAATGAGCTGCGTGCGCTCAAAACAGGACGCGGCCTGAGAATTGGCCTCAGTCTCTCTGGCACCAGGCAAGGCGAGACCCTGCGCGCTGCTCTCGCTTGCCGCGAGGTTGAAGATGATGGCGGGAGCCCGTGCCTATTCGACTGTGTACAAGCGACTTTCAACTTGCTCGAGCAGTCTTCTGGTGCAGCGCTGTGTGAGGCGCGAGAGCAGGGGCTCGAGGTGATCGTCAAGGAGGCGATGGCCAACGGGCGTCTACTCAAAGGCCCGCGGGCCGAGCCGATCGTCGCCGCCGCCGCCAGGCTCGGCGTCCCTGCAGACCAGCTCTGCATCGCCGCTGTTCTTGCCCAGCCTTTTGCGCCACTTGTCCTTTCTGGTGCCGCGACACCAGAGCAGGCCTCATCCAACGCCGGCGCTGAGGCAATCCTCGCAAAGCTGGATCAAGACGCTTTGGCAGAGCTGGTGGCCCAGACTCGCATGGACCCCAAAGAGTACTGGGATGAGCGCAGCGCGCTCGCATGGAACTGAGGTGCCGTGTTGGACAATTATGTAATGAATACAACACACGCGGGAGTCGAACCCACGACGCTCAACGGCGTACCGACCTTGGCTGTGTAATCACGTGTGCGCGTGCACGCCATCAGCAGCACGTCACCCGCTGCTCCTCTCGGCAGCCACTGCAAACGCGCAAGTTTCTGCATTCAGCTGCAAGATTGAGGTCTGCAGTCCTTCTCTATGCGAGCGGATGGGCTTTTGGCACTCAGTGTTGTGAACAGGGTTGCTCCTCACTGGTGGTTGTTCAGACCTCTCAGAGAGCTGGGTTTACATGGAAATCTTCATCGCGCCGCAGCCAAAACATCTACTGCGCCCTAGGTACTGCTGGGGCTGAATAGAATACCTGATGAGGCGCGAAAAACATGTCCTTTCCATTGGTGTGAGTTGCTTTTTCTGCGCCGCGTTGCAGATGCTCGGATCAAAGGATAGCTCGTTGATTGCTGGGGCGCAGGGAGCGCTGCTCAACACTGGCACCCGCAATGCACTCGGACCATCCGTGGATGGCGTGGGTTGCTCTTCACTGGTAGTTGTTCAGACCTCTCGGAATGAGCTGAGTTATGTTTGATCCTCACTGTGCGTTGCCTTGCTAACTCGCATGCTGGGTTCCGCTGCAGCGCCTTGCGGAGCGGGGCAGCACTCACCGCCTGATTCATCCAGATGAGACGAAGCCGGGATTAAACGCACAGTCTCCCACTTTCGACGTGCCAATCAGCAGGCGTGACGCGCGCCAGTGACAGGAAAGCCCCCTGACGCCCCATCCCCTGGCCTCGACTCTCTCTCGTGTTCTGCCAAATCAATTCAAATAGAAGCGAGGAGTTGATGGACGGAACATGTCAAGCCCCTTTTCTTGCTGATTACACAGGAGCTTTGGTTGCGGGTTCCATCGAAAGCCGTGTGGGGGTGTCCGCAAATGAGGCAGCAGACGCATGGGCCGTACAGCTTCTTTCCACTACGATCAGTTCTCGCTGTAGACGCAAGATTGTAGTGAACAGCCCGGCCAGTGCTCTGTGGGACGCTCAGATTCATTTCCGGGGCAGCATCTAGCGACCGAGGGCTCACACGAAATGCTGAGCGAGGTGAGAGAAACGGCTACAATTTGGAGCCCCTGAGACTCTCCGCGTGCATACAACCAAGTGGCATATCTCTAGCATTTGTCGCGCTGTTAGAAGGCAGACTCAGCTTCGAGCGGCAAGCACAGAGCGTTCGCGCGGAATTGTTGCAGCATTGCGGTGACTTTGCGAATGCAGGCAACGGGCGAAGGGGATGATCCAGCAGCTGGAGACTTCGGACGCAATGACGACGGCATCGATAATGAGACCGAAGACAGCCACGTCAGCTCAACTTCGGTTCGATCTCTCACCCTAACTCACTGTGCTAAAGCACAGGGCACGATCCTGAGCGCGCAAGAGCAAGCAGGTGCCACCTCGGAGTCCGATGGATGTGGTGCAGATTGGTCCTGGGCGTTTCATGCCACGAATGCAATTCGAAGCCCTCATGGAACGATACCGTCTGATGGGGTCCTAACCACTCCAGTGCCTAGCCCTGCCACATTGCTGAGGCAGCTGACAGCAGGGAGCTGGCAGGTACGAGGCGGCACCGCCAACGAATACAGACTTTGCTTTTCAGAGCGAACCCGCCCGATTACACGCACAGCAAGCACTGGATCTCCACGACGCGCCCATTGCCGCCCAAATCCGTAGGGCCGCGCTTCCTCTGCGCCCCGCTCAAGTCAGCGATCTGTTGAGACGCCGCGAGACACGGGGCGCGGGGGCGGGCGCGCCTGGTGTGGGACTTTCCGCTGCCGAGCGGATCAGCGCGCTGGCAGGGCGGCTCCCTACAGAGGGGCGCTCGGTCGCACGATTCCAGCACCGAGTGTACTGTGGGCTCTTCTCTGCCGACGGTGACAAGTTCGTCGCAGCTACCCAGGCAGTCCCCCGCTCCGAGTGACAGCTGAGTTTTCAGCCAGAACACAGCCTCGACTGACGTGTGCATTGATTCGCCTGGGCTGGTGTGCAGGGGGGTTCTATTGTCATGTTCGATGCTCGGGCAGCTGGGCGAGAGCTCGTGCCGGCGCGTTGGATCGAGGCCCGCAACATCCGATGGACCATCACCGACCTCGACCTGTCGCCGGACGGGCGCTTCCTCGCCTACTCTTCCATCGGATCCTCCTCCTCAGCCAATGTCTGCAGTATCGCTGGCGACTCTGAGCAGCACGAGCGCCTCGCCATGTACTCACAAGGCGAGTCCTTTGCAGTCTACAGTGTTCGCTGGGGCGGCCAGCGGGAGGTGGTTGCCGGGTGCAACGACTGCCACCTCCGCGCCTTCGATTTGGAGCGCCAGACAACGACGCTGGATGTCAATGCGCACGAGGACGATGTTAACGCGTGCTCGATTGCGGATGGCGCGTTTCAATCAAGCGTGGTGGTCACGGGTTCCGACGACGCCACGATCAAGGTATGGGATCGCCGCATGCTGGGCATCAGTGGCGCAGCAGCATCGCCACAGGGCGTGCTGGTCGGACACACCGAGGGAATCACGTTCCTTTCAGCCAAAGGAGATGGGCGCTACATGCTCTCAAACAGCAAGGACCAGTCTGCCAAGCTGTGGGACCTTCGGGCGCTCCGCTCCCCAGCGCAGGCTGCCGCTCTCACGCCCGTCCCGCGTCGCCATCGCGTGTGGGACTACCGCCGTTCCGAATACCCCAACGTTCTTGGGCGCAATGCGGACGGGACACCCTGGCCAACGCCTCATCATCGCCACCCCGACGACACCTCCCTCATGACGTACCGTGGCCACAAGGCAAACCCCCTCTGATTTTTCCCTGATGCTCTGCACCGCGCTGCAGTCTGCTCTGCCCTTCTCAGGCAGCGGTGGGCGCGAGTGCAGGTGCACTACACGCTCATCCGGTGCCATTTTTCGCCGGCGGAGTCGACTGCGCACAAGTTCGTGTACAGCGGGAGCGCGGACGGGCGGGTGCACATCTACGACACCCTCACTGGCGAGGTGGAGGCCGTGCTCGTCCACGGGCAGGATCGCCGCGACGTCGCGGCCGTGCGCGACGTCGCCTGGCACCCCTGGCAGCCGCTCCTCTGCACCGCCGCATGGGACGGCCGCGTCACTCGCTGGGACGCGCAATGCGAGGCTGGAAGCCTCACCGCGCGATTACGGCGCGGCGCAAGCGCAGCCTCGCGGACGGCGGCAGGCGCGAGACCTGGCGGCACTGCAGGAGCGTCCTCAGAACCCACACCTACTCCTTGCCTGCGCGAGGAAAGGGCCTGCACGAGCAAAGAGCCCACAGGCGGGCAGAAACTTTCGCGGGTCTACAAGGTCTTGCGCGACTCCGATGCTTGCGAGTCCGAGGTCTGCGCCCGCGCCCCCTCCTGCGCGCCCTCTGATCAAGCACGGCCTGACGTCCTGGAGATGTACGTGCAGCTGCTCCTGTCGACCCTGTCCGCAAGATCGCCGCGAGTTCTCTCACAGCCCGTTTCTGCTGGGCTGTGCGGAGTCCCTTCCTGCGCAGCAGGCAACCAACGCACATGGCTCCTTCACTGAGTGCGAACTGGGCATAATCTTTCGCGCCCACCGTACGAAAGGGGGGTCGATGCGGGGCAAACGAGTGGCTTGAGACTTCGGTGTGTGTGAGAGTTGGAATGAGTGAATTGTGGCGCGCACGTTAGTGCTATCGTGTTGTGCACGACACCGCTGAACCACGCGTTGCCATAACAGAGAGCCCGTTCGTTCACAATTCCTAAGAAGAGTAGGTCGCAGCTGCAACAACGCTCTGGTCTGCGGTGGCGCCTTGTGCTGTTGCGAGACGACTGGTACCTTGCGATTTATTTACAAGGAGCGAAAGACTGCTACATCTGTTCGATCTGATGCTGCCTTCCAAGAAGAGCATCGCATTTACCGGCAGAGGGCCGATGCGACCTCGAGGGTCTTGCCGAAGAACGGAAGCGCGGCAACCTTGGCGCCCGGGAGCTGCGACGCAGTCGCAGCGCACGACTTGAAGTTCGGGATCTGGGTGATGAACTGCACCGGGCCCTTGCCGGTGAGGAGGTAGTGCTGCATCATGCCACCGAACGCGATCATTGCGAGGCGGCCGTTCTTGATCTCGGTCACGGCACGGCGGTCCGACTTGAGCGAGAGCGGGTCGAAGCCGTAGTCACCGGTGCCGTCAAGGGTGCCATCGACGGCCTTCTGGATGAAGGGGACCTCGAGGAGGAAGAGGAACGCGAGAACCTGGGTCGCCGCGCCAATCGACACGAGCTTGTCGTGGAGGGCCCACACCTTCTCACCGCCGTACCACTTGCCGTAGAACGGGAAGGTGAAGACATCCTGGACGATGAGGCCCGTGGCCGCAAGCATGGCAATGCGGCCGTGCTTCACCTCCGCCTCGCGGGCCCAGATTACGTCAGCCCAGCCGAAGATACCGCCGTTCTCCGCCCAGTACGGGGCCTGGATGTCATAACCGCACGAGGTCTTGTACGCGAAGCGGTCCTGCATCGACGGGCCGCGCGCGACTGCAGCGCGCGCGGTGGCCGTCTTCGGGAGGACGCCACTGGTCGGGGCGAAGGCCGAGGCCATGCCGAGGAGGGCAGCAGCGAGAACAGTGCGGAGCATGTCAGCAGTTGTGCTTGGTGAGGTCGGACTCGTCGTCGGCAAGGGACCTTCTACTATTGAGATTCTTCTGACGGCGCGAATCAATTGCAAGTTTTCTGTCACCGAAACTCTGTGTCCAACACGCCCGCGGCTTCTAGAGTGTGTCGTAGAGAGGTCGCGCAGTTTTTGAAGCGATTTATAAGTGGAATCTGCAGTGACTCTCAAGGTTTCCAGTCGCAATTCACGCAGATGCGGTTTTAAAGGACACTCAAGAAGTCACATGCCCAGCTGACCCCCAAGAAAAGTTACGCGAAACTGCGCCCTAGAAAAGCCTAGTCGCTCCGAGCTCTGAGAATCAAGCCAGCCAACACGATGTTCCGTCGTTCCATCCTTGCGCTTGCCGGTCTCGCCGGTGCTGCGGCCTTCGCCCCGGCGTCTCTCCCCATCGCGGGCTCCCGCGCGGCTGCAGTCCGCAAGGGTGCCATCACGATGCAGCAGACCCGCTTCACCGGCGAGGGCACTGACTGGGACGTGAACGGCGCCGACTGGGCCATCAACGGCGGTATCTTCGGCGCCGTTGGCGACGTGATCTGGGCGCGTGAGGCGGAGGTCAAGCACGGCCGCGTCTGCATGCTCGCCGCGACCGGCTCGATCGTCCAGGACATCTACCACTTCCCGTTCATGGACAAGTGGTTCCAGGGCGAGAAGATGTGGGGCCTCCACGAGGCCGCCATCAAGTCCGGCGCGCTCTGGCAGGTGCTCTGGTTCATCGGCCTCCTCGAGATCCCCTTCCTCCTCAAGCTCGCCAACGGTTCCGTCGACGGCACCGGCGACATCGGCTTCGACCCGCTCGGCCTTGCCGAGGACCCGGAGGCGTTCGCCAACAACCAGATCAAGGAGATCAAGAACGGCCGCCTCGCCATGATCGCCATCTCCGGCATGACCCACCACTACTTCCTGACTGGCAAGGGCCCGATCGAGTTCCTCACCCAGATCCCTAACTTCAAGTCGTGCGCGTCTGCCGCTGTCGCCACCGGCCTGTGCAAGTAAGCACCATCGCCGCGGCGGCTGATTCGATCGGCCAGTGCACGTATGCGGAGCGGTTCTGTGCAACTTCGGTGTAAATAAAGGATCCGTGGACCCAATACCCGCGCATTGCCCGAGCGAAACCTCGGCCGTGGCCCCTCCACACACGCTGGCCTTGCTCGTCACACCCGATGCGAGGCACCTGGCCAGGCAGGCCCAGGAACTGCGGCACCTAGCGCCGCCCGCTCTCTCCCGAGCCATCGCACTGCGCACGAGCGCGGCCGTGGCGCGAACACACCACCCCCTATCGAACGCGAATGCGCGAGCGCCTTCACCCCCGCCGCGCAGCGCGCGCCGCGAGCTTGAACCCCCCGACGAGGTCCGCGGCGCGGCGCACCGCCTCGTGCAGCGTGGGCCGCGTCTCGATCCCGCCGGAGGGCGTCGGCGCCCCCGCATGGCCGTCCTCGAGCAGCGGCTGCACCAGCTGCCGGC
>Ga0115567_10001384_pt1 | contig 24352 bp, 25 predicted proteins | sample COGITO_mtgs_1204_2_FD_88679 | JGI IMG/M metagenome (GOLD analysis project Ga0115567, IMG submission 88679) | Pelagic marine microbial communities from North Sea - COGITO_mtgs_120412 | ecosystem: Environmental > Aquatic > Marine > Epipelagic | place: Germany:Helgoland, sampling site Kabeltonne... | reverse complement strand
TGCAAACAACACCAAGCCGTACTCAAGGAGTAGATTTATCTCGATACATCGATACATCAATACACAAACTGGTAGTCATAGTAATAGTTATTTTTGCACTACTTCTGCAAAGTGTACCTGCATTTGCGCACACAATTGGAAACAGTGATGAGGCTGCTCACGCCAAAGATGATTTAACTGATATGACAATCAGTGAAATCGAACGCAAAACAAATGAGAATAAACAAAAGATACTACAGAACAAAAATATTGATACCGGAGCCGCTCGGTCGAAAGATACGGTATCAACCGATAAAACCTTTTCTAGCCAAGCAGTATCGAATAACCCTGGCGTCTCAGGTAAATGGAGTTCAGTTCTAAAAACACCTATCGTGCCAGTATTTCAAGCAGTATTGCCAAACGGCAAAGTACTGATTTGGGACTCGGTGGGGGATAAAGCGACTGAAGAATATGCAAATCATACATACACACGAGCAATGGTTTGGGATCCTAAAGACAATACATCGAGGCGAGTTGACGTCAAAGGTTATAATATATTTTGCGCAGGATTCGCCCATCTTCCTAACGGCGATATATTAGTTGCCGGTGGTAACAAAAACGATAATCTACACGGCATTGTGCAGACTCATATATTTAATTGGCAAACTGAAACATGGTCACGTGGAGCAGATATGAAATCAGATCGATGGTATCCATCGCTGGCTGCAATGGCTAATGGCGAAGTTGCTATTATAGGCGGCGGCCCAGCTGTAACTGAAGTTTACCAGACTAATGGTGACATACGTCAGTTGCCTAGGGTGGCAGATGCTACCTACGGCAAACGTATCTACCCATTTATGGCGTCACGACCCGATACACTCCTGCAAATGCTCGGTCCTTATGACATGATGTACACTGCAAGCATCCCAGGACTCGGTAAAATAGTAGATAGCGATAAAAGGGACGGTAAAAACCGACAATATGGTAGTTTCGCAACGTATGATATCGGTAAACATTTGATGGTTGGCGGTGGTGGAAGACTGTCTGGTACTAAATGGCGTGCCCCGACTCGTACCGTACATAGCGTTGATACGAACAAATGGCAGAATACAACCGTTGAAAGCAAAAGTTGGGTGCCATCAGGCGAAGGACGTCGTCAGCATAATGCAACAGTACTTGCTGACGGTACCGTACTTGTAACAGGTGGTATGACAAGTACACAAAACTCAGGACTTGTGGATTTGGATAATGCTATTACTTCAGCTACAAATTGGAACCCTGCAACAGATGAGTGGACAACATTATCTAGTGCAAGCCGTATACGCCAATATCACTCCACGGCAGCACTGCTGCCGGATGGACGAGTCATGACTGGCGGCGGAGGTATATGTGGCCAATGTATGGACCAGGGTTATCTTGAAAAAAATATTGAGTATTTCTCTCCACCGTATTTATATAAAAAAGATGGCAGCGGTCAGCTTGCCAACCGTCCGGTTATCACTTCAGCTCCTAGCTCGGTAAGTATCAACCAACGGTTCACTATTAGGGTATCGACAAATGTAAAAGATATTCGTAAAGTTGGTTTAATTGGGCTTGGAGATGTTACGCATTCTGTCGATCAGGGTCAAAAATATATACCGCTAAAATACGATGCCTACACGAAGCACATACGAGCACGCGGACCGGCAACTGGTGGTATTGCCCCTCCAGGTTACTATATGCTTACGGTAACTGACAATTCTGGAGTGCCATCTGTCGCTGAGATCGTAAAAGTTAACAAGTCACCTGGTCCTATAATGACTCCGATCAAAAACGTTGGTGCTAAACGCTGTATCGATCTGCCTAGGCAATCTTTAGAAATAAAAACCTATTTGTGGTCTTATAGATGCAATGACACTGGAGCACAAGCTATGACTCGTTTCTTAGATGACGGTACCATACGTGTTCTGGGTAATTGTTTCGATGTACCAAAACGTAATTTTAAGTCAAACCAGAAGATATGGTCTTACCGCTGTAATGGCACAGAAGCTCAGGAATGGCAGTTTCGCAGCGATGGCACTATTCGTCCCACATCTAAAACTAGCCTATGTCTGACGCCATATAGCACTTCTATTCGAGCATCTATACGGATTCGAACTTGTGATGGCACTTCGTTGCAAAAGTGGAACTGGTAGCTCTTTCCCAAACTATCAAAGTTATATGTAGGATCTTGCTAGCAATTATATCGCCATTTTAGATAACAGCTCTATGTTGTCTGCTATGTCCAGTATTGAATGTTTAGCAGTTGTTTCGCCTGGTCCTATATGTATCGTCCATGCACTTTCAGGAGCGGCTTTGAACATATCTTCGTCAGTCGTATCGTCACCAGCTATCATGATGAAATCGGGGGCAGGAGATTGGTTCAGCCAGTGCCTAATAGCAGTTCCTTTATCAGCGCTAGATAGGTGTATGTCGATGATTTTTTTACCGGGCTGGATAACTACGGGTAGGTTACTAGATAGGTCAGATAGTTTAGTCATGATTTCAGATAGTTTAGCCGCAACGGTCTCATCATCAACTGCTCTGTAATGGAATACAAGCGCGGTAGATTTGTGCTCTATATGCGACCCGGGCAGCGCTGCAACTGTAGACTCGAGTGTCGGAAGTAGAGCTTGTTTCCAGTCTTCAGACGGATCAGTTAGCCGCTGCCACTGTTCACCAGCTAACTTACGGTAGCTCCCATGCTCTGCGGATATATCTACTGGCAGATCACCGAGCCAGTCATCAATTTCTGTATGAGCACGACCGGTTACGATAACAAACTTATTTTTAGGATCACTAGCTAGACTATCCACTAGAATACGTAGCTCTGGTGTAGGTTTAGCGAGCTCAGGACGGTTTACTATAGGACTCAAAACACCGTCGTAATCAAACAGAAAAAGTCGTCTTTTCGCCTCTCGGTATGAGTTTTGTATGGCCTGAGAATCATGAATATGCATAGAGATATCTTACCACGCTCGTACTATTGGTGGTATAATAGAGAAAACCATGAGCCGAATAATTATTGTTTCAAATAGACTGCCAATCAGTGTGTCAGAGGATGACACGGGCAAACTAAAAACAACACACAGTAATGGCGGGCTCGCAACAGCACTTAATCCTGTTTTTCAAGAACATGACACTGACTGGATCGGCTGGGCTGGAATGCGTCGTCACATAACTCAAGTTGAGCTTGGCGAACTGAAAATACCCAAAAACATCGTGCCTATCAACTTCACTGATGATGAGTTAACCAGTTTCTATGATCGCTATAGCAACGGCGTTTTATGGCCGCTACTCCACGAAATTGAACCATCGATTGAACTGACAAACGAAGATATCGAGATTGCCCATAATGTATTACAGTCATTTGCGGCTGCAGTCATGCAACGAGTTGCCGAAGGCGACGTGATTTGGATACATGACTATCAGTTAATCTTATTGCCACTTTATCTTCGCAAACTTGGTATTAAAAACCGAATAGGGTTTTTCCTGCACACGCCGTTTTTTACGCCAGAAAATTTGAAATCAGCCCCGCAGACTACACTGCTACTTGATAGTTTACGTTCTATCGATATATTGGGTGTGCAAGCGGAACGAGATGTTGAAGCTGCTGACCAGTGTCATGTAAAAGCTCAGCATTTCCCAATAGGTGTGGCTTTCGAAGAGTTTGATGATACGAACACTGACAAAACTGGCGTGAATGAAGTCGCTGAGTTACATGAACAGTTCGGCAACAAACAAATCATATTCTCGCTTTCACGGCTCGACTATACGAAGGGTCTTCCTGAACAAATCAAATCAATTTCTCAGCTCGCCGAAACGCGACAAGATTTCGTCTATCGTTTGAACGTCGCCCCATCGAGAGAAAGTGTGCTTGAGTATCAAGAGCTCAAAGAGACCATAGAAACAATGGCTAAAGAAACAAATAATACCTATGGGACTGATGACTGGCAGCCGATAATTTATACGTATGAGAATTTAAATCAGCAGCAGATTAGTGTTCTATATCAAGCCTCATCAATTCAGCTCAATGTTCCCGTAAAAGATGGTATGAATCTGATCGCCAAAGAGTACATCGCTGCCTGTCGCGATCCTAAGGTATTGGTTTTAAGTAGCGAAGCCGGCGCAGCTGAACAGCTAGTAGAGGCACTCATCGTCGAGCCTACTGACACTGATAGTATTGTCTCGGCACTGAGCGAAGCACTAGATATGTCGAACTTTGAAAAAAAGAAACGATGGAGCAAACTACGGTACAACGTCCGACAAGAGAACGTCCATGATTGGTCGCAGACATTTCTCGATACGCTCCTCGATAAAAATGCTGAGCGATAGCATAAATTGGCCTAGCTAATTTGAAAAAAATCATACTATTAACACTGAGTTTAGTTTTTGTCAGTGGTGCTGTATTGTTTATTAAGCCAAATTCAGTAAACGAAACAGGCACTATGGGATGCAAGAACGGTTATGGTGATCAGGAAACTTCTCGGTATATATTGCCCTATGAAACTGGATCGTCTTTCGTTGTAGGGCAGGGCAATTGTACTGATGGCTCACATAGTAACTCTCAGTCATATGCCTACGATTTCGATATGCCAGTTGGAACTAAGCTTATTGCTTCACGTGACGGTGAAGCAATAAGAGTGATCGATCTATATGAAGAAAATAACAATACTTCTGGTCAAGAAAATTATATTATCATCAAGCATGATGACGGCACTATATCTGGCTATTACCATATTACGAAAAATGGCTCTCAGGTAGAGGTAGGCGATAAAATCGAGCAAGGTGAACTAATAGCACTAAGTGGCAACACGGGCGATAGTACTGAGCCACATCTTCATTTCGAAATTGCCGAGTGTGAAGATTGCGAGACACTAGCGATTACTTTTGCTAATACGAGTGCACACAGTAACGGACTATTTGAAGGAAAAAGCTATAAAGCTGAATAGTAAATAGGTGTAAGCAGTATATAATTAGATAAAGAGATGATAAAAAAGAAAACTATAAAAAAGAAATTAAGACGATGGATGAAGCGGAAAAAAAATCTGCGCTTTTTAACTATACTAGCTTTAGTTTTTGTGGTTATGTTACTCTACGTATTATCCATGAACAATAAACTATTCGCAGTCGAAAAATCATCTTTACAGCCGCTTCTCACACTGATAGCTAGGGCTGAGAGCGATGAAAATTATAATGCGTATTATGGCAATGCATCTAACAAATCTTTGAAATTTACCAAAATGTCGCTTAAAGAAGTAAAGAAGTGGCAGGCGCAGTATATCAAAGATGGCAGCCCAAGTAGCGCCGTCGGCAGGTATCAAATTATCGATACGACTCTCTACGGGCTTACAAAAGAGCTGAATATTGATGACCAGCAAGTATTCGATAAAGAAACTCAGGACAGGTTAGCAATCGCGCTTGTAGAGCGACGTGGTGTCGAAGCATACATAAATAATAAACTATCTGATAAAGAGTTTGCCGCCAATCTCGCTAAAGAATGGGCCGGATTGCCAAAAGTAATTGGTAAGAACCCTAACGAAAGTTACTACGCATCCGATGGATTAAATCAATCGCAAGTAAATGTCAATGCCGTACTCGGAGCAGTAAGAAAGATCCAGCCGAAAGACTAGATTTGGCTGATTATGATACTGGCAAAGACTTTATATGGCTTAGAAGTGATAAGTCCTTATCGCATGCGGTACTGAATTTATTAGTTGATCTTCGTATGGAATCAATAGACAAAAGTCTTGACGGATTAGTTGTACAGGTTTATATTAAACCACATGGTTGAACAACAATCACTCAACATCGTTTTTCGCTCGTTAGCTGATCCAACTAGACGAGATATTTTGTCACGCCTCGTTAATGGTCAGCAAACAATCAGTGAACTAGCTGAGCGATATAGCATGTCGTTTGCCGCGATTGCCAAGCACATCAACGTGCTGGAGCGTGCCAAGCTAGTGTCAAAGCGCAAAAACGGCAAAGAGCAAATTATCACCATAAACGGCAAAACATTTGGTGAAGCCGATGAATATCTACAGCAATATTCGATACTGTGGAGTGATAGGTTTGATCGATTAGAAAATTTATTAAAGGAGGGAAAATAATATGGATAAAATGAGCTTTGACGTGCGCGAAGATGGGAATTCATTAGTGATGAAGTTATCCTTCCAGGCACCAAAAACTAAAGTCTGGCAAGCCTGGACAACACCTGAGTTACTGGCTAAATGGTGGAGTCCTGATGGCTGGGAAACTACAGTCAAGCACTTTGACTTTAGCAATGGTGGCTATTGGGAGTATGAGATGAAATGTATCGATCCAGAGCAGCCAGAATGGTTCGGCCAAAAAAGTGCTGGAAAGTCTACCTATGACAATATTAATCCAGAAGAGTCATTTGAAAATGTCGATTATTTTCTAGATGATACGAACAATGTCAACACCGAAGCTCCTGTCTCGCATAGCTTGATAGAATTTACCGAAAACGATGATGGCACGACAACCGTTACTTCAACTGCTCGGTACAATTCAAAAGATGAGCTAGAGCAAGTACTAGCCATGGGAATGCGCGAAGGTCTAGAGCAGTCGTGGAAGAAATTAGCCAGCGTAGTGGAGGAAAAATAATGGACCAAGAACTACAACTTAAAATCGAACGAACATTCGACGCCCCAATCCAGAAAGTCTGGGATGCTTGGACAAAACCGGAATTACTTAGGCAATGGTCGTGCCCAAATACATTTGAGGTCACTGAGCAATCTGGTGATTTCCGAGTCGGCGGAATCTGGACCGAAACAATGACGTCGGATAAGTATGGGTTTACAGGCAAATTGCGAGGCGAATACAAAGTTATCGAAGAACCGCACAAACTTGTCAGTACTCACGAATGGATTGATGGTAGTGGTAACGATGGCAAAGCCAGCGAGTACACCGTCGAGTTGTCTGAGCAAGATGATGGTACCCGTATGACATTCACCCAAATTGGCTTTGTATCAGCTGAATCGCGCGACAGTCACTGTGGTGGTTGGGAAGAGACTTTTGGTAAGCTCGCTAGTTTGCTGGAAAAATAAATACAATTATAAAAATGAGAATGCCCCGCCACGATGTTCTGTGGCGGGGCATATCAAGGTCTCCTCTCAGCTAGAATTGAAGTGGGCTATTTCTGTACGACTACTCCATCGCCTTTTCCGAAATTGCTCCACAACCACTTGGCGTCTCGCAGCATCAAGTTGACGCAACCACCGCTGCCTTGGCGCTTGCCTTTGGCGTTGATGTAGTTGCCGTCAGAAGTGAAGCTGGCCGATCCATGAAAGGCATGACCTCTATAGGTGAAATACTGAGAGTGAGGCATCTTCGCATCTTCATAGATGTTAGACACCTCATCAATCACGCGCCTATTCACCGAGAAAGTGCCAGTGGAGTCTTCTTCTGGTACCACTTGCCTTTGTGCTTGAATGATCCACCGGTTCGAGACGGCATCTGTTTGACGAGCTTACCGTTTTTGAACACGTACGTGATCTGATCCGAGATGTCGACGCAGGCCCAGCTGCCACCGGAGAAGCACTTGCTGTTGAGGTGCTTGGTCTTAACTTTACCGCTCCGCAGCTTCTTCCACGTCTTCGGGCCAATGATGCCGTCGTCAGCAAGACCGTAACGATCCTGATAGTGCTCAGTCGCACGCGCACTTACTGACCCAAAGACACCATCTGCACCATAAGCACCGAGCCACTCACCGTTTTTCAGGAGGAGTTTTTGCGCTTCTTTGGCGCAAGTTCCGCTTGAGCTACGACGGATGGTTTTGGAGTAGCATGACGACTTCGATGGCGTTTTGATCGTCGAGTTACCTCGGCGAAGCTCGCCCCATGTCTGACGACCAGCGATACCGTCGACTTTAAGGCCGCGACGATCTTGGTATTTGCGAACTGCCTTGTATGTAGTCTTGCCAAAGACACCATCAGCACCGTAGCTAGCCAGGTTTGCACCCTTTTTGAGTAGGAGCTTCTGTAGCTCCTTGACGCACTTGCCACGATTTCCTTGATAGAGCGTGACAGAGGCACAGCTTGAAGCCTTAGCCTGCTTGGTGGTCGCGGATGCTACGAGCACGCCTGATGGCTGCACCTTTTGGAAAGGCGCAGCCACAGTTAGGCTTGCGGGGGATGGGACGGCAGAGGTTGTGACAGCCGCAACTTCACTGGTTGGTTTCGCCTCATGGACCAAGGCTGCGGATGCAGCGCTGGGAGAGGCGAGGCTGATAGTGACTGCAGCTACTAACCACATTCCTAATCGAGGGATTTTCTTGATGTGCGACATTGCGTTTCCTTCTTTCTGTAGAGGGCAATGTGAGTACATAGTATAATAATTTAGTTATACACACAATTTTGTTTTATATAAACATAACAATAAATCCGCTACTGTATAGCGGATTTATTGTTGTACTGATACTATAGTTTAGTTTTGTATATGAGCGTGGTCACCGTAACCTAGGTTGCTCCAAAGCCACTTCGCATCTGATAGTGATAAGTTTACACAGCCGCCACTACCTTGCTGTTTGCCCTGTGAGTTGATATAGTTACCGCTTTTCGTAAAGCCTGGTGAGCCATGAAATGCATGTCCAATGTTGGTGAAGTACTGTGAGTGAGGCATTGGCGAGTTGTCATACAATCCTGATTTTTCATCAATGACACGGTTTTTGATGCTAAATGTCCCATTCGGTGTACTGTGCTGTAGCCATTCGCCCTCGAAGTAGTGAGAGCCACCAGTTCTTGAAGCCATTTGTCTTATTAATTTGCCATTTTCAAACACGTAAGTGATCTGGTCTGATTTATCAACGCAAGCCCAGGTCTTGCCGCTAAAACATCGGCTATCGAGATGATTTGTTTTAACTTTGCCACTACTAAGTTTTTTCCAGGTGTTCGGACCAACAATTCCATCAGATTCAAGATTATAACGGTCTTGATAATGTTTTACTGCTTTTGTCGTAATTGGACCAAATGAACCATCAGCACCATACGTACCAAGCCATTCACCGTTTTGTAGCAAAAGATTCTGGACTAGTTTGGTGCATGTTCCGCTCGAACCTTGGCGTACCGTTTTGCTATAACACGAAGATTTCGAAGGAGTTTTTATCGTAGAGTTACCGCGACGAAACTCTCCCCATGTTTGGTAACCGACAATGCCGTCGACAGAAAGACCTTGCTGTTTTTGATAGCTAGATACGGCTTTTCTAGTATTTTTTCCAAAGACACCATCAGCGCCATATTTGTCGAGTGGAAAACCTTTGGCCTCAAGCATTTTTTGTAATTGCTTGACACAGTCGTTGCGATCTCCATAGCGAAGAGTTTTTGATGCACAGCTAGAACTGACATATGTTTGATCCTTAGTCTCGGCTGATGAAGTATTGGAGCTGATAGCTGCACCACTAATACTAACGATGAGCGCAAGAACGAGCGCTGCTTTAAAAGATACAATTCTTTTGATGTACTGCATTTTAGCCTTTCTTTAGCCTTTATTGTTTATATTTTACCATAATTAAGTTAAATATACAATGATATTAAATGTAATTAACTGATACAAAAACCGAAAATATCAATACTTAAGTAAGGTCGGCGCTACTGAATTCTGCGGTAAATGCTCGGCACCAAATAACGACAGATTTATACTCTTTATACGCAGAGGGCAGATTGTAAGTCTGTGATCCAGATTGCTTTTTTAGCTCACCAAGAGAAACGAATTCGCCAAGGTCTTCACCGCTACCGACTTTGTTTTTAGATATATAGACCTGTAGATCAGGACCACTGCTAACTATAAAATTTTCTTTGAATACTAAAGTAGGCTTATCGTCGTTTAATTGGAATAAGGCCGTACCAGAACCGCTATAGTCACGATCACCAGGTCCAAATGTACCGCTATGAATGACAGTTTCGGCTGTGTTGGAGCTAGTATCGTCTTTGATAGTCGCTTGGGGTTCATCTATTCGTGGTGTTTCATCAGTAGATGAGCCTTGCTGTACAACTTCGATTTGGGAGTCTTCATATACTCTATAGCCCGCATAGGATACTCCGGATATTAGTAAAAGCGTAATAGAGAGTAAGGATATTTTTTTAGCTTTTGTCATGATATGAGTATAGCACTACACCTGTATAGATCTTATGTAGGCCAAAATTAACGAAACCTTTTAGCGATAGATTTGAGTAGATTTTTACGGCCGTCAGTTAAGCTTTCTTGCATGCGTATACTCGTGGCTTTTGCGTAAAGATCTCCGTAGCTTGGGTAGGGGCGTATAACTGCAAAAAGATCTTTTATCTCTAGTTTTTTATTGATAGCGAGCGTTGCTTCGTTAATCAAACTCGCAGCTGTCGGTCCTATAATTGTGGCGCCGACTATTTGTTTTTTATCGTTCGAGATAAGCCATATGCCGCCATCAAGTGAGTTATCGGTTTGAGCACGGTCCAGCTCAGAAAGTGGTACGTGCGTTATGGTATGACTATCATCGACATCTTTTTCGGATACTCCAACATGCGCAATCTCAGGAGAAGTAAATATACTCCACGGTATTGCTGCGTAGCTTGGTTTACGATGAAATGTAGTCCAATCGAATATTGCGTTGCTACCAGCAAATCCGGCTTCATATCCAGCTACATGGGTGAATTGATAACCACCGGTCACATCACCACAGGCATAGACGGACGATATGTTCGTGCGAAGTGAACTATCAACGATAATTTCCTTTTTCTTATTCATTGCCAGTGGTGAATCTTCGAGCCAGTTAGTATTTGCTTGACGACCAGTGGCGAGTAATACTGTATCAGCTGGAATAGTTTCAGTATCATTTATGCGAATCGATTCAGTCGTAATTTCGTTGATAGTAGAATTTTTGATGATAGTAATATTAGCATTACTCATGGCTTTTTCTATGATTTTTGACTGATCTTCAGTCAGCATCTTCAGCACTCTATCTCCAGTTTCGAGGATCGAGACATGACTTCCGAGCTGAGCATAGGCCATAGCAAGTTCAGCGCCAATTGGTCCGCCACCGACAACAACGATTTGCTTAGGAAGTGTTTTGAGGTTCCATATGGTATCACTGCTATATACATGTGGTAGGTCAACCCCTGGTATACTGGGGAGTCTTGGACGAGAGCCAGAGCTAATAATGAGTCGGCGCGCAGTTATTGTGCGGTTACTCAATTTGATTGTGTGACCGTCTACCCACGCGGCAGTATCTTTGATTACATCTATGCCAAGCGATTGATATCGTTCAGCTGAATCGCTAGGCTCGATTGCGGCTATGGTGTTATGAATCCTCGCATGGATTTTTTCGTATCTCTGACTTTCGGCAAATGAGCTGCTATTTGTAGTGCCACTGTCTAAGTGACTACTTGCAATAAGTGTTTTGCTTGGCACGCAGCCTGTATTGAGACAATCTCCACCCATTTTATGGCTTTCGATGAGGGCGACCTTGCCTCCAAGCAAATTGGCGGTGTAGGCGGAGATTAGCCCAGCCGTACCGCCGCCAACGACAATAACGTTATAGTCGTATTTAGGCATTCGATTCTCTTTTCTTACGAATTTTTAATTGAATATAGCGAATGGTGAGTGGAAGAGCTGCAAGTAAGATCAATGCAACTAAAATCCCCGGGCGCAAAATAGTACCAGTTTCAGTCGACTCACCAATTTGACTGCCGGCATACGTAAACACCGCTGTAGCTGGTATAATGCCAAAAAATGTCGCCGAGACATAGTCTCTGAACGGGATGCGGGCAATACCAGATACGATATTGAGAATATAAAATGGTATGATCGCGCTGAGTCGAGCGGCTAGAAGATACCACCAGCCTGATTCGGCGACGCCTTGTTTGAGTTTTTTGAATGAATCTCTATACTTACTTTCCGAGGAGCCTTTTGTGACATACCGAGCGACGAGATAAGGGACAATGCTGCCGATTGTTGCTGCTGGCACTACAGCGATGCTCGCCAGCTGCCAGCCCATGATTGCTCCTCCCGAGATAGTTAGAAATGTAGCTGCAGGTAGAGACGTCGCAACCATTATGATATAGACCAGTATAAATCCAGTTACAAATAGAATAGGATTGTTGTCTAGGCTTGTGATCAAATCACTTCGGATTGATTGGAATTGTTCGAGCGAGAAGTATGAATGTGCACCTGATATGAAATATACTGCAATCAAAATGATAAAAAACGATACGATACTGATTTTTTTGTGAGTTTGACTCATAGAAGCTATTGTAACAGGCTACGAGCCGCCACTTGGCGGGGTTTCATTACAGTTCATGATGTTCGAGACGGTGTAGGAATGTTTGTAATAGTCCTGCGTGATACTGTAGCTGCCGCCACTGACACCGCCGACGCTACTGTCGTTGCAGGTGTAGAACTGCGATGAAGAATCAGATTGAAACTCGCGAAATCCGAGTCGTCGATAAAATACCTCGGTTTGAGGTGGGCTGATGAGATTCCAAGCTGAGATGACGTAGTCAGTACCATTGCTGACGTATAGATAGCAGCCCTTGACACCATCGACACCGACGGTGACAGACGGGTCGCTTTGTGGCGGGGTGCCATCATAGTCAGGTATCCAGTCAGTCTGGCTTGAGCCGTTTGTACAGTTTTCGTCAGTCAGGACATCGGCTGCACGCCAGTTTGATTTGGGATTTGGTGTGGTGACCGGATAGGTACCGTTTTCGGTGTAGTAAATTTTGATTGATTTTTCGACTTCATTAAGGTCGTTTTGGATAGCAATATTTTTAGCTTTTTGTTGGACGATCCAAAATGAAGAGTAGACTAATGCGGCAAGTATGCCAAGTACGATGATGACAATCAGCAGCTCGACGATAGTAAAGCCTTTGCCGGTGTGAGCTGGAAGTCTGTGCGGAGTATGGTATCTCGTCGACATGACAGTGAGCTAGTTTTTTAGTAGATATGGTGTCGATGAGCGGTAATCACCTTGAATAGCGCGAGTTTCCCATGTTCCAGCGCCTAGGAAGCTGCCATTCCAGGTCCATCCGGTTTGTCCATTGGTATTGATTTGGGCGTAGGGAAGATAGCGGTAACGTCCAGTTGAGTCGTCAGCAAATGAGACGGTACAATAGGTTGATGTCATGCCGTGACAGCCACTACCGAGACTGTCGCTGGCGCTAAATCTATGCTCGTTTTTGGCACCACCAGCTTGCCATAGTTTTGGCGTCGAATTCGTTGCATTGAGAGAGCTGGCGACTTGGATGCTTTTGCCCGCATCTATCATGCCGTGGCCGAGCTCATCGGTGTAGAGCTCATTATTCATGGTGGATGGTTTTGATGATGAGGCGGCGATAAGAGCTCGGACGTCATCGACTGATGAGTTGGGTCGAATAGAGCGGATGAGCGAGGCGAGGCTGGCGACTTGCGGCGATGAAAATGATGTCCCATATAGACTACCTGAGTAATAATTGGTTGAGCCGTCATTTACCCAAACAGGTGAGTTGATCGTGCCTGCACCGGGCGCAACGACATCGAGCGAGCTGCCATAGCTGCTAAATCCAGCTCGTTCATCGGATTGATTCGTGGCGCCGACGGAGATGACTGGTTTGTAGAGTGCTGGGTAGAGCATGCAGCCGGGATTTGTAGCTGGACAGTTGAGCTCACCACCGGAATTTCCGGCAGCGGCAATAGTTACGACATTATTGGTGTAAGCATAGTCTACAGCAGCTTTTAGCGCTGGATCAAAGGCTTCGCCGCCAAGACTCATATTGATGACATCAGCACCATTATCGACGGCGTAGTAGATAGCTGCCACGATGTCGCTGGTGTACCCTGGCCCATCATCACTGAGAGCTTGGAGGGGCATAATTTTGGTATTCCAATTAATAGTGGCGACACCAGTGCTATTATCTCCTGAGGCGCCGACTAGCCCGGCAACAGACGTACCATGCGATACACCTCCACCCTCCGGATTGCTACGACCTGGCGTGACGTCTCCGTCGCCGAGGTTGAAATTCCAGCCTCTCCAGTCGTCAAGATAGCCGTTGCTATCATCATCACAATTGTTAGTCCGTTTATCCTGTGGCGTACCTGTCCAGCAGCTACCATTAGGTTGGGTTTGGCCGGACTCACCAGTGTTTGTGATCCATTGGTCAGCTAAATCCTCATGTTCCAGAAAAAATCCTGTATCTATAACTGCTACGATGGTTTGGCCGCTACCAGTCGTGATATCCCACGCAGCTGGCGCGTTTACTTTCTGCAAAGCCCAGCTGTCGGAATAGCCCGGGTCATTTGAAGTAAGCTGTGGGCGATAGATGTATTCTTTGGCGACACTTTCACGGATCTCGGTTTGTTTAGGAGCATTATCAGTTCGAATAGATTTAGGGTTTGAGTTAACGGGTTTATTTTCTTGTGAATTAGTTTTCGGGGGCGAACTGGAAGGTGTATTATCTGAGGTTTTTTCCTTAAGGTTTGAATTATTTTTGGAATTTGAACTCTCAAAAGTTATCGTCTGAGGATGCAGATCAGATTTGTTGGGGTCGGTATTATCCCATAGCTTCATGCTGGCGATGGAGGACAGTGTTGCTACGAAAATAATTAATATTAGAGCTTTATATTTCATGTTTATTTCAATCGTTTATCAATACTAATCTTAGCACATTTAAACATATGCGGTTTATGGTAGTCAGTAAAGTTAGTTTAGTTAAGCAGCCAGTGCTAAGTGGTCTGGGTTTGTTAGAGGCGAAGTGTATTCGCGATTAGCTGCATATTCAATCTCATCTTGTGAAAAATGTGATTCTAGTCGTACTATTTCTTGTATCGCGACAGCACCAAGGTCTTGCTCTGAAGCAGTGTTAGCTGGTTTGAGCTCGTATTCAGGATTGTGAACTGGCTCAAGCAGGCCACTCGTAACTGTGAGAATAGCCAATTGACCCAGGTCTTTAATGCCTTCATTCGTGCGCTCTCGAAGTAGTTCCGCAGCTTGAATATTGAACTCCTGATAGCGGAGATGATCCAGTTCTTGAGCGCGAAGCATAGATTCGTTCATATGTATCTATAAAATACTATATAACACAAATAAAGTCAATTGTTATTATCTATTTGCGATAATGCCTGAATTATCGCTATAATGACTCAGGTATGGCGCCTTGGCCGAGAAGTTAGGCAACGGTCTGCAAAACCGTGTAGACGGGAGCGTTACCCGTAGGTGCCTCCATAAATTTATAAGAGGGACTAAGTCCCTCTATTTGTTTTTGAGGTGAACTCACAAAACTACACCACTCCCTCTGAAGCTCGCCTAACGGCTCATGGAATGAACATATTTCTTATGTATTGGATTCTAAGCAGGAGTGATGTCTGTGTCAGGTGTAAATGCGAATAGACTTCAGTGCAAGGTGAAGATATACTAACAGTATGCCGATGTGAACCTGTAGCGATCATGGGCGAGTTCGGCTGCGTGAAACGCAAATATGAGTAGACGCTAGCGTCTCGCAAATACTAATTGCACCTGTAGAGTGCTGATTGTAAGAATCTACAATATGGGCGAGTGGCGGAACCGGTAGACGCTGCAGACTTAAAATCTGTTGAGATTGTATCTCGTGAGGGTTCAAGTCCCTCCTTGCCCACCATTATAAAAACCAGTCCTTGTGGCTGGTTTTTATAATGGTGGGTTTGGAATGAACTTGAACCCGGTAAGGTGAGCTTTGTTGGGAGCAAAGCGCAAGGGAATTTACTCTTCAAAACTTGCTCTAATAGATGTAATTCCGGGGTCGCGGAACGTGACCAGGTCCCTCAGCTAACGTCTTTCACCATTAAAAAACACCAATCAAGGTGCAGATAAATACATAAGTGTTGTGTGGGCGACACACCTGGGTTAGATCCGTCCCGTAAGAGACAAAAATTCCAGGTGCGCCGCGCCACGAGTCGGGCCTCACTCGCTGAGCTGTTGGGCCGAGTCGTTGAAGACGTTCGACCAGAAATCACCCACAGCCTGCAGGTGATTAAGCGCAAGCTCACCAATCCTTGAGTCAGGATTGAGACTGGTTGAATAGAACAGTACTGCAGCGATGAGAATGGCAATCAGTAAGACGTCGATCACTTTCATCTTAGTGTTGCCATCATTGAACGATTGGATGAGCAGAGCAATACCCAGGAAAACTGAGAGGGCTGTCGCGAGCAGTGCGCCATTATCGAGTGATCGTATCGAGTAGACCGAAGTCAGCGCAATGTATGCGGACGCAGATATTACGCCTGTCATGACCACATCTGCGACAAAACTTTTGGTTGAGTTGAAGAATGCCCATGCAACAGCTAGTATGACTAGCGCCGTAACGAGAGTTGCTGCCTCTGCAACGCCACCGAGAGCCTCATACGCTGTGGCCCATAGTGCACCTAGGACATTCAGGAGGCTACCGATAGTCTCCATGCTGTTCACCAACTTTCTTGAAAGTACGTCAGGATTTCCGACTAAGCTTATTTAACCACTATTTACGAAATACCGCAATACGTTAAACAGTAGTAACAATCATGTCTATTTGCGGGAGAAACTGCTATAATAGTAGTTAGTAAATTAAGGAGAACATATGCCAGCATTTTGGATCATTATAGCCATCGTAGTCGTACTCGCCATTATTGGTGTCGTACTTTATAACTCACTTGTCACATTAAGGGTTCGTGTAGATGAAGCTTGGAGTGATATTACTGTACAGCTCAAACGCCGTGCAGATCTCATCCCAAACCTTATCGAGACAGTCAAAGGCTACGCAGCGCATGAAAAACAAGTCTTCCAAGACGTGACTGAAGCGCGCTCAAACGTAGTTAACGCCACCTCAAAAGGACCAAAAGAAACCGCCAAAGCCGAAAACATGCTCGAAGGCGCCCTAAAAAGTCTGTTTGCCGTCGCTGAAGCTTACCCAGATCTCAAAGCTAACGAAAACTTCCTTCAGCTGCAAAACGAGCTAGTCGATACTGAAGACAAGATTCAGGCCTCACGACGTTTCTATAACGGTGGCGTGCGTGATCTTAATACAAAGATTGAAACAGTACCTAGCAACATCATCGCAGGTATATTTAGTTTTAAACAACGCGAATTTTTCGAAGTTGATGATCTGGCAGCTGTCCAAAAACCAGTTGATGTTAAATTTTAATTACTAACTGTCCTAGGATTTAGACACACGTATGTATAGTTCAATTGCTGCCAACAAACGCAACACCGTTATAATTATGGTGCTATTCGTGCTTGTCATATGGGGCCTGGGCTACCTAATGTCGGTTTATTACGGTAGCACTGGCATTATGTGGGGGGTACTTGTTGGGGCGAGCATTTATGCATTTATCCAATACTTTATCGCTTCCAAAGTAGCCCTTACTATGAACGGTGCTAAAGAGATACAAAAAAAGGATAATCCACGTCTCTATCGAATGGTAGAGAATCTATCTATTACAAATGGTATGCCTATGCCAAAGGTCTATGTCGTTGATGACCCAGCTCCAAATGCCTTTGCCACTGGTCGTGATCCGAAACATGCCCACGTTGCGGCAACGACCGGTATACTTGATCTAATGGATGATCGCGAGCTTAACGCTGTCATGGCGCACGAGATGGGTCATGTGCAGAACTATGATATACGCGTCATGATGATTGTATTTGGTCTTGTGAGCGCAATTGGTCTACTCGCTGACATATTGGTACGAATGATCTGGTTCGGTGGCGACGCCAGGGATAAAGGCGGTCCATGGATAGTTGTCATCGGTGTTGCCGCAGCCATTATTACACCGCTTGTTGCTATTGTCATCCAGGCAGCCATCTCCAGGCAGCGAGAGTATCTTGCAGATGCTACGGGTGCGCTCACGACACGTGACTCTGAAGCTTTGGCTTCTGCCCTTGAAAAGCTTGGTAATGTGAGTACTGCCACGAAGCGTCAGAATACTTCAACAGCACATCTTTTCTTCGCTAACCCTCTTAAAGGCGGTTTCGCAAAATTATTTAGCACTCATCCACCAATGTCCGAACGTGTCTCACGTCTTCGTAAAATGTCTACTAAGATGTGATTATGGCTGAAAAAGCCAGATACCACCTCCAGAAAGTTACGAGTAGTTTCCGTAATTGGGTTGGACTGCGTAGGCAATCTATTAGTTCATATCTAAAACGACGACCACATCGTTCTTTTCGTCGAACGTATGTGCGTGATATACCGCCGCGTGCATCTCTGCCAGGAAATATATTTTTCACGACAGCGGTACTTGATTTTATGCGTCAAAACTGGCGCTCATATACACTATTTACCATATTATATATCGCAGCTTATGCGATATTTGCCGGAGTTGCAACACAAGAAAATTATACTGCGCTCACCGAATCAATACAAAATTTGGGTCCACAGATCTTGGGTGGCGAAGTGTCACAAACGACCCAAGCTGCTTTACTATTTGGAGCCACTATAACTGGTGGCGTTGGGGCGCCACAAACCGAGGTCCAGCAGGGCTATGTAGCGCTATTATCGATCTTAACTTGGTTAGCCGTAATATGGTTTGCTCGTCACCGTTACAATGGTGTGTCTGTTAAGGTTCGTGACGCACTATATAATTCTGGGTCACCCATAGTACCAACTATTATTTTAGTTCTATTGGCATTGGTTCAAATTGTACCGGCTGCGTTAGCAGTCATAGTATATATGGCAGCTTATAGTAATGGATTTTTAGACATAGGAGTGGTTGCAATGCTGTTTGGCCTAGGAGGCATTTTACTCATTATTTTATCGCTCTATTGGCTATGTGGAACACTTTTGGCGCTTGTGCTGGTGACGCTTCCAGGAACATATCCATACCAAGCTATCAAAATGGCTAGTGATATCGTAATAGGCAGGCGTGTACAGTTACTGCTCAGGTTGCTTTGGATGGCTGGAGCGGTGGTTGTTTTCTGGGCCTTACTACTAGTGCCAGTAATTTTGATTGCTGGCTATATTACTATTGAGTGGCTGCCTATAGTTCCAGTCACAGTCCAACTACTAAGCGCAACAACGCTCATGTTCTCGATAACGTACTGTTATGTGTTATACAGGGGGATGATTGATGAGTCAATCGAGCCACAGCGATAGATATGATGAGCTCGTCGAGCTGCTCAATACGTATAGCTACGCCTATCACGTATGCGATGAGCCAGCTGTTTCTGATGCAATCTACGATGGACTTTTCACTGAGCTTAAACAAACCGAAGCCGCGAACCCTGGGCTAGTAAGAGATGATAGTCCGTCGCAGCGAGTGGGCAATGTGCTTAAGGGTGGATTCCAAAAAGTAGCACATCGTTCAAGAATGCTCAGCCTGAACGACGTATTCGATCGCAACGAAGTAGAAGCTTGGATAACGCGAATGGATAAGTTGCTGCCAGGAACTCACCATGAGTTTTTTGTCGATCTTAAAATGGATGGGTTGGCTTGTGCATTGATCTACGAAGATGGAAAGTTGGTACAAGCGATTACCCGAGGTGATAGCTTTGTTGGCGAAGATGTCACCGCTAACGTTCGTACAATCAAGAACATACCTTTGCGGCTTCGACAAAATGACACCAGCAAAACATTTTTATCCGGCAGGACTGAAGTTAGGGGCGAGATAGTGATGCTAAAGTCTGATTTCGAGCAGCTAAATGCTATGCAAAAAGCCGCTGATAAACCATTATTTAAAAACCCTCGGAATCTTGCTGCCGGCACTATTCGTCAGCTTGACCCGAGATTAGTTGCGACTCGTCCACTGACATTTATTGCCTACGACCTCATGCGTGATGATGCATTGGAAGTGCCGACTAATATGTCAGCTTACGAAAGCCTCACTGCGCTAGGTATTCGACGAAACAAACAAGCTACAGTGTTTACAAAACTGAACGATGTCATGAGCTTTGTGAGTCATTGGGATGAAGCCCGGCGTAAGTTACCATTCAACACCGATGGACTTGTCATCAAAGTAAATGATCGTAGCCAATTTCGTGAGCTCGGCATCGTTGGCAAGCAGCCCAGAGGAGCAGTGGCATACAAATATCCTGCTGAGCAGGCTACAACAGTAGTGAAAGATATCGTGTTATCTATCGGACGTACTGGCGCAGCTACGCCAGTCGCAGTATTTGATCCAGTACTCGTGGCTGGCAGTACTGTACAGCACGCTAGTCTACACAATGCTGATGAGATAGCTAAGATTGACATCAGAATAGGTGATACAGTGGTGATTTATAAAGCAGGCGACATCATACCGAAAGTTGAGTTTGTTGTCGGTGAGCTTCGACCGAAAACTGCCAAAAAATTTGATTTTGAGAGTGAGTTGAAGCGTCAATATCCAGAGCTAGAATTTGAGCGACCAGCTGGTGAAGCGGTGTATCGTATCAAAGGAGCGAGCGGAACACTACTATTGATCCGAGGGTTGCAACATTTTGCATCCAAAGGCGCACTCGATATCGATACACTAGGTGAAAAAAACGTTGTCGCCCTGGTCGATTCGGGTTTGGTTAAAGATTTAGCTGACATTTATGTACTCACTAAATACCAATTACTAAAACTCGACCGATTTGCCGACATTTCTGCTCAGAAACTAATCAATGCAATAGCAGATAAGCAATCACCTCCGCTTGAACGATTTGTCTATGGACTCGGTATTCGCCATGTCGGTGTGCAAACTGCTATTGACCTCGTCGGCACATTTGAGACCTTGGAAGCACTATCACGAGCTACTATCGATGAACTACGTGCAGTCGAAGGCGTTGGTGAGGTAGTAGCTGAGAGCGTGGTTGCTTGGTTCGCAGATGAAGATAATCAGCGCTTACTACAAAAGTTTTCTCAGCTCAGTGTAGTCCCTCAGTATGAAAAAAAATCTGGCAAACTAATTGGCCAGTCATTCGTCGTTACAGGCACACTAGATACTATGAGCCGCGATGAAGTCGCAGCAAGAATCCGCGCTCAAGGTGGTGAATTTCAGTCCAGCGTTGGCAAGTCGACGACGTACCTTGTAGCTGGTGGCAAAGTTGGTGCTAGTAAGCTCAAGAAAGCTGAGAGTTATGGCACCAAAATTATTGATGAATCAGAGTTCAAGAAATTAGTGTGATGAATAATTTGACCGAAAAAGTCATCATACGTGATAACCATAGATTTGAAACAGGACACGCGACTCATGAAGACGCCCAAGTTTTTTATAAACGGTCTCACATTGGTATTGATGCTTTAAAACGAGAGATAGAAGGGCTACGAAAATTTAACAAAATAGCACGAAGTGGTATATTGCCATTTAACGTACCAAAACTAATTAATCATGATGAAGATACAGTAATTGCAGAATATATAGAAGGTATTGCTCCTAAATTTATCACTGGTGATACCGATTTTACAGCATTTTTTATAGATTCATTCGTTGCTATTGATGAGCTGACTCGAAATGCGCAACCTAAGCCTAGTCGGTATTCTCATCCGAATAATTCAGGGCAAATGATATGGCAGATACTCGAAAACGATATTCGTGCCTGTGATGAGCATTTGCTGATCGGCGAAGATAGGTTGCAAGCGTGCGTAGATTATCTCAAAAGTAACCATTCGTCGCTAGAAGCGAGATTTATGCACGCTGACTTTACAGACAACAATTTGCTCCGAGATGAGACTGGTAACTATTGGCTCATCGACTATGAATCTTGTGCAGATGACTGGCCAAGGTGGTATAACGTCGTAAACTTTACGTACAATCGCAGGATGAAATATCCTGAGCTTGAGAGTGAGATGAAATACATTTTACGTACAGTTATTAGTAAATGTGGACCAGGTCTCACAACCTATGATGAAATACGGTTTATTGTGATTCTACGAGGTCTTTCATTGATCATAGAGCATATGACTGAACCTAATGATTCTCATGCTACAAATGACAAAATGAACCCTGAGCTCTACGCGAGAGTCTTGCAGTCGATTGATTCATGTCTAAATGGTAGCATTGAGCAATGGCTAAAATAAAAATAGAAACGGGCATATATCGTCACTATAAGGGTGGTGAGTACGAAGTTAGAGGTGTCGTTCAGCACAGCGAGACACTTGAAGCCATGGTTCACTACAAACATCTTGATGATGGTTCAGAATGGGTAAGACCATATAGTATGTTTTTTGAACAGGTGAATATCAACGGTAAATCAGTGTCCAGATTCGAGAAGATCGATGACTGACACCACTTTTATTACAGGTAACCAGCATAAAGCCGATTATTTATCTCGGCAGCTAGGGATTGATATCGCACATTAAAAAGTTGATCTCGATGAAATTCAGTCGCTCGATTTGCGTGAGATAGTTGAGCATAAATTAAGGCAAGCATATGAAATAGTATGAAGCCCGGTGATAGTTGAAGATGTCAGCTTAGGACTTACGGCACTAAATGGGCTTCCAAGCCTTATATTAAATGGTTTGTGGAGAGTGCTGGCATTGAGTCACTGTGTCAAATGTTGGATGGCTTTGATAATCGGAGTGCCGAGATAACAAGTATATTTAGCTTTGATGCTATATTTATAAGCGACGGTTACACTATAACTCATAGCGAGATGACACAAGATGAGAATCACTATGCTGAAGTTATAAAACCCTATAGACAGCTAAGAGATTTTTTACAGAAGTAGAGTCGGCTGTCTTTTTTTATGCATGAGCATGTTGCGCATTTGACATAGCTATAGTACTATTTCTCTGAACAACTAATGAAAGATAAAAATGAATCCACAAAATCCCGACAATCCAGAGCCAAATCCAGAGCCAATTTCTCAGACACCTCAGCCCACCCAGCCTGTGCAGCAGCCAGTAGCTCCGACTGCTCAGCCCGAGCAACAACCTGAGCCGCAAAATCCTGAGCCTGAACAGCCAACTGAAACAGCCGGCTTCTCCAGTTGGGTTTGACCCATTTGCTGCCCAGTCGAATCAAGCCAACGTTCAGCCTCAAAACAATGTCCCAGCTCAGCCTACTCAAGACCCAGGTAAAACACTTGGTGTCATTAGTCTTGTAACATCAATCATAGGTTTAGGGCTTGTCGGTGTAATTGTCGGTTTTATCGCTCGTCATAAATCAAAAATTGCTGGTTTCAAAAACGGCTTTGCGCTCGCAGGTATTATCATAGGCATCATCAATCTCGTTATCGGTACAATTTTACTGATTGTATTTGGTTCATTGTTCTACAATGTGTTTGCTGAGTGTAATGAGCTCGGTCCAGGAGTGCATCAGAAGGGTGCAACCACCATCACTTGTGGTAGTCCGGGAGACGAAGGCTTCACGGATAATGCTCAATCATCGGGTAGCTCTGAGCCATTTTTGCAGTCTGAGACTATCGAAACTTCACCTGGCGTCGAGATAACTACCGAACAGAACTAGGATTGCATAGCTAAACTAAAATCACCTCACACATTGTGCGAGGTGATTTCCAGCGTTAGTAACGAATTACCAGCTGTTTGAACGAGAGTCGTTGCGAGGTTTGTCCTCACGTGGACGAGCTTCGTTAACGGTGATGGTTCGACCATCTAGCTCAGAGTTATTGAGCGTTTCAACCGCTTTGTCTGCTTCACCATCGTCATCAAATTCGACGAAACCAAATCCGCGTGAGCGGCCTGATTCGCGGTCAGTGATAACTTTAGCGCTAGCAACAGTACCTGCTTGTGCAAAGTGCTGTCCTAGAGTGTCATCGGTAGTACCCCATGCGAGGCTACCTACGAAAAGTTTTTTAGCCATAATAAATATGTTCCTTCGTTGTCATTATCTTCAGTTCGACCAGCGAAGTCATAGAGCACAAAATTGTTTTGGAGCACATATTCATATTTACCGCTACTGAGCACTTACTATTTAAGCACACTACATCAAAATATCCTAATCATTATCAAATTGATCCGTATTGCATTACTCAACCGCTTATGGCAATATATAGATAAGCTGATGCGCAAACAGGGGCGACCTTGTAGCGTGCAGACCAAAACAAACATACACTCTCGCCCCAGGGTGGGCGCGCACCAGCAGCAAACAAACAGGAGGGGTTTACCCCTCCTGTTTGTTTTACGAAATAAATTCGACAAACAAACTCCACCCCCTGAAGCTCAGCTGATGCCTCGTTCAAGGCGTAAACTTCACACCTTTTCAGGATAGAGGTGTTTTTGTTATACTGCTGAAGTTATAGATTTCACATTCTATACAATTCACCCAAACAAGCCGATAGGCGAACTTCAGAGGGAGAAAGTTTGTAATCGAATTTACTTCGATTCAAACTGGAGGGAGAATCCCTCCTAGTTATGGGGCATTAGCTCAGCTGGTAGAGCGCTTCGCTGGCAGCGAAGAGGTCAACGGTTCAAATCCGTTATGCTCCACCAATAAAATAATCCAACGACTGTTTGGATTATTTTAT
>Ga0115567_10001383_pt1 | contig 24359 bp, 18 predicted proteins | sample COGITO_mtgs_1204_2_FD_88679 | JGI IMG/M metagenome (GOLD analysis project Ga0115567, IMG submission 88679) | Pelagic marine microbial communities from North Sea - COGITO_mtgs_120412 | ecosystem: Environmental > Aquatic > Marine > Epipelagic | place: Germany:Helgoland, sampling site Kabeltonne... | reverse complement strand
ACGATATGGATACCAAAACGCGATTCCGGTTAAAAAAGTGAGAATAAATGCTACGACAAAAGCTAATCCCGCACCATCTCCATAAATGAGTGAAATTAACGCAGGCGGCAACATAGTGACACTGAAAAGTGCTACTAATAATCCTAATATTCTTATTATTGCGCCGTATTGCAAATGGCGTTACTCCGAAATTCTTGATGATACTCTTAAAATTGCGCGTTTTATTGTAATCACCAGCTATTGTATAGCTTTACCACTATAAATACAGTGCTTTAGTTATCAATTTACACACAACGAACCGCGATAAATTCGCCCACTTACGCTTTAATGGTAAGTAATCAAACGCAATGCCAAACTCTATTATCTATTTATAACCCATTGAACAAAAAAGATAAAAAAATTAATCAATTATTTTACTTGGCAAGGGCAAAATTTGTGCTAACTTTAGCAAACTAACTCCATTCGCAAAGCTTGGAATTAGTGAGTACTTTATAGCAAATAAATAACAATAATTAATAAGTGCAAAAAGTACAAATGCTTGTAAAAATAAGCTAGTAACAATAAAGAATATGGAAATACAGAACGCCTGCTCGTTACATTCCAAATTTTATATATCATATACTTTGCCTTTTCAGGCAAGGTCATTTAATTGTGCTCGTTGAAAATACTATTCACAAAGTTATCCACAGATAATGCCGCCTAATTAGTGAGTTTACACTATTATTTTCAATAGCTTATAAAAAAATGAACATTAAAGAAGGTTAATTATGCACAAAGACAATGAATCACCGTTAGTGCTCGTCGATGGGTCTTCTTATTTGTTTAGGGCCTTTCACGGAATGCCTCCCTTGACGAACTCAAAAGGGGTCGACACTGGCGCTATCTACGGCGTTGTGAATATGCTTCGGTCTTTGGTAAAAGATTACAACCCGACCCATATGGTGGTGGTATTTGACGCTAAGGGAAAAACCTTTAGAGACGACATTTACAAAGAATATAAGGCAAATCGTCCAGCGATGCCAAATGAGTTGAGAAATCAAATTAAACCCTTACATAAAATTGTTGAGGCAATGGGCTTTTCAATGATTGTAGAACCCGGTGTCGAGGCTGACGACGTTATTGGCACGCTTGCAAGAAGAGCGTCAGCGGAAGGTAGAACCTGCGTTATTAGCACCGGCGACAAAGACATGGCGCAACTAGTAGACGAGCATGTCACGTTGATTAACACCATGACTCGCTCAGGAATGGACATTCAAGGTGTTAAAAACAAATTTGGCGTACCGGCAGAGCTAATTATCGACTACTTAGCCTTAAAGGGAGACAAAGTAGATAACATCCCTGGTGTGCCGGGTGTTGGCGATAAAAGTGCGGTAGCCATGCTAAATGGCATTGGTGGCGTAAAAACCATTTACGACAACTTAGATAAAATAGCCAGTCTAGATTTTCGTGGGGCTAAAACAATGGCTAAAAAGATGGAGGAGTTCAAAGAACAAGCTCTTTTGTCTTACGAACTAGCTACAATCGCCACTGAATTACCGCTAGATATGGAGCTATCATCTTTTACCATCGATGAAATGGACAAACCGCTGCTGCGAGAACTATTCGCAGAATTCGAATTTAAGCGTTGGCTAGCTGAAGTCAGCGACGCAGACACACTTAAGCAAGTTACCGACAAACAAGCGGATTCACTTAAAAGTGGCCATCAAATCGACGAAACAGCAGCAAGCGCTCCAATAGATACTAGTCACTACGAGACTATTTTTAGTCAAGATGCGCTTGACGCACTGATAGTGAAGATTAAGCAAAGTGACTTCTACGCAATTGATACTGAAACCACTAGCCTAGACTATATGCAGGCAGAAATTGTGGGACTATCGTTCGCCTTTACCGATGACTCAGCTTATTACCTCCCAGTAGCCCATGATTATCCAGGAGCCCCTGACCAATTAAACAGGGAAGACGTGCTGCAAACACTTAAGCCATTGCTGGAAGATATAGCGCCGAAGAAAATTGGTCAGCATATTAAATACGATAAAAACGTACTTGCAAATTACGATATTCATTTGCAAGGTATTTTATGCGATACCATGTTGGCCTCTTATGTATTAAATAGCACAGCTACTCGCCACGATATGAATAGCCTGTCGCTTAAGTATTTGAGCCATAAGAGTATTAGTTTTGAAGAAATCGCGGGAAAAGGCGCAAAGCAAATTACGTTTAATCAGGTAGAAGTTGAAACCGCGGCAAAATACGCGGCTGAAGATGCAGATGTGACCCTTCGATTGTATTTAACGCTTAAGACACTACTTGAAGAGCAAGAAGGTTTGAGCGAGTTACTCAATGAGGTTGAAATTCCTCTGTCGAGCGTTTTAGCCACAATGGAACAAACAGGCGTTCTGATTGACTCACAAAAGCTAGGTCAACAAAGTCAAGACTTAGCCACTCGTATTGTCGAGCTCGAAACCCAAGTACATGAACTTGCAGGCGAAACTTTCAACTTGGGCTCTACCAAACAACTGCAGGCCATTTTATTTGACAAACTTGAGTTGCCGGTCAAAAAGAAAACACCAAAAGGTGCACCATCAACTTCAGAGGAAGTGTTACAAGAACTTGGTCTCGAATATGAATTGCCTGCCTTGATAATGCAATACCGTGGTTTAACTAAGCTCAAGAATACCTATACCGACAAATTACCACGCATGATTAATCATAGAACGAATCGTGTGCACACCTCTTATCATCAAGCAGTTACTGCCACCGGCAGGCTATCGTCAACCGATCCTAACTTACAAAATATCCCTATTCGCACTAAAGAAGGTCGTTTAGTTAGGCAAGCCTTTATTGCCCGCGATGGCTATAAAGTGGTGGCTGCCGATTACTCTCAAATTGAGCTGCGCATAATGGCACATTTGAGCAAAGACAAGGGCCTAACCAGTGCATTCTCGAAAGGTTTAGATGTGCACAAAGCGACTGCGGCGGAAGTATTTGGGGAGACATTAGAATCGGTCACCGATAATCAACGACGCAGCGCCAAAGCGATTAATTTTGGTTTAATTTACGGTATGTCTGCATTTGGACTCGCCAAGCAGTTGAATATTTCTAGACACAATGCTCAAGCATATATGGACACCTACTTTGAACGCTACCCTGGCGTACTGAAATACATGGAGACGACGCGCGAGGGGGCCAAAGAAACGGGTTATGTGAAAACCGTGTTTGGACGTCGCCTTTACTTACCTGATATTAAAGCCACAAATGGTGCGCGGCGGGCTGGCGCAGAGCGAGCCGCCATTAACGCCCCTATGCAAGGCACCGCCGCAGACATTATTAAAAAAGCGATGATTGAAGTGAGCAAGTGGATGAAAAGTTTAGCCGATCAGTCTGATGTATCAATGATGATGCAAGTGCACGATGAATTGGTGTTTGAAATAAAAGCAGAAAAGGTAGATGAGTACGTGAAAAAAATCAACCACTTAATGGAAACTTGCGTTAACTTGGATGTGCCGCTTATAGTAGAGGCAGGTGTTGGGAATAATTGGGATGAAGCCCATTAGCGCAGTAGAGAAGGCTTACTATGTCCAATATTTATCAAAATAATTGCAACTATTTAACGATCTCTAATTACCGATCGTTTTTTAATACTAAAAGGAACTCCTGATGCAAAATTCAGTAAAGGTCGCCACACATAGTTTCTTCAAGGCCTTGGTGATGCGTTTTATATGCACTACTATTGCTACTCTAGGACTGGTTAGTGTTAGTAGCGCAGGCTTATTACTTAAGCCTACTTACAATGCAGACCTCGATTACAAAGCACAAATGCTACAAGGTGAATACAACACCGCCCTAACCCATCCAGATGATATTCTCGGTTTTCCAATTGGTCAACGCGTGGCTACGCCTGCCCAAATTACTGAGTCCATTAACATTTGGAAAAACCAGACTGATCGCATCCATGTGCTTGAGTATGCGAGAAGTCACGAAGGTCGACCGTTGCATGCAGTATTCATTTCTAGTCCTGAGAACATTGCTAAAATGGACGAAATACTAGCAAACCTTAAGTCTCTTTCAGACCCAAGAGGAATAAACAACAGCGACGCACAAGGAATTATAGACACACTACCGGCGATAGCGTGGATGGCGTACTCTATACACGGAAATGAAACCTCGGGTGCCGATGCCGCGCTTACGTCGATTTATCATTATGGAGCGTCTACCGATCCTGAAGTAACAAACATGCTCGACGATATGATTATTGTTATTGACCCTATAATGAATCCTGATGGTCGCGCGCGCTTTGCAAAATCGTTAGAGCAGTATCGCGGAACTGCGCCTAACGTAGACGACCAATCATTGCTTCATCGAGGCGATTGGCCTTACGGCAGAACTAACCATTACTTTTTTGATTTGAATCGAGATTTCTTTTACTTAACCCAACCAGAAACAAAAGGAAGAGTTGAGTTAATCAACAAATGGCGTCCGCAGCTTATGATAGATGGTCATGAAATGGGCTCACAATCTACCTATTTAATGGGACCGCCAAGACAGCCGCTAAACTCAAATATAGCGCCAAGCGTGCAAAAGTGGGCACAAACGTTTTCGCTTGACCAAGGTGCGGCATTTGATGAAAAAGGCTGGCGTTACTTTACTGGGGAATGGTTTGAAAATTGGTATCCTGGATACTCAAATTATGCTGAGTATAGAGGTTCAATGCACATTCTCTACGAACAATCGAGAATGGCAGAAGACGGTGTTAGGCGTCCTGAGGGCACTATTCAAACCTACAAAGAATCAGTGCATCACCAATTTGTCAGTACTATGGCTAACTTAGTAACTTTGCATAAATATAGCAAAGATATGTATAAAGACTACTGGCAAGACCGCCAAAGTATTTTACAAAAAGACAGTCCGTATTTTGATAGAACCTTTGTGGTTCAAGCCAACGGCAATGCAACGCGAATGAATACTTTAGCCGAAAAATTGCTAGCACAAGACATTGAGGTATTTGTGGCCGAAAGTGATTTCAGCGTACGTAAAGCGATAAATCATATGGGACAAGAAGTAAGTGCAACGGTTAAAAAAGGGAGCTTAGTCATTCCCAATCGTCAGCCTGAGGCAAGACTACTAGCCGCTATTATGGAGTTTGATGCACAAATATTGCCTGAAACGGTTCTAAAAGAACGCCAGAAAATTCTTCGTGAAGGCCAATCCATTATGTACGATACCTCGGCTTGGAATTTAACCATGATGTATGGTTTAGAGGCATTAACCTTGCCTAGCCATATAACGAAAAACGTAAAGCGTTTCGAACTCTCTTCTACCAAGCTGATAAAAGCCAGTAGCAGCGCAATTGCTTGGGCAGTAAATGGCGATGACGATGCTTCTGTTGGGTTTGCCGCTCGCTTAATGGAACAAGGTGTGCAGGTTCGTGTTATTGATAAAGCCACTCAGTTGGGTAATCAAGCTTTAGTTCGCGGCTCGGTTGTGGTCACCATTACTGACAACCTAAACAATACCGACTTGATTAGCCTACTAAACAAAACCGCTGAAGAAACGCGATTATCTATACAAAATATCAGCACCGGTTATGGCAGCGGAGATACCCCTGAATGGGGCGGCGAGCATTTTCAGCTACTAGCTAAGCCGCAGCTTGCAATTTTAAGCCAAGCAGGCACTAGCGCAAACGACGTTGGCGCAACGTGGTGGAGTATAGATACTCATTTAGGCATTCGACATTCTCAACTTGATACCAATGGTATTTCTCGGACTGATTTGCGCAGATATAACGTTATTGTTATGCCAAGCACATGGTCGATGTCTGATGACACCGAAAAAGCCTTAAAAGACTGGGTTAAACAAGGCGGTACGTTAATCACTCATGAAAACTCTACCAAAGCCCTCGCATCTAAAGACGACAGTACCGTAAAGTTAGTTGACGATATTTTTGAAGATGCAGAAAAATACGACATTGCACTTCAACGAAGGCTATTAGCGGGCGAACCTTTGGCTGATCTTGACGCACTCTTTGCCAGCAAAGTAGGACAAGACGTCGATTATCCTTGGGATGAAGCTCCAAAAAGACTCAGTGAAGATGAGCTTAACAAACGTAATAAGTGGCAAAGCTTATTTATGCCAGCAGGCGCAATGGTTTCGGGCACGGTAGACCAACAGCATTGGTTAAGCTTTGGCACCAACGAAACATTACCACTACTGTATGCACGTCAGCCTGTGCTGATTGTGCCAGAGAATGCAGAAGCCGTGGTTACGGTAGGTGTGTACACCAACAAAACCGAGAAAGCGAAAAAGAAAGATGATGACGACGATGAATCTAAAGGTATTGCTTGGTACAGCTTACCTGCAGACAAGGACTTGTATGTCCGCATGAGTGGTTTGCTGTGGCCAGAAGCTGCTCAGCGTATTGCTAACTCTGCATATTTGACACGTGAACAACATGGTAGAGGACAAATTATAATGTTTTCTGGCGAACCTGTTTTTCGAGGCGCGACCCTTGGCACCAACCGTTTATTGTTAAACGCTATTGTATATGGTCCAGGTATGGGCACTCGAGCAAATATAGAGTTGTGAAGTGTTTATTAACGCGTACTAACGCACATAATAAAAGCATTTAGCACAAATACTCAGCCAACTAGATTAGCACTGTATTTTCCGATACAGTGCTTTTTATACTTTAATTCCTCAAAATTATGTGTACCTTGCATCACTTACCCGCTATTGTTAATAAAAGGTTAAAATTTGATCACCTTTATAGGAGATAAATGATGGATAGAATGATGAGCTTGATTGAGATCCCAAGCTTACTGTTAGGGCGAACCCTACTTGGTGTTTATTTTATAATACCCGGTGTACAAAAGATTGGTAGTTACGATGTGATGACTCAATATATGACGAAGCACGGTGTGCCAATGATTGATACGTTACTACCGCTTACCATTGTGCTACAAATACTATTCGGCACCTTGGTCATTATTGGTTATAAGACTAAATTGATTGCATTTTTATTAGCTGGGATGACGTTGCTGATCAGCCTATACATGCATAATTTTTGGAACCTGCCAGAGGGCGGGAATGTAACGCACGAAACTCAGAACTTTTTTAAAAACATGGGCATTATGGCGGGTTTGTTAGTTTTATCGGCAAGGGGAGCAGGTCAAGTAAGTGTTGACCACTGGTTACTAAACCGCAACAAGCATTTTTAAATAAACCCTAATATTGAGTAACGAAGTTTTATAACTGTTAGTGCTTTTCGACACTTTTCAATCAGGCTACACTTGATTTAAGTGTAAATTTACAGCAATTCACAATTATATAAATCGGCTTAAGCGCTAGGTAAATTTATGTTGTTATTCCGTGATTTGCTATTGAGGTGATTTATTTTAAATTTTAGATCCGTCTCAAGAACAACCGACGCCGTTATTATATTATTGATCAGTGGCGGTATCTCGGTTGGCTTATTCCCATTTTCAATCATTCGCATTGTAGAGCGTGATATTCCTGTTGCCATACTAAACACTTCAGCCTTAGTGTTCACCTTAGCGTTATTTTTGCACGTGTTAATAACAAATAAAACTCATCTTGCTAGATGGGGTTTGTCAATTATGAGCGTGTCTGTGATGATCATAACGATTCACCTTAAAGGTCATGAACAAATTTTGTGGGTATTCCCAGCTCTGACGACCGTTTTTTATTTGCTCCCTCCTCACGTTGCTGCGCTCATTAGTTTAGTATTTATGATTGGCGTGATGTACATGATTTGGCCCGATGTTGCTCATATGGATTTGCTTAGATTTGGTATTTCTGCCGGAGCAACATTTTTGTTTTCTTATGCATTTTCTGCCCGAATGCGCAAACAAGCTGTGTTTTTGAGTCAAATGGCCACAACAGATACGCTTACCAGCGCTGGGAATCGCCGTGCGCTTGAAGAAAAGCTATTGCATATTGCTACAAAGCTCAAACGTTACCCTCAGCAAAAATGCTCACTTATCATGTTTGACTTAGACCACTTTAAAGAAATTAACGATAAATACGGACACGGCTGTGGTGACAAAGTATTGCAAAACTTTGCCAAGGTAATATCAGAACGCATCAGACAAACCGACAGTTTATATCGCTTTGGCGGTGAAGAGTTTGTAGTGATTTTGGAAAATACCACGCTTCTCGAAGCAATGGCGCTAGCAGTAGAATTATGCAAAGACGTTGAAGACAGTGCATGGCACATAGCTGAGCTTTGTATTACGGCGTCTGCGGGAATTGCGCAATTTAGCGGGAAAGAGAGCACATACGACTGGTTATCACGCGCAGACGAAGCTTTGTATGAAGCTAAGTCCAATGGAAGAAATTGCTGCATGCCTCATGTTACCGCAAGCAATTGTTGATGAAGTTATCAACAATATACTTGATTCTGCGTTTGGCATTTTATTGATTTACGGTAAACAAACTGCAAATACGAATTAAAAGCGACTAATCTACCTCTACTGGTTAGAACGTAACCCCGAGAGTACATAGACTAGCGGTGCGTTCCAATTTATAGTCACTTCGTTGGTAGAATAACTACACCAGTCATCTAAGTACGTTTTAGCTGGCAGCGATGAAGGATAGTTACAGTTATCTTGTTTGCCAGGTTGTGGCCCACCCACTACAAAGCCAGGAACGGGAGCGCTTTCAGAATCTGAATAAGATTGACGATGATGAATATCAACAGGCGTCTTGACGCCGAAGCCCGTTACGTAAGAATAATCAGTGGGGTTTTTACCCAGGATATAGTCGAGTATACCTATTGCCGCATGTTGGTATTTATTATCATTTGTTTCGCGTTGAGCCTGCAATAAAATCATGGCTTTATTTAATGCAACTGCGTTACTGCCCCAAACAAAGTCCGATTGCTGCATTGCTGCACCATACGCGGAATTTTGATGCTGCGTCATAAATGAATCGGCTAACGAGATTAACCAAGCTCTGGCATCTTGCAAAGATTCACTAGGCAGAATTGATTTACCTTCTGCAACTAGGGTCATAAACCCTAGCGCCATCGTATTTTGCCACGAAGGTTCCTGCTGTAAGGTTTGAGCGTACGCATGCTGATTGAATATATCTAGGTAGTCATTATCCTGCGTAGATAAAAACAACTCCGCAGCAGCCCATGCAAACTCGTCGCCCAAGGAATCATCGCCATATTCCCCGGTGCTCACATCGCTGGGCTGTTTATAAAAAACGCTTGGATTTTCTTGCGCCCATGCAAAAGCGCGAATTGCTGCCTCTTGGTAATCTTGTGCTAGTTGATCGAACGACCCAACGCTAGAATATACACGCCCCGCCTTCGCCATAACCGCTGCAAAATTTAAGGCTGCTGCAGTACTTTTTTGTACTACGTAACGCTGATTAATGGCTTTAGCCGGCATAACTGCGCCCTCAAAATTCAAGGTCGTCAATTTATGATAGACACCGCCATCGTTGGGATCTTGCATCGTCATCATCCAGTCAAGATTCCATTTTATCTCATCAAGAATGTCGGGATTAGCATCACCTGATTCTGGAATGTTAATGTCTGCATTTTGATAAAGCGCTGAAAAGTCAGTAAATGCGGCCAAGAGCGTGTAGGTAGAAATACCGCTGTTTACAATATATTTGTTATAATCACCGGCGTCGTACCAGCCTTTAGGTGATGAAATTTCAAATCCTTCTGGTCTTTGAGCAGATGCTGCAGAAGAATGAATTAGCACCTTGGTGTCGGGATGACCCATAGCGCGAGCCCATTTACCAGCGTACTGCTGTGGTAAGTTAGTACTTGCTCTATTAAAATAATACGCTTTCAGAGCCCCATCATGCAGATTTGAGTAGCTTTGTTCATCTATATTAATTATATCTGATTGATTGAAACCGTTTATTTTTAGGCGATACCTGCCTGGCGCTACCACCGACGAAAAATCTGCTCTTCTTACATCATCATTGGCAACAGACCAATTTGCCTGAGTAGACAACGTACCCGACAGTACCGTTGCCTCTGTTTGCGCATCTATTAGTTCGAAGCTTGTCTCAGACGTAGCGGGCACAATCGCAATTTTTGCTTGCGCAGGCAAATAGCCTACTTGATTAATTTTGATAAGCGACGCAGAGGTCGCTTCAGGGCTTGTTTCTGATGACGGTTGCGGCACTGCTTGTTGAGTCGATGATGAGCCTCCACTTCCACAAGCACTGAGCACGCAAAGCAGACTGAGCGAAACTGCGCCAATATAAAAATAGTTATGGGGGGTTTTATGACTCATATTAGATACTCCGTTCTTATCGTTATCAATAAACTAGACTTATTAAAGAGCAAAATGCTAGTTATTACAATTACTTTATCCACGAGGCGTTTTATCTTTTTATTTACAATTTTAGATAATAATTAACTTTTTTAAAATCTTTTGGAACTTTAGTCTAATCATGCGCTCATATATCGTGAATGTGTTGTTCTCCCTGAGAAAAAGACCCCGCTTTTGTGTGTTAGCGGGGTTTTCTTTTTTAAGTTACTACTGCCACTATTCATTCTTACTTTATTCAGTGTCATTTTTGCGTGGAATAGCTAACCATTCTGAGACTTTTCTTTCTGTTTCAGGAATACCCAAGCCATTTAAAGATGAAAATACATGTACGGTCACATCTCCATTAAAGGCGATGCTTGCTTCGCGCACCATTAACAACTGATTTTTCCTTTTCCCAGCGGCTAACTTATCGGCTTTTGTTAGCAATATTAATACTGGCAAGTTTGCACTCACTGCCCAAAAGACAAGCTCCTGATCGAGGTCTTTCAATGGATGCCTTATGTCCATCAACACCACTAGGCCCTTTAAACAATCCCGTTTTTGCAGGTACTCACCTAAAGACTTCTGCCATTTCTGTTTCATGGCTAAGGGTACTTTAGCGTAGCCATAACCTGGTAAATCGACTAATCGCCGTTTATCATCTAGTTCAAATAGGTTGATTAATTGGGTGCGCCCGGGAGTTTTGCTCGTTCGCGCTAAATTTTTTTGACGAGTAAGTTTATTTAAGGCACTCGACTTGCCTGCATTTGAACGTCCAGCAAAGGCGACTTCGCCGCCATCAAAGGGTTCAAGGTGAGAAATATCAGGGGCACTGGTTAAGAATTTTGCTAGACTAAAATAAGACATAATAACGACATAAATAAATAAGATAGAGTAAATAAAGGCTAAGTTTACACCGAAACAACGACTTTGTTTGAGGTAAATCCACAGTATTATCAAGGAAATGTTTTTTTAAGCCATTATTTGTGTAAAATATCATCCCATCACAACTGGTGATCAGTTAACCCTCACTTTTAGAGAGCGTAAGTATGAAAAAATATTGTTTGATTTTAGCTTTATTCCTAGCCACCACTGCCGCAGTGCAAGCCAAGGGTGATCCTGAAGCTGGAAAAACAAAATCGCTTGTATGCGCTGCTTGTCACGGAACTGACGGCAACAGTGCTATCCCAATGAATCCTAAATTGGCAGGCCAACATCAAGGCTACATCGTAAAACAACTACAAGAATTTAAGCTGGCATCACAAACCGGTGGTGAAGAAGGCCGTAATAACGCAATAATGAATGGCCAAGCTATGTTGTTGTCTGAACAAGACATGCAAGATATATCGGCCTACTTCTCAAGCCAAGAGCTCAAAATGGGTGAAGCACCCGAAGACGTAGTAGCACAAGGTGAAGCTTTATACAGAGGCGGCGACGCTGCCAGAGGCATAACTGCTTGTATCGCTTGCCACAGTGCTGACGGAAAAGGAATGAACCTAGCCGGATTTCCTGCAATTGGTGGTCAACATGCTACTTATACCAAGACTCAATTAGAGATGTTCCGCTCTGGCGAACGCCATAATGACCTAAATGGCATGATGCGAGGCATTGCAGGAAAATTAACTGATGAAGATATTTCGATACTTTCTCAATACTTACAAGGTTTATACTAAAATAATTGTAAATTTATTGTTAAATTTGTTGTAAATAATAATTAATTGGGTATCATCTACCTCACTCACTAGCCAATGTGAAAAGCCGAAAGGTTTATTACTAGTCAGTTAGCAAGTAAAATTACAGAATAACAAAGCGAAACGGATGTCCAAAAACAAGTTCGCTACCTTGTGAATAATAATAAAAAGTAAGAATAGTATTGGACAAGTGCACACGATGTGCCTATACGGGAGAGGTGTCTAAAGACACTTATTAAATAAAGGTGATAGTTTCGGCTATCGCCTTTTTTCTTTTGTAAGGTTGTTATTTTTTGTAAGCCGATATTCTTTTTATAGCAGCAGTTTCGTTACAACGCTGCTAATCTGGTCTCTTTCATTGGTGTATTGACCTCCTTAGGTTATAATCTGCACATACAATCAAATTAACACTATCCTCAACTTACACCCTGTTGAAACAAATCATTGAGAACATCATGACCCGCAAGAAATCTAGAAAAATTGGCCAAATTGGCATACCAAAAGCGAATACACCTCGTCCAGTTAAAACTGAAGATAGAACACGCACTAAAAAAGGTAATAAGTCTGGGACACGCCAACAGTTAACCGAAATTAATCCAGCTGCAAATAAGAACGAACAGAAGAATCGTAAGATTGGCAGCAAGAAAGCAATCGATCTTTCAAAGTATAAGTCGAAAGACCAAGCCGGTAAGCCAACAGAAAAAGAAGCCGCCGAACCAATTAAATATAGAACACCCCAAGAAGAACTTGACGCGATTGAAAATGATAAAGCGCTAGAAGCGCTATTGGAAAAACAAGACATTGGCAAATTGAGCGCATCAGAACAATATTATGTCGATACAAAAACGACGCGATATCGCCAGCTCTGCGAATTAATGGGGATAGATGTTGACGATTATAACGAAGACGATGAGCCAGAAGATGATCCCTTTGCCAAGCTTGACGCAATAAAGCTCGACGACTACAAGGATTAATCTTTTTATGACTACATTGAGTGCACTTAATATAGGGCTGATTGTTTTTGGCGCATTAGTAATAATAGCTTTAGCCGTATATGCAGGGCGTTTATTATTTATGGTGAAAAACCAGAATAAAAGACAACAAACTGCACGCGGAAAACGCTTAGCCTCAATGCAGTCTTCCATTCAAACTATTGCTTTTGCTATGCAGCAGCAACAATGTGACATGTCTGAGGGTGTTATTCGAATATGCAGACTCCTTGAAGCATTACCACTCACGCCCTTGCCCGATTACAACAAACAGTATCCCGCTATACATGCATTATTTGAACTCGTAAAGAATTATCCCACTCATGAGCATCGCTCAGCGCAGACAAAGCTAGAAATACGCCAGCAAGACAAACAGCGACATGAGTTTGAAAGCGAGCTTGAAAGCAAAATATTAAAAGAAACGGAAGCCTTGAGGGTGTTTGATCCAAGGTAAACGAATGCTAGCCAAATACAGAATAACGCTTGCGTAATTGTCAAAAAGACACACATATCGACGTTTTCTATTCAATAAAGTATTTCTCGCTAATTTCAGCCTTACCAAGCACCTGCACTTCAAGGTATACTACTTCGTCATTAGGGCTAATTATTTAACTTATCCCAGTTGGGCTTAACTTAATAAGTATTACTAAGCTCATTAAATTCAATCAAAAAGGGCGAAGACTGTTAGGGCTATGCAAAAATACGATGTAAACACCTTCCAAGGGTTAATTCTGGCACTACAAGATTATTGGGCGCAACAAGGCTGCGTGATTATTCAACCTTTAGATATGGAAGTAGGTGCGGGTACTTTTCATCCCATGACTTTTTTACGTTCATTAGGCCCCGAGCCAATGAATAGCGCCTACGTGCAACCTTGCCGACGCCCTACCGATGGCCGTTACGGCGAGAATCCAAACCGCTTACAACATTACTATCAATTTCAAGTGATGATGAAACCTTCGCCTGCAAACTTGCAAGAGCTATACTTAGGCTCACTCGAAATGCTTGGCTTCGATCCACTCGTTCACGACATACGTTTTGTCGAAGACAACTGGGAGTCTCCTACCCTTGGCGCGTGGGGATTGGGCTGGGAAGTATGGCTTAACGGCATGGAAGTGACGCAATTCACGTATTTTCAACAAGTAGGCGGGCTTGAGTGTAAACCAGTGACTGGGGAAATCACATACGGTCTAGAACGCTTAGCAATGTATATGCAGAACGTAGACAGTATTTATGACCTTGTGTGGACGAATGGTCCATTCGGTAAAGTGACCTATGGCGATGTATTTTTGCAAAATGAGAAAGAGCAATCGGCCTATAACTTTGAATACGCTAACGTCGATTTTTTATTCACAAGCTTTGATGAATGCGAAAAAGCCAGTCAGTTATTGATTGAAAAACAACTGCCCTTGCCGGCCTACGAGCAAGTAATGAAGGCTTCTCATGCTTTTAATATGTTAGACGCTCGTCATGCTATATCGGTAACTGAGCGTCAAGGTTATATTCTGCGAGTAAGAGCTTTATCGAAAGCCTGCGCACAAATGTATTTCGAGACACGTGAGGCCTTAGGGTTTCCGCTATGTAAATCAAAGGAGCAGTAAGTATGACTGATTTACAAACACACACTTTATTAGTTGAACTTGGTACTGAAGAACTGCCGCCCAAAGCCCTAAAACAACTATCAGATAGCTTTGCTCAAGGTTTGGCGCAAGAATTAACTAAGCTTGGATTTGAATTTCAGCAGTTTATCCCATTTGGCGCACCTCGACGTTTAGCGGTTGCGTTTACCCACTGCCTGCGCAAACAACCCGACAAGCAAGTCGACAAACGCGGGCCTGCTGTTTCAGTCGCTTTTGATGATAAAGGCGAAGCTACCAAGGCAGCACAGGGCTGGGCACGCGGAAACGGTATTACCGTAGACCAAGCTAAGCGCCTAAAAACCGACAAAGGTGAATGGTTATTACATCAAGCGCTTGTGTTGGGTCAAAGCTTAGATACACAACTTCAAGGCGCACTTGAACGCACCGTTAAACAACTGCCTATTCCAAAGCCAATGCGCTGGGGCAATAGCAACACAGAGTTTATTCGCCCGGTACACACTTTATGCGTTATGTATGGCAACCAAGTATTAAAGGTTAATTTATTAGGTTTAGCGTCCGACAATCAAGTGTCTGGTCACCGCTTCCACGGCGATCATAGAGTTACCTTAGATCACGCAGACAAATATGCGCTGTTGATGAAAGAACAATACGTATTAGTCGATTATCAAAGCCGCATGCAGGCGATAGAAGATCAACTTGTGGCGCAATCGACCGTACTTAATTTAAAGCCCGACTACGACCAAGCTTTATTGGAAGAAATATCGTCTCTCGTCGAGTGGCCGGTGGTGCTGCAAGCTGAGTTTGAGCCAGATTTTTTGGATGTTCCCAAAGAAGCCTTAATTTACACCATGAAAGACGACCAAAAATATGTGCCTTTGCTCGACGCCGAGGGTCAACTGTCATCTACCTTTTTATTTGTGACGAATATTGAAAGCAAAGATCCCGCGCAAATAGTCGCAGGCAACGAGAAAGTGATTCGCCCACGATTGTCAGATGCGAAATTCTTCTTTGATACCGATAAAAAGTCGAGTTTAGAAAGTAAGGCGGCAAAATTAGACAGCATATTGTTTCAAAAAGAATTGGGCACGGTGGCTGAAAAGTCGCTACGTGTAGGTAAAATAACCCAAGAAATTGGCTCACTTATAAATGCGAGTGCGCAAGATATTGCCGACGCTATTCGCGCTGCTTCATTAGCCAAAGCCGATTTGGTCAGCAATATGGTTATGGAATTCCCCAGTGTACAGGGTGTTATGGGTTATCATTATGCGCTGCACGACGGCGAGAATGAAAACGTGGCAATGGCAATCAAAGAGCAATATCTTCCGCGCTTTGCAGGTGACGACTTACCACAAACAACCGCCGGTATGCTAGTGTCACTTGCCGAAAAATTAGACACTTTAGTGGGTATTTTTGGCATCAATAAACTTCCTAAAGGCGACAAAGACCCCTTTGCCCTCCGGCGCAGTGCAATTGGTATTTTGCGTATATTAGTTACCTTTAACGTAAACGTGAGTTTGACCACAATTGTCGCCAAAGTGGCTGCACTTTTCGAAAACAAGCTAAGCAATAAAAAAGTACAAGAACAAGTCGTCGCCTTTTTGCTCGACCGATTAAAGTCTTTTTACGGCGATAAAAACATAAGTGCCGACGTTGTTAACTCAGTCTTAGCATGCGAAACCAAGCAGTCGCTAAGCGACATTAACCAACGCGTAACAGCGGTGGCAGAATTTGCTAAAACTGACAGTGCGGAGAGCTTAGTAAAAGCTAATAAACGAGTGGCTAATATTTTGGCGAAGAATGAAATAGATTTAGCCAATATTGCTAAAATCGACCAAACGCTTTTCTCGCAAGATGAAGAAAGTGCTTTATTCAATGCTTATCAGGCCGTCATAGATAAGTTGCCCGCATTAGTTCAGCAAAGCGATTACCAAGAAGTGTTGAAACAGCTATCTTCGCTAAAAGACAGCTTAGACAGTTTCTTTGACAAAGTGATGATTATGGCAGACGATGAAGCCGTCAAAGCAAATCGAATAGCGCTTGTGTCGCACGTCCGAAAACAATTTTTGTCGGTTGCCGATATTTCAGTATTAAATTTTTAAGCAGTGGGGCGTGAGTTCATCCATGATGTCTAGATTATTAAAACTAACTCTTACGCTAGCTGGCCTTCAGATATTGGCAGGCTGCGCATCGTCTGGATCGGTCGATTTTTTTAGCCAAAGCCCTGAAAAAGACTATTCCAACATGTACTTGCGCGGCGTATTTAACTGGTGGGAAGTCAACGAGGCTTTTAAACTAACACCCACTTCCGACGACCAATACACCGTCACCATTGAACTGATTGCCGACGGTCAACCGTACGACTTTAAAGTAGCAGACAACAATTGGACCATGACTTTAAACTGTGGATATGAGTTTGGTAGCGTTGAGCCAATGCAACTTGACGATAGCGTTGCACTTATATGTGCTTCCGATTCTGTCAACTTGCAATTCACGCCCTCAGAAACTGGTTTATTTCAATTTACGCTAGATGTGTCTAACAATGATAAACCCGAACTCTTCATTGAGCGAATGGACTAGGCTTTGAACGACTGGCTCAACACATGGTTCAGCCAGTTACCCGAATTGAACTTCGCGCAAGTAGTTGGCCTCTTTAGCTTTGCACTCGGCATTTTGTGTTTTTACCAGAAGGATGATCGCCGACTTAAAATAACCATGGTCATAATGTCAGTTAATCATGCAATTCACTTTGCATTGCTGGGCGCAGTAACCGCTTGTTTGGGCGCCGTCCTTGCTGTTATTAGAACGGGTCTTTCCTTAAAAACATCGTCTAAAATTGTGGCTTATGGGTTTATAGGCTTAACGGTGCTGTGGGGAGCATACTTAGCTGCGGCTTGGCAAGATATGCTGCCAATTGTAGGCAGTTGTATTGGCACCTACTCGCTTTTTTGTTTAAGCGGAATACGCATGCGAATTGGCTTTTTGTTCGGCGCTTGTTTCTGGTTAGCTAATAATATTTTGATAGGCTCCATTGGCACCACCTTGCTTGAAATGACCTTAATAATTGTCAATTTAAGCACTATTACACGTTTATATTTTTCAAATCCACCTTCAAGCAAGAATCCCCATTAGTTTGCGTTAATATAACGTTAACAAATCGTGCCCAATTATAATTTATGACTTGCTTGGCGTGAGTTATCAATTTAATCTAAACGTAACCTAGGCCATTCATTATGACAATGCCGTGCCTAACTTGCCGCAATAAAAAAGGACGCACGCGCTATGAGCAATACAAGTACACAGCAGCACACCTCAGATTATTTAATAGTCGGCAGCGGCGCGGTGGGAATGGCATTTGCCGATATCCTGTTAACTGAAACAGATGCCACTATTACCATCGTAGACCGATTCCATAAACCCGGCGGTCACTGGAATTCTGCTTATCCTTTTGTCACCCTTCATCAACCCTCTTCGTTTTACGGGGTAAGCTCTCGTGAACTTAGCAAGGGTAAAATAGATGAAGTGGGATTAAATAAAGGACTCAATGAATTAGCTTCAGGTGCTGAGGTGAGTGCTTATTTTGACAATGTGATGCGCGAACAATTCTTGCCCTCTGGTCGCGTTAATTATTTCCCAATGTGTGAATATAAGGGCAATGGTAAATTTGAATCGCTGTTAAGCGGACAACAACATCAAGTTAACGTTAATCGTAAAACAGTGGATGCTACTTATCTAAATACCACGGTGCCCTTAACCCATACACCTAACTTCAGTATGGACGATAAGGTCCAGTTTATGCCGCTAAACCATTTACCCAATGTAAGCACTCCACCGGCAGGTTACGTCATCATTGGAGGCGGTAAAACCGGCATAGATGCGGTTCTCTTTTTATTGGAACAAGGCGTTAATCCCGACCATATAACGTGGATAATGCCTCGCGATGCTTGGCTTATAGACCGCCAAAATACTCAGCCTACCGATGAGTTTTTTATTGAGTCGATTGGCAATCAGGCGAATCAAGCTGAGGCTATCGCAGAGTCTACGTCAATTCACGATATGTTTGAGCGCTTAGAAAGTTCAGGTGTGTTTTTACGTATAGACAGGAACGTACAGCCCGCTATGTTTCATGGCGCTACTATTAGTCAGCTTGAACTTAACGCGCTGCGCGAGGTTAAAAATATAGTTCGAATGGGCCGTATCAAGCACATTTACGGCACGCGTATTGAGCTAGAAAAAGGCGAAATAGCCACCAGCCCTGAGCATATTCACGTTGATTGTTCTGCCAGTGCGCTTAAAAACTTAGCGATTAAACCTATTTTTGAAGAAAACCTTATTACTCCGCAAACTGTTCGCTCGTATCAACCCGCTTTCAGTGCAGCCTTTATTGCCCATGTTGAAGCCACCTACCCCAATGACCAAATTAAGAATAAAATTTGTAACGTTGTGCCCTTGCCTAATACCATAAACGATTGGCTGCGTCTTACCGCTGCTTTTATGATGAATCAATATATTTGGGGGCAAGACGACGGGCTGCGTGAATGGCTCCTTAACAATAGGCTAGATGGTTTCAGTAAAATGGTGCGTGGTATAAAAGAAGGTGAGGTAGAAAAAATTGCCATTATGGAACGCTTAAAGGGCGCTGCACCACAAGCTATGGAAAAATTGCAGGTATATTTAGCACAGATAAAAGATCAGCCCTAGCCGTTTTTTGCGCTTAACGCGCAAGCAGAATGCAAAACCTTATAATGTGTAAAAGAACCTAGATAGGAACTACCATGAGCGAATTTCAAATACAAAAAACTGCGATTACCCAGTCTCGAATAGTCGACAACGACTTAAGCAACACAGCATTAGCACAAGGCCAGGTACTGGTAAAAATAGACAAATTTGCACTAACGGCAAATAACGTGACATATGCCGTAGTGGGCGAACAGATTGGCTACTGGCAGTTTTTTCCACCCCATAAAGAAAAGGCCGATGGCAGCGAAGTCGACATACAAGGCTGGGGCATATTACCCGTTTGGGGCTTTGCAGATGTAGTAAAATCGAATTGCGATGACGTACCCGTTGGAGAACGTTTGTTTGGATATTTCCCGCCCGCTACACATTTACTTATGACGCCGTCTAAAGTAGGCAGTACTAGCTGGATTGACGGCAGCGAACATAGAAGTCAATTGCCTGGGGGATATAACATTTATAGACGAGTAGAGTCAGAGCCCGGCTACAATAAAGCCCATGAAGACGATCGCATGCTGTTATTCCCCCTGCACATTACTTCGTTTGCACTGTACGATTTTTTCCAAGAAAACAATTGGTTTGGGGCTACGCAGTTGGTAATGCTCAGCGCCTCTAGTAAAACCAGTACTGGCTTAGCTTATGGCGTACAAAACGACACAAACAAAGATAACCCTGCACCGCGCCTAGTGGCCTTAACCTCTTCGCGTAATTTGGACATGGTAAAAAAGCTTAAGGTATACGACAGCTCACTAAGCTATGACGAAATTGCGAGAATCGACGCCAGCCAAGCCACACTAATTGTTGATATGTCGGGCAATACCGATACATTAGGTAAACTTCATAAGCACTTAGGCGACAACATGAAGTTTTGCTCAAACGTGGGCGTAACACATTGGCAAAACCGAGACGGCAACCCCGATATCATAAGGGAACGTAGCGAATTTTTCTTTGCCCCATCGCAAATTCAAAAACGACTGCAAGAATGGGGTTCACAAGTTTTCGAGCAAAAAAGCAGAGAATATTTAGCCCTATCAATTGGCAAAAGCAGAGAATGGTTAAAAATGACCGACGTAGACGACCTTGAAGGTATGCAGGCTATTTTTGACGATGTTTGTGAAGGGAGAGTTGCTCCTGATGCGGGGCTTATTGTTAAGATGCGTAGTTAAATCAGGTAATTATTAGTGCCATTTTACATAATTAACTCCAACTCCGACTTAGGATAAATAAGCAGTTTTATTTTCAAGAGGCCATAGCTTTTTTTGCTATGGCCTCTTGCTTAATCTAACGCAGCTTTATCTTGCCAGAGAGCGCGTTTTCGATATGCTGAACTCTCGCTAATATCTCCTGCTTTGCGTCGCAGTCTTTACAACGAATTTGTAGGCTTTTCAGTGATGAGAGCCTATCGGCGGCGGCGTCGGAATCGCCTTGAAGTAGAAATATAAGAGCAAGACGGTAATGAGCGTCGTATAATCTTTTATTCTGAACCGCGGCTTTTCTGAAGTTCCATTCTGCTTCGTCCAATTGTCCTAATTGAATATACGACAAGCCAGCCATATACAGTTGATAACCTCGGTCGTTACACGAACGTGTTTTATATGCCATGTTGTCACTTTGGTTTGCAGCGTTTCCTCCCGTACCGGACGACAACGATGATGAGCTATTAGATGCTCCCCTATTTCCCGTTGTATTCGGCGCGGAATTAACCACTCCTTGTGCACCTTGTGTAGCGAAAGTATTTTGGAGTCCGCTAATAAATGCTTTTTCCGAATTCTCTTGCCGCAAAGCACATCTAGCATTTTTTCTGAATTCTATTTGCGCGAGTTCAAAATCACCTGACCTGAATGCTCTCATGGCAGAATCGTTAACGTTTGCCTCAATTTGTATTACTTCAATGTTTTCATCATCTGGCAATGCCGATTCGTCAGTTATAACATCGGAAGGCTTTGTGTCAGTCGCTGGCACTTCTTGAGCATTTAGCTGCGTAAGCGGTAAGATTGATATGATGACACAAACTAACATTCGCAAAATCAGTGATGGACCCGATTCTTTACCAAGTCCTTTTGCCGTGCGCGATTTTTTTTCATTTTGCTTTATTCCATTTAGCGGGAACGCGTTCATTTTATAACTTCCTTAGAAAGGGGTTGTTCTAAATTAACAAATTAAAAGTACGCTTATAAACCTTGCGTCTGTTGCCATTGATATAGCTTAAAGTCGTTACTTTATAATACATAATTTATCAAATGATTCCTTATTTATCTAGCTGAACGAGGGGCTTGATTTATCGTGTTGTCAGACTCTCGCCGTTCCTTCGAATAAAGCCGGCGCTAAAGTCCTGCAATAAATTCGTCAAAGTCCTTTTTGTAGCGTCTTGAAAGTTTCACTTTATTTCCCGAAAGCATTACAACTTCTGCGTCACCGCTCGGAAGGGCCTCGATATAATGTACACGATTTACGTTAATTGCATAAGACTTGTGTACGCGTGCGAAACCCAAGTGTGTGCCCTTTTCTACAAAATCCGACATCGTTATACGCATTGGGTAAACATCTTCACCTATATGCAAATTTGCATAATTTCCGCAAGCTTCAGCCCATTCGATTTGCTGGCTTTTGATTAGAAATTCCTTGCCTAGTTTTTTAACTAATAAGATGCTGGCAAGCGCCTCAGAAAGCTCTTCATTGCTTCCCTCATCTGTATTGTCAGATACGGAACTAACATCACCTAGCCATTGAGAGATCAGATATCTATAAATTGCAATCATCGCAATAAAAAAACAAAAGCTCCAAATGTCTTTGCGAGCCTCATATAAAATTTCGAATGTTAACTCCGGAAAACTATTCGCAAACTGATAATCACTTGCGCTAAGTAAGTATGCTAATTCACGAACCGTCACCATCAATGACACATGTAATAGGCTATAAGCGATAGCAGCGCAGCTATACAACACAAGACTTTGTATACCTGCTCGCCAATTCCATGGATACCTTCGCGTCAACCAAGCAATTAACGGAATAATAATAAGGCTTGCCAGAGCACTTGAATATTCCCAAGCAAAAGGCTCCCAACTATGAAAAGAGGCCTGAGTTTTTCTTAGCTCTTCCATGAGGACTGTCGTCGCATTAATGGTTGCATTTATCGCAAAGTATGCAACTAACGCAAACGTTTCATACGCGAATTTATGCTGTTGAAATTGTGTTTTTGAAAACGCCATATTAATACTCTTTCCGGATATCCCTAGTAGCCACCGCTTGACACTTATTTCGTAATTTCAATAACTTAATTGTTCTATCTTACCTTTTTTGAGGCAGAATTCCTTATCAAGCTATCGCATCATTCAACCTTAAAGCACAGCAAGAAAAATGACAAAACAACAAGCTATAATTCTCACTCGCTTGCATTGCCTAGATTGGCTGCGTGTTATCGCAATTGGAATACTCATATTTTACCATGTAGGCATGGTTTACGTGCCTGACTGGGACTATCATTTTAAAAACCCTTTGGACAGCAATGTAATTCAGTCAGTCATGTTGATCACGTCACCTTGGCGCATGGGCCTACTATGGCTAATATCGGGCATGGCCTTGACCCACATGTGCGTTGGCAAAAATCTTTTCAAGCTCATAATCAAAAGGAGCAATCAAATATTACTCCCTTTGTTGGTGGGTGTCTTGTTTGTGGTGCCTATTCAACTATTTGCACAAATGAAGCAGGCCGGAGATATGTCGTTAAATTTTACTGGATTTATATATGCCTTTTACTTGGAGCCAAAGGGCTACTTTGTGCAATATACATCTGGCATATGGCCGCGCTTTGATGTCAATCATTTATGGTTCTTGCGCTCTTTGTGGCGGTTTAGCATCGTTTTGCTAATACTAACGCCAATTTTACAGTCTGAACGCTTTAAAAAATGCATGTCGTTGCTCGCCACAAGATTTTCAGCAGTACTTGCCTTATTTGTGATACCGATTGTATTGGTAGAGTTTTTCTTGGAAGGTGAATCAGTTCGTGAGTATTACGGCTTTGTACTTTTAATCTTAGGGTATTGTTTAGGTATGCAAAGCACCTTTTGGAAAACACTATTGCGACATTTACGCCTACTTTGCGTTTTGAGTATAGGGGCCATCCTCGCCCTTCAAGTTGGATTTGTAAGTATCTGGCAAAATGAGATACATCAATCAAATAGCGAATTAGTGCTCTTAATTGAAGTAATTTATATCGCCAACAAAATTTTTCCATTGCTCGCCATACTCGCATTGGCTACTCGGTTCTTAAATAGACCGAGTCAACTCATTACTATGCTTTCCGCCTATGTTTTTCCGCTTTATATTTTGCATCAAAGCGTCATAATAATGGTTGCTTATTGGGCGACAAAAAGCACTATTGGATTTATTCGTTTAGCAGAATGGCAAATATGGTTGACCTTAATTGTAACGTCGCTTTTGTGCGCATCCTTGCTGTTCATTATTGCTCGTATGAACGTACTTCGCGTTTGCTTTGGAATGCGGCTAATACAAAATAAAGACCCGTACCAAAATTGGTTTATTAATTCGATAGTGTTCGTCCTATGCTTACCCTTATTGATCAGATTGATCTGATTCTGTTGTAGCGTTTTATTTTATCGATTATAAAGGTACGATAATCCTGACTTAGAGATAGAAGTGCTGACTGCCAAGCTCGAGCCATTTTAGGATGGTCGTCAATTCATTCTAGTTGGGGGTAAGGCTACGTCGGTAATCTTGGGCACAACAGCCAGTCAACACCACTCAAAAGTGTGATACTTATGTCAATTTACAGCTACGCACTGTGCGATTAACAAAGCTTCTCACCCTTACTCCAATAGTATTTTGAGTGTTAAGCGATTCGTTATACTGTTTAAATAAAGGATGCGCTTGTTCTAAATCAACTTGACGCATAGCACTCGCCTGAGCACCCTCTCCCGCATAATAATTTTCTAGTGCAAAAAGTGAATATACATATTTATCGAACACCGATGCTATGTTTTCACACAAATAAGTATTTAGCTCAGGGTGATTATTAAGTATGCTTTGATT
>Ga0115567_10001381_pt1 | contig 24402 bp, 46 predicted proteins | sample COGITO_mtgs_1204_2_FD_88679 | JGI IMG/M metagenome (GOLD analysis project Ga0115567, IMG submission 88679) | Pelagic marine microbial communities from North Sea - COGITO_mtgs_120412 | ecosystem: Environmental > Aquatic > Marine > Epipelagic | place: Germany:Helgoland, sampling site Kabeltonne... | reverse complement strand
CTGCAACCTCGACCAGCATTTCATCGACGGGATGCACGCGTTTCGAAGCTGCCGCAATTACTTCTAGAGATTCTGTCTTCACAACCTACACAACACAAGCTGTTGACATAAAGGCCTATCCTCCACGCAGGGATGCTGGTGGTCATGACACCCTGACAGCGTGCTTAGTTTCTTGCAACAGCTCTGCATTACAGGAAGTACTAGGTGCAGACCTGCAAACGAATGTGAAGATTCCGGCAGAGTGCTTCGAGCTCGAGCTCACCCAGAGGAAGAAAGAACTTGCGCCCAGAGTCTTCTTGGACCTGTGACGACTCAACGAGGCAAAATTTATTTCGTCTCTCTTTCTTGCAAAGAGAGGGAGGTACTTTAGGAAGGTCGCAGGGCTAATGTGGCATTTCGTTTCTAAATCCAGATATAGCTACACTTTTTCTGATGCACTTCACATCGGGGGGCGCCCATTGTTGCACCCACGAGTCCGCTACTTGGCTTCCAACCACAAGGACGTCGAGGAAGGGCTGCTCAACCTCCGAAAGAGAAGCGACATAGGCATCAACAAGGGGAGGCATATCGAGGGTAGAAGGATCCACACCAGCCTGCTGGACCTGCGCATACCGACTTTCAGGGACTCGAAAGGGAAAAAAAGAGTTTTGGGTACAAACCTGCATGTTCATGTCGACAATCTGCGACTGGAATGTGGGTGGCAGACAAAAAAAGTCTTCGAGACCGAAGAGAAGGTCGCAATCAATCGAGAGCCACAGTTGAAGCTGGTTGGCCACAGCGGCACGGTAGGTCGAATCGGCACCCATTTCACGGATCACCTGCATGATGACGACAAGACAATCAGAGCACTATGTTGCAGCTGCGAATCAACCGAAGCACGACTGACCTGCTCGCGGAAAAGTACAGCATTTGCTGGTAGTTCCGCCTCACCTGGGCAACGAACAGTCAAGCGACTGGAGTGCGAAGGCTGAGCACATAGCAGAGTCTTGCCGAGAAGAAATACCATCTTTTAAAGGATTGGCTCTCGGGCCTTCAGCGGGTCCCTGTTACAGCAAGAAAGGGATCGACCTGGAAAACGCAAGCTTGGATAGTGCTTGAGAAGTTCGCCAAGGCCCTGCCACCATTGATGGATCAGGTGCACAGTGGTCGAAGCGAGCGGAAAAAGGTAGGACTTGCCTTCCACACCGCATGCATGAGACAATTGCCGTCGTCTGGAACATCAGTGAAGACCGCTCGCCAGCGCACGCCAGTTTCCGCTTCGTAATCGCTTGGCACTACAGGTTTGCTCTCTCGCAATACCTTGACACGAAAACGGCTCAGTCTCACGGCAGCACTCCGCAAGTAGGACGGGCCGCGGAACCTGCGCTTGCCGCGCTGCTTCCGCGAACTTCTTGTCCTCCATTTCTTGCTGCTCGCGGCGTATCTTGGCGCGTTCCATTCCGGCCCAACCCCCGACTAGCATGAAGCTCGAAGCCGTGCGTGGAGCGAGAGCAAGCCCGAGAACCTGATCCGTGCAAAGACACTGGAATCAATTCTCCATCCATATCCGAAAAGAAAAATTCTGAATACGCATGCAGCAGAGCATGAATAGGGGAAGACGGCAAAGAGGATTCGAATCATGGCCCGGCTCTCTATCTGATCATGGAACGAGCATGGGGCTGGGGACAGGCACCCAATCCGTCACGACTAGGCGGCCATTGTGTGGGAGCAGCTGCCTGAAACCAAAATGGGCCACGTCGGCGCCCCCTTCTTCAGAAGGCTCAAATTGGGCTGACCACTGGTCCCAGTCAGCCGGGTGCCGAAGAGGCTGTGCCTTGATCTATTCCACGCAGGAAGACGGCACGTGTCACAAGACTTGCCCAATGAGACAATTGGAGTGTTATACAATAAATGCTGCACTCTCCAGCGTACTACAGCAAGCACAATTCACAATCAAAGCTTTCCAGTAGCGCCTTTAGACCTTGCCAGCCTTGCGGAGAGCGTCCAGAGCTGCCGGATCGCCATTACCGAGGGCATTCAGTGAAACGTGGAGCGCGGTCGGGTCATCAGTGCGAGCTGCTTTGTCGGCCCCTGCTCGAAAATCATTTCTTGAAATTGCCTCTTCCGCCATGCATTGGTACTGAGAACGCGCTGCGCTACGCCACGAGTGTGTCGTAACAATATGAGACTGATCAAAGGACTCTAATGCGCTACTCGTGGAAATGAGTGTTGAAATGTTTTCAAGTGCGAATATCTCAGGAGGGCACCTGTGAAGCTCATCGGGGCGACCTGCCACTGCCGAAGGGACCCATCACCGTCCCAGCAGCTTGTTTCGATGCAAACCTCACTCGGCGTCGATGCATGGAGGAGCAAAAGGTCGGTCGGAAAGTGGCCAAGTTTCTCGATTCTAACGACGTCGCCTGGAAACAAGAAGTGATCACAATTTGTAGGAATTTGAAACAGAGAGCAGGTGGACGTGATTCAATACATTCTGGTCTCCAACTCTTGTTGCACCTGCACGAACGCTTGCCCACGATCGCTTCTCCCAAACGTTTTTTGGGACGTCAAGCACCGCAATCTCCTCAGCATCGAATCTTCCAAACTCGGTCGTGCCGCTTTCCGTGTCGACAACCCCCGTAAGAAATGAGACCTCAAGCACAGGGTTGTCTGCTGACACGTGTCCAATCAATTTCATCACCTTTTGTAATGCCCTCTTACGCTCAGCAAGCAACTCCGCCTCCAGATTGGCATTTCCAGCAGCGACAGCAACCCGCCATGACACGTCCGTTAGTGTTGCCGCATTCTTGTCGACAACTTCACCGCTCTCTGCCACTGCAGCAAGGACGACGTGCTCTGTGATCGGAACACCTCCCTCGTGAGGAGACATTACCCATTGCACCACTCCAGCTTCCTGAGTAACGCGCGCAGGTTAGCAATGGTACAGGCATGCACGATCTCCTGTCTCAGTCTCTGTCCCCGTCTACAAACAACGAGAGAGGGAGAGAAGGAAAGGACGGGGAGAAGTGAGGTAAACCTGGTCCGCGAGAATCAGCCGTGCCCGAGCTATCGCACCCCCAATCAATTGAATATCCTGCTGGTTGATCGTCCAAGAGGGAAGCGTCGAGTCCCCTCGAAGCAGCGGCTCCCGGAAAAGAGTATCGTCGTCGACTGAGTCGCGGGCATCCTGAGGTAGCGTGCAGCTACCAATGAGCTGGCCCGCATGCTAAAGAGTGCGGATCTGCGATGATATCATTTCGGGCTTTGAAAGACTGGCAACCTCTACACTTGGGAGGATGAGAGGCAGATCGAGGGGGCAGAAGCGACGGAACACTCGTCGAGCGTCCGCCTTGATTCTGGTAGTCACCGCCGAGGTCACGTAGACCGCGCCACCGCAGCCACTGCACGACATCTATTCCAATATTCCCTGTCAGTGGCGATCTGCAGGACGGGCGCGCATGTTATCATAAGAGGCAGAGGACTTGAACCTCGGCGCTGGACTCGGGGGCCACTTTCGCCACTTCCACAAACGAACTGCATCCAGGAAGCGGGCACGCCACCCATGTCCCGGAAGACTGAAGGATCTCTGCAGAAGGTTCGACAGGGCCGAGCTTCAAATCTCCAGCCCCCCTAAGTGCCAAATTTTTAACGGCTTTTGTCTCCTGCAAATCGCACCGCGAAGCCCATGCCAGGACGTTTGCTGCCTCTAGAGTGGAGCATCGCCCTCTGGTAGGGGCAGGCTTTGTGGCATGTGCGCGAATTGAAGTCGACATGGCTGTGGCCGATGAGCTGAGGTTGAAAGCGAACAGAAAGGTGATACTAAGAAAACCGAACGGCGAGGAGCCCCACAACAGCGAGATCCTACGTCTGCGAACGAGGCCACAAGGCGAAATTTTCCCGGAACGATTCGGAGCCCCACCATCGAATACGACAGCACCACCAACTGAATAGACCCTGGTCATCCTGATCTGAGGATCCACAGGTCCACTTATTGGCGAGCACGCCCACTGCCGGTCCGTCCACGCTCGCCGGCGGCGGATCGGTGCTCTGCAGAAATTGATTTGAAACAAATAAACTGTGATCTCATTCTCCTTACACGGCTCCTTGCCGCCATCTCGCTGCTAACTGTAAAACTGCACCGTCTCCAGTTGTTTTGAGGCTGATTCGCGATGGATTACCTGCGGAAGGGCGCGCTGGCCGCCAAGTCTGCTGCGAAGGAGCTGGGAAACCAGATCAGAGAGGTTCAACCAATCCCACAACGGGGTCTTGGCAATCCTGCTCGGAATCTACAATTTGGGATGTCAAAAGTGGCCTTAGCTCTTGTACGCTGTAGATATACGCTGCACTCATTACTGCGTGCAGCTTACAAACTGGAAACAGGGTGATCATTCAGTAGAGATTTTGGTTTCCAAGGATCTTACCCAGGGCCTCAACACCGCGCGGCAGGTTGTTGACGAGAGTGTTCCCAGCGCACTGGACCGTCTTGGAGGGAGTCCAGCTCAAACAGATGACGCGGCGTTTGATGCGGCGGTGAAACACTTCATTTCGTTGAACACAGCGCTCTCGGGCGTCAAGAACAAGGCGCAGGCTATGGTCGTAGCCATCCGTGCACAGAGTCAGGTGCGTGCCGCTCCACTCGCCACCCCTTGCCCTAAGCCACACAAATTGCCACTCAGGCAAGATATAGACAAAGCTGTCGAATCCTTTTCATGCTGTTTGCTATTGTACGAAAGCAAACTGTATAAAGCAGCTGCTGTCCAAGTACAGCAGTTGTGACTGAAGAATCTGGTGTCCACTCTGGAGATCAAGTCCTACTAGGATGAGGTAAACAATCGAGGTTGAGCTTATCATGATGAGATAATGATGTGCGATCAGGCAACTCTGCATGTCGTGGAAATGCTTGAAGGTGTCATTGAGGGCGAGTTCGGCGAGCACCACATGTGGTCTGACATGTCAACCAAGTTCCGTCAACTCAACCAACAGGTTCCGTGTCACTAAAGCCCGCCCAGATCCCCGGACTGGAAGGTCCAACTAGGTTCAACTACCATTTTGACTGTTCCGCACCGCAACGTGCTGAAGCTGCACCTCAAAACGCAAGATGGACTCGAACTTCTGCGGGCAGCTCTGCACGCTTCTCCAGGTGCGTGCCTCAAGGATTTCCCGCGAGAGAACCGAGCTGAAAGCTAAGCTTGTCTGATGCGCACGCGCGGCCACGTGTGCGCTCGCATGTGTCGCTTATCTGTTCTTGCACCAATGCGCAGCGCGATGTGGTGGACAAGATTGCGGCGGAGATGGCGACCAATGGAGAGACGAAGGCAATCATGGACCGACGACGCGCACTCAAGGACCCTTCGCCCGCGCAGGCCGCGGAAGCTCTCGATGCAATCATTGCAGTGATCCAGCGCCGCGGGCAGCTTCTTACCACATGCGTCACCGCGCTTGCGTCTCATCAAGTCAACTTCCACACTCGCATCGCCGACCGCTTCGCGGCGTTCAAGGGAGAGGTGTCGCGCGCGCGGGAGGCACTCGCCGCTGACCAAGCTGCGCAGCCCGCCGAAAAGCCCGCCGCGCAGAAGGCTGTGTCGACCGCTGCTCCCGCGGTAGAAAGCATATATGACGCGCCGCATGTGGAGCCCGCAGCACCGTCTGCCAAGAAACCGACGGACCCGCAGCTCGACGTGCTTGCGGGGTTTGGGGAAGCCGGGGCGACACAAACTTCGGAGCCAGCGAAGCAGGAGGCTCTGGCGCGTGATGTTCGAACACTCGAGGTTGATTTGCTTGGGCTCGGCGGAGGGGCCCCGCAACCTGCCGTTGTGGCGCCGGCGGCGCCGGCACATGCGCAGGAGGCCGGGGCGACCGACCTCCTAGGTGGACTCTTCGATGCTGCGCCGCCGAATGGTGCCCCGAAAAAAGCATCGACTGAAATCGGTGAGGGCCCAGTGGACCTCATGGACTTTGGAGGAGGCACACGGCAGCAAGGGGGAGTCGACCCACTCGACGATCTCTTCGGAGACGGGCCTGCGCGCGGCGGGTCAGGAGGCGCGGAGTCGTCCGCGGGATTCCAGGGCAACGGGCAGCCAGCTTCAGGGATTACACGGGTCAATGGTGATGAGGCTCCACTCAAGAAGGTGGCTCCGCGCGCGCGACACGCGTTTGGGCAAGAGTTTAAGGGTGTCGGCACAGACCGCGAGGCGCTGAAGCGCCAGTTTGATCAGCATGGTGTGCGCATCTCCCGATCGTCTTGCCCTTGCACCGCCCTGGCAACGGCATATTGATCACCCCTGTCGAACCGCAGTGGCCGACAAGGCGGCAGCGGCGGCAGCGGCGATGCGAGAGAAGGAGGAGCAGCGCGAGGCCTACGAGGTGAGCCCACTCATGACAAAACTGATTGTTGATCGGATTGCAGTCCTCGGTGTTCTCAGAGGCAGCTTCGGGGAACCCTAGGCCTTCTCTGGCGTTGCACGCAGTCTAGTGGTACGTTGTGCCTGAGTGCGAGAGAGGGGTAAGCAGAAGGGCTGAGCAGCGGCGGGGCATCGCCCGGACTCTGGCAGGATAAGAAACTGGCAGCAGCCGATACGATCGACAAGGCTATCGCTGCTTGGGCCGGCCCTAAGCATTCGCGCAAGAATTTACGGGCAATGCTTTCGTCCTTCGACTCAGTCCTATGGGAGAGCGGACGCACGAAGTGGACACCGTTGGGGCTGCACGAGCTGCTTCTTCCAGACCAAGTCAAGAAGGCACATCGTAAGGCTATTCTTCTTGTGCATCCTGATAAGGTACGGCACCCACGCAGCGCCCGCAGGCATCCTACATCTGCCACTGCGCTGTTGCCGACACATCCAGGGCGCATTGCGACCCTGGCGTGGAGATAAGTGACTGCTTTCTGTCGAATTATGCAGGTGCGGCGCGAGAGCGAAGAGGTGCAATTCCTAGCTGAGCATCTCCACTCAGTGCTACATGAGGCACTAGAGGCATTCCGTCAAAAAGAGCCGTGCTAACAGTGCAGAGTAGCGGCCGTCGAGGCGAATCATCTGTGAATGCAAGAGAGCGTGCCGGCCAGGCTCGTGCCCCATATTGCTGCAAAGCCGCGCAGCATGCGAACACATTTCGGCGAAAACATCTTTTCGAGCACCTCGACACACCTTGAAGCTCGCTGCACCCGCGACTCAGCCGCGATCCTGCCGAACCTGCTCCAGCGCCCAGTGCCGCTCCTTGAGCTGAGACGACACCTCCGCGTACTCTGCCGCAAGTCGCGCCAGCACCGGACCAGCTTCCTGGTACTCCCGCAATCGACCCTCCGCGAACACTTTGCTCCGCTCAGCTCGCGCGCGCTCCTCCACCAGCGCGTCCCGCACCTGCCAGCCTCGCGTCAGCCGAGTGTGGTCAATAAGAGGCGTTTGAGCCTTTGCACGGCACAACCTTGAAGAGGGCACGAGTTGCTTCGGGGGTATAAGTTTCGACACGCAGCTGGTCGCGCAACTTGGCGAGCTTGAGCGACTGCGCCTGTGTGTACGCAATCAGCTCGTCCTTGGCCATCACATCGACATGAGCTTGGCGCCTCAACTTGCCGTCATGCAGCATGCGGTGCAGAGCTGAGAGCGTTTTGAGCTGCACTTGAATATGCTGATCAAGGTCCAGCACCAGATCGGTTTCGCGGTGCCGCGCTGCCGCGCGTAGATCTGCAAGACGCGTACGCCGCTCGCGGAGCAACGACGGAAGTGTCGAAGTCTTTCCAAAGCTGAGTCCTGCGCCAGGTTCACAAAAGGCGGCGAGTGCCTCGCACCGTGCACGGATCCGCTGTTCGAGCAGCGGTAGTAAATCTCTTCGCATCTGCTGCATCCGCTCCTCGGCATCATGCCCGCGCGCCCCAAGCACATGTTCCATTGAGGCGAGATGTGCGCTGTCACGAATGCGGTCGTGTGGCTTTGCTGGCCCAAGTTCTTCGGAAGATTGTCCATGGTGCGCCTCCGCCAAACTTAGAGACTGCTCCAGCAATTCAAAACCCTCGATCCCAACCCCCGTCGCCCCTTGTTGCTCTGCAAGGAGGAGCTTGAGCTCATCGAGCAATAGCTCCGCAGAGATTGCTCGCTGCCTATGCGCACCGAGCTCGACCTGTGCCGCATCGAGCTCACGATGTGCGGCAGAACTCGCGCCGTCGGGGCAGAATAAGCCCTCGATTGAGTTCAGGAATGCGTTCAGCACGGGATCCGCCGGGACGGGCTCCTCCGGCATCAACTCCTGCGTGAACTGCGGCCCAAACGAGCGATATCAGTCATGGGCCGGAGACCAGATGCGGGCAGAACACCAGCACCCGTAAGGTTCACTGGACTAACCCCTCGACGGGGCAGATTGGGGAAGCATTCCTGGAGCTCCGCCATCAACCGCGGAGGCGCGCGCCGAGAGAGAGTTGGGGAGAACCTGCGGCGGGCCCGGGATCCAGGTGCGGCAACGGAAAAGTAACGCCTCTCAAAGATGTTCCCAAGGAAAATTAGTTGACGCAGGAGGAGAGGAAACTGTCTGACTCGAGGGTCCAGCTGGGTGCAAGATGGCGGGCAAGGAGACTGCTGAGATGGGCGTCATCGTCAGTGTCTCGGGTCCCGTTGTGGTCGCCGAGAAGATGGCTGGTGCAGCGATGTATGAGCTCGTACGCGTGGGCCGGCTCAGGCTCATCGGCGAGATCATCCGACTCGAGACTGACACGGCAACGATCCAGGTGGGCGCACCGCCGCCCCGTGGCCGCCGCATGACTTTCCTGGCCAACTGAGCCCCTCCATGTGGCAGGTTTATGAGGAGACTTCCGGTCTGACAGTTGGGGACAAGGTCGAGCGTACCTTCAAGCCCCTCTCGGTGCAGCTTGGCCCTGGTATCATGAACCAGATCTTTGACGGGATCCAGCGCCCGCTGGAGGTCATCGTGAAGCAGTCAGAGAGCGTTTTCCTACCCAGGTTGACCAAACCATCAGTTGATGTACATGCGGAACTCGCGTGGTGGTGCTCTAGCGACTCTTGTGCTGCTGCTGCTCGCGCCAGGGAAACTGCGACAGGATGACGGTGCATGCGTTTGAGCTGAGCTTAGTGCCTGTCATCAGTGAAGGATGGGTGGTGAATGCGGTCAACTTTCATCAGCGGGGTTGATCAGGGTGATTATGGCAGAAAAATGTCTGGTTCCGGTTCTTGCACGGTGACACGCGGGGCGTGGCGAGACTTGACGTGTCTTTCACGCAGGGGTATTGACGTCGTCGCACTTGACATGGATAAGAAGTGGACCTTCCGTCCTTCTAAGGACTACACTGTTGGGTCGATCATCTCTGGTGGCGATATCTACGGCATGGTGCAGGAAAACGAGTTGATCGATCACGCTATGATGATGTATCCGGGCAAGTCTGGGCGTATCTCATGGATTGCCCCCGCGGGCGATTACACGCTCAAGGATGACGTGATCGAGATCACTGACTCGGCCGGACAGAAGGAACGCTTCACAATGGCGCAGTACTGGCCGGTGCGCCAGCCTCGCCCCGTCGCGGAGAAGCTTGCGGGCGACTATCCTCTTCTCACCGGGCAGCGCGTGCTCGATGCGCTCTTCCCGTCAGTTCTCGGTGGCACTTGCGCCGTCCCAGGTGCATTTGGCTGCGGAAAGACCGTGATCTCTCAGGTAATCATATCCAGTCGCTCTGTTGGGCTTACACTGATTTGTAGGGGCTTCCATGTTGTGACGATGTTACGCCCTTCACGCCGCACCAGGTCGCTGACACTGAACACCTTTATTGCAGTCGCTCTCGAAGTACTCGAACTCAAATGCGATCATCTACGTCGGCTGCGGCGAGCGTGGCAACGAGATGGCTGAGGTGCTTATGGACTTCCCCGAATTGACCATGGAGAAAGACGGCCAGGTTTACCCGATCATGAAGCGTACGACGCTCGTCGCCAACACCTCGAACATGCCTGTGAGTGCCCCTTTCCTCCTCCATTGCCCGTCGCCTAGGTGGCACGGCTGCAAAAAAGACGCACCATCAATTCTTTGCTCACCGTTTGCCTCGTCGTGCAGGTGGCGGCGCGTGAGGCGTCAATCTACACTGGTATCACGCTCGCAGAGTACATGCGCGACATGGGGATGAACGTGTCGATGATGGCTGATTCGACCTCGCGCTGGGCTGAGGCGCTTCGCGAGATTTCGGGTCGTCTTGCTGAGATGCCTGCGGACCAGGGATATCCTGCGTATCTCGCTGCGCGCCTTGCATCTTTCTACGAGCGCGCAGGCAAGGTGCAGTGCCTAGGGAACCCGAAGCGTACGGGTTCCGTCACCATCGTTGGCGCCGTATCCCCGGCCGGTGTGCTCCCACGACCTTTCCCCGCAGTTTTTTGTGGCACTTGCAGCGCGCGTTTCTGCAACATGAGGTTTTGCGACGAAGCCCTGATTCAATCGTACGGCAGGTGGCGACTTCTCGGATCCTGTGTGTGCTGCGACACTGGGCATCGTGCAGGTCTTCTGGGGGCTCGACAAGAAGCTGGCACAGCGCAAGCACTTCCCGTCAGTCAACTGGCTCATCTCGTACTCAAAGTACGAGAAGCACCTCTCCAAATTCTACGAGGAGTTTGACCATGACTTCATCGGCATCCGCGCGACAGTGCGTGAGGTTCTGCAGCAAGAGGAAGATCTCATGGAGATTGTGCAGCTGGTTGGCAAGGACTCACTCGCGGAAAGCGACAAGATTACACTTGAAGTGGCAAAAATCATCCGCGAGGATTTCCTGGCGCAAAACGCTTACTCGCCGTACGACCCTTGCTGCCCGTTCTACAAGTCGGTCTGGATGCTCAAGAACATCGTGCTCTTCTACAAGTCGGCGCTCAAGGCCGTCGAGCTTTCTGGCGGCGACCGCAAGATCAACCTTCACATCATCAAGCAGCAACTGTCCAAGACCATCTACAAGATCACGGCGATGAAGTTCAAGGATCCCAAGGAGGGGCAGCAGGCGCTCGAGACTGAGTACAAGGCGCTTCATGAGGAGATCATCCAGGGCTTCCGCTCGCTGGAAGACAACTAGGCGCCCGCAGCATCCGAGGGCGGGTATACTAGCCCGAACAAGTGCTGGGATTGCACACAGGCGGCCGGTTCCCAGTGTCGACGCGCCGATGGGCTGGCCGCTTTGCACCTAGCCTTCTCTTTTCTTAGGTGGTGGTTGCGGCAAATGTCTGCCGCCTGCCTGCTTTTCCGACTCTCTCTTTCTTTTCCCCTCTCTCTCAAGTCTCAGTACCCAATACAGCAAATACTCTGAAGATTCAGGTTGTTGCTAGTTTGGGAACTTCGGATGCCACAAATCGAGACGACATTTTGAGGATATGGAAGCACACAGGGCAACGGTGGATCATGTAGAGAGATGTACTCGAATGGTTTCGTGCAAGAATGGGGAAACATCTCTCTCTCGGCCTTGCATACTGATCGGGAAATCGAAAGTAGTAACATTTCGATCATCCGAAATACGCTCGAATTGATCCAAGTTTGTCTCCCCTGTCGCGCAAGTGATTGCGCGACAGAAAAAAATCACTTGCGCGTGCCATGGCACGAACGTTTCTTCCATGCCCCCGTGGTGACATCTAGGTTAGCCTCTGCATCACTCTGGAGCGTCCTCATGTTCAGCACTTGGCCCAGTCGAAAGTGCAAATGCCCGGCCCAGCAGTCCCGGGAGGGCCAAATGGGATCCACGTGCAGATCACGTCCTGGGCGCACATGTCGGCCGTAATCATGTCCCCGCACGACTTTCCTTGCTTGGAGCACATCATCGACGGGATCGGCTCATCCATAACGGGCATGCAAAATCCCGGTGATGTCGCATTCCACACCGTTCCACACCAGTTGCAGCACGGCTGCCCGTCGCACTCCACAGCAGTCGTCGCGTTGCACGTGAGCTTGGGCTTCGGAGCAGGCGGGACCTCCGTTGGAGCCTCCAGCTTGATCTCAACTTTCTCGGGAGCCTGCGCCCCGCAATACCATAGGCTTAGTACCGAGCGACAAGTCACCTCGTACTTGCATAACGTAATCAGGAGCACACTGTCGTGAAGCATGCTCAGCGCGTTTTTTGTATCACTCAAACCTTGCAGGAACTCCAGTCGTAGATGCAGACGCCCTCGCCGGCGGGACCTCCGAGCGGCATCCAAACGCACGAGTCCTACCGCGGAATGATCAAGGTCAAGGCACGTCCCCCAAGACGATCGGTAGTTCAGGAAAGGACAGCGTGACAGGAATATCTGTGCGGTGGATGGGTGACGCAGCAATCCAGGCTGATGGACCGGCCATAACCTTGTTGGCACCATCGCACGCGGTCTCAGTGGTGAGACCCTGGCACCATGAGGTCTCCTTCTCGCATTTCAGTGCCTGCCAGCGTGTACCGCATCAGGTTGGCGCAGGCTGTGCGGCGTCCCGTGCGAAAAAAGCACGGCAAGGTGGCACGACGAAACTTCAACCCCACGCCGCCCCGCCCCCCGGACGAACTATCGGAGCAGGAGACAGTCGCAGACTGTATTCATGACATGTTCTGATTCACGTGTGATGCTGGTATGGCCTAGGTAAATGGACAGAAGAGGGTGTCGGGGCAATACCGGCACATCGAAAGGGATCATCTTCATGCAGAACCCTGAGCCATCTGGCGCGAGGGGTGCGCCACACCTGCACAAGGAGCAAAATTGCCACAACATTCAGCTTTTCAAAGCTAGGATCCTGTACTGTACCAGGCCATCGAAAGTAGCTTGCAGGTCGACCCAGAGGCGGACCCACGTGGCTCGCTCATCGAACCACAAAGGGACATTTACGGTATCTGAATGTCCAGGGGCATGCGGTCGAAATTTGAACCGAAGAAACTTTCCGAGACTTAGGTCGTATCAGAGCATCGATGGATGCGGACCATGGGGAGGGGCAGGACGAAGTGCGCGAACCATGGGGAAGGGCAGGACTAAGGGCAGGGAAGAACCAGTTACAGCACTTGTCGTCGATGCACTCGGCGCTTGTATTGTACAGCTTGCAGTGTGGGCCTGCAGGCTTGTTAATCACTTCATCGCGCTCGATAAATTTCACCGGGATCGCCGAGACGGCGACAAGCACGAGGGCGAACGCCACGAGGAAGACAGGGCGCTGCGCCATTTTCCTCTTTGCTCCTCCTCCAATATCTTAGCAAATCAAATTGATTTGTGAAACAATCGAATGCTACGCGGCGCGCTCACGCCCTCCTCGCGGAATTCAAGCCCGCGCGGCTCACGCGCTCGGAGACTGTTAGTCTGCTTGGCTTGGGACCTCTCCTCGCTCACGCCTTCCTCGCGTGCCTCTCTCCTTGCCCGCCCTCTAAGCACTGTTATTCCCGTTTTTCCAGCTCGTTGTCATTGAACGTATCTTTTTCTCTGCGCTCTTCAGTACACAGATATCTTCTCTTCAGGACGCGATGGAACTTAAGAAAGTGGAAACTCGTTTCGCGAAAACTTCCGACCGTGCCGTCGCGGTCACGATTTCTCTCGGTGCCGTCAACATGGCCGCTGAACTGCTTTGAAAGATGCGAGGTCATGTTCCGGCGCACGCACACGGTACCGCGCGCAGATTTTCTGCTTTCTGGAATTTTCTTGACTGACCAAGAACCCGCTCGTTCAACGAACGCGCCCAGCATTCGTGCACTCATCGATCCTACCACTGCTTAGCCCAGGAGAGGGCCCTGGGGGTGCAGCTTGGCAATGCAGTTGATCCTGTCACCGAAGAAGTCGTACGTCTCCGTGCACCAGTCGATCGTCTCCTTGTTCCTGTAAATCTCTCCCCAAGTCGCGGGGCTGGCATAGTCACCAGTTGTCGTACGTGCGAGCGTGCTCGAGGGATCGTGGGGGAACGGCGCTTGCAGGAATGGCCGCTCATACGGATCCTTGCGGTAGTCACCCGGCTTGAGAGCTGCGACGGGATTGGCATCGCCTTCCTCCGTAGTAAAGGATGGCGTCCCCCCCTCCTGCAAGAAAAAGAGGGAGAGACGTAAGTCACAGCAACCAGACTTGGGAACAGAAGCGAAACCACGTAGCAAAAGCCAGACCGCTCTGCTCCATGGGAAAAGGACTCACCAAGGTCGTGTACCAGGGGGACGAGCCCCCCCCCCCAGCCGCAGCGAGAGTCGTCATCTTTCGCACAGGCCTCATCGCCTTCAGCGCCGGCTCTGGCACCTTGGTTGCCGGCTTCGCCTCCGTTGCCGGCTTTGACGCCTTCGCCTTCATTTCTTCAAGCGCCTGTCAAGACGCACAGAGGAGTTCAGAAGAGGCACCTCCTGCAGGAAGCCGTCGAGACTCTCAACGCCGGTCAGAGAGCTTTTGCGCACATGCTTACGCATGGTACGTACAGAAGACATGATATTTCGCGGGCAAGTACCTCCTGAGCCCACTGCATCTGCTTCGTCTGGCCGTGAAGAGTTTGCGTGTGCAAAGGCGCCTGGATCGCGGCGCGTCCCACAGAGCTCTGCGCATGCCGCAGCGCGTGCTTCACCAAGTGATGGTGACCTTTGGCCGTGAGATCCGCGCTCAGCTCACGAACTTCATGCTCAAGGCCAAAAACCTGGAGCGCCGCGTCTTAGTTCAGCGCCCACCCAACACTGGTTTTGCTCTGGCAGCGCGCGCATCTGCAGTGCGTGCCATGCATTTTCTTGGAGTGGGACGCGCGCTGCGCTGCTAGAACGGCAATGTGACGAGGACATACCCGCTTCTTGAGCACGATGTTCTGCTTCTCGAGTTGGGTCTGCGGGACCATGAACGCCTGCTGCAGACGGCCTTTCCCAGCATGCTGCTTCTTGCCGCTGTGGATGTCCATCTGGTGCTCAATCATCTTGTGGGCGTATTCAACCTCGGAAGGAGTCGGCGCATCTGGATCCCGCGTGAGCAGGCTCACGCGAGCAGCCCCCCTGCTGAGCGCGCATTTGCAGGTCAGCCGCAGAGCACACATGGCATTCAGACAAAACAGTGAAGCCATGCCTGCACTGTGCATGTCACAAGTGTCAATCGAACCTGCTTGTCACGACCAGGACCGCTGCGAGGAGTCCTGCTAGCACGGCCAGGGAAGCTGTGACCTGCTTCAGCAGACACGGTCAGATATCGCGCCAAGACACATGCGCTAGGACTCAGTCAGGTGGCAAGCACTTGGTTGAAAATGGCAGCTAGCCAACTTCCAGGTCCAGGGCACATTTCTATTCATGAAACTCATGCCGCAAGCATCGCCTGCGTAGCGGGAACAACCTTCGGCCCGCTCCCAGACCTCATCATGATCCCCGATGGCTTTTCGCCACACTCATCCCTTTTTCAGACGACAAACTGATCACCCCTCGTTATGCCAAGAAATCCTGTTGGCGCGCTCGGGCCCCTCAGAAACAACAACTCAGCGGGGCTCGGGGGGAAGTTCGTCATCGCCATGGCGATATCCGGCGACAAAGGGCCAGGAAGAGGCAATAATGGGCATCCAGTGCCATCACCTTCTAGGCTTGAAGGCAGCAATGCGGGGCGAATGGGCGCAGAAGAAGAGTACAAGGCGAGTCCCACTCACCTGCCACCCTAGCCAGACCTGTCAGCACAGTTGACATGTGACACGCTGGGCCCGCTGGGCCGATCTATTGATAGGCGCTAACAATGGAGCTCTTAGACCTCAGCGAAGAGCTCGACCAGGTCAGTGTATCCACCCCACTGGAGCTTCGGGCGCGGGCCCAGCGCCGAAAAATCACACTGGCGCTGCTTGACAGCTCAATCGACCGGCTGCTGGTCGCAGTCACTCACTGGTCTTCTCACCAATGCGAGTGCAGATGGGTGGGGGCGATACACGGCTCGCAAAACTCTCGGTGGTGGTGCGCCTGCGCCCGCCGAAGCGACTGGATGGATCGAAGCGCGCGGTTTGGGTTGAGGGCGACGAGGTGCATGTTCTTGACACCAAGGCGCAGGAAATCAACAGGCAAGCGGGCGATCGCGTGTTCAAAGTTACGTGTGCGTTGCCGGCACACGCGTCGCAGCGCGACGCGTACGTTGCGGCAGCGCTTCCGGCGGTCGATTTTGTCTGGGACGGCTTCAACGCGTCAATCATGTCAATGGGACAGGCAAGTGCCGCCTTGCAGAGCGCCGACGGCACGCACTCTGTGGGCCGTGCGTTTTGAATTGCGCGCTAAGCCACTACATGCTTTGCAGGTCGGCACTGGCAAGACGCGGACGCTGCTTGGCGGCGGCGGGGAGGAGGGATTGTGCTCTCTCGCGGCCTGTGCGCTGCTTGACCGGGTGCAGCTCGCAGATACACCGAGTGACTTTACATTGGCGCTTTCAGTGTGGGAGGTGGGCGCGAACAATGTGTTGGATCTACTTCGCGAAGACCCGAACGCGCCTGCGCGCGGCAGCGGCGCGGATGGCGTCGGCAGGGGCTTCGTGTCGCTTCGTGTGCGCGCGCCAGGGGAGGTTTCCGATGTGCTCGATGCTGCGCGTGCGCGCTCTACCAACTGGGCGCGCGAGGCTGGGCTAGACGGAGAGTGGACCGCGCTCCCAAATCGCGCCCATACTTTCGTTCGTATCATGCTCCATGACGCTCGCCGCCGACGGGTACGATTCCCGCTCCGAGGCATACACAACGTCCGCCTGCTTCGCATTCTTGCGGCCTCGTGACTCGCCTGCGCGCCCCCCCGCCCCCCGCGAGCAGGTTTCAGCCCTACACTTCATCGACCTGGTTGGAGCAACGACGATCGCGGGCGCGCAGCCCACGGCCGCCTTCACGCGTCGCCCCGGCAGCGACCGCGAGCGTCGAGTGGCCTCCCAGCAGCTCGTCGGCCTCTGTGAGCGCCTCGTCCACCCAGCCGTCCACGCAACGGGCCTCGCTGCCTTGCGGCCGCCCTCCCCGCCGCGTATCACATGTGCTGATGCCGCCGCTGCAACGCAGCGCGCCTGCTCGCCGACATTTCCGCGCAGCATGCGCGGCAAGGTCTTCGGGCCGCGACGGGCGTTGCACCACCTGTGCCGTCGGGCGACCGCGACTCACCCCTGGCACGGCTGCTGGGGCCGTTGTTGCGTGGCAATAACCACACCACCATCTTGGCCGCGGTCTCCACGGACCCCGAGCACGTGCTCGACGCAGTCAACACCCTCCGCTCCTCGACCCGCGGCAAGCTCCCAGCCCGCACTGTGTGCCTTTGCCATCCCTGCAACTCTGTGGCGGTGCGTGCTGACATCCCAACGTGCGCGCTCCCTGCAACAGCCCTTGCGATCTGCACGGCGTGTCACCGTGCGCTGGACGTGAGCGCCAGCGATGTTCTCACGCTGCCGATCGACCACCTCCTAAAACTCCGCCCGCTTCCCGCCGACGATCCCCGCCTGGAGCGAGGCGGAGGTGGCGGCGCCACGACGCGCCTCAGTGAGCTGTCTGGCCACGTACACAGCGCTCGTGCCCGATTGATGTCGCTCGCGCCGCGTCCGGCGACGGCTGAGCTGGCGCCGCGCCCGGCGACGGCTCATCAGCGCGGCGGTCGCGGGATGGACTCCCTTGAAGCAGAAGAGGGCGAGGACGAAGATCAAGACGAGAAGTTGCTGGCGCACGCGATGCACGAGGTGAGACACCAAGAAATGTCGACTTTCGTGCAGCTGCAAGGCCCCATTGGCCTTTCAGCGACTCTGATGTCGTTGACCGCACGCACGTAAGTCTCTGGGTGCATGCATCACGATACTGGTCTAGCTCCTGTCTGAGATGCCCCATGGGGCGCTTGCAGGCTGAAGAGCTGGATGCGACGCTGTCGGATCCGCGGCAGTGGCTGCCCAGGGGTGCTGGAGCGCAGAACGGCTCTGCTCTTGCGCGCTTTGCGGCAGGGATCACGGGATCCATGAGGAGCCGCGACCCCGGGCCGGGGGTGCGGGCGCGCCCGTCGCGCCAGGCACGTTTCGAGAGTGCAGCCGATGACTTTCCGAGCTACGTGGCCCGTGCGTCACCGCCGCGGAGAGGGGGCGGCGGAAATGGGTTCGCCTGGGAGGGCTTTGGGCCCTCCCAACACCCGAAGCCCTCTCAACACGGCGGGGGGACTGTCAGGGCTGAGGGTGCCTCGGAGGGCGAGGGTGGGGAGGGGGGTGCGCGTGCACGCGTGCCCCAACCCCAATTTCGGCGGGCAGATGATGACGATGCGTACGAAATCGACGATGAGCCGTCTCCGCCGCGCGCCGGTGGGGGCGGGGGGGCGGATTCAGAGGGGGGCATTGGGTTGGGCGCAGTCGTGGCAGAGCGCGACGACGCCGACGAGGTGGGCGAGCTGGGGGAGGGAGGCGCTGTCGAGTACACCGGCGGGCGCACCGGCTCGCTGCGGCGCGAGTTCGAGGACGTGATGCGGGGGATGGGGGGGATGGGCGTCCGCGAGAGCCCGCCGAGAGCGCAGATGAGCCCGCCTCGGGCTCACCGCCTCAGCTCGCCGCGCGAGGGCGGGGGGCGCGGGGGGGGCACAGGGGGCACGCGTGGGGTGCAGCAGCTCGGCGAGGCTGGCGGGGGCGAGGCTGGCCCCGAGGTGCGTGGCTGGCCCGGCGGGACCTCGGTGCTGCTTGCTTTCCGCCGCAGGTTGCGTGACGTACGGCCCTGGGCGCGCAGGTGGTGCATGCAGACCACGGTCGATTTGAGGATGGCGAGAGCCTGCAGGGTGGCGGTGAGCGGGCGCCGAGGCTGAGAGGCGCTCGGGGGCGAGCCCCAAAGAATCGGGCGGGCACGCGGCTGCGGGCCGAGCTGGAGCGCTGCGCAGAGCTCACGGAGGCGGCCCGCGGGCACCTGCTCGAGTGTCTGACTGAGATGGAGGAGAGTGCAGCCCGCACCCGTGCCAGATGCGCAGCTCCACGCCTTGCTGATCTGGGCCCACGCTGCGCTGCAGGTGGAAGAGAGCGACCTGCAGCAGGAAAATCTCTCTCTTCGGACACAGTTCCGGCGCTTGAAGCCTCTTCAGGCGGGGGTGGACGGTACTGTGGACTGGACCGACGAGCTGGGCGACACGCCTGAGGGCGTAGAGCTTGCGCGGGCCGGGGCAGAAAACAGAGCGTTGCGCGCGCAGCTCGCGCAGCTGCTGGCACAGCCGGTGGATGGCGAAGCGTCCGGCGATCTCAGCATGTCGGGCTTCGGCGTCGGCGGGGGCGAGCGCGCGCGGGAGATGCGGGACGTGCTGCGCAAGAACCTAGCGAGGGTTCGTGTGCACCGACTGCCACACACTCCGCGCGCGGCTGCCATCACAGCCTGTGCTGCCTCCGTCTCGTGTGCTCCCCGCGTGGTCTGACGCTGGCTTGGGCGCGGGGCGCAGGCACACAAAGACGTGGCCCGGCTATCCAAGGAGAACGAGGAGCTGCGCAAGAGCGCACGTGCGCGCGAACAAAATCGTAAGTTTTCAGGGCACATGGTTGGAAAGGTTGCCAAGCTACATTCCGAGGGTGTCGCGCGGGAGAAGGCTATGGTGCAGCAGCGCGAGGAACTGGCCGCAGCGGTTGCGCGGAACGCCGAGCTCGAGCGCGCCCTGCTGGACGCCGACCTGCGGGAGCGTCGCATGCGGCAGGAGCTCGGCCCTCTACAGCAGGAGCTGGTGCGCCTGGAGGATGCGAATCGCAATCTGCAGCGCACGCGGCGCACTGCCAAGATGTTTGCTCCGCAGGATGCTGCACCCTCGCCAAGCAAGGCAAAAGGCCTCGACCAGCTGCGCACGCTGGAGCGCGAGCTGCAGACGGCCGGGCAGATGGCCAACCCCCGAGTGCGCAACTCGCTCACAGCAGTGCGCAGCGAGCTCGAGGGCTTCGCTCATGCGGCAGTCGTTGCGCAAGCGCGAGAGCAGGACATGCTTGCAGCGCTGGTCGACGTCCGGTCGCGGCGCACGGAGCACGGCCGCACCGACCGGCTGCACGCGCAGGAGCACTCGGGGCGCGGAGCGCTGCACCCGTCCCGACTGGAGGGCACCGCCGCAGTGCGTACTGTGCGTGGCGCCTCCACTTCACCCTCGCGCTCACGCTCGTCGCCGACGCGGGGGCAGGTCCATCCTCCGGCCTGGCACTGAGTCCTCGGGTTTGTGGTGCGAGCACGGGCGTGCGACTCTTTGATCGTAAGGGCAGCGCTGACCGGCACTGCAACTCCGGACTGCAGTGTCTGGCAAAGCCGCTAGCGTCAGAGCGCAGAGGAATGTAGGCATGCCGTCACGGATAAAAGTACTTGTTAAGGCCATCAGGGTTTTGACAGATGAATCTCAGTATTTGAAGTGCACAGTACGTGCGCACATGCTGCGCCCATTCATGCGAATTTGCCGCGTTTCCGTGTCCGACTGAGGAGGACGACCATCGCTCGAACCGCGCGCAGATGTCGCGATAATTGATACTCTCAAATTGACGCAAATTATCGAAATACTTGCACCACCCCGCCCTAAACTCTCCCCTAATCAGCAAGTAAACATGCACTCTCAAATCGCCTGTGAATTGTGAGAACTGCACGCTCTTACTCCATGCCAACGCCGCCGTGTCAGGAATGCGTTTCTTCCAGAAGAAACAGCGACGGATCCGATGCCAGCGACACGTGGTGCGTGGCCTGCAGAAAGCCCCGTCCGCGATCAGCTTCCGCAGGGTGTGCACGTAAAAGAAAGGCCAAGGCAAAAATACACTTTCTGAAGGAGTGCGGCTTCTGCCCGCGGGACCCGGGCTCGACCGTTCGATCCCCGCCGCTACGGAACAAGTCCCAGAGCGCCGTGGCAGTGCGCTCCATCCCTCGCGCCAGGTACCACGGCTTGAAGAGCGGCGACCGCAGCCGTTCCTCGGCCACCTGACGCGCCCGCCGCGGGGCTGAGGACCAGACAGCCACAGAACACACCACTGTTTCTTCGGGGCAGTGTTGCCTTCACCGCGTATCTAGGAATTTCTAAGTTAGAGATTAGTCGGATGGAGAAACCAACTCCCAACGACAATGTGGGGAGCCCAACCTTGCCGCGAAGGGCGAGAAGACGTCGGCGAGCCGCGACAGTTGGGCGCAGGAGTCGTATAAGAAGCTCAAAGTAATCCTCACGATTGCGTGCGATCTGTAGAGGCGCAGCCATACGCGTGAGCAGCGCGCTTCGTAGCTGTGAAATGCTCCATGGGCGTATCAGCTGACAGAGGATGCCGGGAACGGATTGTTGATGTTGACAATGGTGCGGGAACACCAGCACAGACGCGTTCATTGAAAGGAGCATCGTGGCAGAGCAACGCCCGGCATTGTTCACAGTCGCAAAGGTCGCGACCGGGGCACCCTGACACGAGGAAAAAAACGGATTCAACTTTCGTCAGACCGACAGGGTACTTTGCCAAGGCTTGTGGGCTACGAATGCTTTGCGGGAGGGGAGGGCTTACCGCCCAGAGGACCGTCGCGGTCGTTGTGATTCCGTTGAAGTTGTCCGTGTCGAGAACCACGTCGCATGCAGCACAGCGCTTCGAGTGACCATCCCCTAGTTATTCCCGCAACAGCAATTATTCCCCGCAACGCAAGGTACTCACGAGGGGCATCGAGGACGTTCTTGTGCGCACACAAGGACGAACCTGAAAGGTCGCCCGTGAAGTGCACGCGGTTGGGAGCGATAGGTGGCCGGGCACTCGCAAGCTCGTCCAGCAGACATCTACCCCGCGTCGGCGACGCGTGAGCCACAGCTTCGGCTCATAAACAAGAGCTCCAATGTTCAAAGGATGCTGAACACAACGGATGTAACGACGCACAGGAGGTAGGGGCGCGAGGGCGCAGATACGACGAGGGCGGAGGCAGCGTACTCAGGAGTTGCACCACTCTTGGCGCGCAGAACAAGGGTGGCGCTTGGTTCTTCCTGCAGGATCCGAAGCCACACGGAGAACTGCACCGCCGCAAGAAGGAGAGTCACGGTCATCTACAGGGTAGGGTTTGAGCGGAGGACCCGGTGGGGGGCGGCGGGCACCTGCTCTGGCTGGATCTTGTAGAAGGCGTTGAAGTTGCAGAGGAGGGGGCCTGCAGTGAGTGGGAGGTCGAGCCCGGCCCGCGCGTAAGGCGCCCCGGTGTCCCAGGCTAGGGCCTCAGGCGACGTCTCACGTGTCGACGTGCTGAGGAAGATCTGCGTCCCCCGCGGTCCAAGGTCAGCCGACGCACTGCTGGCTACGCGCTGCGGCTGGATGGAGCGGCGCGCAGGCACACCTCCGGGAGAAACACGAGCTTCTCCGAATAATGCGGCGAGTGCTCCGGCGGCACGATCACCTGCAAGGGGCATCGTGCACGAGGCGGGAGTGAGCCCCTCTGGGATAGTCTCTGCATGGGCAAGCTCCACCCGAAAAACTGCACCCGATCAAAGCTCCAGAGCTTTTGCAGGCAGCTTCTTAGGACCGAAAAGACAGTCCTTTCGCGCGAATGGGGTGCAGCTGCCTTGTCTGCGAGAAAGTTTTGAACGTAGGACGCGCCCATGGTCGACGGCTGCGCGAAGTGGTGGAGGCAGATCGGCGCGGGCTGGAGCGCAGCGATCGTCATGCGCGTACCCGAGAGATACCTGCTCACCATCGTCAAGTTTAGCGCATAAACGGGTGCACTGGCTCGGCTCAATGACAGTGACATTCAGCGGGCTAAAGCAAGCTTTTCGGCGCCCCGGGAACAGAGCAGAGATGGCGTCCGGGGATGTGCTTGGCAAAGTATGCATCCTGTGTCACGGGACAGCGAGCCGGATGCGAGGGCACGGGTGGCGCGGAGACCCCACCCGTTCAGATCGACGAAGAGGTGCACACCGCGGCGGTTGAGCAGTTCCGCGGCGTCCAAGTCCGACATGTGCGCTACGTCGATGAACTCTTGCCGCTGCGGTTCGGCGAAGGCAGCCCATCGCGCGCATTAAACACGGGCGCGGGGGCATTGGAGGGAATGGGCAGGTGTGGCGGGACGTATGGAATGCGTGAGAGGCGGGGAGTGGCGCGCCTGCGGGAGGTCGCCGGCCTTGTCGATGTCTTGGTCGCCCACCATGATGAGGTGCAGGATCTCCACCCGCGCGGCGTCGTGTTCGGGAAACATCGCGCGCAGCGTCATGTGGCTCCCGTGGTTCATCCATCTACCGGGGCACCGAGCGCCGCTTCAGCCCCGGGGGCCACCCCACGCGCCAGCACTGAGACTCACCGAAGACCTCTGCGAACTCGAGCCTGCGCGGAGCTCAAGGAAATCTCAAGGGAGCTTAAGGGGCGCGCACGTGTGGGAAGAGGCATAGGCGAGGATGAGACGAGGCGGGCCGGCGGTGGGCAGGAGCGCTGGAGACGGCGGAAGCTGACGCCACTCCACCGGCGTGAGGCGCGAGTAGAACCTGGCAGCACACGGTGCTCCGCCCGCCCTCAGCGAACCACAAAGTACTAAATTCTTTTTAATGTCGGATGGCTGAGCAGCGCCAGAGGAGAGATGCCGGTCCCGAGGGGCGCGGAGATGCTGGAGGGAGCGGTGGGCGCACTGGTCACGCACCAGTCGGCCCAGAGCTCATGCAGCAGCAGCAGCTCTGGGAGATCCAGGTCCTGCGCCAGGCCGTCGATCGACGGCACCACCAGCCCCTTGGCGCTCGCGCAGCCGCCGCGCGTCCCCCGCGGCCGAGCGCCGAGCCGACAGAGCGCCGCGTCCCTCAGCGCCCGGTGCTGCAGGTGGCCGCGCGCTGGTGAGGTTTTGATTGCCCGTGGGGGCGCGGGGCGTGGGGCCCGCCCTGGGGTGCGCGGAGGGCATGGGGGCGTGCCTGGTAGCGGATGCCCTGGGAGAAGTTGCGCCAGCAGCAGAGCGCGTTGGACGCGACGAACTCGTTGCTCCGCGCACTGCCCTTGAACATCAGCGCCGAGGCCTGCGCCTGTGCGTACAGCGCGCGCGCATCCTCCTGCACGCTCGCGGTCTCGCCCCCCATCCCAAAGAAGAAGTCCCCGAGCCGCTGGTGCGCGATGCCCGACCCGCTCAGCAGCGCCATGTCCATCTCGAACATCCCTGCGTCACTCCGTCCTCTCAGCGCGGCCGCGCCCCGGCGTGGCGCCACGGCTGGAGCGCGGGCGGGCGGCGGGCGGCGCACCCATCTGCTTCTCGAAGGGCGGGGCGCCCGCGCGCTCAAGCCCGAGCCCCTCTGGGTCCTCGCCTGCCCCGCAACGCTCAGCCTCCGCCAGGGACGGTGTGCCTGCGCCCTGGCGCCCTCCCGCGACGACCCGCGAGGGGCGTAGGGCACGGCGCACGGCCACCGCCACGCCACGTCGCCCGGCACGGGACCGCGAACCTGTGAAGCGCTGGTCGTCGGGAATCTCCTCTGCGTACGGGTTCCATCCTGCGCGCGCCCCGCGTCAGCGCTGGCCCCGCGCGCCCGGCCCAGCGGCGGGGCTGCAGCGCACCGCGGCGCGGCGGGAGCGCGCAGGCCATGTGCCCCGCAAAGTCGCGCGCCTCCAGCTCATCCAGCAGCGCCCGCAGCGGTGCGAGGTCCGCCTCCTG
>Ga0115567_10001379_pt1 | contig 24408 bp, 25 predicted proteins | sample COGITO_mtgs_1204_2_FD_88679 | JGI IMG/M metagenome (GOLD analysis project Ga0115567, IMG submission 88679) | Pelagic marine microbial communities from North Sea - COGITO_mtgs_120412 | ecosystem: Environmental > Aquatic > Marine > Epipelagic | place: Germany:Helgoland, sampling site Kabeltonne... | reverse complement strand
GCGACGGCGTTTGTCGTGGCAGGTTCCGGCGTCTGCGTCGCCAAGCATGGCAACCGCAACCTCAGCTCGAAATCGGGCGCGGCCGATGCGCTGGCACAGATGGGTGTCAACGTGATGATCGGCCCGCAAGTGGTTGAACACGCTTTGAAAGAGGCGGGCATCGCTTTCATGATGGCGCCGATGCACCACCCGGCCATGGCCCATGTCGGTCCGGTCCGGGCCGAGCTGGGCACGCGCACGATCTTCAACATCCTCGGCCCGCTGACCAACCCCGCCGACGTCAAACGCCAGCTCACTGGCGCCTATCGCCGCGACCTGATCCGCCCCATGGCCGAAACGCTGGCACAGCTGGGATCGACGCGCGCATGGCTGGTTCACGGCAGCGACGGCACCGACGAGCTGGCCATCAGCGGCTCCAGCTGGGTCGCCGCGTTGGGCGAGGATGGCGCCATCGCGGAATTCGAGGTCCACCCCGAGGACGCAGGGCTGCCGCTGCACCCGTTCGAGGATATTCTGGGCGGCACGCCAGAGCAGAACGGCGCCGCCTTTCGCGCGCTCCTGAACGGTGCGCCGGGCGCCTATCGCGATGCGGTTCTGCTCAACTCTGCCGCCGCGCTCGTCGTTGCGGGCCATGCGACGGACCTCGCGGAAGGGGCCGCACAGGCAGCCGCCAGCATCGACAGCGGCGCCGCGCTCAGGTGCCTTGAAACGCTCGCCAAAATTACATCGGAGACGCCATGACCACGCCCACGATTCTGGAAAAGATCAAAGCCTACAAGCTGGACGAGATCGCGGCGACCAAGGCCGACACTCCGCCCGAGGCGATGGACGACCTCGCCCGCGCGGCGCCGCCCGTGCGCCCTTTCAAGGACGCGCTGTTGCAGGCCTCGATCACCGGCTATGGCCTGATCGCAGAGATCAAGAAGGCCAGCCCGTCCAAGGGCCTCATCCGCACCGATTTTGACCCGGCAGTGCTCGCCGCCGCCTATGCCGAAGGCGGCGCCGCGTGTCTTTCGGTTCTGACCGACACGCCCAGTTTTCAGGGCGCCAAGGAATTCCTAACGCAGGCGCGCGCCGCGTGCGAGTTGCCGGTGCTGCGCAAGGACTTCATGTATGACCCATACCAGGTCGCCGAGGCGCGCAGCCTTGGCGCCGATTGCATCCTGATCATCATGGCCAGCGTCGACGACACCGAGGCAGCCGCATTGGAGCAAGCGGCCGCCGACTGGGGAATGGACGCGATCATCGAGGTCCACAACGCGGACGAGCTGAAGCGCGCCGAGGCCTTGACCTCGCCGCTTATCGGCATCAACAACCGCGATCTCAACACCTTCGAGACGTCTCTGGATACCTCCCGCACCCTCGCGCGCTACGTGCCCGAAGGCCGGACCATCATCTGCGAGAGCGGGCTGGAGACGCCCGAGGATCTGGCCGATATCGCGCGCTACGGCGCGCGCTGCTTCCTCATCGGCGAGACATTGATGCGCGCCAGCGACGTGGCGGATGCGACACGCGCCATCCTTGCCAATCCCCTGACGGCGGGGCGATTCTGAATGGCCGGGCTCACCCATTTCGACGCCAAGGGCGATGCGCATATGGTCGATGTGTCAGATAAGGCCGTGACCGCCCGCGTGGCGACCGCCGCCTGCCACATCACCATGGCGCGTGAAACCTATGATATCATTGCGGAAGGGCGGGCCAAGAAGGGCGACGTGATTGCCGTCGCGCGCCTGGCCGGAATCATGGGAGCCAAGCGCACACCCGATCTGATCCCGCTCTGTCATCCGCTGCCGATCACCAAGGCGACGGTCGATCTGGTGCTTGATCCCGATTTGCCGGGGCTGCAGATCGAGGCGACGGTCAAGACGACCGGCCAGACAGGCGTCGAGATGGAGGCGCTGACCGCAGCAAGCATCGCTGCGCTGACAGTCTACGACATGGCCAAGGCGGTCGACCGAGCCATGCGCATCGACGGGTTGCGTGTTATCTTGAAAGATGGCGGAAAATCAGGGTTATATGAGGCTAAGTGAATGTCGCTCCAATCGCGGTTCCGCCGAAAGCTGGCCTCATGATCACGGTTGACGAAGCGCTGGCGCACCTCTTCGAGCTCAGCCCCCGGCGCGAGGTCGAAACCGTGCCGCTTCGCGTCGCGTCCGGGCGCATCCTTGCCTGCGCAGTGCATGCCGAGCGCGACCAGCCTCCCTTTGCAGCCTCCGCCATGGACGGCTACGCGGTGCGCAGCGGCGATGCGCGGCCCGGCGCCCGGCTCGAAGTCGTCGGCGAGGCTGCGGCCGGCCATCGCTGGAACGGCGATCTCAAGCCGGGTCAGGCCGTGCGCATCTTTACCGGAGCGCCCCTACCTGTCGGCGCAGATCGGGTTATAATTCAAGAAGATGTGGATCACACCTCATCCACTATCATATTGAATCAGGGCCTTGATGCGGGTCTTCACATCCGCCCCGCCGCAGCCGATTTTGCCGCTGGCCATACGCTTGAAGCACCGCGACGGCTGCGCCCCCACGATATCGCGCTCCTCGCCGCAATGAATATCGCCGAGGTGCAAGTCACGCGCAAACCCCGCGTCGCGATTATCGCGACCGGCGACGAGCTCGTGATGCCCGGCGAGGCGCCCGGCCCGGACCAGATCATCGCCTCCAATATCTTTGGGCTCGCCGCGCTCATCGAGGAGAATGGCGGTCTTGCGAATATCATGCCGATCGCGCGGGACACATCCCGGTCTCTTGAAATGGCGTTTGATTTGGCGCGCGGCGCCGATCTGATCATCACCGTCGGCGGCGCGTCAGTCGGGGATCACGATCTGGTCGACGCCGTGGCTGCCGGGCTGGGGATGGAGCGTGCGTTCTACAAGATCGCGATGCGGCCGGGCAAACCCCTGATGGCGGGTCGCATGGGGGGATCCGCGATGATTGGCCTTCCGGGAAATCCCGTATCTGCAATGGTTTGTGCGCATGTCTTCATCTTGCCGGTCTTGCGTTCAATGCTGGGGCTTGGCGCAGCGACAGACACATTGATCCACGCCAAACTGGGCGAGGACCTGCCGGAAAATGGACCACGCGCGCACTACATGCGCGCCCGGCTTGAGAGCGGCATCGTCACGCCCGCCTCGTCCCAAGACAGCGCGCTTCTGACCGTTCTGGCCGGCGCCAACGCATTGCTGATACGCCCCGTCCGCGCGCCCGCCGCGCGCAAAGGGGACGCGGCGCAGGTCCTTTTGATCTGAGGATGCGCCGCCGTATGGCTGGAAGTGCCTTGACACAAAACAGGAACATGCATAGAACAAACTGGGATGGAACAGCCGGAGGGCCACGTGCGATGCTGACGAAAAAACAACTCGACTTGTTGAATTACATCAATAAACGGGTTCAGCGCGATGGCGTGCCACCCAGTTTCGACGAAATGAAGGACGCGCTGGATCTGCGGTCCAAGTCCGGGATTCACCGGCTTATCACAGCGCTGGAGGAGCGGGGATTCATCCGTCGCCTTGCGCATCGGGCACGCGCGCTGGAAATCGTGAAGTTGCCTGAATCGCTTGGCGGTCCTGCGATGTATGGGTTCAATGCCCGCGTCATCGACGGCGATGTTCCGGACGGCCCGCCTTCGGCGAATGCGCGCGCGGTGACGATCGATGCGCGGGAAATCCCGGTCATGGGACGCATCGCCGCAGGTGTGCCGATCGAGGCAATTCAACACGCCTCGCACAATGTCGCGGTCCCCAGCGCAATGGTGGCAGGTTCGGGCGAGCACTACGCGCTTGAGGTCAAAGGCGATTCGATGATCGACGCCGGCATCAATGATGGCGATGTCGTCGTCATCCGCGAAACCTCGACAGCCGAGAATGGAGACATCGTGGTTGCTCTGGTCGAAGATCAGGAGGCAACCCTCAAGCGGTTTTTCCGGCGCGGTGGGGCTATCGCCCTTGAGGCCGCAAATCCCGCCTATGAGACGCGCATCTTGCCCGACGACAAGGTCAAGGTTCAGGGCCGTCTGGTCGGGCTGATCAGAACCTATTGACCGATGCGTGCGCTGCGCTCGGCGCGGCGCGCGTTCCACAGCCTCTCGCCCGTCGCCTCGCGGGCGGTGACAGCGGCGAGATTTGGGCCCGTCAGCGCCAATGCGCCAGTGCGGCGCAGCGCGGCGGGATCCAGAATCTTGCAGGCGCCGCCAGTTGCCCACTCTGGGGGAGCGTCGGTGTTCATCACCAGCAGTCTCGTCCCGGGGCATCCTGACAGGCCCTTCAGCGCGGTCTTGCCCCTCAGAGCGGTGATGTCGGGCCATCCCGCAGGTGCAGGGCCGGTCGGCCAGCGCGCAGCCGCCTCCTCCTGCGTGGCCGGATCCCCGTCATTCTCAAGCCAGTTCTGAGCGGCAAATCCGTCGCCGCGCGCCGAACTCAGGGCCCGGCCCGACGGTGTCATTACGCCGACCAGCCCTCCGGTATCGGAAATGAGGACATCGGGGCGCTCGGCGCCCTGCCAGATCAGAAATGCCGCGATCATCGGCACGGCGCCGATCAGCCGGGCCTTTCCCTGCCACAGGATCACGACCAACGCCCCCAGCGCCAGCACCGGCAACACCGGTGCGCTCGGGGTGGGAACCATGCCGCGCGCGCCGTGCTGGGAAGCGATCCAGTGCGCAACGCCGAGTATCCAGTCAAGCCCGAGCCCCATGACCCAAAGGCCCGCGCCCTCGAGGCCAAAGGGCATCAGGCAGACCGACAGAACCGCCGCCGGCATCACCAGCGCGCCCATAAGAGGCACGGATGCGAGGTTCGCGATCAGCCCGTAATGTGCGATCTGGTTGAAGTGCGCGGCAGCGATTGGCGCCGTCGCGATCCCCGCAATTCCCGACGAGATCACGACTGCGATGACAGGCCGGAGCCATTTTGGCCCACGCGGCACGGCGTCATGCTGCATCCAGCCGAATACCGCGATGAGGGCGGTTGTGGCGGCAAAACTCATCTGAAACCCGGGGCTCATCAGAGCCTCGGGACGCAGGACCAGCACGATCAGCGCGGCAAGCGCGACGGACCGAAGGCTCAGCGCGCGGCGGCTGAGCATCACGGCGACCAGCATGACAGCCACCATGATGAACGCCCGCTCGGTCGCGATGCTGCCCCCCGACAGTCCCAGATAGAAAGCGGCGACGATCAGCGCCAGCCCGGCCGCAATCGGCTTGACCGGAGCGCGCAGGGCCAGCCACGGAACAAGGGCGAGCCCATAGCGCAGCGCGCCGAAGACGAAGGCGGTCAAAAGGCCCATGTGAAGGCCCGATATGGCCAGCAGATGCGCAAGGTTCGACACGCGCAGCGCGGTCAGCGTGTCCTGTCCCATACCCGACCGGTCGCCTGTCATGATTGCGGCGGCGAACCCTCCGGTCTCGCCCGGAAGCGCCGCCTGAACCCGCTCCGACAGGGCCATGCGGATGCGAAACATCACCTGACCGCCATCCGGAGGGGCCAGCGCGACCAGTGGAACGCGCGTGTATCCGACCGCGCCCAACCCCTGAAAAAACGCATGGCGCTGAAAGTCGAAGCCTCCCGGCTCGACCGGGCCGGAGGGCGGTGACAGGTGCCCTGTCGCGCCCATGTATAGGCCGGGCTGCGGGTCGGCGCCCGCCGTGCCGGAATGCAAGGACAGCCGCACCCGGTCCGGCGTTCGGTGCGGCGGCACGCGCGACAGCTTTACCCGGTCCAGCGTGACGCGCACCGCGTCCGACGCGGAACGGTCGATATCGACGACGCGCCCCTCGATCGGGCCGTAATAGCGCCACCCCAGCACCGGGCCTTCAACCAGGTGCGCGCGCGCCCCGGCAAGCATGCATCCGGCCAAAATCAGCGCCGCGCCGATCGCCAGCGGGGATGCCGCCTGCCCCATCACGCGCGCAGCACACAGCATGAGCACCGCAAACCCCGCAAGTCCGGCATAGTGCGGCAGCGCCGGCTCGGAGGCGAGCGAGAAATAGACACCGATCCCGGTGGCAAGGCAGACGGGCGCCCAGCCGATCAGATGTCCGCGCTGCAAAAGGAGCGCGCCCGCGATATGCTGCCAGAGCGCCGCCACTTGTTTCCCTTCCCGCCGATGGGGTAGACAGGCGCCGAACCTAGCCCCTACATCGTTACCGAAAGGTTAATGCGCCCCATGTCCCGAGCTGTCGTGACCCGTTTCGCCCCCTCGCCCACAGGATATCTGCATATCGGCGGCGCGCGTACGGCGCTGTTCAACTGGCTCTTTGCACGCGGGCATGGCGGAAAGTTCCTGCTGCGGATCGAGGACACGGACCGGGCCCGCTCGACCCCCGAGGCAACGCAGGCCATTCTGGACGGCATGGCGTGGATGGGCCTTGATCACGACGGCGATGTCGTCAGCCAGTTTGAGCGCGCGAGCCGCCACGCCGAGGTCGCGCGGCAGATGCTGGAGGCGGGCCAGGCCTATAAATGCTTTGCCACGCAGGACGAAATTCAGGACTTCCGCGAGACGGCCAAGGAGGCTGGCCGCTCGACGCTCTATCGCAGCCCGTGGCGCGATGCGGCGCCCGGGACCCACCCCGATCTGCCCTATGTGATCCGCATCAAGGCCCCGCTGGAGGGCGCGACCGTCATCAATGACGCCGTTCAGGGCGATGTGACCATCCGCAACGATCAGCTGGACGATATGGTCCTGCTGCGCTCGGATGGCACGCCGGTCTACATGCTGGCCGTCGCGGTCGACGATCATGATATGGGCGTGACACATGTCATTCGCGGCGACGATCATCTGAACAACGCGGCGCGCCAGATGATGATCTATACCGCGATGGGCTGGCCCCTGCCCGTCTACGCGCATATTCCGCTGATCCATGGCGCCGATGGCAAAAAGCTTAGCAAACGTCACGGCGCGCTCGGCACGCAGGAATATCGCCTGATGGGGTATCCGGCGGCAGGCATGCGCAATTACCTCGCGCGGCTGGGATGGAGCCACGGGGACGACGAGTTCTTTACCGATGCCACGGCGCAGGACTGGTTCGATCTGGACGGTATCGGCAAATCTGCTGCGCGGTTCGATTTCAAGAAGCTTGAGAATATCTGCGGACAGCACATGGCCGCAACGGACGATGCTGCGCTGCTGCATCAGCTTGAGGATTTTCTGGCGCTGACCGGCGCGCCCCGCCTGCGCCCCGAGCAGGCCGCGATGTTTCTGGCCGCCATGCCCCACTTGAAAGAGCGTGCGCGCACCTATCCCGAACTTCTTGATAAAGCGCAGTTTATCCTGGCGTCCCGTCCCGTCTCGATGGACGAAAAGGCGGCGGCCCAGCTGGATACGGTATCCCGTGGCATGCTGCTGGAATTGACGCCGCAGCTGCAAAATGCTAGTTGGAACCGGTCAGGCCTTGAGGCGTTCATGAACGATTTCGCCGACGCGCGCGGTGTTAAATTCGGCAAGCTTGCAGGCCCCCTGAGGGCAGCACTGGCCGGACGCAGCGCGACACCCAGCGTTTTCGACATGATGCTGGTTCTGGGACAGGCCGAAACCACGGCCCGCCTCGAGGATGCCGGCCACGGCAGGAGTTAATCCCGCCGTAAGACCGATAGATTATCCAGACCCGACCGGCATGGCCGCGTCATGGACTGCAACAGGGAGACCGCCTCATGGCCGACAACAAGAAAGCCGACGACAAGAAAACTGCAACCCTCAGCATCGACGGCAAGGACTACCAGCTTCCCATCCATTCGCCGACAGTCGGGCCCGATGTGATCGACATTCGCAAGCTCTATGGCCAGGCCGGCGTCTTTACCTACGACCCCGGCTTTACGTCCACGGCCAGCTGCGACAGCACGATCACCTTCATCGACGGCGAAAAGGGCGAGCTTCTGCACCGCGGCTATCCCATCGACCAGCTGGCCGAGAAATCCCACTATCTCGAAGTGTGCTATCTTCTTCTGTATGGCGAATTGCCCTCGGCAGCCCAGCTTGAGGATTTTGAGGGGCGCGTGACGAACCACACGATGCTGCACGAACAGATGCAGTTCCTCTTTCGCGGTTTCCGCCGCGATGCACCGCCCATGGCGATCATGGTGGGCGTCGTCGGGGCGCTCAGCGCGTTCTATCATGACAGTACCGATATCAACGATCCGTGGCAGCGCGAGGTCGCGTCGGTGCGCATGATTGCCAAGATGCCGACCATCGCCGCGATGGCGTTCAAATACACGATCGGCCAGCCCTTCGTCTACCCGCGCAACGATATCGACTATGCATCGAACTTTCTGCGTATGTGTTTTGCCGTCCCGGCCGAGGATTACGAGGTCAATCCGATCCTCAGCCGCGCGATGGACCGCATCTTTACCCTGCATGCCGATCACGAGCAGAACGCCTCGACGTCCACGGTGCGCCTTGCCTCCTCCTCGGGGGCAAACCCCTTTGCCTGTATCGCGGCGGGGATTGCCTGCCTTTGGGGTCCGGCGCATGGCGGCGCGAATCAGGCCTGCCTCGAAATGCTGCGCGAGATCGGCACAGTCGACCGCATTCCCGAGTACATCGCCCGCGCCAAGGACAAGAACGATCCGTTCCGGCTGATGGGATTTGGCCACCGGGTCTACAAGAATTTCGATCCCCGCGCGACGGTCATGAAGCAATCGGCTGACGAAGTCCTTGACCTCTTGGGCATCGAGGACAATCCGACATTGCAGGTCGCCAAGGAGCTTGAGCGTCAGGCATTGGACGATCCATACTTCACCGAGAAAAAGCTATTTCCCAACGTCGACTTCTACTCGGGCATCATCCTTGAGGCCATGGGTTTCCCGACCTCGATGTTCACGGCGATCTTCGCCGTGTCGCGGACTGTCGGCTGGATTTCGCAGTGGAAGGAAATGATCGCCGATCCACAGTTGAAAATCGGCCGTCCGCGCCAGCTTTATGTCGGCGCCGATACCCGCGATTACGTCGATATCGAGAATCGCTGATCGCCGGAGATCTGATCGGAGCCGCAAGCAGGCGCAGCCACATCGCTGCGCCTGTTGCCCGTCCCATCTTGCCCGTCCCGTCATCTGAGGGTCGCACGACCGGCGGCATGCCTGCCGAATCCCGCGCGAGACGCGGACCACCTTTCTTCTTGCTGAAAATATCCTCGCCGAAGGCATCCTCACGCTCTTCCAGGCACAACGCCGTCTTCAACGTCCCTCGAAGGATGGCTTGCGCTTGCCCAGAAAGGCAACGACGCCTTCCTTGAAATCCCGTGTCTGGGCGCAGGCACCCTGAAGGCGCGCCTCAAGATCGAGCTGCGCTTCCGCGCTGTTTTCCCAGCTGCCGCGCAGCGCGGTTTTCAGATGGCGATACGCCTCGGTCGGCCCGACTGCCAGATGGGCCGCGCGCGCGCCCCAATGGGCAGCGAATTTCGCATCCGGCACCGCCTCCCAGATCATGCCCCAGTCCGAGGCGTCCCGCGCGCTGATCGCCTCGCCGAAAAGGGCCGCGCCCATCGCCTTGGCCGCGCCCATCTGGCGCGGCATCCAGTAGGTGCCGCCGGCGTCAGGCATCAGGCCGATCCGTGTGAACGCCTGGATAAAGACCGCGCTTTCGGCGGCAATGGTCACATCCGCCGCCAGTGCAAGATTGGCGCCCGCCCCTGCCGCTGCGCCATTGACGGCGGCGATCGTGGGAATCGGGCAATCCCAGATCGCGCGCAGCATCGGCGCGTATTCATCGCGCAGCACCCTTTCGAGGTCCAGCGCCGCAGCGTTGCCTGCATCGCTCAGGTCCTGGCCTGCGCAAAAGGCGCGGCCATTGCCGGTGATCACGAGCGCGCGCGCCGACGTACCGGCAGCGGCGACCGCATCGGTGATCTCTGCCCGCATCTGCGCGTTCAGCGCATTCATTTTCTCCGGGCGGTCAAGCCGCAGCACGGCGATGTCTTCCGATACGTCCAGCGATATCACGGAATATCTACTCATCGCGCAGCTACCCGTTCAGGATATCGCGCAGCCGCGCAGCTTCGGCATCGCTCAGCTGATCGTCCTCGGGGATCGCGCGGCCCCTGCGACGAATGTAGACCGCCGCAATACCGCCCCCCACAAGCAGCATCGCAGGCCCGGCAAGCCACAAAAACAGCGTGCTGCCCGTCGCGCGCGGACTGAGCAGGACATATTCGCCGTAGCGATTGACGATATAGGCAATCGCCTGCGCATCGCTGTCGCCGGCCACCAGACGCGCGCGCACCAAAAGGCGCAGATCTCGCGCAAGCGCGGCGTTGGATGCGTCGATATTCTCGTTCCGGCAGACAAGGCAGCGCAGGCCGCTGGACAGGCTGCGCGCGCGGGCCTCCAGGGCCGGATCCTGCAGCATCTCATCCGGCTGAACCGCCAGGACGGGGCTGGCGATCAACGCCAGTATCAGCGCAAGGCGTCTCATTCCGCAGGCACCTCGCCCGCGCCCTGGGCCGGCAGTTTACGCGCCCCGGCGGCAACGCGGTAGCGCCGGTCGCTCAGTGACAGAAACCCTCCGAGCGCCATCATGATCGCACCGCCCCAGATCCAGTTGGCCAGCGGTTTGTAATAGGTGCGTACGGCCCAGCCGCCATTTTCCTGCGGATCCCCGACGACGACATAGATGTCGCGGAAAAACCCGTTATCGATCGCAGCCTCGGTCGTGGGCATGTCGGCGACCGGATAGAACCGTTTTTCGGGTTGCAGGAGCGCGATCGTCTGCCCGTCCTGCGACAGGCGCATATCAGCCATGGTCGTCAGGTAATTGGGCCCTTCCGACTGCCGCACATCCTCAAGCTTGATCGTGTATCCCGCCAGATCGAAACTGTCGCCGACGCCTACGACGCGAATATCCTCGGCCTCCCAGGCCAGAAGGCCCGCGATGCCCGCCATCGTCACGCCAAGGCCTGCATGCGCCGTCGCCTTGCCCCAGTCGGCCCGCGGCAGGCGCGCAAGGCGCCGCGCGCGGCCGGCCAGATTGCCGCGTGTCCCGGTGCGCGACCAGAGGTCGATCGCGGCCCCGACGACCAGCCATGTACCTAGCCCGAGGCCGACCGGACCCATCAGGCTGCGCCCCGATTGCACCGCCCAGACGAGGCCCAGTACGGCCAGGGCCAATCCCATCGCAGGCATCAGCAGGCGCAGGACGCGCTTCATCTGGCCGCGTTTCCACGGCATCATGGCCCCGATGGGCATGACCGCGCCGATTGCGATCATGAAGGGCGTGAACGCCATATCGAAAAACGGCGCGCCGACCGACAGCTTGCGATCGAAGAAGAGCTCGGCCACAAGCGGCCAGATCGTGCCGACGAAGACAACAAAGGCCGACACGCCCAGAAGGACATTATTGGTCACCAGCATCGATTCGCGGCTGCTGAGAGAAAACACCCCGCGCGCCTGCATGGACCCCGCGCGCAGCGCGAACATCGTGAGACCGCCCATCATGAAGACGGCTGTAATCCCAAGCAGAAACATGCCGCGCTCAGGGTCGTTTGCAAAGGCGTGCACGGACGTCAGCACGCCCGAGCGCGTGATGAATGCGCCGATCATCGAAAAGCCGAAGGCGATGATGGCCAGAAGGATTGTCCAGCTTTTCAGGCTTTCGCGCTTTTCCACGACGATGGCAGAGTGCAGCAGGGCCGCCGCGATCAGCCACGGCATGAAGCTGGCATTCTCGACCGGGTCCCAGAACCAGAATCCGCCCCAGCCCAGCTCGTAATAGGCCCACCAGCTGCCCATCGCGATGCCGATGGTCAGAAAAACCCATGCGGCAAGGGTGTAGGGGCGCACCCAGCGCCCCCATGCAGCATCGACGCGCCCCTCGATCAGCGCGGCAACCGCAAAGCTGAAGGTCATCGAAAGGCCGACATATCCGATGTAGAGAAACGGCGGATGAAACGCGAGGCCCGGATCCTGCAGGAGCGGGTTCAGATCCTGCCCGTTCAGCGGCGGCAGCGCGAGCCGCAGGAAGGGATTGGAGGTCAGCAGGATGAACGCCAAAAAAGCGACCCCGATCATGGCCTGCACCGCCAGAACGCGCGCCCGCAGCGCCGGCGGCAGATTGCCGCCGAACCACGCAGCGCAGGCGCCAAACAGGGCCACGATCAGCACCCAGAGCAGCATCGAGCCCTCATGGTTGCCCCAAACGCCGGTAATTTTATAGAGCATCGGCTTGGCCGAATGACTGTTCAGGGCAACAAGGCGCAGCGAGAAATCGGAGGTGACAAACGCATGCGTGAGCGCAGCAAAGGATACTGCAATCATGATGAATTGCAGCCCCGCCGCCGTATCGCCGACAGCCATCCACCCGCTCCAGCGGCGATGGGCGCCGATCAGCGGCACGGTGGCCTGCACGCAGGCAAGGATGAGGGCGAGGATGAGGGCGAAGTGGCCGAGTTCTGTAATCATGGCGCCACTATAGCCGCCCCGCGCGCGCTCCACCAATGGGAAAAGTCACGCGGGGCGGTTCAGATTGTCGCGGCGCCCTAGCGCTCTTGTTCGCGCCAGGCGCGCAGGGCCCGATTGACCTCCGGCTGGCCGGTGCGCGGGGCGGGCGGATCGGGCAGTTCGCCTTCGCCGGTGCCCCTTTCGAGGGCCGCGATGCTGGCGGCCACGCGCGGCGCCTCGACCGCGCTGCGCAGGATGGTGCTGCGGAACGCCTGGCCCTTGAACTGGTGCCGCGCACCGAAATAGAACGACACGATCACGCCCAGAAGCCACCAAAGCGGTTCGGGCACCAGCGCGATGCCCTGCATCCGCGCCGCGAACCATACCGGATCGACCATCGCGGTGACGAAAAGGCCCAGTGTTCCCAGCGCCATAGCCGGACGCGGCAGACGGTTTACCGCATCCATGATGCGGTCGAACAGTCCTGCCTGGCCAGCACTGAATTCCGAGTCGAACTGGCTGAGGGCGGCATTGCGCTCCTGGCTCTGGCGCTGTGCGCCTGCCTCGGCATTCTCACGAAAGACCTCGGCCGTGCGCGCCACCGCATTGCGCCCGTCGCCGAAAAAGAGCGTCAATATTCGGCCCATCAACCCCATGATGCTACCCTCACGCTAAATTCCTCGGCACTCAGATGATAGCGCGGCGACATGAATTCTTCGGCCCGCAAGATCCAGCCGCCCTTTGCGCCTGCACGGGTACGCGCAAACTTGCGGCTGGCGGGCCGCTTGTCGGCGATGTGCAGATAATAGTTGCGGCGCGCGATCGCGTAGGCGTCCGCAATGTGACCCGGCGCCGTCCGCGCCGCGATCTGCGCCGCCTCCGACGTTTGCGGGCCGATCACGCCATCCACGGCGACGTCCTGGCCCATCTGGCGCAAAAGACGTTGCAGGATACGCACCGCATTGGCCCCGGCGTTGACATACATGTCGAAAACGCTGGCGCGCAGGACGGCAGGCAGCCGGTCTATGCGGGGCGCCTCGTAATAATGCCGGACAAAGATATCCTCGGCCTGCGCTTCGGTCAGGCGGCGCACATCGGCCGCATCGACCGTGCCGTCCGCGTTCAGATCCAGACCCAGACGGCGCAGCGTATTCACCGTGACGCCGTGTTTGGTGGCCCCGCCCGGATCGTCCGGATCGTCCACATACCCGCCCTCGCGGGCAACGATTTCTCTGGCAATTTCACGCACTTGATCCATTGGGCCGCCTTTGCACCTACCGGCCGGGGACCGCCCCCTGCCTTTGAGTGAAATCTGGCGGATCGATGGTTAACGGCGCGCTTACTGAGCGACCGGCTCCTTGTAGACGCCCTGCGCTTTCAGGGCTTCCACAACCTCTTTCGGCATGTAGGATTCGTCATGCTTGGCCAGGATTTCCGTTGCCCGGAATGTCTGGCCGTCATAGCTGCCCAGACCGACCATGCCCTGATCCTCGCCGAAAAGGTCCGGCAGAACGCCAATGAACGCCACAGGTACGCTGGCCCCCCCGTCCGTGACGCTGAACGTTACTTCCGATCCGGCGCCGCGCTGAAGCGTGCCCGTCTCGACAAGCCCGCCGATGCGAAACACCTCGGCAGGGCCCGGCGGCTGGGACATGACCTGCGTGGGCGAGCGAAAGAAATTGATCCCGTCGCGCATCGCATAGCCGATCAGACCCGTCGACAGGACCAGCGCCACCGAAGCGACCGCGATGATCTGAATTCTGCGCTTTTTCTTGAGCGATTTCATCGCCATGCGGCTGACTCCCCGGCTGGCACCTTACGGAAAGAGAGGCGGCGCCATCAGCCCCGTCGTCTCATCCAGATCTAACATCAGGTTCGCATTCTGCAAGGCCTGACCGCTGGAGCCCTTGGTCAGATTGTCGAGCGCCGCAACGATGATCGCGCGGCCCTCGATCCGGTCGCCGCTGACACCGATATGACAAAAATTGCTGCCCCGGATGTGACGCGTGCTGGGCACCTCGCCAAAAGGCAGCACCTGCAGGAACGGCTCGTCATGGTAGGCACGCACCAGCGCATCATGGATACCGCGCGCCTCGCCCTTCACGTAAACAGTGGCCAGTATCCCTCTGTTTGCGGGCAATAAATGCGGCGTGAACTGCACCCGGACCGGACGGCCCGCGATGCCGGAGAATTCCTGATCGAACTCGGCCAGATGGCGGTGCGTGCCGCCGACCCCGTAAGCATGCGCGCCCTCGCTCAACTCGGCATGAAGCAGGTTTTCCTTCAGGCTGCGTCCCGCGCCGCTGACCCCGGTTTTCAGATCGATGATGATGTCGTCCAGATCGATCAGCCCGTCTGCGATCAAGGGTCGCAGGGCGTACTGCCCCGTCGCGGCGTTGCAGCCGGTGCCCGCCACCAGCCGCGCATCGCGGATCTGCGGGCGATAGAACTCCGTCAGGCCGTAAACCGCCTCGGACTGGCAGTCGGGCGCGGCGTGGGCGCTGCCATACCAATTTCGGTAGGCTTCGGCATCGCGCAGGCGAAAATCCGCGCTGAGATCCACGATCTTCAGGGTTTTGGGCAGGCCGGCGATCACCTCCTGGCTGGTGGCGTGGGGCAGCGCGCAAAAGCACAGATCGATGCCCGAGAAATCGATCTGCTCGATCGTCACAAGCTTTGGCAGGTCCAGATGGCGCAGATGCGGAAACACCTCTGACATCGCCATCCCGGCCTTGGAATTGGCGGCAAGCGCGGAGATCCGCATCGCGGGATGCAGCGCAATCAGGCGGACAAGCTCTGCCCCAGTATAGCCGGAGGCGCCCAGAATGGCGATATTATGCATGATTTAGGGCCCTATTGTTTTGTGCAGATCTATCCCACCAGCGCGGGGCAGGCAATCGGGCTATGCCGCCTCGAACCGGACAGGACGGCGCAGGAAAAGCGCGGCCCGGTCCGACACACGCGCCGGCGCGCCGGTGGTCAGATAGCGCAGGCCCTGCCCCTGCCCCCGCATCACGGGACGCCGCGCCAGATAATCGGCCAGGCTGTCGGCCACCAGCCGGGGCTGTGACAGCACCGTCACGTCCGGGCCGAGCGCTGCCTGAAACACCGTCTCCAACAACGGATAATGCGTGCATCCCAATACGGCGGCCTGCGGCTGCGGCATCTTGCGGCGCAGCGCATCGACGTGACTGCGCACCAGCGCACCTGCGAGGATCATGTCACCTTCCTCGATCGCGTCGACGACACCGCCGCAGGCCTGCGCCTCGACATCGACGCCGATGGCGCGAAACGCCAATTCACGCTGAAAGGCGCGGCTGCTGACCGTCGCGGGCGTGGCAAAAAGCGCGACATGCCGCGCGCCCACCTCGCGCGGGGGCGAGTTGTCGCCCCACCGGCGCTCGGTCAGCGCCTCGATCAGCGGAACAAAAACGCCAAGGACGCGCTTGCCCTCTGGCACGCCCGCCTCCTGCATCCGGCGCAGCGCGACTGCCGACGCAGTGTTGCAGGCCAGCACCACCAGATCGCACCCTTCGGCCCACAGGCGCGCGACCCCCGCGCGCGTGAGTGCCTGAATATCCTCAGGCGTGCGCACGCCATATGGCGCGTTTGCGTTGTCGCCCAGATAGACCAGCGCCTGATCCGGCAGGCGCGCGGCAATCGCGTCCATCACCGTGAGGCCCCCCAGCCCGCTGTCGAAAATTCCCACTGCCATGCCTGTTCTTTCCCATCCGGCGCGCGCCATGCCCTCGGCCGACCCTAATCATCCCGCCAAACCAGCGCCATACCGATCTGTCGCAGTTGCCCGGCCAATCACGGGCTGGCCGCGATCACCCTATGCACGAAGGGCAATAGTTTGCTAAGGCTTCCCCCGAGGAACAGGCGGGTAGGACGGGACGCGATGGATTGGGATAAGCTGAGGATATTTCATGCGGTGGCCGATGCGGGCAGTCTGACTCACGCGGGCGATCTGCTGCATCTGTCGCAATCGGCCGTCTCACGCCAGGTCCGCTCGCTTGAGGAGGCGTTGAATGCAACGCTGTTTCACCGCCATGCGCGCGGCCTGATCCTGACCGAGCAGGGCGAGCTGCTGTTTGATGCCACTCGCGCGATGAATAAACGTCTGGATGCGGCCACCGCGCGCATCCGCGACAGTGAGGACGAAGTCTTCGGCGAATTGCGCGTGACCACCACCATCGGGTTCGGCACGCTCTGGCTGGCCCCGCGCCTTGCCAAACTTTACGAGAAATATCCCGATCTCAAGATCGATCTGATGCTGGAAGAGCGCGTGCTGGACCTGCCCATGCGCGAGGCCGACGTCGCCATCCGCATGAAAGAGCCAAGTCAGGCCGATCTGATCCGCAAGCGCCTGATGGGCGTGCATATGGGCCTTTATGCGTCGCCCGACTATCTGGCCAGGAACGCGGCGCCGACCAGTGTCGAGGATCTGAGCGAGCATCGCCTGATCTGCCAGAACGTCAATTCGGCGCAGGTCAGCGCGGCGACTTATCTGGTCAAGGAGCTGGTTGCCAACGACATCGCCTCGATGCTGACCGTCAACAATTACTTCGGCGTGCTTCAGGGGGTGCTGAACAATCTCGGAATCGGCGTGCTGCCCGACTACCTGACCTACGATTTCCCGAATCTGGTCCGCGTTCTACCTGAGGTAGAATCAGTCGAGGTGCCCGTCTTTCTGGCCTACCCCGAAGAATTGCGCCATTCCCAGCGGATTGCCGCCTTCCGCGACTTTGTTCAGCAAGAGATCTTTGCGTATCGGAAAAACGTTAAAGAACAAAAGATTAGTTAGTAATTAGCTTTGCTATGCGCCCAGTGCATAGCGGCCATGTAAGAAGCTTGGGCTATTTTTCTTGATCCTGCGCGATGCACGCACTAAATGCTCCTTTGACGGGAGCGCCCATTGGTCGTGCCCGTCATACCTCCCTGTTGGACTATGGCCGAGCTTAGTGCTCGGCCTTTTTTTGGCTCATCCGGGGCGCGCGAACCGGCCCGCGTCCAGATATGCGGCCCGACAGGACGCGCGCGGGCGATTTTCGCGCAAGTCGTTCACGGACGTAAAAACCGGGCGCTGCGCGTCCGCAATGCCCGGTTTTGCTCGTGATCCTTCAAACGCCGTCGTTACTCCGCAGCCGTATCCGTATCGGTGGATGATGCGGACCCATTTGGCGCATCGCCCGGTTCAGCCTTGGGCTTGCGGGGACGGCGCTGTTTCGGCTTGGGCGCTTCACCGGAATCGCCGTCCTTCGCGCCTTGACCGGAGCTGTGATCTACTCGGCCCTGATCCGATCCCTGATCCCCGCCCTGCGGCGCGTGAGTCTCGTCGTCGCCGTGCGGTTTCTGGCGTGGCTTGCGCGGGGCGCGTTTCGCGGGCGACTTGCCCTCGGGCGTCTCGACCAGCGTGCTGTCGCCGCCATCGGTCCGGCCACTATCGGCGCGGTCTTGCGCGGGATCTGGCTGCGGTCCCGCTCCGGCATCGCTGCGATCGCTGCGATCGTCTTCGCGCTGAGCGCGCTCACGATCCCGTTCGGCCTGACGCTCGCGATTGTCGCGCTCTTGCTGCTCGCGTTTGGCGTCCTGATCGCGCTTGGCGTCCAGTTCCTTCTGCGCCTCGCCCAGAAGACGCAGGTAATGCTCGGCATGTTGCTGAAAATTCTCGGCAGCGACCCGATCATGGGACAGCTGCGCGTCACGCGCCAGCTGGTTGTATTTCTCAATGATCTGCTGCGGCGTGCCGCGCACCTTGCCGTCGGGGCCGGAACTGTCGAACACGCGGTTTACGACGTTGCCGACCGTATTGGGGCGGTTTCTGTTCGACTTATTGCGCGAACGTGACTTCGATGATCTCATATGTCTGCTGTCCAGCCTTGTTTTTAGAACCGTGGTAAACCCGAGAGGCGCCCGATGCGCCGAATTGCATGAAACCGGGTTCGGCTATGTTGGCTTGGCGTCGCGCAGGACCACCCAAAGTCAGGATATCCACCGCGTCGACAATTCCAGTAATCATGCCGCGCCCCGCCGCACAAGGAAAAAGCAGCCAATCTGTGCGAGATTTCGCCAAAAGTCGTCTCAAATCATGCAACCCGTGGCGTATTCATCACGCAAGGGCGCGGCCCGTCACGACGCGGTCATGCCCTCCCATGTCCGGCAAGACCGCGACATCGCGCAGGCCCGCCTGCGCCATCAGCGCGGCCACCTGCGCCCCTTGTGTCCAGCCGATCTCCATCATCAGCCAGCCGCCCGGCTCCAGATGGGCGCCTGCCCCCGCGATGATCGCGCGATAGGCGCTCAGCCCGTCCGCGCCATCGGTCAGGGCCATGCGCGGCTCGTGCGACAGCTCGGGCGCCAGGCCCTGCATCTCATCCAGTGCGATATAGGGCGGATTCGACACGATCAGATCGAAGCGTCCGAGAGGACTGCCGAACCAGTCAGACACCTGCCAGGCGCACCGTGCGGCCAGCCCCAGACGCCCGGCGTTGCCGCGCGCCACGTCCAGCGCGGCCTGTGACAGATCCGTGCCGGTGCCCCGCGCCTCTGGCCGCTCGGCCAGCAGCGACAGCAAGATCGCCCCCGATCCGGTGCCAAGGTCCAGAACGCTGCCCCAGGGGCGCCCGAGCGCCGCCAGAACAAGCGCCTCGGTCTCAGGCCGCGGGTCCAGAACATCGGGTGTGACAGAAAATTCATGTTTATAGAACAAACGCTTGCCCTTTATATGCGACATCGGTTCGCGCGCGCACCTGCGGGCGACAGCATCACGAAAGCGCCGGATCACATCCGGGCCCGCCACCTCCCCCAAATCGGCCGCGATCCGCGCGGCGCTCTGCCCCGCCGCATGCGCCAGCAGCTGGCGCGCCTCGCGCGGGGCGGCGTCTATGCCTGCGGCCCGCAACTGCTCCGTAGCTGCCTCAGCAAGGTCCGACAATCGCGGTGTCACGTGCCCATCTCGGCCAGCATCCGCGCCTGTGCGTCAGCGGTCAGCGCGTCGATGACCTCGTCAAGATCGCCCTGCATCACCTGATCAGCTTGTAGAGCGTCAGGTTGATCCGGTGGTCCGTCATGCGCCCTTGCGGGAAATTATACGTCCGGATCCGCTCGCTGCGATCGCCGCTGCCCACTTGCGCGGCGCGGTCGGCACTGCGCGCCGAATCGACGCGCTGCCGCTCGGCGTCGTAAAGCCGGGTTTTCAGCACCTGCATCGCGATCTCGCGGTTGCGGTGCTGGGATTTCTCGCTGCTGGTCACGACGATCCCGCTGGGGATGTGCGTGATGCGCACCGCCGAATCGGTGGTGTTCACGTGCTGGCCGCCCGCGCCCGAGCTGCGCATAGTGTCGATGCGCAGATCATTCGCGTCGATCTTGACATCCACGTCCTCGGCCTCGGGCAGGACCGCCACTGTCGCCGCGCTGGTATGAATGCGCCCGCCGCTCTCGGTTTCGGGCACGCGCTGGACGCGGTGCACGCCGCTTTCGAATTTCAGCCGGGCAAAGACATGGCTCCCCTTGATATGCGCGACCACTTCCTTGACGCCGCCCAGCTCTGTCTGGCTCATCTCGACGATGTCGAGGCTCCAGCCGCGCGCCTCTGCATAGCGCTGATACATGCGCAGCAGATCGCCCGCAAAGAGCGCAGCCTCCTCGCCTCCGGTGCCGGGCCGGATCTCGATCATCGCAGGGCGCGCATCAGCGGCATCCTTGGGCAGAAGGCTCAGCTGCAGGGCCGCCTCGACACCCGGCAGCCGAGCCTCCAGCGCCTCGATCTCATCGCGGGCAAGGCCCCGCATTTCAGGATCGCCAAGAAGGGCGCGCGTCGCCTCCAAGTCACCCATGAGAGACTTGTAGAGGCGAATTTCTTCGACCACGGGGCGCAGCTCGGAATACTCGCGTCCCAGCGCCGCGATATCGCCGCCGCCCGACGACATCTTGGCTTCGAGAAACTCGAAACGTTGCAGGATCTGCTCTAGGCGCTCGACTGGGATCATCGTCCCCGTCTCCTTCATTGATTTGGTTTGGTCAAGGCGCGTGCGCGCGGTATGATACACCATGTGCCGCTTTACAGCCCTCAGCCTGATATGTCTGACAGTCGCCGCGCCCGCGGTGGCGGACGGAACCATGGGCAAGAAAACCATCGAGTGCGACTGCACCGACAGATCGGGCGCGCGCGTCGAGATGGGCGAGATGACGTGCCTTGACGTGGATGGCAAGATGTTCATGGCGCAGTGCCAGATGTCCCTGAACGTGCCGATGTGGCGCAAGATCGCCGATGGCTGCCTCAGCTCGTCACGTCCGCAAAGCAGCCAGCCAACGCTCCACGCGGGCCTTGTTAACGCCCATATCTGACTTGCCATACCGCAGCCGTGCGTGGATCGCCAGATTGCCGCCGCGCTGCGCAACGGTCGTGTAATCGGGAAACCCGAAGACGCGCGACCGGGTGATGTAGGTGATCATGCCTGCCTCAACCGACCCGGCCAGAACCTGCGTGCGCGGCTCTGCACGGATGATCCTGTCGAGCGCGGCCAGATCGCCCGGCACCACGCGCGTCACGCCGCCCTCAAGATCCTCGTCGCTCACATTCTCCGGCAGACTGTGCCACCGCGCCACGTCATCCGGCGCCAGCCTGATCCATGCCAGCAGCGCGACGACGGCCAATACCAGTATCAAAGCAACCCATTTCATGTGCCGACCCCTTCATCTTGGTAACAAATACTCAATTCCAATGTCGCATCACGCGCCGCCATGCGCGTTCCATCCCAGCAGGCAGATGATATTCGTCGCCACATGCGCCCCCGCGATCGCCGTGGCGCCGCTGGTGTCGAAGGGCGGCGACACTTCCACGATATCTCCGCCCTTCAGATCGATCCCCGCCAGATCGCGCAGCATGATCGCCGCCTGAGCCGAGGTCAGGCCGCCCCAGACCGGCGTGCCGGTGCCGGGCGCAAAAGCCGGATCCAGCGCGTCGATATCGAAACTCAGATAGACCGGCGCGTCGCCGAGGACCGCCTTGATCCTGGCGACAGCGGCCGCCGTGCCGCCCTCGTGCACCTCACGCGCGTCGATTATGTTCATGCCCATCGGATCGGGCACCGTGGTGCGGATGCCGACCTGCACGGATTTCGCCGGGTCGATCAGGCCCAGCTTGATCGCCTTGTAGAACATGGTGCCATGATCGATCCGGTCATAATTGTCGTCCTGCCATGTGTCGGTATGCGCGTCGAAATGCAGCAAGGCCATCGGTCCGTATTTCTCGGCATAGGCCTTGAGGATGGGAAAGCTGATGTAATGGTCCCCGCCCAGCACCACACTGGCCGCGCCCGCATCGAGAATCCCCTTGATATGCCGTGTCAGAAGTCCCGGAAACTCGGGCACCATCGCGTAATCAAACGCCAGATCGCCATAATCTACGATGTTCATCGCCGCCATCGGATTATACCCCCAGCCATAGGGTGCGTCCGCCGTCTGCAGCGCGCTGGCCTCGCGGATCGCCCGCGGACCAAGGCGCGTGCCGGTCCGGTTCGTCACCGCCTGATCGAAGGGCACACCCGTCACGGCGATATCGACGCCCGACAGATCCTTGGTGTAGCGGCGGCGCAGGAACGACGTCGCCCCGCCGAAGGTATTCTCGAAGCTCAGCCCGCGATTATCGGCCCGCGTAAAGGCCTCGTCGACCGTGCTGCCTGCATCTTCCAGTCCCATCGCCCCGCCTTTCGCTGTTGCGCGCCTGGTGCACCCTGTATGACAAACCCCGCAGGATGCAAGACCGCGCAGAGGAGACGCCGATGACCGACCGCCTGATCCACGACCCCGAAGGCGGCCTGCCGCGCCTGCGCGCCATCATGCGCGCCCTGCGCGATCCCGACACGGGCTGTCCGTGGGATATCGAGCAGGATTTCGCCAGTATCGCGCCGTACACAGTCGAGGAGGCCTATGAGGTCGCCGACGCCATCGAGCGTGCCGACTGGGCCGATCTGACCGCAGAGCTGGGCGATCTGCTGCTTCAGGTCGTCTTTCATGCCCAGATCGCCGAGGATAGGGGCCTTTTCGACTTAGGCGACATAACGCGTGCCATCTCGGACAAGATGGTGGCCCGCCACCCCCATGTCTTCGGGGATCAAAGCCGCGACAAGAGCGCCGCCCAGCAGACCCGCGACTGGGAGACGATCAAGGCCGCCGAACGGGCGGACCGCGCCGAGACCGGAACGCTGGACGGCGTCGCGCTGGGCCTGCCGGCCCTGATGCGCGCGGCCAAGCTGCAAAAGCGCGCCGCGCGGGCCGGATTCGACTGGCCGGACATGACAGGTGTTCTGGCCAAGATCACCGAGGAGACCGCCGAGCTTGCCGAGGCGCATGCCAGCGGCGACACGGCCCATACCGAGGAGGAATTCGGCGATCTTCTTTTTGTCATGGCCAATCTCGCGCAGCATATGGATGTCGATCCCGAGACGGCGCTGCGCCGAGCAAACGCCAAATTCACCCGAAGGTTCGAGCGGATCGAGGCGCTGCTGGCCGCTGAGGGCAAGACACCTCAGGACAGCGATCTGGCGGAAATGGACGCGCTCTGGACGCGCGCCAAGGCCGAGGAGCGGGGACGCTAGATCCGCCTCACACTACCGGCAGGTCTGCGGCCGCGAAGCGCGTCAGCCGCTCGGCCCCACCCTCGCGGATCACGATATCCTCCTCGGCCACCATGATGGTCCCCGGCCCCGTGGTCACCCCCGGCTCCAGCGTGATGACCATGCCGGGGCGCAGCACGGTGCGGTCCTGCGGGATCAGCGACAGCCCCTCGGTCAGTTGCATGCCCAGTCCATGGCCCAGCCGCCCCGCGCCCTCGCCCGCTCCGGTGATTGCCGCCATCGCCGCATAAACGTCGCAGGCAAGTGCGCCGGGACGCGCCGCCTCCAGCCCGGCCAGCACCGCCTCGGCCAGTTGCCCATGGGCGAGGCCAGCATTGCCCGAGGCCGCGCCGACGGCATAGTTCCTGTCGAAATCGCAAAAATACCCGTCCCAGACCGCGCCCGTGTCCAGCATCAGGACATCGCCCCTCCTGAGCGCCGCGTCCGAGGCGGGCGAGATCACGTCGCCATACCCGTCCGGCCCCGCGCCGCCCGCGATATAGGCTACAAGGTCCGCGCCCTCCTCCAGCAAGAGCCGCTGAAAATCGCGGAACACGGCAGAGATGCTGCGCCCCTCGCGCGCAATCTCGGGCACCCGGTCGAACGCGCGCCCGGCAATCGCGCAGGCGCGCGCGATCTTCGAAATCTCGGCCTCGGACTTGACCGCGCGCAGCGCCGCCGTGATCCCGTGGTCATGCGTAAAGTCCAGCGCCGCCGCAGCCTTGACCGCGTCAAAGCTGGCCAGCGGCATGCGCAGCACGCTTTCAGGGCCCGATGGCACCCCCACCGGCCCGCCCACCTCGCGCAAGGTTGCGGCCAGCAAGGTGATGCCGTCATCCGCGGGATCGGGCGCAGGCCAGACGCGAATGTCGCGCAGCCATGTCTGCGCCATCAAGGCGGCGCCGATGCTGGGGATGACGGCAATCGGCAGGCCCGACAGCGGCACGACCAGGAACCACGGACGGCTCGGGCTTTCCCAGAACCGGGTCAGAAATCCGGTGAAATAGCGGATCTCGGGCTCGGTCGTCAGCAAAAGCGCGCCCAGCCCCGCTGTATCCATCGCCGTCTGCGCCGCCGCCAGCCGCGCGCGATACTCTGCCGTGGCAAAGCCGCGTTTCACTCGGCAGGCCCTTCGCTGAGGATGCAAAGCACGCGCGCATCCTCGGGCAGCTCCAGATGCCACAGCGCCGCCAGCCCCGCGCCGCCTGATTCGGAGGTATCCAAGCCGCTTGCCGCCAACTCCGGCAGCACGGCCGACGCCTCGGCGTCCGAAATCAGCGCAAAGGCGTCCGCGTCGCGCGCCAGCCCCTTGAGCGCAATCAGCGACGCCTCCTTGCAATCGAGCCTGCCCATGTTCGACACCGGCCCTTCCGCCTGCGTGAACGCACCCGCCTCGATGCAGGCCCAAAGCGCGGGCGCCGCCTCGGG
>Ga0115567_10001371_pt1 | contig 24504 bp, 20 predicted proteins | sample COGITO_mtgs_1204_2_FD_88679 | JGI IMG/M metagenome (GOLD analysis project Ga0115567, IMG submission 88679) | Pelagic marine microbial communities from North Sea - COGITO_mtgs_120412 | ecosystem: Environmental > Aquatic > Marine > Epipelagic | place: Germany:Helgoland, sampling site Kabeltonne... | reverse complement strand
TACCAAAGGCACCATAAAGGTAATTGCCATAACGGGGTCTTTCGATTTTGTTTATCGCGGCTTCTGCAAGGTTACCGAGGTGGCCGGCGGTTGCCAATGCGACATCCTTCAAAGCAATTTCGACCAACTGCCCTGCGCCTGACGTTCGGCGATGACGTTCAGCGACCAAAAGCGCGGTTGCGGCCATCTGACCGGTAAGGTTGTCCCAAGCTGGCAATACATGATTTGTGGGGGCTGGATCCATCGCATCGCCCGTTACCGCGGCAAATCCGCTTGCCGGGTTAACGGTATAATCCACCTCAGAACCACCTTTTCTGTTGCCTAATATATTGATATAAATCAGATCATTACGCGCTTTTTTTAAATTTTCGTAAGATAACCATCCCCGCGCCGGAAAGTTGGTCAAGAAAAGGCCTGCATCATCGCCAGGTCTGGCCAGCAGCGCGGTAATCAGTTCTTGTGCCTCGGGGCGCCGAATATCGAGCTGAATCGACCGCTTGCCTTTATTCATGCCTGCCCAGAATAAACTGTCGCCACGGTCTGTGACGGGCCAGCGCTGGTAGTCCAAACCACCGCCAATCGGGTCAAAGCGAATGACGTCAGCGCCCAGTTGCGCCAATGTCATACCGCCTAGGGGCGCGGCAACAAAGGCGCTGCCCTCAACGACGCGCATTCCCGCTAAAATTCCCTGCATGCTCGCTCCTCATCATCAATTTCTACTACCGGGTTTTGACCGTTCATGAATGCGCCAAGCCTGCTGTTTTATACCGAGCTAGGGCAGTAAAACGGCTAAAGACCAATCTAGCACCCGAGCGTCAGTTAGCTCAGGCGGGGCCTCGGGACCACGTTTTGCGAAGACCTCAACTGACAGTTTCGCAACCGTTGCGTCCTGAATCTTGTGAATTTCATTGATGGTGATCTGCGAGGAAAGAATATCGCCTTCAAAAACAGGACCCACATGATCGCAGTGGTACCAGGCCAGAATTTGCAAGATATGCGGTAAGCCCATGGTCAACTGTTTGCTGGCGATCGATATGGTGTGCCCGCCATAAACGAGCCGTTTACCATAAACGCTGCGGGTGGCATCCGTGTGCGTCATGGCAAGGTTGAGGGTCATTCTGACGAGTTCTGGCGCGGAAGTGACCGTATCAGCGGCTTCGATTTGCAGCGTTTGCCCGACTATGAAAGGCTCGGATGCACTAGGATACCGAGCTCGATAGACTGCAAACGCCCATTTTGGGATATGTGCCAGCAACTGCTCGTCGGGAATGTCCGCTGGCATGACTCCAAAGTCATCGTTACGCTCCGTCTCGGCGTCTGGATTTCGGCAAGGGATCATTGGGCAACGCCAAAAATGTAAAACCGTCTGCCCTTTTTGATTTTCGACGTGGATCTCTAACGCGACCATGCCAGATGCGGCTCGTCCGGGCTTAATGGTGTTTTGCTTTAGTCCAACAACCTTGGTTCGGGTTGTCAGGGTGTCTTGAACAAACACCGGCGCTAGCAGTTGCAGACCTCGATAAAAGAGGTTGCCTAATACGCGTTGACTTGGAATCGTGCTTTGGCCAATCGCCAGATTACAAACGAGCGCTGGGTTTACAAGCATTCGAGGCTCATGGGTCACAGACTGGCAAAGGGGTTGATCTAAGGTCAGACGATTACGGTCACCGAATAGACTTTGATGCAAGGCCGCCATGCCCTCTGTCACGGTAACAGACGGTACATCAGAGAAATCTTGACCTATGAAGAAATCTTCGAAGTATGGAACATTCGTCATTGTGAGCAACCTCGTGTGGAAATGGGCCAAAGTTCCTGAACGCAGCCGTCTCGGACGACATAATAATAATCATGAAGGTTTACCGTTGGATCACAGTGCGGCGTTAGCAACTCTAACTTGTCACCCAACTTTAGCGTTCTAGAAGGATTGTCCAAAGCAACTATGCCATGCTCATCGCCGCCCCAATAGTAATTGAGCCCATCGATGTCTTTAAATTGGGGCGGCATTTTGTCGGAGGCGAGCGATTTAAAACCAGCATCCACGGTCACGGTCCGCGGTTTGGGTTGGCTGATCAACGTGACCAAAACGGTTAAGGCTACTGCGAAGTCTTCAAAGGTTGGACCATTTTTACTTTCAATATCTCGATACTCAATGTCCATAAAAGCGTACGAGCCCGCTTGTAACTCGTTTAGGATCCCGAGCTCGGCTTCAAAATCGATTGAACCTGTGCCGCCGCCAGACATCAACTGCACTGCGTGACCTGCACGCTCAACAAGTTTTCTCGCCTCAGCACCAATTGCCAGCGCTCGCTGATATTTAGCTTTCCGCTTGTGCAATTCTGGAATGTGCATACAATGCCCGGCATAGGTTTGTAGTCCATAAAACACCAAATGTGGGCAGTCACTGTCAATCATTTGCAGCAGTGCAAGTAAGGCCTCGGTCGGTGCGATGCCGGTTCGGCCTAGGCCTGGATCGATATCGATCAGGACTTTTAAGGTTGTTTGCGTTTTAGCAAGCGCGCTTTCAAGCCGCATCACGGCATCAGGATGATCGACCACCACAATGAGTTCCCCACTTTTACTTGCGAGTTCGGAAACGCGCGTAATGGTTCGCTGATCGACAACCGGCGATGTAATTAAAATCGATTCAATGCCTGCCCGTTGCATGACTTCCGCCTCAGATACTTTCGCGCAACAAATACCTGCTGCCCCGAGCGCCAACTGTCGATGCGCGATGACCGGACACTTGTGCATTTTACTGTGTGGCCGCAGTGCAATGCCGGTTGTTTGCGACCATTGCGCCATCTGGGTGAGATTCTTTTCAAACCGAGCCTCATCCAGCAATAATGCCGGGGTTGGCAAATCGGCAACCGGTATCGGCTTGGCAAACCGAATTGCATCAATTGGCCGAGCGTTTAATTGGGTATTAAACCACTGATCAAATTCCATTGGTTCCCTCGAAATGACAGTCCTGGGTTTGGCAATCATCACCCTGCTCAACTTGCAACGTGACATGGTGAATCGAAAACTGCTGCGCAAGCGCCTGGCTAACGGTCTGGTAGCCATTTGGTTGCGCCCACAAAGGATGTTCCGGCATCACCAAATGGGCGGTTAAACAGGTTTCCTGCGTACTCATAGCCCAGATGTGTAGGTCGTGGACCGCGGTAACCCCGCTGATATTTCTTAAAAACTGCGCAACCGCTTCAGGGTCAATACTGGGCGGCACAGCATCAAGGATCAAGCTGAGTGCATCGCCCAGCATCCGCCAGGTCAGGTACAAAATGAGTGACACAATCGCCAAGGCGACGACCGGGTCAATCCAGTAGGCATCGGTGTAGAGCATGACAATCCCAGCAACAACTACGCCTGCTGAGACCAAGGCATCGAACGCGAGGTGCAGAAAGGCGCCTTTAATATTGAGGTCGTGATGGCTTTGCTTTATGAACAATAAAGCGGCGCCACCATTAATCACAATGCCAATTGCGGCGACATAAATAACAATTTCCGTTTGCACAACCGTGGTCGACGACAACTTTTCTAACGCCCCAAATGCTATGTAAACTGACGCAAACAGTAAGGTGATCGCATTCGTTAGGGCGGCCAAAATCGTGGTCCGACGATAACCGTAACTAAAGCGGAGACCCGCTTTTTTAGTTGCTAGGTAACTCGCGATCCAGGCCAAAACAAGGCCTAAAACATCACTTAAGTTGTGTCCGGCATCTGCCAGTAGGCCCATGGAGTCAGCTTCAAGCGCTAAGAATGCTTCGACGACCGTGAAGGCAAGGTTGGCAAAGACAGCGAGCCCAAAGCTCAAATTGATCTTCCCAGAAAATGACGGGGGGTGATGGCCATGATGGTCGTGCATAAAAGTGTCCTAGTCGCTTGGCGTTCCCCAAGCTAAGTCATGACTTGCTGGTTGAGTCTATCCCAAGCGGGAGCGTGCCAAAACCGTTAGATGTTTTGAGTTTTCTGAGCAACGAGTCTCGCGATTGCGAGCGAGGCCGTAAGACCGGGAGACTCTATCCCAAACAGATTGACCAGATGAGGAAACCCAAGGTCAGATTCCTCACGAATCAAAAAATCCGCAGCGGGTTCGCCTGGCGCTTGAATCTTAGGTCGAATGCCGGCATAGCTTGGGTTCAAGCTGTCTGACTTCAGCGCTGGAAAGTATCGCCGAATGGCACGGTAGTACTCTGGCAATGCTGCTGTGCTGACCTCAAAATTGGCCTCGGTTACATATTCAACGTCAGGTCCAAACTTGACTTGACCGCCCAAATCGATCGTGGCGTGAATGCCCAATCCTGCTCCATTTGCCGGCGGTGCGGGATAAATTAGGTGGTTGAAGGGGTTTCTGCCCGCCATTGCAAAATAGTTGCCTTTACAATAAAAAAGTTTTGGCACGGCACTCGATGGGAACTCATGAACAGCGGAGGCAATCGCTTGCGCGCCAAGACCTGCCGCATTAATCAGACATTTGGCGGTCATTTCAAATTCGGATTGATCCGATTGTCCTCTGACAGTGACTTTGAATCCTCGGCTATGGCGCGATATCTGCGTCACTTTAGATTGGGTGCTCAAAAGTCCACCATTGGCCTCGAAATCGCCGAGCAGCGCATTCATGTAATCATGCGCACTTAAGATTCCGGTTGATGGCGATAACAATGCCCCAAGGGCCTGCACATTTGGCTCGAGCGCGCTAACCTCAGCTTGGGTCAGTTGAATAAGGTCCTTAACCCCGTTGCCATCCGCTAATTCGGCGATACTCGCCAGCTGATCAAGCTCTGCCCTATCGGTTGCTACGATTAATTTACCGCAACGCTTAAAGGGCACTGAATACTGCTCGCAGAAATCGTAAAGTAAGGTTTTACCCTCTACGCAGAGGTTGGCCTTTTTGGAGCCCTTTGGGTAATAGATGCCGGCATGGATGACTTCACTATTGCGGCTGCTAACGCCCTGACCAACGCTTGTAGCGCCCTCTAGAATCAGGCATTCCCGACCAGCCCGAGCGAGCTCGCGGCCGATGGCCAAGCCAACAGCGCCTGCCCCAATTACCATAATTTCGACATGATCTAACATAACACGGCGCAGCAACAGGCTTTGGGCGGTATTATTACAGCTATCGGAAAGCAGGTCGATGAGCACCAAAAGCTAGCAATAGCATACCGAAACCGTTGCCTAAGGATTTGCGTCCGAATGAGCGCATCCTTACATAGGCAGCGGGTACTGCCTGTTCTCGATTGATTGGGTTGTACGCTGTCGGTGAGCGCGCGACTCAGCGGGTTGTGTTGCGGTTAATAAAGATCTGAGGTGCAGGCAAACTAAACGACCCGTGCGTAATTTGTCTTTACTGGATTTCATACGTTTTGCAGCTTGCATCGCCAACCGCGAATGATCTTTATCATTCGCGACAACCTGAGGTTTAGCTGGTTCTGATGACAGTGCCAACATTGACACGGTGCTGCTCAGTCTGCTGCCGCTTCGTTTGCCAAAACTTGATTTGCTACGAGCCCTTGCCCAAATTTGTCCTTGGGCGATCGCAGAGGGTTGGTCTTGGATTTTAGTCTCTAACATAGTTGAGCCCTTCTTATTTTCATCACCTTAATCAGCATTATCCAGACAAGACCCGTTTGGGGTTTTCTTTTGATCAACGGGAGACGTCTTTATTTTGACAGTCCCGATGCTTCCTCTGTATCCAAGAACCCTGCATAAAATGCTGTATGGGCGTACAGTACTCGATAACTGTATACTTGTACAGCATTATTTGCCGTTAAAAACGAGACCATGATCCGACATTGCAACGACGACAGGACGTGTTTGGTCAACACTGCCGGATAAAATAGCTTCGGCCAGCGGATTTTCGATCATGCGCTGAATCAGCCGCTTTAAGGGTCTTGCACCATACACTGGATCGAAACCCGCTTCCGCTAAATTGTTGAAGACCTCATCTTCCAAGGTCATCTCGATACCCTGCTCTGCGATCCGTGCCAGCAAACTATCGACTTGAATGCGTGCAATGGCTTTAATATTGACTTCCGTCAAGGGTTGAAAGACCACACTGTCATCGATTCTGTTCAAGAATTCTGGTCGAAAATGTTGTCGAACGACGGCCATTACGGCGTCTTTAACCTGATCTGCATTCGATCCTTGAGCAGCCGACTGGATCACGTCAGAGGCGAGGTTCGAGGTCATGATCAGGACCGTATTTTTGAAATCCACGGTTCTGCCATGACTGTCAGTTAAGCGACCATCATCTAAGACTTGCAGCAAGATGTTAAATACGTCGGGATGCGCCTTCTCGATCTCATCAAGCAATATAACCGCGTAGGGCTTGCGACGGACTTGTTCGGTTAGATAACCGCCTGCCTCGTAACCCACATAACCGGGTGGTGCGCCAATTAAGCGTGACACGGAATGTTTTTCCATGTATTCCGACATATCCAGTCGAATTAATGCTTGTTCTGAATCGAACAGAGTTTCGGCTAAGGCCTTTGAGAGTTCGGTTTTACCAACGCCCGTTGGACCCAAAAACAAAAATGAGCCGTTGGGCCGGTTCGGATCCGACAATCCGGCGCGAGACCGACGTACGGCATTGGCAATGGCTGAAACAGCGTCCGCCTGACCAACGACTCGGCGCTGCAGAGCCGCTTCAAGGTCTAAGAGCTTTTCACGGTCACTGGCCAACATTTTGTGGGTCGGAATGCCTGTCCATTTTGATACGACTTCTGCGATTTCGTCTTCAGTTACTTGGTTTCTGAAGAGTTTCGCCGCAACTTTATGGCCATTAGTTTGATCCTCTATTTGCTTTTCAAGCGCAGGGATTTGACCATATTGTAATTCGGACATCCGAGTCAGGTCGCCGGCGCGCCTTGCGACCTCGAGTTCTTGTCGAGCCTGATCCAAGGACTCTTTTAGGGTCTGAGCGCCCTGATGCAACTGTTTCTCTCGACGCCAAACTTCATCTAAGTCTGCAAAAGCGCGTTCTAGCCCTACAATATCGCCTTGTAGCTCCTCAAGTCGTTTTATTGACTGGCTATCCTCTTCTCGACTTAATGCCTCACGCTCGATTTTGAGTTGAATTAGCTTCCTTTCCAGATGATCCATCTCCTCTGGTTTTGAATCGATTTCCATCCGAATTGAACTGGCTGATTCATCAATGAGGTCGATGGCTTTGTCTGGCAGCTGACGATCCGTGATATAGCGTTGAGAGAGTTGAACTGCCGAGATAATCGCAGGATCGGTGATGGTGACACCATGGTGCAGCTCATAGCGCTCTTTAAGACCTCTCAAAATCGCAATCGCATCTAGGGTGCTGGGTTCATTCACTTGAACGCGCTGAAAACGTCTTTCTAAGGCCTTGTCCGATTCGATATATTGGCGATATTCATCTAGCGTTGTCGCGCCCAAGCAGTGCAGGTCGCCACGCGCGAGTGCGGGCTTCAGCATATTGCCCGCATCCATTGATCCCTCTGCACGGCCCGCGCCGACAACTGTGTGAAGTTCGTCAATAAACAAAATGACCTCGTCTCGCCGACTCTCAAGGGCTTTTAAGACGGCTTTTAACCGCTCTTCAAATTCACCGCGGAATTTTGCGCCTGCGACCAAAGCGGCGAGATCTAAAGACAAAATAATTTTATGCCGGAGGCCTTCGGGCACCTCTTGATTAATAATTCGGAGCGCCAAGCCCTCAACAATTGCGGTCTTACCGACGCCTGGCGCCCCGATGAGTACCGGATTGTTTTTAGTCCGACGTTGCAGCACCTGAATCGTTCGCCTGATTTCACTATCGCGGCCAATGACAGGATCGAGTTTTCCTGAACGGGCAAGCTCCGTCAGATCAACCGTGTATTTTTGGAGCGCGAGGCGCTCGGTCTCTGCGCCTTCACTGTCAACTTGAGCGCCATTTCGAGATTGTTTGATTGCGCGCGCCATAGCGTCTGGGTTGATGCCGCAACTCTGAAGCTGTTTGGCTAAGGTGTCGGCGCCTTCAAAAATTGACAGTAACAGCACTTCGGTTGAAATAAATTCGTCGCCTAACTCGTGCGCTTTTTTTTCAGCAAGGTTTAGCCAACGAATCAGTTCTGGGCCTGGCTTAACCTCACCGCGATTCGGTTTAACGACGGGCAGCCCATCGAGTAAGCCGCTGACCGCTTTCTCGAGCTGCTCAAGATTTGCACCCATTTGGCTCAATAACGTCCACACTGTGCCCGTCCGATCTTGCAGCAACGAGAAAAATATATGCGCTGGCGCTAGGATGTTGTGATCTTTTTGAACGGCAAGAGATTGCCCGTCGGATAAGGCTTGTTGCACCACGGTGGTTAATTTATCCATTCTCATTGTGAACCCTCAGTGATTCGATAATCTGCTCTCGCGTCGCGTTTTTCACGACTGAGCTCATGTATAATACCCCCGGCGCGGAATTCAAGGGCAATCGCTGTGTGATAACCAAAGGTCTGCGCGAATCATTCGCGTTGCACGACCAAAGCGCGGCATGATTGCAAATTTAAGTTTCTGGTTCCAGCAGGTAAGTCATTCAGTGTTTTGCTGTCACGTGATCAGAAACGACAATACGAAACAGGGTTTGCTCGGACTGTCTTGCGGCGGCGCAAGCATTAAGCATGCTGGAAGGGAAATTCTGTAAGCCGTCGGGACGTTTAAGCTTAGAAGTTGTTACAGTCAGCAAGAGCCTGGGTGGGCGCGTTTGTTTTAGCGAAAGCATCGCCTGAAAAGAGGCGCGCCGCCGAACGCAACCTAGACAATCGGGCTTTAAAACGAACCTTTTACGAGGGCATCAAGGTGAGCGAAAAGGTCTACATCACGCCACAAGGTGCGAGTAATCTCAGGGCCGAGTTGCAGTATCTTTGGCGTGACAAACGTCCAAAAATAACCCAACAGGTCGCCGCCGCAGCGGCGCTGGGCGATCGCTCGGAAAACGCTGATTACATCTATGGTAAACGCCTGCTCCGAGAAATTGATCGCAGAGTCCGATTTCTTGAAAAACGGCTCGATGTTTTGGAAGTTGTAGATCGAACGCCTCGAGATACAGACAAGATTTTTTTTGGCGCCTGGGTTCGTCTTCAGCCTGATAACGATAACCTCATGACGCTTCGAATCGTTGGAGAGGACGAATTCGACTTGGGTAAGGGTTGGATCAGCTTAAATAGTCCGGTAGCGCGAGCCTTATTGGGTAAAAGCGTCGGTGACGAGGTTGTCATTGAGCGACCAGCCGGGAAAATTTTTGCTGAGATATTGAGCGTCAGCTATGAGGGCTTTTTAGATGAGCAATAAACGCTTTGAACGTCAGAACATTGCAAAGCTCGCAGGTTACGTCCCGGGCGAACAACCCATTGCAGCGCCTGTTATTAAACTGAATACGAATGAGAGCCCCTACCCGACCTCGCCAAAGGTGCAGGATGCGATTGCAAAGTTTTCAATAGAATCACTCAGGCGATACCCACAACCGACCGCAGATCGTTTTCGATCGACCGCGGCGGCGGTTCATCAGGTCGCGCTCGAAAATGTGATTGCCACCCGCGGCGGCGATGAGTTGTTGCGGTTATTGCTAACCACCTTTGTGGATCCAGGAGCAAGCGTTGGCATGACGGATCCAACCTACTCGCTGTATCCCATCCTCACTGCGATTCAAGACGCGACGGTTGCGTCGATTCCGCTCAAGGCGGATTGGTCTTTACCCCAAGATTTTTCGACTGCGATTAACGCGCATCATTGTCAGCTTACGTTCATCGTCAATCCTCATGCGCCTAGCGGTCGCTTGATCGATCAAGAGACCTTGCGGATCTTGGCGTCAGAGATTGACGGCATTCTCGTAATCGATGAGGCCTACGTGGATTTTGTCTCCGATGAGGCGCATGACCTCACCCAACTCGCTGTCACGTCAGACAATATTGTCTTGCTCCGAACGCTTAGCAAAGGCTATGGCCTTGCCGGTTTGAGAGTGGGATATGGTATTGGTCCTCAGCACCTCATCGAACCGATGTTGCATAAGACGCGCGATAGCTACAACCTTGATGCAATCAGTCAGCAACTGGCGGAAGTTGCCTTGGCGGATCAAGCCTATGCGAAATCAGTCTGGGAACGGGTTCGTTTAAGCCGCGCTGATCTTTACCGCGACCTAGAAGAACTGGGACTAGAAGTATTCGCATCTGAAAGCAATTTTCTGTTGGCAACCGTACCGCCAGACTGCCCACTCAGCGCCAAAGCACTCTATGAGGGCCTTAGAGCAAGCCATATTTTAGTGCGCTACTTTTCGCATGATCGTTTGCAGGACAAGCTTCGTATCACCGTCGGCACACCTGAAGAAAATGCGCAATTACGCCAGCGCCTTGCGACCCTCCTGCAAGGCGCGTCAGGTAGCGTGTCGACGTAAAGGATCACAGGGTCATGGTGCAACTCGATATTGATGACACAACGCAAACCGGGCAAATCGTGCTGCGCCCAAACGCGTCGGGTACCTGGAAATTTAATTTGTATCTTCTGTACACCCTAATGATTGTGTCAGGTACCGTGAGCATTGGGTTTTTGCTTGCGGGCGCTTGGATGATTCTGCCATTTTCCATTATTGAAATGGGAGTGCTGGCGGGATGCATGTTTTATTGTAATCGGCAATGCAATCGTCAGGAGGTGATTACGGTTTCAGACGACCTTGTCAGCATTGAACAAGGCGTCCGTCAGCCGAATCAAGCGATTACCTATCAAAGGCTATGGGCAAAATACTTAGTATCACCGCCGCCTCATCCTTGGGGTGTTTCGCGCATCGCCATTCGCAGCCATAATCAGGAGTCAGAATTGGGCGCGTTCCTCAGTCAAGCGGATAAACAACAATTGGTGAAGGCACTAAAACGCGTGACGCCCAGATAATTGCACCCTTGCCCTCGATCAATCGATCTCGCGGATCAAGCCCTCTTGGGCAACGGACGCGATTAAAAGCCCTGCCTCAGTAAACATGCTGCCACGATTGAAGCCGCGCGCGCCGCCGGCGGCAGGAGAGTCTTGCTCGAACAAGATCCATTCATCAAACCGGAAGGGTCTGTGAAACCACATAGCGTGGTCTAAGCTTGCCGTCATAAGACCTTTCAAGAAAGATTTGCCGTGAGGCAGCGTACAGGTACTCAAAATCCCCATGTCGGAAGCATAGGCCAGCAGGCATTGGTGCATCGCGATGTCGTCGCCGAGCGGCTGTCGCGCCCGAAACCAGGTATGTTGTTTGGGCGCCCGTTTCACAGGATTTAGAAAATCGACGGCCTCAACCCGTTTGAGTTCTATCGGGCGCTGCCGCATCATCATTTCTCGCATGGCGGGTGGCAACTGCTCGAGGCGAGCGGCCAGGGCATCCGTGTCATCGGGGATATCATCTGGTAGCGGCACATCTGGCATCTGACTTTGATGGCTCAGGCCGGCTTCTAACACTTGGAAACTGCAGGACATGTTGAAGATCGCCTGCCCAGATTGAATCGCAACGACGCGTCTTGTGGTGAAACTTCGTCCGTCCCGAATCCGGTCGACCTCATAGATAATCGGGCGCGTCGGGTCGCCTGGGCGCAGAAAATAGCCATGAAGCGAGTGGCAATGCCGCCCTTCTACCGTTCTCAGGGCAGCAATAAGTGCCTGGCCAATGACCTGGCCCCCAAAAACTCGTGGGGTTCCAAGGTCTTCGCTGATACCTCGAAACAGATTGGTTTCGATCTGCTCCAAATCGAGTTGGTCAATAAGGGTTGGTTGTTCCAAATGAATTCTCTTTTGAGGATTTAGGCCGCCGCAAGGATCTACAGTTTGCAGCGCAATTGCAAGGCTTCGCCCCTAATCAGACCAAAATCGAGGATGTTCAGACCTCGCCGATGACACCCAATGCACGCCCTTTCGATCGGCTCTAAAGGTCAAAGCGCCCTGCTCGGAGGTCAATATCACGTGAGCATCCCGGTTTTGATACCGGCTTACGATTTCTGGGTGGGGGTGTCGAAACGCAGTGTTGAATCCGCTCGCGATGACAGCCCATTGCGGCATGAGGTGATTTAGCAATGCAGGAGATGAGGAGGTTCTAGAGCCGTGATGCGGCACCATTAGCCAATCAACCTTATCCGGCAGATGGCGCAAAAGGGCAAGCTCTGCAGCCACTTCAATATCACCAGACAAAACCAGCGTAAAGCCAGGGCCTGTCGCCCGAAGTAAACAGGAGCGATTGTTTCGATTCGTGCCGCCTCGCCAACTCAGTAATTGAAAGTTGATACCGTCAATTTGAAAGGTTCGCTGAGTTTTGCAATCAGCATGGTCAGGGTCAATGACCGCATTAATTTTCAGAGCACGTTCAAGACTGCCTTGCCCGCCTGCATGGTCCGCGTCCCCATGCGAGATAATAAGCCGATGCAACTGATCAATGCCTTGGGCTCGCAATGCTGGGACAACGATTGCCGCGCCGGCATCGAAGCCGCCTCGAGACATTGGTCCTGCATCATAGAGCAGATTGTGGTTCGCCGTTTGTAATAAAACACTGTTGCCCTGCCCGACATCGATAACATGGAGCCTGAGCGTGGCAAATTCAGGCCGAGGGTTTTTAGGCGCGATGAGAGCAAGCCAGATTGCCATGATCGCCGTGGTGGGTAGCAAGCGAAGACCCGTTATAAAAATTAAAAAAGCGACGAAGGCAGCGGCGAGATACCAAGTCGGTAAGCGCGCGAGGGTTAGCGAGATTCCGAGGTCAGCAAAGAAATCGAGGACGATCCAGAACAATTGCAAACCGAGATCGCTGATCCTCAGTGAACCTTTGGCCATGTAGAGGATGCCATCGATGGGGACTGCTTGGCTGATCAAAAAAAGAAAAACACTGACGAGCGCTGGAGGCAACACCATGATCGACATCAAAGGAATTGCGATTTGATTCGCGAGGGGGCCAATTAAGGGCACGAAGCCCGCTAAAATTGACCCAAGCGGCATTACCGCTAATGCCAACAAGGTCTGCGTTTTAAAGGACACTAAAAATCGCAACCATCCGGATTGGACCTTAATCCGTTGGGTGTTTGAGATCAGCAGTAAAACGCCCACACAGGTAAAGGAATACCAGAATCCCGGCAAGCCAGTTATCCAGGGTGACTGTAACAACGTCACGATCATGGCCAACCAATAGATGTCGCTGTAGGCTATCTTACGCCGTGCAAGACCGGCCCCGACAACCAGCAGACACATAAAACTTGCCCGCAGAACAGAGATCGCTTGCGCCGATATCCAAAAGTATCCAGAGATGGCAAGTGCTGCGAGCAGATAACAATAAGCGATTGGCAGCCCTGCCATACGCGAAATTCTAAAAATGCCCCAGCCTACAAGACTTAAGTGGAGTCCGGATATAACCATTAAATGCTGGGTGCCAGTCGCTTGGAGGCGCTCGCGTTGGTGCTGATCCATTGTCGTCGCAGCTCCAATCGTAATCGCTTGAATGACCTGACTACTGCTGGGTGATAAGGATTCATCGAGCCAGCGCTGAATCGTATGACGGCGCGTCAGGGCATTTAAAAGACTGGGTTGGGTGCTTAAGATTTGATATTGAATTAGGTTTCCGCGCCCAGAGATACCGCGAAAGACCCATTTTTGGTGGCTGTGACCTGAATGGGGGTTCACAAGGCCTCTTAGGGCCGTCAACTGGATGACGGCGTTGATTTGGGTACCCGGTACGACGTCAATTGGTAGGACTACCGGGTTATAAAATAGCTGAACTCGATGTCCTTCGAGTTGGCTTGCGGCTGGCGCTTTTTGGATATCAACCGTAAAACGGTTGGCATAACGCCCCCGGCTGATCAAACTGGTTATTTCTGCGGTGACTCGCAATGCCTGATCGGGATGCGCGTTGATCTGTTTGGGATAGGTCGCGATCGCGAGATGTTCAAATTGTATGAGTAACGCAATCACGATCCAGCCTAGGATTCGCGTGTACGGGTACCACAAGGCGGCAAGTGCCACAGGCAAGGCGAGCCAAAGCAGGTCTGTGTTGGGTAGAGCCGGTATTAAAAGACTACCCCGTTGAATCAATAAGAGCGTGAGTGCAGCCAAGGCCATGCCGTAGTATCTAAGATCGACATGCTATATATTCTGCGATTTGGTCGGCGCCCGATGTGCGTCAACGCTTCGGAAGCGCCTTTTTTGAGTACCCTGTCCACGGCCGAGCACTGATCATTGAGTCGGCACATGATTTGTCTGAAGGATATTGTCGAGTCACATGACGTTTAAACGTTTTCTACCGGATCGAAAGACACTGCAGAACCATAAGATATTTCGGCTTTTCGGAGCCTTTATCCAGGATGCGGATCTTTGGCACATGAATCGCCACAGTGTTTCTGAGGCATTTCTGTGGGGCCTTTTGTGTTGCTTTTTACCGATCCCGTTTCAAATGGCACCTTGCCTCCTGTTGTGTATTTGGCGGCGCTGTAACATCCCCATCGCCATCGCACTTGTCTGGATCAGTAACCCAATTACGATGGCGCCGATGATGTATTTTGCCTTTGAAGTGGGGGCACGGATTACGGGCCAATCGGTCGATTTATCATCCTATGATTTGTCTTGGGACTGGCTCGTGAGTCGGCTGGCCGAAATCTGGATGCCACTGATTGTAGGCTGCTTAACCTGCGGTTTAACGCTGGGTATGCTCGGCTACCTTGGTGTTCAACTCTATTGGAGCAGGCGGCCCAAGTCTGATTAAAGGCCGGCAGGTGGGCTATTTGGGCGTACTGGGTTAAGGGCTAGTCGAAAATTAGATTGCACCAAGCGCCACATCACCCAGGCACATGCGAGCATTGCTGAGATAATGATCAAAGTCGTATCCCACAGCCGAATGTCGACGGGCAACTCAGAAAAGTAACTCCCCGTTACAATTGAAAAGCCCGTTAATGCTTCAACGAAGGCCATTAGGGTCGGCAATTGACTCCCGATCAAAACCCCAAGTATGGCGCCGATCGTTATTCCTGTTAGCGACAGCAAAGCGCTTTGAATGAAAAAGACGTGCCGGCAATCTTTAACCGTTAACCCTAGCGTCATTAAAATGACCGTTGTTTGTTGCTTTTCAAGCATCACAATACGCATGCCTGCAGAGAGACTGATGAGAGCAAGGCACACAAGAACCGACAACAGCAGTCCCATCATTAGCTTTTCGAGCTGCACCGCTTGAAAAAAAGCGCCGAACTCCTGCTCCCAGGAGCTCAAAGGCGAGATGCCTTGTGAGGTCAGATGTGCTCGAGCCGACTCTACTGCCATCGGGTCTTTTAAGTGCAAGCGGTGGGTTGGCGTCAGTTCAAGCACGGTTGCCAAGGCTGAAATCGAGGTGATCGCGATGGCTTGATCAGTTTCTGCGCCCAGCGCATAGGTGCCAACTAGAATAAACCTTGCGACTCGAGGTTGAATTCGATTTGTCTGTGGATCGACTTTGATGATCGCAACGGGAATGGATTGACCGAGACGATAACCAAATCGCTCAGCTAAGGGCGCACCTAAAATAATGGGCGCTGTATCTTGTTGCGTCCACCACCGGCCCGTACCCAGTGCCTTCTGCATGATTGTGACTTGTTGGTCATCTGGTGATAAACCCTGAAGACGAAAAAGCAATCCACCTTGATCTGCGAGTAACAAAACCTCCGCCGATAGATAAGGCCGAACTTGTTGCACGTTGTCTAGGTTGGCGAGCCGCTCGCGCGGTATTTCCCCTGAAACCAGCAAATGCGGGGTCACGCTCAGCAGGCGCGATTGAAGCTCACGGTCGAAGCCATTCATAACAGCGACCACCATGATGAGCGCTGCTGTTCCGAGCGCCAGACCGATCACAGAAGCTCGATTCACATATTGTACATAACGCCGCCCTGCACGCTGCACCACACCATTGCTGTAAAAACGCAGCGCAATGTCCAGTACCATTTTGGGGTGATCCATCATGCCTTCAAGGCGCCGTCAGCAAGGGTGAGTTGACGGTCTGTTAGGCTTGCAAGGTGTGGATTGTGGGTGACGAGAATCAAGGTTGCATCATTTGATCGGCACAATGACATCATCAGTTCGCTCACTTGCCGAGCAGATTCCTGATCGAGATTACCGGTGGGTTCATCCGCAAAAATTATTTTAGGCTGGTTAATCAATGCTCTTGCGATTGCGCAGCGTTGGCGTTCGCCGCCAGAAAGCTGCCAAGGAAAATGAGAAAAACGGTCCGACAATCCCATGTTTGTGAGAATCGCCATTGCTTGATCATTTGCGGTCGTAGTGGTCAGGCCTTTTATTCGGGCGGGTAAAGCGACGTTCTCTAAGGCCGTAAAATCATCGATTAAGTGGTGAAACTGATAAATAAACCCCAAATGATGGTTGCGAAACTGCGCTAAGGCTCGATCCTTCATTTGATGCATCGATTGCGCAAGCAATTGCACAGAGCCTGAGTCTGTGCGCTCGAGGCCCGCTAGTATTTGTAGCAAAGTGCTCTTGCCGCTCCCGGAGGCGCCGGTGATCGCCACTTGCTCGCCTTGATGAATGGCTAAATCTAGACCGTTCAAGACCTTGATCGTGCCCGCTTGACCATGGGGATAGGATTTGACGAGGGCTTTTGCTACCACGCTGGGGATTGGCTCGTTCTCAAGCGCCATCTCTGAGTCCCTCCGAGATCATCATTTTTGCAGCGCGATGCGCTGGATAAACACTCGCGATGAAGCACAACATCAGGCTCACTAAGGCCACCCCTACAAAATCAATTAGCCATCGATCAAACGGCAGATAATGCACGAAGTATTCCGCCAGCAAATTCAAAGAAAATGCATTCTGCAGTGTCATTAATCCCCAGTTGATCGCATCACAGGCAATAAAACCGAGGATAAGGCCAGCAGTTGTACCGATCAGTCCCAGGGTCATCCCCTGCAAGAGAAAAATGTGCCGAATTTCACTCGCGTTTGCGCCCAAGGTTTTTAAGATTGCAATGTCAGATCGGTGTTCTTCAACAAAGATAACGAGCTGCGAGGTCACATTAAAGGCGGCAACCGCAACCAGCAGCGCCAATAAAATAAACATAATTTGTTTTTGAAGTCCTATCGCGGCATAGAGGCTGCCCTGCCGGCTCATCCAACTGGACCCAAAGATTGGCTGGGTGGGATTTGCGTAATAAACAGATTGTAAGACATTGGCCGCTTGAAACAGATCTTTCAGTTTCAAGCGCACGCCCTGTGGGAACCGGCTGCCACCAAGTGCCCTGCCGGCCGTGAGGTTAATATAAGCGGTTGAGCGATCCAGATCAGTCGCTGTGTCATAGATGCCAACCACAGTAAACCGTTTAGAGCGCGTACTGATTCCCGCTAGCGAAAAGTCTGCGATTGGCAGCATCAAGGTCACGCGATCGTTGAGGGCAAGACTTAAGGCTGTCGCCAACTGTTGACTGACCACCATGCTAAAGGGGGCATGCTCTAAGCTTTCCCAGCTTCCGCTGGTCAGGTAGTTCGGTAAGTCATTTACCTTGGCCTCTAGCCTGGGATCAACGGCAGAAACTACGATACCTTGATGCGATCCGTTTGCGATAACCATCCCGCCAATTTCCATAATGGGTGCGGTTGCTAATACCTGTTCTTGGGACTCAATCAAAGCAAGTTGCACTTGATTCAATTGCTGCTGATCGCGGTCATAAATTAAAACATGGGGAAAGAGACTCAGTACCCGTTCGCGAAGCGCAACTTCAAAACCATTAACGATCGATAACACCATCACCAAAATTGCCACAGCAACGCTGAGGCCTGCCACGGGCAGTCCATTCGCGCGCTGATACACGGCATTTTTACCGAGCTTACTGGCCATTCTCGTTGACACACTTAAGACCCAATGCGTCATTGTCCAACGGCCATTAATTTGTATCTCAGATATTCCATAGTATTGTGTACCGATATTCGGGGCAATCAAGCCGCAGTGAAGCCAGCCTTAGCTGAACGACCCTGCTTACGGTCTTGTTGCCGTAACCCTCAAAATTTTCTCCGGGTGCAAACCGACAACTGGGATTCGTATGAGTGACGTCGACATTAGAGATTTTTTCCGTTTAGAAGATGCCCTCCCCTGTGAGTATAAGCTGATCAGTTCAGATCAGATAGCCACGGCGGATCCAGAAACCTTATTTGATTACTCTGAGGAGATTCGTTTGATGGGCCAGCTCAGAGTGCTACAACGCCAGGGTAAAGGCTTGTTAGAACGTATTGAACTAAAAAACGCCGAGATCGCCGCTTACCTTAATAATCTAGACCAGCAGGTTGAGCTGATTGGGCGGCGCGTGCTCTTTAATGAAATTCAGACACCTGACAGTTTTCGATCGAAATTAATTGATCTAAGCGTGGGCGGCGCGGGCCTTTGCATCGAAGAATTATTACCCGAGGAAAGTTATGTCGCGCTTCGGGTGTTGATTGATGAAGGCACTTGGGTGTTGACCTGTTTTGCCCGCGTTCGATATAGCAGAATGCATGAGGGCGACAGTCAGTATCGCTCTGGAATCGAGTTTGTGAGCTTGTCGCTTGAATATCAAAAACTGATCAATCGGTATCTTTTGAATCGTCAGACAGAAGCTCGTAGAGCTCAAATTAGGGCCGAACAAAATGATACGTTTCTGTGAGTGCTCGCGCCTGAATCCAAGAACATCTCAACGCTGCCTTTCATTAAGGCCCGGTGCCCGTTAAGCGCTCTTAGTGTTACGACCTTGATATTAAGCATGCCGCCACGATAAAGCAGTGGTTGCCGCGCAGATTGCGGTGCCAAAAGATTGCTTGCCTAAGGGGATGATGCGCAGGTTGCTAGGCTTCCAACGCATTGGTGATGGCCGGCTTTTCGCTCAGGTTATCAGAGGCCTCGCACTTGTTTGGGTTACCGCCACAAATTTCACACGCGCCGTCGACTCCCATCGCCCCCAAGCCCCCGCAGGATCCTGCTATCGGCGGTCTGCCCCGCAACACACCTACGGCCATAATGACGATGACAAACAGAAAAACCAAAAACGTGATAAGAAACTCGATCATTTGATCACCTACTCCGTCGCTAAGTCCCGACTTTTGTGTCGTATAGTGGTTGCAGACCAAACATTACGTCTGGATGCATCAAGCTAACCTTAACCAGCCTTTGGAACGCTGCTGAATACTGTTGGCTTGTGGCACCTGTCAAGTTTACAGACTTTGCGCCAGATAGTCTTTAAATGCAGCGCTTTCCAATGCTCTGAGCTCATTCTCCTCAAGCACCAACATGACAACGGCCAGATTCTGCTCAGTCGCGAGTGCCATGCCCTCGGTCGGCCCGAGTACGTTTAGCGCCGTCGCCCAACCATCGGCCATCATGGTTGTCGAGGCGACAACGGTGACAGAGGTGGTGGCGTGCGTAATAGGATAGCCGGTTCTGGGGTCGATGGTGTGCGAAAATCGTTGTCCGTCAGATTCAAAGTAGTTTCGGTAGTCACCGGAGGTCGCGATGGCCGAATCGGTTAAGGGGAAAGCGCGGTAAATCGCCCGGGCAGCGCCGTTGGGCATTTCAATGGCTACCCGCCAGGGCTGCCCTGGCTGCTTCTCCCCTTTGGAGAATAGTTCACCACCGATTTCAACCAAAAAGTTTGAATAGCCTTGTTGCGCAAGGATTGCTGCGAGCGCATCCACTGCAAATCCTTTGGCCGTGGCGGAAAAGTCGAGCTGTCGTTCGACGGGTGTGGTCACAGCAGGCAAGTCCCTATCCAGGACCAGACTTTGATAACCAACTTGCTGTTTAATGACCTCGATCCGGTCAGCTGCGGGTGGTTGTGCGGTTGATTTTAGGCGCCCAAAACCCCAGAGCTCCACTAACGGTCCAACGGTTGGATCAAAGGCACCGCCCGTTTGGTTCGCTAAGACGAGACTAAAGGCTAAGACCGCTGCCGTATCAGGGTGCAGACTGAACGGCTTACCTGGGGCGGTTTGATTGAAGCGGGAAATTTCCGATGCAGGATCGTAAGTTGACATTAATGCATTGATTTTATTTAGTTTTGTTTCGATCTGACGGTGTGTTTCGGAAAGTTTAGCCCGCTTTACGGTATCGGCAATTAGGATGCGATAGGTCGTCCCCATGGTCTTGCCAGTCAGTTCAAGCGGCACGCTTTCGTCACTGCAGCTTGACATCAAGGTTATCAAAAACAGAAAGAGGTAACGCATAAAGCACTGCATCCCAAGGAGACGCTGTATTATAGTCATAACTGGTAACAACAGGTGACCCACGTGACACTACCGTCAATTCAAGTCCGTACTGCCGCCGAGCTAGAGGCGACGATTCATCAGTTAATTCCGCTGAGCGTCGCGATGGGCGTGACGGTAGCAAGCTTTGAGGATGATTTGTTGATGCTTGAAGCGCCCCTTGCCCCAAACCTCAATCATCAGATGAGCGCTTTCGGCGGCAGTTTATCGGCGCTATCGGCTTTAACGGGTTGGGGCATGATCCAACTTCAAATCGGAAGAATGCAGATTATTGGCAACACGGTTGTTGGTCGCTCAGAGGCGGTCTTTCTGCGACCCGTTTTAAAACATTTGACGTGTCGCTGCCGTTTGCCAGACGACTTTGCAACTTTTCAGGAAAAATTGTTAACCCGAGGTAAATCCAGCGTGTCGCTCATCACGGAAATGGTTGAAGATGGCGAAATTACCATGACCACGTCCAGTCAGTTTGTCGTGAGAAATCGCCATCATGAACCCACCGCCTAAACTCGATCTTGCAAGGTTGCCGACTCCGCTACAGCCACTTGACCGGCTGTCTGAGGCACTTGGTGGGCCACGAATCTGGATTAAACGTGATGATCTAACCGAGGGCGCAGGCGCCGGGAATAAAATCAGAAAACTCGAGTTTGTGCTGGCGGAGGCTCTCAACCTAGGCACAACGGCCCTGATCACCAGCGGCGGTCTACAATCTAATCATTGTCGTGCCACCGCTTTATTTGCCGCGCAGCTCGGATTGCAGTGCCATTTGATTTTACGTGGCTCGGAAGCCAAAACGGCCAACGGCAACCTACTCCTGAATCAATTGTTAGGCGCTAAAATCGATTATGTCAGCGATCAAGCATTCGAGGGTCTCGATGCGCTTTATGAGCGCAAAGCAGCCCAACTTAAAGCCTCAGGTGAACGGCCCTATCTGATCCCCATCGGCGCAAGCGATGAACTGGGTCTTTGGGGTTACATTCAAGCAGCCAAGGAACTGGCCACAGATTTTGCATCCGCTCAAATCAAACCCAGTTGTATTGTGACGGCGGTTGGATCAGGCGGCACCTACGCTGGATTGCTGCTAGGCCAAACGCTTTACAATTTGGCACTACCGGTCATCGGCATTTGCGTTTCCCGCAATGCAAGGTTCTTTGAGCGCAAAGCGGCCATCGATACTGCCCGCTGGCAAAAGCGATTTCAATCGACGCTTGACCCAGAGCCGGGACGGCTTCGAGACGATTTCATTGGCGATGGCTATGGCATAGCTGCCCCGGAGGTTTATCGATTGATTGCCTGGCTTGCGCAGTTAGAAGGCATCATCTTGGATCCGGTTTACACAGCAAAAGCATTTCAAGGGCTGATCCAAATGATCCAACAGGGCGACATTCACGGCACGGACGTCGTGTTTCTGCACACGGGTGGGGTGTTCGGTTTATTCCCGCAGATGAGCCAACAAGGCCTCTCGGAATTGGTTAAATAATGAACTATCATGCCAAGGACTTTGTGTTGGAACAGTTTATGAAACGCGCGTTTTTGATCATGAGTGCTGCGATGTCTTTCTCGGGTCTGGCTGGTTGCAGCTGGATGAGCAAGGATCCTTGTTCTGGTAAGGATGCTGACCTTTCAAACCCAGCGTGTGTTGTGGAGTCTAAACAGACGTATCGAGACAATGATTCAAGATGGTTTTGCATTGGTCACCTGGAAGCGAAAGACTGGTCTTGTGCCAGCAGTTTAGAAGAGGCACAAACCAAGCATGATGCCATGTCCAAGGCGATCGCTCAGGCGGATCGCGGCTCGACTGAGGTTGATGCGCTAGAAAGCATCTTGAACTTGGAACCCGCGCCTGACAGGCGCTTGGATAAGTCCAACGCGCTGCTAACGCAAATGCCTCAACGGGCGAATGCCGCAGCCCTAAAGCCATCTGTTGTGGCCTTAGAGGATGAAACTTCAGGGGCTGTGGCTGATGAAGTTGCAATGCCCACAGCGCTACCCAAAGAACCTATCGAAGAAACTCTTGCCGTGACGGCGTTACAGCAAAACCCAGTGGTTTCGCTAGAAACCGTCGTTGTGCACGCCCAGGCTGCTCCAAGTTCAAATGATTCACTCTTTGTCGATGTAAAACCGGTGAAGGCGCCAATACTCGAAGTGGTTGCAATTGATTCCTCAGACACCGAGATTGAGCCGCCAAAGAACGAATTATCCGAGCTGAAGACTCTGGAGACAGGTCAGACGGAACGCGATGAAGCCGAGGATCCCCAGATTGCCGAGGGCCTTCAGGTTAATGCCGACGACCCAGGTGTTCAACTGGCGACATCGGATGCAGGCACTCAGCAAACGCCTGCGGTTGATGAGGATGCAAGTGCCTCGACCGCCATGAATCAATCGATTAGTGCTGCTAAACCGATTACGGGCGCGTCAAAAGGCTCACCAATTGTTACGCGGACCGATCCCATCGCCGCAGTAGTGGAGGTTGCTCAAGTGGCAGTTTCTGAGCCGGCCACCTTGGTTGGTCATGAAAATATGCGACAAGATGGCCTCGCAAGCCGCGATCTAAAGCCAGCGCGAAATATTGAAAAAGCCCATGAAAAACAAATTGCTATGGCGATTTTTGAAAATCAGGTTTCTTCGTCAACGATTCCCGAGACGACCGCCGCGCCGACACGCATCGCCTCCAAGACACTTGCGTTGGAAACTGCTGCAGTCCTGCCGAAGGTCGGTAGCATCGAGGCGCGTCATGAAGACGTTAAAAAAATCAGTCGGGTTACGACCCAACTTGACGAACCCTCTGCGGGCATGATTGTCGACAACAGTTTGACCACTGAGCCAGCGATAAGATTAGAGGACAACCTAAAGGACGATATTGCCGATAAGAGAATTACAGCGAAGTCCGTGCTGCAGCCAATCGAGGATGATCTCCTAGAGAAGGTTGAGGACTCAACTGTCGATGCCGCATTGGTCGCACAGGCCCAGGTTTCTGAGGCACTTGAGATAGCCTCTGATAACGCCGAGACCAAGATGGCGGCGAAAGTCTTCGACGCATCGCCAGAATTACCCGTGATTGAAGAGTCAGTTCTGATCGACGACAATGATGATCCTAAAAAAAACCTGGTAGCAGCACGGCCGAGCCGCCTAGAAACCGTGCCCATGGACGAAGCTAACTCGGCCATCTCGGTTTCAACTGATTCAACAACTGCCTTGACATCAGAACCGATGTCGCTAACCGCGGCCACAACAACTGCTCTGACCCAGGGCCTGTCTGCAACGACGCGCTCATTAGCATCGGAAGCCTCAACCGCAACACACCACGACTTAGCTTTTAATCAACATCTTGACCGGGCGCCTTTTAGCTCAGCTAGTGACATTCAGGCAAAGCCAACCGGCGTGCCAACAGAAATCGCAGTACTCGATAAGTCTGCTGTTCCAGCGCCGATTAAAGCGCCCAGCCAGGTTATTGTTTTATCTGAAACTGAAACTATGTCCGAAACAGCGGTAGTCGCGGCGGTTGAACCGCCTGCCATCGAAATTAAAACAGCAACGCCGGAAATGACGAGCACTAAGGTTGCAGCGCAGACTGGTGCGATTAAAGGGATTGCAGCGCCTACTGCAATTGAGGCAATGCAAGAGGACCTGACCGAGTCTCAGAACGAGAATACCTTGGCCGAGATTTCGGTCGAAATGCCTGAACTCAGGTCAGTCAAGGTAGCCGCCCTCCCCAACAATCGCGCCACTTCAACCGTAATTGAAGAGCCCGCCGCTATCGTCGAAGTGCCTAACCCGTTGGTTATTGCTGCGATTGAAGCGCCCGTGATCGAAGCCTTAGCCGAATCCGGCGCATTGCCAGAGACTCTAATTGCGCCGGTGGCCGAACCAACGTTGATAGATATAAATGAAGCCGAGAGCACGCTGGATGCTCCCCCACAGGCTTTGCTCGCCGCAGCAAATGAGGCGCCGACGGATGATATAGAACTGGAAACGCCAGACGAAGCAATTGCTTTGGTGGCAACGGAATCAGGACCCACCGTGGTTAATGTAACTATGGCGCCTGCTGCCATTGAGGTCACGCTGCCCGTCTTAACCAAGTCCAAGGCAACAAGCCAAATAGCTGAGGTTCCGGTGCAAATACCTGAATTAACCTCAGCCATAGTCGCTGTTGCCACGAATCCTTTCGTTGTAGCTGTGACCGGCGCGCCAATCGTCCCTGTTGAATTACCTCAAGCGGTCGATGTTGCAGCCGTTGAAATACCGATAAACGAAAGGGCCGCACAAGCGCCTAGGTTGGCAACAGGCAGGACTTACCCCACGCCCGAGTTGCGCG
>Ga0115567_10001370_pt1 | contig 24520 bp, 21 predicted proteins | sample COGITO_mtgs_1204_2_FD_88679 | JGI IMG/M metagenome (GOLD analysis project Ga0115567, IMG submission 88679) | Pelagic marine microbial communities from North Sea - COGITO_mtgs_120412 | ecosystem: Environmental > Aquatic > Marine > Epipelagic | place: Germany:Helgoland, sampling site Kabeltonne... | reverse complement strand
CAGTTCGGTACAAAATACCTTCAGTCGTTGTCGTCTTACCAGCGTCGATATGCGCGATGATACCAATATTTCGATAGTCCTTTAGTGGGACGTCCCTTTGAGCCATATGAATTTTCCTCTTATCTCGTTACAGAATAATTAATGATATTATTTTTTGCCATAAAAAACAGCAGTTAGAGATGATTATAGCAGATACAGAGTAATCTGTCGCGTCTTCGTCACCACTTGAACTCATCCCATTGGATATCACCATCACCTGTTGCAGCGACTTCAGCTGCAAAGCGTGCATAATCCTCTCGTTGGCTCTGTTCCAATTTAGCTATCAATGCATCTTGCGTTGCGCTTACGACTATCCCCGCACCAATACGCACGTACAATTGGTCGACTACTCGTATCTCGGATCGTTCTTCTAGCTCTTCCAAAAATTCTGAGGTAGGAGGCCCTGCTATCTTTATTCCGCTCCAGCCTTTTTCCATTAATTGCCCTGCTATGATTTCTCTTCTGTCTAATTCGTCCATACCATCTCCAGGATCATGGATTCGAATCGACTGGAGGACATCGTCTGCCAATAGTGTTGTAGGCTGACACGCCAAGAGACTTAATTTATATCCCAGCATGCCCCCGTAACTTAACGCTTTTCGGATACTGTCACCTCTTTCAAGGTCTAATGGCGCGCGAAGTGACCGATCAAATGGATTTAAATCTGTTCCGATATTTTGCATCGTAATAGCAAGATTTTGTGGAATGAACCCATCAAAACGTGTGGAGACGTGTTTTTTCAGCTCCTTTGTTGCTTCGGTATATTCATTGGTTCCAACAAGCTTTTCTCTGCCATTTAAGTTCATACTAATGAAGTATATACTGAAGGCATCAAACTGCAAGCATAAGAGAAAAATATGATAAAATACACGAACAATGAGAAGGACTTCAATCGGCCTATACTGTTTCTCGCCACCAGTTATGCTCGCCACCTTTTTGATAGAAATTAGTTTTGCCGCCTATGTACTGTGGCGCTATAAGATGACCACGATCACTAAGCTTGTCGTTAGCATCCTGACGTTCCTGGCTGTTTTCCAGGGAACAGAATATTTATTGTGTGGAGGACTCGGTGTCAATGGCGGTACCTGGTCACGAGTTGGCTACAGTGCAATTACACTATTGCCACCGCTGGGGCTACACCTTATACACGCGGTAGCTGGTAAACGATCGAAGTACCTGGTCCCGGCAGCCTACCTAACTGCCGGTGCGTTTATTGCCTACTTTACGTTCGGCGTGCAAGCCATTTCTGGGTATACCTGCTATGCAAACTATGCAGTCTTTGATACGGCGACCAGCGGCTCTTCACTGTTCTTCGGCCTGTATTACTATGGATGGCTTCTTGCTGGCCTCGGAGTAGCACTTAAATTCGCGAATAACGCCCCGAAAATCAAGCCGGCGCTTTATGCGCTGATGTTTGGGTACCTCGGGTTTATCCTACCGACGGCAACAGTCAACTTAATAGATCCGGAAACACTTTCGGCAATACAGTCAATCATGTGTGGGTTCGCAGTCATCTTAGCCTTCGTGCTCGTTGGCAAAGTAGCCCCAGAATCGATTGCGATGAAACACCCCGAAAAATCTCTACGAATAAAACTGCCCTTTTAAGTCATTGCTGTCGCTGGTCTTTGTCAAGCTGATTACTCGACTCGACAAGCTGAAATCTACCATCGGCGTGACACTTATTGATTGCGTACACAGCGATTAGTTCTTGGCCTGGAGCAAGCCCCTCTCTTTCCCGTTCTCGCACTAAGAACGCCTCTCGCATGTCATGAAACGGCCCACTAAACATCCCTTTGAAATCTCTTAGCATAATTTTACCTGGAAGTGAGAAGATCTCAGATAAACTGAGATCTTCGTGATCTAAACGAAACCTGTCAAGATCGATAGACTCCTGAAGCTCGATATTTTTAAGATATCGCCAAGATACATTGTAAACTCTTGATGGTGACGGTCTATACTCGTCAACCATTTTACAGTCTTACCCTCGAGCGAAGTGAGCAAATGCTCGGTTAGCTTCGGCCATTTTGTGCGTGTCTTCTTTTTTCTTGAAGGCAGCACCAGTTTCGTTGCACGCATCAACAATTTCAGCAGCAAGTCGTCGTTCGTACGGCATACCTTTACGGCTACGTGCACTTTGTACGAGCCAGCTAAACGTATAGTGAAGTTGTCGGTGCCCAGACACAGGGAATGGGATTTGGTAGTTCGCACCACCAACACGGCGACTTTTCACTTCAAAGTTTGGAGAGATGTTCTTGAGGGCTTTTTCAAACACTTCAAGTGGCTCTTCTGACTTCATTTTCTTCGCAGCTTCTTCGAGTGCGCCGTAGACGGCACGTTCAGCAAGAAGTTTCTTGCCATCAAGCATGCTTTTGTTGATGAGACGTTGCACCATGACGCTCTGGTATTTGCGGTCTGGTTTTAGTTCTCGTTGTAGTTTTCTAGTTACTTTACGTGGCATTACTTACTATCCTTTTTACTACCGTATTTAGAACGGCCTTGTTTACGACCAGCTACACCCTGGAGGTCGAGCGCACCGCGAACGATGTGGTAACGAACACCCGGGAGGTCTGGGACACGTCCACCGCGTACAAGCACAACAGCGTGCTCTTGCAAGTTATGACCTTCGCCGCCAATGTATGCCCATACTTCGTCTTTGTTGGTGAGACGAACACGTGCAACTTTACGAAGCGCCGAGTTCGGTTTCTTTGGTGTTTTTGTCGTTACTTTGATACACACACCGCGCATAAGGGGCGCATTTTGGGTGGTATAACGAGTCTTGAGTGCATTGTATCCTTTGCCAAGGTGCGGTGAGCTACTCTTCTTTAGAGCAGTCTTGCGCGGCTTTCGCACTAATTGATTAATTGTCGGCATATAAAAAACATGGCTCCTAGGTTATTACTATATTTGTCCTGGTTTTGAATCAGCATTCCATCACCAGATTATTATTCTGTAGTTTGTAAACTTGTACACTGCTCACAAAAGAAGAATAACGAAACTCTTACCAACTATTCTAGCAAAAGGCACCTGTCCCGTCAATCTGTCTGTGCAGAATGCTCGAGGTACAGGTGCCTTGCTAGACGAAGCCTACGGTTATTACGCCGTCGTACTCAGCTCTTCAGCGATTTCTTCAGCAGAAAATGTCACTGAATCATCGTCTTCCACGTTATCTTCTTCGAGGTCGCGAGCACCTGTTCCCACAGGGATCTTGCGTCCGATGATGACGTTCTCTTTAAGTCCGTGCAGTCTGTCGGCTCGGCCAGACGTCGCTGCATGAATCAGTACACGAGTGGTGTCCTGGAATGATGCAGCTGAAAGCCAGCTGTCGCTCCAGATAGAGACTTTGGTGATACCGAGAAGCAGCTGGGTATACTGTACGAGGTCCTGGCCACCACTAACTAGTTTTTCGTTCGCATCAACAACCGCTGATTTTGAAACGATGTCGCCAGTCACAAATGAGCTATCACCCGGGTCTTCAACTTGTACGCGACTAAACATCTGACGAACTATGATCTCGAGGTGCTTGTCGGCAACATCTTGACCTTGCGCCGCGTAGATGCGGAGCACTTCGTTGATGATGTATCGCTGCGTTGCTTCAGTACCCTTGAGGCGCATGAGGTCGTGCAAGTTGAGTGAACCAATCGTTAATCGGTCTCCCGCAGACACAATGTCATTTGCTTTCACGACGAGCTGCGCGTTACCAGGGACTTCGTAGCGTACAGGTGCTGAAGCGTTTGCGGCAATCACGATCGTATCTTCAGCAAGATCTACCAGACCATCAAATGGTGCTGTGATTGGCTTTGCTGCGTTCTCACCTGCTGCGAGCACGTCGCCAGCTTTGACATTACTGCCAGCCTTAACGCCCATCGTGCGTCCTTCAAGCGCAATGCGCTCAACGTGGCCGGAGTCTGGTGTAACCTGAACAATGTAGTTTTTACCATCTTCCCAGATGTCGACCGTTCCAGCAGTTTCAGTCATTGAAGCCTGACCCTTTGGTGATCGAGCTTCAAAGAGCTCTTCAACACGCGGTAGACCTTGGGTGATGTCTCCACCAGCTACACCTGACGCGTGGAAGGTTCGAAGCGTAAGCTGCGTACCTGGCTCACCAACAGACTGTGCGGCAATAACGCCGACAGGTTGTGCGGCAGCTACCAAGTTACCAGTTGACATGTCGATTCCGTAGCTTTTTAGTGGTATACCCTTAAGGTTTTTCGATGACAGTACTGACTGAATTTTCACTTCATCAATAGATGCATCAGCTTCGATGGCTTCCGCGGCTTCCATAGTGATGAGCTCGTCTTTCTTAACGTGCTTACCAACTTTTTCGGCAGTGAATCGTCCGTACAATCGGTTTTTGAAGTCAATCATCGTCTCTTCTGTCTCGGCGCGGCGTATAGCAAATCCATCGTCATCACCGACTTCGTCGGCTACGGTGAATACATCTTGCGATACATCAACCAGACGTCGAGTTAGGTATCCGGAGTCGGCTGTCTTCAAGGCGGTGTCGATCAGACCTTTACGAGCACCACGAGTGGCAACGAAGGCTTCAAGCGAGGAAAGCCCTTTCTTAAATGAACTTCGAATCGGCAACTCAATCTCACGGTTTGTTGCATCAACCTGAATACCAATCATTGCACTGGCAAGCTTGACGTTCGAGATATCACCACGAGCTCCAGAGTTAACCATCACGGAAATGCTGGTGTCCATGTTCTTTAGTTGTTTCACAAGGAAGTCGGAAACATTGTTGTCAACCGTACGCCATGCGCCAACCGTGAGGTTGTATCGCTCGTCATCAGTGATGAGTCCTTGGTCGTATTGTTCAGAGATCAACGTTGTCTTAGCATCTCCATCGACAACAAATTCATCGACTTCGTTGAAGTGAAGGTAGTCGTCTTTACCAGTAGATATGGCGGCAATAGTCGCGAATCGGAAGGCGAGGCCTTTCATGCGGTCGGCGGTAGCGGCTGTTTCTGTCGCGCCGTACTGGATAAAGATTTGAGCCAATACTTTCTTGAGCTGTTTCTTGTTCTGAATATTGTTGTCGTACGGGAAGTCACTTGGCAAGATTTCGTTAAAGAAGACTCGGCCGAGTGTCGTGTTCCGTAGTTCACCCTTTGCAACAATCCGAATCGGTGTTTGTAGCTGAAGTTTCTTGTTGTCGTACGCCATTTCAGCTTCGTAGACGTTAGAGTAAGCTTTTACATTAGTTGTCTGAGCACTTGGCTTCTCATATGTCAGATAGTAGTTACCGAGCACAACGTCCTGACCGATACTGAGTACCGGAGCACCATCTGCTGGCTTCAAGAGGTTGTTTGTGGCACTCATCAATTCACGGGCTTCTTTTTGCGCATCGTCAGAGAGTGGCAAGTGTACCGCCATTTGGTCACCGTCGTAGTCGGCGTTAAATCCGTTGGCTACGAGTGGGTGCAGCTGGATAGCTTTACCTTCAACAAGCTGCGGCATAAATGCCTGGATTGATAGACGGTGCAAACTCGGTGCGCGGTTGAGGAGAACGTATTTTCCTTCAATCACGGCGTCAAGCGCGTCCCATACAAGAGTGCTTCCCGATTCGATCAAGCGTGTTGCTGATCGAATGTTGTGGGCGTGTTCACCACGAATAAGCCAGCTAATAACAAATGGTTTGAATAGCTCAAGTGCCATTTGTTTTGGAAGTCCACATTGGTTGATCTTGAGCTTTGGCCCAACAACAATCACCGAACGACCAGAGTAGTCCACACGTTTACCAAGAAGGTTTTGGCGGAATCGTCCTTGCTTTCCCTTCAGCATGTCTGAGATTGATTTCAGACGTCGTCGGTTACCCGTTGCATTGACTGCACGGCCACCGCGAGCTGCAGAGTTATCTATCAATGCGTCGACTGCTTCCTGGAGCATTCGCATTTCGTTACGGCGAATAACTTCAGGAGCATTCAGGTCTACCAGCTTCTTCAAGCGGTTGTTACGGTTGATAACGCGTCGGTACAAGTCGTTCAAGTCACTGGTTGCAAAACGGCCACCAGTTAGCTGCACCATTGGACGTAAGTCCGGTGGAATCACTGGTACAACGGTTAGCGTCAAGCTACCCGGGTCGATACCAGCAGCATGCATACCTTCAAGCACTTTTAGTCGCTTCAAGAGTTTCTTCTCACGTTGACCTTTTGCGCCCTCAACCTCTTCGGAGAGCTGAGCAATCAGTTGTGGAAGATCAATTTCATCGAGTAGCGCCTTCAATGCAGGTCCGCCCATGCCGACGGTGACTAATTCTTCGTATTCTTCAGGGAGATTACGGTAGTCGGTCTCAGAAATCAGCGCACCTTTGACGAGGCTATCAAGCTGCGTCTTTTTCATCGTGTAATTTTCTTCGAGCTCTTCCACTTCTTTTGTCTGAGCAGCTGCAAGTGTTTTTACATCTGCGCCTTCAGCTTCGGCTTCTTTTTCGTAACGCATTTTGATTGCGGCACGACCAGCTTCAGTTTCAGCTTCAAGATCGGCCAGCATTTTGTCGCGTGACTCAACGTCACTTTTCAAGATAACGTAGGTAGCGAAGTAGGCAATGCGTTCGAGGTTACGAACGGTGAGGCCGACGAGTAGGCTCATCGCACTTGGTGTGCCGCGCATGAACCAGATGTGAGCAACTGGAGCCGCGAGTGTGATATGACCCATTCGTTCACGACGGACGATACTTCGTGTCACGAGTTCACCGTTCTTATCGATAGCTGCTTCACGAGAACGGACGCCCTTTAGCTTCGTATCGTGCGGGTTTATGTCCTTGACTGGACCAAAAATTCGTTCACAGAACAATCCATCTCGCTCTGGTTTTTGCGTACGGTAGTTGATTGTCTCTGGTTTTGTGACCTCACCGTGACTCCATTTCATTATGTCGTCAGGGCTGGCCACTGCGAGCCGTACTGCGTCAAAGTCGGCAATGCCCGAACTTGCGTTTGCTACTACACGTGCCATATTACGCCTCCTCCTTTTCATCATCTGTTTTAAATTCATCTGCTGTTTCCACATTGAGACCATCTTCATCGAGGTCTACGTCGTCAGCTTCATCAAGCACGGTTTCTTCTTCGTCATCATCACCGGCAATGACTGGCGTTGCGGGAACTGTTTTATCAGCTGGGCCAGCAGTGGCGATAACTTCTTCAGCATCGATTACTTCGTTGACTTCATCGTTCAGTAGGTCAACACGTAGTCCAAGGCCTTGAAGCTCTTTCACAAGAACGTTAAAGCTTTCTGGAAGTTTTGGACCGACAATTGGTTCGTCTTTAATGATACTTTCGTAGGCTTTCGCACGACCGTATACATCGTCGGACTTGATCGTCAGCATCTCTTGAAGTGTCGTTGCTGCACCATATGCTTCAAGTGCCCACACCTCCATCTCACCAAATCGCTGTCCACCGTTTTGCGCCTTACCACCGAGTGGTTGTTGCGTCACCATTGTGTATGGACCAGTTGAACGGGCGTGGATCTTGTCGCTCACCATGTGGTGAAGCTTGATGATGTGCATTACACCAACAGTTGTTCGTTCTTCAAATGCGTCACCGGTACGTCCATCAAATAGTTGGCTTTTACCGTCGCGTGCAAGACCGGCTTTTTCAAGCTCGTCGGAAATAACTTGGTCTGGTACACCGTTAAATGGCGGCGTTGCAACCTTGTAACCAAGCGCTCGTGCAGCCATACCAAGGTGTGTTTCAAAGATCTGCCCAATATTCATACGACTTGGCACACCGAGTGGGTTTAGGACTACATCGACAGCTGTACCGTCTTCCATGAATGGCATGTCTTCAACAGGGAGGATTCGTGCTACCACACCTTTGTTACCGTGTCGTCCAGCCAGTTTGTCACCAACAGATATCTTGCGTAGCTGAGCTACAAAGATTTGAATCTGCATCAGTACACCAGCTTTGAGTTCGTGTCCGTTTTCTCGTGAGAAAATCTTTACACCAACAACTTTACCGCCACCAGCGTTGTTCATACGCTGTGATGTGTCACGAACGTCTTTGGCTTTTTCACCAAAGATAGCACGGAGCAGTCGTTCTTCTGAACTGAGTTCCTGCTCACCCTTTGGTGTAATCTTACCAACCAGTACGTCGCCGGCTTTTACTTCAGATCCAACTTGCACAATTCCCTCTTCATCGAGGTGACGGAGTGATTCTTCAGATACATTTGGAATATCACGAGTGATAATCTCTGGTCCGAGCTTTGTTTCACGAACTTCTACATTGTAATCCTTGATGTTGATGCTTGTGAGACTGTCGTCTTTTACAAGGCGATCAGACAGGACAATCGCGTCGTCCATGTTGTAGCCTTGCCATGGCATAAATGCAACCGTAAGGTCACGACCGAGGGCAAGTTCACCTTCTGCGATTGATGCACCTTCAATAAGCGTGTCACCGGCTTTCACCTTGTCACCGCGGGTTACTCGAACTTTTTGGTTGATTGAGCGGTCATCATTGCTTTTCGCAAAGTGGATCAATTCGTATTTCTTGACACCATCTTTGTATTTGACGTGAATTTCTTTGCCGTCTGCTCGAGTTACTTCACCAGCGCCTTCAGCACGGACCAGTTGACTGGTGTTTTGAGCAACTACTGCTTCGACACCCGTACCAACAATTGGTGCTTCAGGTGTCAATAGTGGGACAGCTTGCTTCTGCATGTTTGAACCAGTCAATGAACGGTCAATACGGTTTTTCTCAATAAATGGTACCAGGCTTGCGGTCGAACCAAGGATTTGCTTGTTGGCTGCGTCCATAAGCGTGACATCACTGACGTCAACTTGCTCTGGAAGGAGGCCATTTCGGGCAGACACACGTTCTGCTACAAATTGGTTCTTATCATCAAGCTCAGCACCTGCATCAGCAATCACTTCGTTGATTTCTTGTGAAGCATCAAGGTAGACTACTTCATCGGTAACCTTGCCGTCTTTTACTTTCAGGTACGGCGTCTCAAGGAATCCATACTCGTTTACGCGGGCGTAGCTGGCCATGTTTAGTACTAGTCCAATGTTTGCGCCTTCTGGCGTTTCTACTGAACAAAGTCGTCCGTAGTGAGTTGGGTGCGCGTCACGAACATCAAACCCGGCACGTTCACGAGATAGACCACCAGGTCCCATTGAGCTAAATCGTCGTTTGTGCGAAAGCTCAGAGAGCGGGTTTACTTCGTCCATCAGCTGTGAAAGCTGTGAGCTTGCGAAGAATTCGCGCACGGCTGCAACAACCGGACGAGCATTAATGAGTTGGCTTGGCGATACGTTTTCGAGGTCGCTCATACTCATACGATCCATAGCGTTTCGTTGCATACGAAGCATACCAACACGGAATTGTCGTGCTACGAGTTCACCAACCAGTTTTACACGGCGGTTTGATAGTGCATCAATGTCGTCAGCAGCATCTTGCGTGTTGTTGAGACGAATAATCTCTTTGATGATGGCGATGAGGTCTTCCATCTGGAACACACGGTTTTCAGTCGTGTTTGCAACATCTCGACCGAGACGTTGGTTCAGTTTAAATCGTCCGACACGAGAGTAATCGAAGCGCTTGAAATCGAAAAACATTTTTTCAATCATCTGGCGGGCATTATCGACAGTCGCGAGGTCACCTGGTCGTAGACGGCGGTATACTTCGATAAGGGCTTCGTTTGAGCCTTTGGCAGCGTCCTTTTCAAGGGTCGCGTCGATGTATTTTACTTCACCAGTATCAACATCTTCAAAGATCTTTTTAATTTCAGACGTTTTACCGTGGCCAAGTGCACGGATCAGTGTGGTAACTGGCAATTTACGGCGACGGTCAATTTTGACGTAAATCGTACCATTCGCTGCTGTTTCAAATTCTAGCCATGCACCACGACCTGGAATGAGTTTTGCTCCGTAGTTGTTTCGTCCTACTGCGCTATCTGCGGTAAAGAATACACCTGAGCTTCGAATCAATTGGCTGACAACGACACGCTCAGTACCGTTAACAACGAATGTACCGCGATCGGTCATCCATGGGTAGTCACCGAGGTAGATTTCTTGTTCTTTGACTTCGCCAGTCACCTTGTTGGTTAGCTCAACCATTGCGTGGAGCGGTGCGTCAAAGGTTACGTTATTTTCTTTCGCGAAGTACTCGGTTGTCTTCGGTTCTTCGAATCGATAACTACCAAAACGAATTTCAAGCTTCTGACCAGTGTAATCCTCAATCGGGTTTACTTCGGCAAAAATCTCACTCAGGCCTGTCTCAACAAACTCTCGCCAAGATTCTTTTTGGTGTGTAATTAGATTTGGTAATGGTAGTGCAGTATCCTCTTTCGTAAAAAAGACACGTTTTGCATGTTGTTGCTTCGCTGATGCCACGCTGATCTCCTCGCATTTGAACGTTGTTAATAGATTGATGGTGCCGGCGGACGAAGTAGGTACTAAGCATAGGGTAAACACGCAAAAAACGCCTCGCCATTGGCGTGCGTGTATATTTCACCCAGCTTATTCAATCTTCATTGGTGTCTATTATGAAGAACTTGGCTTGATTGGTCAAGTAGTTTTAGACGTTTTTAACGACTTTATCGATAATGCCGTAGTCTACAGATTCTTTGGCGCTCATCCAAAAATCTCTATCAACATCCTTTTCAATCTTAGAAAGCTTCTGACCGGTATTTTTCGCGAGGATTTCATTTAATTGCTTTTTCAGATAAATACCCTCGCGTAGTGTGATCTCCTGGTCGGTAATCTTACCGTGGGTACCCGAGCTCGGTTGGTGGATCATAATCCGACTACTCGGTAATGCGTGTCGCTTCCCTTTTGTACCGCTGCTCAGTAAAAATGCGCCCATACTTGCCTGCAAACCAATACCGTAGGTAGCAACGTCTGGTTTGATGAAATTCATCGTGTCGTAAATCGCTAGGCCGTCGTAGACGCTACCGCCAGGGCTGTTTATGTACAATGAGATATCGGCTGTTGGGTCTTCATTTGCAAGGTGAAGGAGCTGTGCAACGACCACATTTGCCGTGTGTTCGTTGACGTCTTCTCCGAGGAATATAATGCGATCCTCGAGCAATCGAGAGTAAATGTCGTAGCCACGCTCGCCGTCACGAGTCTTCACGATAACATTGGGGACTAAGTATGAGTTACTCACGGTCGGTACTCCTTCGATCGATATTTCCATTGATTATTCTTTTTGCGGCGGCTCCGTATTGGTACACACAGTACAAGGCAATAGCGGACATTGCAGCTTCTGCAACCATCTTCCCGCTTTTTTCTACAAATCTAGAGACTTCCATAGAGATATACTAACAAAAACTGGCACTCTAGTCAATGGAGTGCCAGTATATGCAACGTCGATATCCTCGACTACGCGTTGAATTCGACTAACGCGTCTACCGTCTTTTCAGTCAGTAAGCGGTTCGAAAGATCACGCTGTACTTCCGGTTCGCCAAAGCGTTTAAGCATCTCAGGGTTATTTGCGTATTCGGCACGGTACTTGTCGGTAAAAGCCTCTAGCTCATTCGGTGTTGTAGTGATGTTTAATTCTTTTGAAAGTTCCGCCAATACAAGACCTGCCTGGACGCGCTTTTCAGCAGATGGAGTGACTTCTTTTTTCTGCCAATCCTCTTTGTCTTTGTAGCCTTGCGCGAGCATGTATTGCTCTAGTGTGATGTTTTGATACGTCAAGTTTTGCGTCATATCTTGCTCGATACTACGAACTTGATCGTCAATCAATACTTGCGGTGTCGGCACAGTGCTCACTTCGACTAATTTTGCAACGAGCTCATCTTTACGCTTGTTCTCAGCCTCATTTTTTTTCTGCGTCTCAAGTTCTCGTTTGATATCAGCCTTAAGATCTTTGAGCGTTTTAACCTCTTTAGCTGCACCTGATTTTTGAGCAAATTCATCGTCTACCTTTGGGAGTTGTTTCTCTTCCACTTTTTTTAGTGTGGTTTCAAAGACGACATCGGCTCCAGCAAGTTCGGCTACATGGTAGGTATCGGGAAATGTCAGTTTTAGATCTGCTTTGTCGCCAGCTTTTTTACCGACCAGTCCTTCTTCGAACCCAGGAATAAATGAGTTACTGCCCAGTTCGAGTTTGTAGTCTTTTGCCGTTCCACCTTCGAAGGCAACATCGTCTTTTTTACCGATAAAATCGATGGTGACTTCGTCGCCGTTTTTAGCAGCTCGCGTGACTTCCTTTCTCTCTGCCATACCAGAACGCATTCGTTCGATGACTTCATCGACGTCTTTTGCGCTCACCACGACTTTTGCTGCAGCAACACCAAGTTTCTTGTAGTTACCGAGTTTTACTTCAGGAACTATCTCAGTCTCAGCCGTAAACTCTAGTTCGGCGCCGGGTACAAATTTTGTCACGGAAACTTCCGGGCGAGACAGTGCCTGGAGGTTCTCAGACATAAACGCGTCAGCTACTGCCTTTGAAAGCGCATTATCTACCGTCTCTTGGGCGAGTGTATTTGGGTCGATATGTTTTGCCGCTACGCTCGCAGGGACTTTGCCTTTACGGAAACCTGGTGCTTTCACGTCTTTTGCGAGCTTTGTTAGTGCTACTTGCTCAGCAGCAGCGAGCTCTTCTTTCGATACTGAAATTGTCAGTTTAACTTTAGTGTCACTGGTGTGTTGTACGGTTGTATTCATAGAGAGTAATTGTAACAGAGCACTCAGCTCGGGTCAAAACCCGTTCGGAATACCGTCGGGAGTATACCTAAGAGTGTATCTCATGATAAACTAACCAGTTCACTCATGCATAAGCACGCCAAATTCAAGCTAAATGCTATCAATCAGGTCGTCTAAATCATCTTTTCGGTTGCGGCGTCGATCTCTTACCTGTGTGACGATACGCTCAAAACTCAGCGTGTCTTCTTCACTCGATGCCGTATCTTTAAACGAGTACATTTGGTTCGTTAGCTCTGTTTCACCAATAAACATCATAAACGGAATATTTTTCTTGATAGCTGTCTTAATTTGCTTATCGATTTTTCGCAGCGTGATGTCTAGCTCTACTTTAACTCCTTCGATTCGAAGTTTACGAGCTATGGTCGCAGCACCGTCGAGTTGGTTCTCGCCGAGTACGACAATGTACACATCGGTTGTAGATTTTAATTCTGGTAATAAATTATGTGATTTCAAAAAGAGTTCTGTGGTCGTGAGGCCAGGGGCAAAGCCAACAGCACCGAGTGGCTCAGCGCCAAATAGTCCTACTAATCCATCGTAACGACCGCCACCGAAGAGCGAACGGTTATTTTCTGGGTCAGTGTCAAAAAACTCGAACACTGTGCCAGTATAGTAGTCCAGGCCGCGCATCAACGTAATGTCAAACTTCAAATTTGTTACGCTAGCCTTTTGCAGCAAACCGAACAACTCTTTAAGCCGTTGCACGTGTTCGTTCTCAGCCAATCCAGCCGGTAATGTGTCGAACGAGCGAATCGTCAATAATTCTGAAATCTTCGTCAGACCAGCCGCTGCTTTTTCTTGACCAAAAATATCAATAGCCTGGTCTCTAAACTCTTCGTTCGAGATTTTATTTTTACGATCGAATAATTTCATCATCAGCTGCGTCTGGATTTCATCAAGACCCAAGTACTCGTGCATCATGACATTGATCACTTTTCGGTTATTAACCCGAATCGTATACATCGAAGCATCGGCGCCAAATGCTTTCAGCATGTGGTCACCATAGCTAATGATTTCGGCGTCGGCTTGGGCTGAATCGATACCAAATAAGTCAACATTTAGCTGCCAGAACTCTCGTTCTCGTCCTCGTTGCGGACGTTCGTAGCGCATGAAGTTCGCAACCGAATAAAGCCGAGCTGGATATGCCATCTCTTGACGACGCGCCGCAACCATCCGGCTGATACTTGGTGTCATCTCTGGACGTATAGCCACGTGACGATCACCACGGTCCGTGAAGCTATAGGTTTGCTCATTTGCGAGTTCTTGGCCACTTTTTGCGGTGTACACTTCGAGTGGTTCGAGCAGGGGCGCACCATATTCTTCGTAGCCAAAGCTTTCGGCGGTTTTACGCCATACATCAAAAATGTAGTTTTGGATCCGTTTATCCTCGGGATAGTAATCCCGCGTACCTTTGTAGGGTTGACTTGATAATGAACTCATTAGCATCATTTTCACACTTTTCTTCTTATTTTGCAAGCATAGCTCATTTGTTTTCAATTCCCTTCCAACAGGCATTGTCCTTGCTACTCTCGCATCAATGTTCGGCGACGCATCCACTCATACGTCACGATTCCTGCCGCGACACCAACGTTAATCGAGCGAGTTGAGCCGAGCTGTTCAATCTCGACAATCGTATCTGCGTGATGCAGCATATCCTTAGATATACCCGGACCTTCAGCACCGAATACCAGTACATCATTCTCTTCCAATGAGCTTTCAGAGAGAGGGAGAGCACCGTCGATGTTGTCGACGCATACAATTCTCTTAGTGCGTTGCTTCATGGCAACGGTAAAATCATCGACCGAACCGTAATACAGTACATCGAGGTATTTGTCCGTCATCATAGCACCACGTTTGTTCCACTGTCTGCTTCCTATAATATGTATCGTGCGCACGCCAAATGCGTTGGCACTCCGCACAATCGTTCCCATATTGTAGTCGCGCGTAAGGTTTTCAATGGCGATTTCGAGCGTTATACCTCGATCATTCAGTAGCTTTCGTATGTCGTTTTCCGGTATCCCCTTCAGCTCGTCAGTGACGTTACGTGTGTCATCCATCGCTATTAACTATTCCAATTAGTTCGTCGTGTATGATCCTATTCGAAACCACAACGCCTCGGAATGGCTTCGAATAATCTAACTCTTCAGATTGTAGACCAGTGACCACGCCCCCTGCGGCTTGAATAATCACCTGTGCTGCGGCAATATCATGGGGACTGACATATTCCTGGTCGATATAGCCGGAAAATCGGCCTTCAGCGACGCGTACACTTTTTGCAACTGCACCGCTAAAAACCGCTAGCTGCACCTTTCGATCGAATAGAACTTGTAAGAATTTTGCGGAGTGCCGTATGATTTCCGCACTTGAAACCACGGCAACAATACCATCCGCCAGAGACTCATCATTAACACGTATCACAGTATCATTGCAGAATGCTTCACCTCCAGCTACCGCCCAGTACATTTTATCGAGCATCGGCTCATAGCATACGCCGACCTTAGGCACGCCGTCGACGACTAGCGCCAGTGAAAACATTGCAGTCGGAACACCCCAGGTGAATGCCTTAGTACCGTCTATTGGGTCACAAATCCAGCGCCGTCCCATGCCATAGTCGGCCGTACTTTCTTCTTCGCCAATAACACCGTCCTCCGGGAACGATCGACGGAGTTCAGCTATAACCATTGCATTGACCTGTGTATCGGCTACAGTGACGGGCGTACCATCTTTTTTTATCGTCCGTAGTTGCTCGCTATCAAAATACTGGCGCATGATAGCACCTGCCGTGTACGCGATATCTTTTGCTACAGACAGCTCGGTATCAAACATGTGGACTCTCGGAAGCAAAATCAGACAGAATAAGCTCGTCCCATTGCCCTACGTAATGCGTAAAGGCGTGCAAAAACATAGCTTTAGTGTCGGCAAATAATTCGTCGCCCGTACGCTCATGAATCGATTGCCGATCGACCCATAGTAAATCTTGTGACTCTCCCTCCTGCGGCTTATCGCTAGGGAGCTCATGGGTGACGAAAACGAACATCATATCGGAGTGGTAGTGCTCATCCGTCGCGAGATGCGTATTGAGGAATGCCGGAGATGGGTGTAGAGCGCTATCATTTTCTAAGAATCGTAAGGAATCTTTGGGCTGTAATATTTTCAGTTGAGACAATTTGTAGCCAGTCTCTTCTTCGATTTCATGCAATACAGCAACCCACGGATTTTCATGTAGTTCTACATGACCTCCTGGCTGAATATAACGATCGTATTTCTTGTGACGTATTAGTAATGCACGTGGTGTACCCTCGTTGTACCGCACAATCATAGCGCTGGCAGTTGCATCATGTTGGCCGGGTTGTGTATGAATATGGGGCATATATTTAGATGAATGTACCTGTCATTATCGTCGCGGCAAAGCATCTGAGCTTTGAGAGCGGAATGAACTACGAAGATTCTTTACGAGGTCTTTCACGTCGATCTTTTGCTTCACGTCACTGTTCAGCACGCCCGCTGGGTCGAATATCTTTTTAATGTCGACGTACAACTGCTGTACTTCATCATCAATCGTTTTGTATGTGCTATAGGTTTGCAACCTACCTTCGCCGTGCCCACCGGCTAGATAACCACCAAACCGTTCGACAAGCTGCGAGTATTCCTCTATCAGTTTAAACACTGCTTGCTTCCCACTGACACTTTTTAGGTTCACTTTTGGTCGCACCGTCCATAGACCTTCAAGTGGCGCACCATGAAGCGGTAAATCAATTTTCAACGTCTTAGAGAGTTCAAACAGACTGTTCGAAAAATCCTCGAATCGATCACGCGGCACATAGGCATTATCCATCATGGGTAGTGCACTCGACATGTCATCGGATTGCTCGCTTAACGACACGATACTAAAGACTGACGCGAATTCACTGTCGTTCATGTCGGCCGACGACGCGACTGTGGCATTGTGCTTTGCGTACAATTTTTTTGCTTTTTTGACCTTCTTGGTCTGCGCACGCGCTGAAATGTCATTAAATAGTGCAACGACAACCGTCGGATTACTCACTTCGTCAGTAAACGTGAACGTCTTCCCCGAAAGCTGTGCGGCCTTCATAGTCGTCGCGTCAAAATACATCATGTGTGCAGGGCTTATTTTTGCCACCTCATCTACCAGATCACGGGCATTCGCAGGGTCACTACACGCACCAACGACAATGCTTCTACTCTCGCTCATGTACTCAGATTTCAAGATCATTTCGGATATAACACCGAGTGTACCCTGGCTACCAAGAAACAATGGCGTGAGATCAAGTGAACCGTCTTTGTGTTTGACGTCTGCAATCGACGCATACCCCGACATATTTTTGTCATCAAGCTGATCAATCAATGCCTTGCGTTCGTCTATCAAACCGTCAACCGCCCGGTAGATATCGGCTTCAAAGCCTTGCTTGCCTTTTATCTTGCTCAGTTCACGCTTTGATAGTCGCCGTGTCTGCATATTGTCACCGTTCGCTAGGACTACCTCTAGTTGATCCACAGACTCTTTCGAATATGCGGTACTAGAATTTGAAAGCAACCCACCAACTGTCGAATCGGTTTCATCAAATTCAATAAACGGCATCGACGTACCCTGGAGCCGGAGCGCATTCTTCAGCGAGCGAGTCGACACGCCAGGTTGCAACCGAACCAGCCGCTGCTTGGCGTCGTATTCGAATATTGAGTGCATGTGCGAGCTCAACGATACCACAACGCCGCGTCCAATCGCCGCACCAGTGCCATTTGTACCGTAGCCACGCGCTGTGACTGGTAGCTGATGACCTTTTTCGGCTAATTGTGAGACGAACCGAAGTAGTTTACGTACATCATTTGTAGAACGTGGATATACCACCATTTCCGGAGTGATACTGAGGGGACTGTTGTCGGTTGAGAATCGTTCGAGTACTGAGTCATCTACGAGAACCTCACCGACTAGATGTTGATTCAAGTATTGCGCTAACTTATTCATGGTCCCAATTCTCCCGGTGCTTAGATTCTACCTGCTTATAGAATAATGATATCACAAGCACCTTGTCTACAGGGATATTTTTGGTATAGTGAATGGAGCGATATGTATCGTTATACCAAGTATGCGGATGTGGTGGTCTACGTGAACGTAAATCATCAGTAGACACGCAACGTGTATAGAGTAAAGTCCCTGAAATGACGATAAACTTTCATGCGTACCAAGATGCGCGGATGTGGTGGAATTGGTAGACACGCATGCCTTAGGAGCATGTGCCTTCGGGCGTGAAGGTTCAAGTCCTTTCATCCGTACCAAATAAAATAGACAGATCGGCTGGTCTGTCTATTTTATTTGTATCTATTGCTGGGTTCTATAGCTGATCGACTAGCGCAGACAACTCATCGAAATTTTTGCTATTTTTCTCGGTTACCGCAACGAACTTTTCAGCAACGTCTACCGATGATCCCGATTGTTTTTCTTCTTTGACAAGTACGACTTGCTCGTCATAGTTGTCTATAATCATACCGATTAATGTATCGAACTTTTGTCGCAGCGATTCTGTCTCAGTGTACTGTCCAGTTACGTCGAGCGTGTTCGGCCCTAGCTTACCCAAGTCGGCTTTTGCTTGCGTAAACAAGCTCACCGTCTCCTCGAGACTAGTAATTGCCTCGTCGTAATCGTTGGGTGTTGGGTTTTCGATACCCAAAAATACCAGAGATTTTTCTGCCTCGGCATTTGATGCCGTCAATGTTTCCGTGATGCTGAGCGTCGTATCAGATTTCCATGTCGCCGCCGATACAAGTGGTACGGCAAGCACACCGATGACCAATAATACGACTACGATAAATACTCCGGATAGAATTTTTTTGTTCATATGTTCTTTCATTGATTTTGTTTATGTAAATAAAGTATAGCAATAATGCTCAATATGTTCGATGTAAAAAAGACAGCGTTTAGCTGTCTCGGCGGAATGAGGTGAGGTAGAGATTTCCGTAACTACGATTGTCCACCACAACAAATCCGATTGGGATTGGTACCTCACCTATTCCTGGGTGTGATAATACCATAAGCGCACCAGGTTTGAGTAGCTCTAGTAGCTGAAGTACTGTGGATAACTGGACATTTTCATAGGGTGGGTCTGCGAAAATAATGTCAAACGTTTCATGTTCAGTCGTCTCGAGCCAATTTGCTACCGAGGCACGAACCAACGTTGATCGCTGTTCTGCGTGTAGCATCGTCAGGTTCTTACCAATGATATTTGCCGCCATTCTGTCTTTTTCAACAAAGACAGCAGACGCAGCGCCCCTACTAAGTGCCTCAATACCGATACTTCCCGACCCAGCAAATGCATCAAGAATCGTTGCACTGTTGATCTCGTCACCAATCGAGTTAAACATCGCGTTGCGCCCACGTTCACTCATCGCGTGAGTGCTTGTACGATCTGGCGCATCAATTTTGCGTCCACCGTATTGACCGGCAATAATCCGAACCATCATACTAGTAACGACTTTCGATCTGCTTCATACCAAGCCAACGCTACAGCATTAATAAGAAGCGGCATAAGCTTTTCTCGGCTCAGCTTGGCAAGATGCCGGTTCCAGCCTTTTTTGTAATATTCTTCGTACATATTCAATGCATACACCTCGTCTACGATCGTTTTGTATGTACGCACAAAACCTACTTCGTCAACCTGTTGTTTCAGTACAGCATTCATTTCAACACCGTTGAAGCGCGATGAAGACACTGCGGCCGCGAACCCCCACTCAAACAAATAGTGCGCGGTCCACACACCACCTACTCCCCAATATTTCCAGTTTCGACTCAGTGTATCGCGACTATTTACGCCTTTGATGAAGCTTTTATCAAGCACCGTGGTACGCGATTCTTTCGGTTTACCCCAGAGCTCTTCAATTTTATCTGAGAGTGGATACTGATGCGGTGGCGTTAGGCCATCGACAATTGCGTGAGACAGCCAAGCCGCTTCAAAGGCCGCTCGCTCGCATTCATCATCCCGCAGTGCTTTCGTCAAATTTTGTAAGTGATTATTGATATCGTCATACAGCTGTACATCATTTTCATCGTCCGGATTCACAAAATGCCACGGCTCATCGACAGACGGACTCTTTGATTTTATGCCGTCAGGACCATTTTTTCCCTCGAAATGTATGATGCGTTCGATATTAGGAAACCGAGACACATCGATGTCGAGATGCTTTATTTTTTTACGCGCAAGACGATCAACGCGCTGATGTACGCCCATTACTCGGCCAGATTTTACACGGAACGTTGTTCCTGCGTACACGGTAACTCCCTGTCATTAATTCAGTGTTGTCAGACGCTGATACTGTTCAACTTGTGTTGCTAACTGTTTGTATTGTACCAAATCCACGCCAGATTCAATAAATGCGTCGGCGGCTTTTTGCGCCCGGGCGATCAGCTTTGTATCACTGAGCGTCGCGATTTGCAGATTCAGCGCACCATGTTGTGCCCGGCCGTATATCTCACCTGGTCCGCGTAATTGCATATCTACTTCAGCCAAATAAAAGCCATCATTTGATTTTTCTACTTCTTTGAGTCGTTGCGATGGCTTTTTTGTATCGCTGGTTATCAGGTAGCAATAACTTTGAAATTCGCTCCTGCCAACCCGCCCTCTCAGCTGATGCAACTGGCTCAACCCGTACTGATCGGCGTCCTCGATCATCATCACGGATGCATTCGGCACGTCTACGCCAACCTCCACGACCGTGGTACTGACCAATATGTCGAGCTTACCGTCAGAAAAATCCTGCATGACGGACTCTTTTTCATTAGGCTTCATTTTGCCATGCAATAAGCCAATCCTGCGATGTCCAAACACGGAGTTTTTTAGTTTTCGATATTCTGACTCGACACTCTTGGTATCGTTTATCTCGCTATCATCGATTAACTTGCATATTACGTAAGCTTGGCGACCGTTTTTGATTTCGGTATCTATCGTAGCGTACAGTGCTGGTCGACTGGTTGGTTGCCAGATTTTTGTTTCGATTGGTTTTCGGTTTGCCGGCTTGGCATTCAAAATAGAAATATCCAGTTCACCATACACTGTCAACGCGAGGCTACGAGGGATCGGGGTTGCTGTCATGGCAAGTAGATGCGGCATGTGCTCAGACTTCGTCAATAGTTGCTGTCGTTGATTAACCCCAAAGCGATGCTGTTCGTCAATCACCACAAAACCAAGTTTTGAAAAATGAACCGTGGGCTGCAACAACGCATGCGTGCCAATCAATACATCAATCGTGCCATTGGCTAATTGCTCCAATACTGTCTTTCGTGCTGTACCTTTCACTGATCCTGTCAGTAGCGCAACGGTCACCCCAAATGGCTCAAGCAGATTCATCAGCGTCTTTGCATGCTGGCTTGCTAGTATCTCCGTTGGTGCTAAAATTGCTGATTGAAATCCGCGTGCCGCCGCTTGACGTGCAGCGATACCGGCGACAACAGTTTTACCCGCACCGACGTCACCTTGCAGCAATCTGTTCATCGGCGTTTCTTTTTCAAAATCTTGCAATATGTCCCAGGACGCAATTCGCTGAGCCGGTGTCAGCTCAAATGGCAGCGCCTTCACAAAGTCAGCCACCACTTTTTGATCGAACGTGATATTCCAGCCAGTCAACTTTGCGTTTGCTTTTTTATTCAACCGAGCAGCAAGAATCAGTTCGAATAACTCGTCGAATGCTAAGCGCTCCGTTGCCTCACGAATATCACTTGGCTGCTCTGGAAAGTGGATGCGTAGTAGTGCATCGCTATAACTCAGTAGGTTTTCGTGTTTGATAATATCTGTCGGCAGACGCTCAGGAATCATCGTTATCATTGGCCGAAGCTCTGCTAATATTTTTCTGACCACCTGACTCTTCAACCCTTTGACTGAACGATAGATAGGCAGTAGCCTGTCAGTCTGGACGGGCATGTCGCTGACTTTTTCTACGCTCGGGTTTGTTAGCTGGTAAGAACTGTAGTTATATTCAAAATTTCCTGAATAAAAAAATTCTTGTTTCGGGTCTTTGAGCTGCGTCACGCGGTACGGCTGATTAAACCACACAGCTTTTAGTTTGCCGCTCGAATCTACGAGCGTCGCTGTCACGATTGTCATGCCGCGCTTTACGCGTTTAATCTCGACCTTTTCACAACGAGCTTTGATTGTTTTCTTACCAGGAGTGATAGACCCTATCTCAGAAACTTCTGAAAAATCTTCATGTTTGCGTGGTAAAAAATGGATGATGTCATCGATAGAGCGAATGCCGCTCAGTGCTAACTGCTCGGTAGTTTTTTCACCGACACCTTTAACGTTTTCGATTGATGTCGAGAGGTTCATATCGATGCAAAAAGTTGTGTTTGCAGCTGCTTTGACAACTGAGCAAACGCCTCGTGCGTGTCAAGTATTTGCTGCTCAATATTTTCCTGTGCTTCATTGAACCACTGGATATATAGTTTAATCTTCGGTTCCGTGCCGCTCGGTCGGACCGTGATACGACGCCTATAGTCATTACTAAATACGAGGACGATAACATTGCCTTTGTCGCAGTGTACGGGAGTAGTATTACCCGTCTTGAGATCTAGCCGCGTCGATGCCGCGTAATCGATTATTTCTGTGACGTCGTGCCCTGCAACTGAGGATGGCGCGGATACACGGAGTGACTCCATGACCGCCTGCATTGTATGAAAACCGGTAGCTCCTTCGAAGTAAATGCTATCAAGTGTTTCTTGATACAGTCCGTGCAGTTTGTAAAGAGTTAGCAGCTCGTCATAGAGCGTCTTGCCTTGCAGTTTAAGTTCAGCAGCGTACTCGGCCAACGGCAATGCGCCGGTTGCTCCGTCTTTGTCTCTGGCATATGTACCTTTCAATAGTCCATAACTCTCTTCTCCGCCAATAACAAATGTCTCGTCACTAGCTTCTTTGTCGAGCAGAAGCCTTCCGATATACTTAAAACCGATCAACATATCTGTATACATAGTCACATCGTAGTACCTTGCAAGAGTACTCAGCATGTCTGTCGTGACAATAGTTTTTGCCAAAAAGTGCTTCTGGGTTAGTACTCCTTTTTGTTTCAATTTCATGAGTGCATAATTTGCCGCCAGTACTGCTGACTGGTTGCCATTCAAGTAAACTGCCTGATTATTATGACGGACCATGACACCGATTCTATCTGCGTCTGGATCGTTCGTAATCGCAATATCAGCTTTTTCAGCCATCATCAGTTTCACTGCGTGCTCATTCGCCACTTTCTCCTCGGGATTTGGCTTCGAGCCCTCTACCGTAGGAAATGACCCATCTGGTGTCATTTGCTCTTCAACAAGATGGATGTCCGTGAAACCAACCTCGCGTAAGGCAGGCAGTACGTTCGTTTGACCGGCGCCGTGCAGTGGCGAATACACTATTGATAGTCCTCGATCGGTACCCTCTGCTTGCTTAGACACAGCGGCAAGGTACGCAGTGTCAACATTTTCGCCGATAATTGTAATTAACCCTTCTTTCACGGCTGCTTCAAAATTCATAGAATTGATCTGTGTCAAGGCTGATGCTGCATCCACGACATTCTTGTCGTGAGGAGCAACAAGTTGCCCTCCATCATTCCAATATGCTTTGAAACCATTATCCGACGGAGGGTTGTGACTAGCGCTAATCACAATACCAATTGCAGCATTAAGGTGTCGAACAGCAAAACTCAGCTCCGGGGTAGAGCGAAAACTATCAAATATGTACGTCTTGAAGCCACTTGCAGCGCACACACCAGCTGCGTATTCACTTAAATCCGGAGAAGTCAGTCGAGTATCGCAGGCAATCACAACTCCTTTTTGCGGTGCGGCTACGTCAATGGAAGCAGCATACTGGCATAGGGCTTGAGCAGATTCGCCAATAGTCACTGTGTTTATTCGGTTTGACCCGATACCTGTTCGACCACGTCTACCACCGGTTCCGAATTCAATCACTGTAAAAAAACTGTCTTCGAGCTCTTCCCATTTTTTTGCTTCGATCATGGCGTCGAGCTCAGAACGGTATTCAGCGTACTTATCTTTAGTTAGCCATGCTCGAATGTTGAGATATGCCTCAGGAGACACGTTATTTTTCAATTCGTTAGTCATGTTACCCCTTTACTTGAATTGATGTCGAGCTTATAGTATAGCAAACCTAGCGAGCTAGGATAAAGCTGTTTTTGCCCTTTTTTATCAAACTCGGTATCTGAAGTTCACTATCTTCGACTATCTTTTCACCGTTAACGGAGACCGCACCGCTTTCGAGTAATCGTTTCGCGTCGCCATTCGACGTTGCGAGACCAGAGGTGACTAGCGCATTCAGCACATGGCTCGACTCGGTGGTGGGTATTTCTAGAGCCAGCATGTCGATTTCTTCAGCGAGCAAATCTTTGAAGTCGGTTTGTCCAAATAACACTGTAGAAATATTGCGTGCGTTTTCAGCTCGGTCATGGCCATGGATAAGAGACGTGACTTCGAATGCCAACGCTTTTTGGGCTTCGCGCTTCGCGGGGTTATTCGTCACATCTTGCTGGAGCTGTTCAATCGTTTCCTGAGAAAGCATAGTGTATATTTTCAAAAAATCGATAACACTCTCGTCATCACAGTTAAGCCAGAACTGGTAGAACTGATAGACACTGGTCTTGGATTCGTCCAACCAGATAGCACCAGCTTCGGTTTTACCAAACTTTATGCCCGTGGCTTTATTGATGATGAGCGGAGTCGTCCAAACATGTGCCTCGCCACCTTCGATGCGCCTGATGAGTTGTACACCAGAAATTGAGTTCCCCCATTGATCGGCACCAGCAACCTGCAGTGTTGCGCCTTTTTCTTTGAACAGATAT